>Ga0206878_10266_pt1 | contig 20352 bp, 18 predicted proteins | sample Alteio_BWOrgCont_8_FD_152621 | JGI IMG/M metagenome (GOLD analysis project Ga0206878, IMG submission 152621) | Enriched cells from forest soil in Barre Woods Harvard Forest LTER site, Petersham, Massachusetts, United States -... | ecosystem: Environmental > Terrestrial > Soil > Temperate forest >... | reverse complement strand
GCTCTGGCGCCGGAGGTGTTGTAACCTATAGCTGGAATTTTGGCACAGGTGCTGTTCCTGCAACTTCCACACTTCAAAACCCTCCTAACGTTTCATATACTTCCCCCGGTATCAAAACAGTTACGCTTACATATTCCGGTACGGCTCCTGTTTGTTCTTCAATGGCAACCCAGGTTATTACAGTTAATGCTATGCCCACAGCGAGTTTTACTTCCACAGCGCCTCAGTGTGTTGGCTCTCCTGTAGCTTTTACGAATACGGGAACAACGGGTGTTGGTGTTACCTATAGTTGGGATTTTGGAAGCGGCGCTACACCGGGTACTTCCAGTTCGCAGAATCCTTCGGGGGTTGTTTATTCTACTTCTGGGAATAAGCTGATAACATTTTCTATAAATAATGGGTATTGTACTACGGTAGATACCATGACAATAGTAATTAACGCAACCCCGACAGCAAGCTTTACAACTAATGCACCCCAATGCCAGGGGAATGCTGTAAACTTTAGCAATACGGGTACCATTGTAGGTGTTACCTATGCCTGGAATTTTGGAGTAGGGGCTGCCCCTGCAACTTCTACTGTTCAAAATCCTGCCGGAGTAACATACGGATCGCCTGGTATAAAAACAGTAGCTCTTACAACAACTAATACTGCCTCAAGTTGCAATGTAACAACCACACAGAATATTGTAATTGATCCTATTCCTGTAGCCTCGTTTACATCCAATGCCCCTCAATGCACAGGCGCCAGCGTGAATTTTACCAATACAGGAACCGCTGTAGGAGTAGTATATTCATGGAGTTTTGGTGCAGGTGCCAGCCCTGCTACATCAAGTGCACAAAGTCCAACCGGAGTTACTTATTCTACGGGTGGTTCTAAAACTGTAACACTTACCACTACAAATCCTACTACGGGCTGTTTTGCTTCGAGTACCACAACTATAACCATAAACCAGGCACCCACAGCATCATTTACTTCCAATGCTCCCCAATGCACAGGTTTTGGGGTAAATTTTGCGAACACAGGAACAACGGGTGGTGGCTTAACTTATGCCTGGAATTTTGGTTCAGGTTCCACTCCTGCTACATCAACATCTCAAAATCCCACGAATGTTACATATTCCAGTTCAGGTCTTAAAACAGTAACATTTACCATAACAAATACAGCTTCCACTTGTTCTAATGCTACAAGCCAGTCTATTCTAATTAACAAGTCACCCACGGCGACTTTCGTATCCAATGCCCCCCAATGCACGGGTAGCCCTGTAGGATTTAATAACACAGGCAGCACAGGTATAGGTGTAACTTACCATTGGGATTTTGGTAACGGAGCTATTCCATCCTCTTCTACCACTGAAGATCCCAGGGGTATAGTATATTCCATACCGGGCACAAAACTTATCACCCACACTGTTAACAATGGTTCCTGCACAAGCATAGATACCGCAAGCATTGTAATCTATGCCACACCTACTTCAGATTTCGTATCTAACGCTCCACAATGTACAGGCTCTCCTTTAAATTTCTCGTATACCGGCAATACAAGTTCTGACGTTACCTTTTCCTGGAATTTTGGAGTGGGTTCTAACCCCGACACTTCGACGCAGATGTTTCCTCCAAGCCTTGTAGATACTATTGCCGGGCTTGTAACGGTGAACCTTACTGTTTTAGATACTAACACGGGATGCGGATCAACCACTACTCAAAATATTACCATTAACCAAACTCCGGTTGCATCATTTATATCCAGCGCTCCTCAATGTGCCGGTACCGGAGTTAATTTTACTACTACAGGGACAACAGGCCCAAGTATTATTTACAATTGGGACTTTGGACTTAATTCCAACCCTTCTACTTCCACATCAGAAAACCCTCCAGGAATACTTTATTCAACACCCGGAACAGAAGTTGTTACACTTAGCCTTTTGAGTGGTACTTGCGGTGCTGTAGATACTGTCAATATCGTTATAGATTCTACTCCGGTTGCAGGTTTTATTTCTAATGCGCCGCGCTGTATGGGCGATTCCGTAAACTTTACAAGTACAGGCACTTCAACCAATGTATCTTACTTCTGGGATTTTGGTATCAATGGAAATCCATCCAATTCCATTCTCCAAAATCCTACGGGAATATTATTCACAGTTTCCGGTGGACAAACTGTTAAGCTGGCTGTAACCAATAATACAACGGGATGTACAGATACAGTTATCCAGGAAATAATGGTGAACCCTGTGCCTGTGGCCTCTTTTACTTCTACCGCGCCCACTTGTGCCGGAACTTCGGTAAGCTTTACCAATACTGGTGACATGGGAAATAATACTACCTATAGCTGGGATTTTGGTCCGGGTGCAACTCCGAATACTTCCAATGCGCAGAATCCTTCAAGTATCACCTATTCATCCGGAGGTAACGAACTGGTTACCTTTAATGTAAATAATGGTTTATGCTTCGCGGTAGATACTATGACAATAGCTATAGATTCTTTACCTGTTACATCGGCGGGAACTGATACAACTATTTGTGCTGGAGACAGTGTGCAGATCGGTTCTGCCCCGGTGGCCGGATATACGTATTTGTGGTTCCCTTCTTCAGCAGTTAGCAATGATACTATAGCCGATCCTATGGCCAGGCCAATTGCACAAATGACTACTTACATTCTCACTACCACGAGCGCCACAGGTTGCATAAAGAGCGATACAGTTATAGTAAATATGCTTGCTCCGCTTATTGCAGGTGCAGGTGGACCTGTTTCAATATGTACAGGAGACAGTGTACAAATTGGGGGAGCAATGATCTCAAGTGAAAAGTACAGCTGGAGCCCAAGTGCCGGATTGAGTGACACGGCTTCATCAAGTCCGTTTGCAAAACCACAGACAACTACTATATATACAGTTACGGTAGCAGGTTCAGGTTGTAATCCGGTTAGTGATATGGTTACGGTTACAGTTCACAATTCGGTGTCTGGCATGCCCAAGCAGGTTGACACAATTGGTGCGGGTACTTCTGTTCAGCTTATAGCAACCGGCGGAGTAGAATATTCCTGGATGCCTTCGGCCGGACTTAATGATCCCGGAGTATTTGATCCAATTGCCACCCCGGATAGCAATACTACTTATGTAGTAAATATTACAGACGTTTTTGGATGTTCCGTTAATGATACTATAACCGTAAATATAATAGCCAATAACTTTTGGGCTCCCACAGCATTCACTCCTAATGGCGATGGCAAAGACGATATATTTTACATACATGGGCAAGGAATAACCAATTTCAGTATGGGAGTTTATAACCGCTGGGGAGAGGAACTATTCCACTCCGAAGATATGAACCAGGGATGGGACGGCAGACGGCAAATAACAGGTGAGGAAATGCCTGACGGAGCATATATATATTATGTGAAAGGTACTGATACCAAAGGAAATGCCATTAATTCAAAAGGTATGATAAACCTTATCAGATAAAAAAAAAGGATTTAATTCTAACAGGAAAAAAATTGATCATGAAGAATAAAATTACACTAGGAATTGCAATCAGTAGCTTACTACTTAATTGCTGCCAGGTAAAAGCGCAAGACCCACAGTTTACCCAGGTTTATGCTAATCCGCTGCTCTTGAATCCTGCCATAATGGGCGCCAGTGATGACATAACTGCCGGATTATCTTATCGTAACCAATGGGGAACGGTAAGTAATGGGTACTCCGATTATTCTTTCAATGGCATGTATCCCATATATTTTGGAAGTGATCAAAAAGGAAAACTGGATGCGGGTTTATCTGTAATGGAAGATAAAGAAGGCGCATTCAGCACTTTGAGTGCATTGATAGCCGTGGATTACACAAGGGAGATTGCAGAAGATCAACATCTGTGTGCTGCCTTATTAGGAGGTTTCGGGCAAAATGCTATCAGTACAAGCGGACTTACTTTCGATGACCAGTATGTACAGGGAGCGTATAACGCCAATAATCCCAATGGAGAAACAGTGCTAAGCCAGAAGAAGGGTTATGCCGATATAGGTTTCGGTTTTACATGGGTTATGAATCCTGCAAGGGATAAATCTAAGATCAATGCCTATTTGGGGGTTGCGGGCTTTCATATGAATGAACCCAATACATCTATGGTAGGTTCTGTTTCAAGGTTGCCTGTGCGCATGGCTTACGAGGGAGGGCTAAAAATATTTGAATCTGATAAAATAGATATTACCCCCAATGCCATAGTAAATACCCAGGGTGGCAATGTTCAAACTGCCATAGGTGCCTATGTAGATTATATCTTTAGTGAAAGCCTGCAGCTAACCATTGGCTTATGGTATAAGAGTGATTACGCTTTTTCTGCCATTGTAGGATTTGAATACAAAGGTTTTTCCCTCGGGTACAGCTATGATGCAATAACATCCACTGTAACTAACTTTTCTTCGGGTGTAAATGCAAATGAGATTACATTAACTTACAGGCTAGCACATCATAAGTCGGGCGGATCTACAGCTTCCTTTAGCAGCAGTTCAAGCTTAGGATCAGTTGCAGCGTCTCAGCCAGGATCAGTAGTCAATCCTTCTCCTTTCCCACATTATTAAGTTCAAAGGTACTAGTAATAGGAAGTGATATTGGGGTTCTATAATGAGGAACAAGCCTCTTTATAAAGTTTTAAGTGGTTTGCGTACATTTTATCAATTGTGTAAAACTTCTCAGCCACTTTTTTCCCTTCGAGTCCAATAATATTTCCGGGATTTTGGGTTAGCATATATCTGACTCCGTTCGCAATATCGTCAGGGTCATATTCGCATAAATACCCACTTTTCTTGTGCTCTATTGCGTCTAATGCTGAACCCGTTTTTGTAGAAACTACCGGTACGCCATTCGCAAGTGCTTCGGGTATCACCAGGCCGAATGGCTCATATTTCGCAGCATGAACGTATATATCCATAAGCCCGTATAGTGAGGGAAGGCGGTTCGGTTCTACCCATCCAATAAATGTAATATTATTATAAAGGTTATGAAGGCTTACCAGTCTTTCTATTTCATCTTTTATATCTCCGTTGCCAATAAAAAGGAACAATATATTCGGATATTCAGGCGCCAGTTTTTCAGCCGCAATAATAATATCCTTATGGCCTTTCCAACCTATATGTCGGGCAATTACTCCAATTACAATTCTGTTCTCTAATCTCCATTTTATAGTAAACTCAGTTTTATAAGCAGGGTTTTGTTCCGTAAGTTTATCAATAGGTATGCCGTGATGTATAAGATGTACTTTGCGCGGATCAGCTTTTTCTTGTTCCAGTATAAATTTTTGAGATTCCGTGGATATAGCAATTATATGAGTTGCAAGCCTGTTATTAAGTCTATCAAATAAAACCCAGCGAGGTGTATAGAAATAATGAAAGCCCGTATCAGCCTTGGTTACAAAACGTTTTTTTACTCCTGCAAGTTTAGAAGCAATAAGAGACATAAGTGAATCATCGAATAGATGCGAATGAATGATGTCCGGTTTTATCCTCAGAAGAAGCCAGAATAGTCTCAATGTGCCAAGAATTAGTTGAGATTTGCGGCTGCGGCTATTGTATTTTACCCAATGACATTCACATCCAAACTTTTTCATATCGTCTATCATCCTTGGTCTTTGTGGGAAAAGGCATATAAAGCTCATTTTTATTTCTGAGTGCTTCGATGCCAATTCAGCGAACCAATTAAAATACGGGGCCGTGGAATTATTTGCCATTACCCAAACAACATGTATCTTTTTGTCAGTCATTCCTATCGGTTAAATACTTTGATAAGTATAAGAAAGTTTTTAATATAAAACCGGATATAAGCCATATTAAAATGAAGAACCTTTATTAGTGTTGATGTACTAAATATTTTGAAAGTGTATACTTTATGGCTGGCCAGGTCTGTACATAAGGAAAACCATACCTGCTGGATCTTATCTTCTAACGCCTCCTGATCAAAGACTTTCATTACTTTATTATTGCCCGTTATTTTTTTGAGAAGGGTTTCACACCTTTTGAGAAACTCAGTAGTGTAATCAAAATGGTTAAAGGATATTTTCCAGAACAAGTCTATTTCATCACTTGTATTATCGGGTAATATTTTCCTTAACATGATCAATTGCACTTTGAGCTTAAGTTTATCATGAACCTCGCTCATTGTATTGGAAGCCTGTTTTTCGTGCACCCTGTAATGAAAAAGTACTTCAGGAATGTTTGCATACTTGATCTGGTCGCTGTTTACAGCCAAGAGTTCCATATCATCGGCGGGAAAGAATTCTTGTTTGTATTTGATACCATATTTCTCCACAAGTGCCTTTCTTAAAACAAGAGAGGGATGCAGAATGGGTATATTAAATAACAAATGAACCTTACATTCTTCTGGTGTTAAAGGATATTTAAAAACTTTACTACTGCCTTCTCCAAATGTTCTCATCCAGGTACCACACATTCCTATTTCCGGATGCAGATTTAAAAAATCTATTTGTTTACGCAGCCTATCTTTTAAGGAAATATCATCGTGGTCCATCCTGGCGATATAATTTCCCTTAGCTTCCTTTAGGGCTTGATTAATATTCTCAAGCCAGTTTTCATTACTTGTTTTATTAATAAACCTAATTCGTTTATCATTATACGAAGCAATCACTTGTGCACTATTGTCTGTAGATCCTGAATTAATGATAATAAATTCGATATGTGTGTAAGACTGGTTTAAGATACTCTCAATAGCATCTTTGAGGTAGGGCCCTGTATTATATACAGCCATTATAACGGTTACTAAAGGCTCATCCATTTATCCCAGCAATATTTTTAATAAAACCCTGCCAAGCAAGGCAGGTAGTTTCAATCTCCAAAAAATTACAATATAGCTGATACGTTTGCTATAGTTTTTAACAGGCACTAAAAGAGCTAAGGATTCCTTTTCGTTGTCTGAATATGCATGCATGGCAATATTTTCAATTTGCTTAATGGCAATAGCACTGTCCTTTACATATTTTGAATATATCCTTATCCTGCTTGGGTTCCATAACTGGCGGGTAGAGGTTAAACTATTTGCCCGTACTCGATATTTAGTTGATACATAATCAGAGAATATGATCTTATACTTCTGGCTTAATCTTAATAACATATCATAGTCCTCAAATTTAAGCGCCTCATCGTAATTACCAATTTCCTTGTAACACTTATGTTTTACCAACATGGTGAAATCTCCTATGAAATTCCTTTTTAATAATTCTTCAAAAATCCAGCCGGATGGAGCATCCTCATAATCGCCAAATCTTTGTATAAACATTCCAAACCTGTGGCTGGAGTCTTCTTTGATCAAATAGGAATCTGAATAGACTCCGCAAACATCATCCGCACTGCTTTCCAGTATTTCTACCTGTCTCTTTATCTTGTCAGGCATCATCATATCGTCTGTAGCGATTATAGATACATATTTACCCGATGCGTTATTTAAAGCTGAATTACAGGCAACACATACGCCTCTGTTCTTTTCATGTTTAATAAAGCGAAAAGGCGCATTATAGTTCTTTAACCATTGTTCTATTAAAGCAGGGCTGTTATCCGTTGAGCAATCATCAATAACAACTAGTTCTATATTTGAATAAGATTGTGCCTTGATGCTATTTAATGTATCAATAACATATTTAGAATTATTGTAATTAATCGCACCAATACTTACAAGAGGTTCTTGCATGTTTATCTTTTAAAGAATTTTTTGATGCTTGCTGATATATGCTCTATATTTTTGTTTGATAAACCAGGGTACATAGGTAAACTGAGACAGGTTTCTGCTATTTCTTCTGCAATTGGGAAGCTCCCTTTTTTATATCCCAAATTGCGATAGGCTTTCTGAAGATGCGGCGGCACGGGATAGTGTATTAGTGTTCCTATCTCCTTTTTCTTTAAGTATTCTTGCAACTCGTTCCTTTTTTTTGTTCTGATCACGAATTGATGATATACTGATGTGCAATTTGCAGCCGTAACAGGAAGAATAACATCGTTAAGGTCATTAAGATGTTTAGTATAGGTTTTGGCTATGTTTTGTCTTTCTTTATTCCACTTATCCAGGTATCTTAGCTTAACGTTCAAAAATGCCGCCTGTATTTCATCCAGGCGCGAATTATATCCAATAACATCGTTATAATATCTTACAATAGAGCCATAGTTTCTGAGGGTATGTAACTTCTCTCTTAATTTTTTATCATTTGTAGTAACTGCACCTCCATCACCTAAAGCACCTATATTTTTTGCCGGATAAAAGCTGGTGCAATTAAGTAATCCAAAACTTCCGGTAGGGTTGTCATTGCTTTTAGCACCCTGGGCCTGGGCATTATCCTCTATAACCGGTATCTTTCTCTTGCCCGCAACTTTAAGTATTTTATCCATTTCACAACTTTGGCCATACAAGTGAACAGCAATTATTGCTTTTGTTTTAGAAGTAATTGCTGATTCAATGCCTTTAGGATCTATGTTATAAGTATCTATTTTAGGTTCAACAAAAACAGGTGTAGCTCCAACATATGAAACAGCAAGAACAGTAGCAATAAATGTATTGGCAGGCACAATTACCTCATCTCCCTTACCAATATCTAGTGCAGTTAAAGATAAAAAAAGTGCATCTAAACCATTTCCCACACCAACGCAGTATTTCGCTGCGCAAAATTTAGCAAAGTTGGCTTCAAAGCTTTTTAAGTTTTCACCCAGTATATAGTTATTGGAGTGATATACCGAAGTAAACGCAGCAAATATTTCCCTGCTAATTTGCTTATTAGTTGCCGATAGCGAATAAAAAGGTATATTATTGGACATATTTTTCTAATAAGGAATGATTGGCTAAATTGATCTCATAGAAATTATGCGACACGGAACGGGCCCCAAAACCTTCTTTCCACTGGGCTAAACCGGTATTTAAATAATACCCGTCTTTTTCATTAGCTATGCCAAAGTTGAAATATTTATATTCCTTGTAGGTAGTTAATAACTCACAAAATAAATAATCGAGGGCCCCTGTATTTTTACCCCTTTCATTTGCAGAGATATACTGAACATTAATGACGGCACGATTAATAAATAATACTGTTCCTGCCACAATTTCATTACCTATTGTTGCGATATGCAGTTTTATATTTTTAGGAAATTTTTCAGCCAGCAGATTCATTTCTTCTTTAGTATGCACTGGCTTTATGTTATGACTTTTCAACAGGTTTGGAGTAAGAACCTTATCCCAAAATAATGAATAATCGGTGCTTAGCCGTACTGTTACATTTTCCTTTTTAGCCTTGCCTATATTGCTTTTTTTGCCTTTCTGTAATTTGAATCCTTTCCCATCCTCTAAAAGAAAACTCGCATCCCTACGGTATAACTTAGCTTGAAGAAGAAATAAAACATATTCATCCTCAAACGAAGGGATATCAAAATAGTAATATGGAATTTGCTTATAAAAAACACTTTCAATTTCAAATTTTTCGTAATAATTTAAGATAGAGTAGAAACAATTGATTACGTCTTGTAATCTTGTTTCCTCTGCAATAATAAGTCCTCCATACGTAAGCCCGGCATGTGAACTGATCTTCCCCTTTTCTTCATTTGCCGGGAATAGAGCTATAATGTGAGAATCTTTGTAGAGCATCACTGAATGATCGGAAAATCTGTCGGAATGGTAATCCATAAAATTGCGCTGGAACAAAAAAGTGCCATTGCGGGATTCGCCGGCAAATTTGTTCCATTCTTCTTTCAGGCCGTGATTATATCTAACAACAGTTACCATAAATCAAGTTACCTATTTGCCATTTTTAAAAACATCATAATCTCGTATGTAATCACTCTCAGTAAATTCTTCCGAAGCTAAACATAAGAGAACCGCATTATGACTTAATTCTATTGTTCGCCAAAAGCCTGCCGGGACATATAATGCTTTGGAAGGATGGTCCAGTAAGAAATCAAATTTCCGCCCTGCTTTATTTTCGAAATGAAATTTAATACTTCCGCTAACTGCACATATTATTTGCTGTAATTTTTTATGTGCATGGTGCCCTCTTGTAATCCCATTGGGGGTATAATAAGTCCAGTAAACCCTTTTTATAGCAAATGGCACATCCGGAGATTGTGCAATGCTTACATAACCAAGCGCAGGTTCTCCTATACTTGCCAGGTCTATTAAAAATGGTTCTGGTTTTAATTCCATTATTTATAAGATAACTTTTTAGATAGTGCTCTGATGAGATTGTGTAGCTTAATGTAAAAGGAAGAAACCGGGTAATTGTATTCTTTTAGTCTTACTGCCATAATAGTTTGATATGCTAATTTTTGTGACCAAGTCAAATCCTTTTTCCATTTAGCGATATTAGCAGTGTTTATATCCTGATTGTACATTTTACTGGTGTACCATACTTCATCCAATTTTAAGCTTAGTGGATCTTTATTTGCAGTTCCATGAATAAGCTGATGTTCTTCAAAGGGTAGTTCTAAAAAGTCCATAAGCAATAGAAGTGAGTTCTTTGGGTCATTTACCAGGTCTTCATATCTTATGCCTATGTGCCTGTTATCAAATTTACGGTTCTTTTTTAATTGAAGATAATTGTGTGAGGCATTGTTCCACATCAAAGCCCAATCTTTAATGCTGTTCTGCAATTGTTCACCCTTTTCTCCGGCTCGTTTTTTTACTTGTTTAAAAGAGCTTATTACATCCCTGCCATCCCTGTATACATAAACAAATTTGCTATCCGGAATAAGTTCCAGTAGTTGTTCTGCACAGAAAATATTATTGGGGGTTTTTTCAGATATATACTCAAATTGATTTGTATCAATGTTACTTGTAAGTAAAACTTTAATAAACTCATTCCAATGCGCTTCAAGTTGTTCTTTGGAATAAAAAAAGGATTGTCTTTTTAAATAAGTCGGTTCTATCATTTGAGCATGTACCTGCATAAGATGAGGGAGAAAATCAAATTCTCCGTTACCCGTAATTTTGGAATGAAGTACCAATAGCTTTTGAACTAATGTAGTGCCAGATCTGCCACAACCGCCTATGAAGATATATTTTAACTTATTTGAAGGCATGGCTTAATCAACTCTTTTGAAATCAACATCAAAATCTACGAAAATCAAATCCCTTCCTCTTGTCTGTATCTTACCACTGTTATGAAAATCTCCCTCGTTAACCACCAATTTAAAGGCTTGCTCTATCATGTCATACATATCGCCTCCTCCATCGGTTTCAAATAAATAAAGGTCACCCAAATAGTCATCTGCGGACAGTTGTAGTTTTTTAATGGTCCATGATACCTCAGTTAGCCCTTCAACAAAAATTCTCTTGTTTAATAAGCTAGAACCGAGGCTAAATATTCGTTGTCCAGCCTCTGTGCAAAATGATACAGATACAAATAATTTCGGAAGTTTTTCTAGTACTGATGATTTTATAAGGGCGTGAATATTCAAATCTTCACCCGATTCTATACTGTTTACTATGTTGTTATTCTTATCCGTAATCCAAACTTTCTGGAACCTGCATTTACCATTTCCGGCCCTATCCTTTCTCTTAACAAGATCGTAATGCTCCAAAAGAGTTTCATTTATTGAATAATATGCAGATATAACATCTCTGGATTCCCCTGATTTAATAATTTGCCCGTTGTTAAGTAAAATAGCCTTTGAACAAAGGTTTAGCACAGCGGGCATATTGTGGCTAACAAACAAAATGGTTTTGCCTTGCTGGGCTACGTCTTCCATTTTACCCATACATTTCTTCTGAAACTCGGCATCACCTACAGCCAGTACTTCATCAATGATAAGGATCTCTGGTTCTAAAAATGCGGCTACTGAAAAAGCAAGACGGAGTTGCATTCCGCTGCTAAAGTGTTTAAGGGGAGTATCTAAAAATTTTTCTGTTCCGCTAAAATCAACTATTTCATCAAACCTGGCTTGTATCTGTTTACGTTTCATCCCCAAAATAGAACCGTTAAGGAATATATTTTCTCGTCCGGTTAGTTCAGGGTGAAAGCCCGTTCCCACTTCAAGTAAGCTGGCTATATTTCCTCTTGAAATGATACTGCCCGAACTGGGAGGAGTTATTTTAGAGAGTATTTTGAGCAAGGTGGATTTTCCCGCACCGTTCTTTCCTATTATCCCTATGCTCTGCCCGGCCGCTACGTTAAAACTTATATCATTAAGGGCATAGAATTCTTCACTGCTTGTTTTATCTCTTTTAAACATAGATGACAGAGAGTCGCGAAGACTAAGATAAGGCTGCGCATTATGCTGAATGCGAAACTTTTTAGAAACATTTTTTATTTCAAGAATGGGTTTCATCTATGCCAGGTCTGCGAAGTAAGCTTCTGTTTTTCGGAAATAAAATAATCCAACTATAAAAAAGAAAACGGCTGAAGCAAGGCTTATAAATACCAGGTGGATATGCAAAGTACCCGGGCTGAATGTGCTGCGGAAAAGTTCTATAGCACTATATAAGGGATTTAAAGCAAACAATAGTTTAGCCCAGGGATATCGGGTTCCGGATATGGGATATATAACGGGGGTTAAAAAGAGCAATACGGAAACCATAAATGGAATTACATATCGGAAATCCCGGTATTTGATATTGAGTGCGGCTAACAGGGTACCTATTCCACATGTGGCAATGAAGGTGATGAAAAGGCTTATGGGGAGAACAAGCAGAAACCCCATAATATCAGTGTGTGTCTGGCCTTTGATCGAATAAAAAACAAGCATTCCTATAAAGATGATAAAGGTCATAACAAAATCAAATAGGGAAACCAATACAGATGACAGCGGAATGATAAGCCTGGGGAAATATATTTTTTTAATAATGTTAGAATTAGATACCATACTGTTGCCTGAACCTGTGATACCTGATGCGAAAATGTTCCATAATAAAAGCCCTGAGAATGAAAAAAGCGGGCGGGGCATGCCCTCATCAGGAATATTAAAAGCCTGACCTACCGCTGAAAAGATAAGCATCATAATGAGGGGCTGCAAAACAGCCCATGCAAAACCAAGCACAGTTTGCTTATATTTTACCTTAATATCCCTCCATGTAAAAAAGAAAAAAAGCTCTCTGTATAACCAGAGCTCTTTAACGTTCAGGCTTAGCTTTTCATGGGGTTTTATCTCGTACTCCATACTCAACAAATATACGGTTTTTAGCGAAAGCTCCATTAATGCATTTCTGTTTCTAAAATAAGTATACTTTTGCCCTTAGATACTTAAACCCTATTACAATGTATAAGAAAATTACTTTAGGCGCTCTTTGTTGCGCGATGCTAACATTCAATTCATGCAAAAATGGCGCTTCTACTGAGGATGCTCCTTTGGCTCCTGGTATGGTAAGGCTGGATCTTTCTAAGGCAGGTATAGCAGCTACAATCGATGTGCCAGATACCAGCAGAAAAGTAAATGGTATCGAATCTCAATCTTCAGGCAGCATACACGTATTTGTCGGTAAGAACTTTCACTTGCTTATTAATGTATCGGGCGAGCCTATTGCCATGAAGAAGAGCGATATTAATGGAGATGATCTTAATAAACCTAAAACATGGGTTGTTAATGATACAAATAACCTGCTGTATTCGACCCAAAAGGATACCAATGCTTTTGCAAATGCAAAGGAAGAATTTCACTTTTATGCAATTGTAAGAAAAGGCAAAGCTGTATATTATGTGCAAGATCTGCAACAAGGTGCTGACGGTAATGTTAACGTGTTTGGCAAAGAAGCTGCTCAGGCCATGTTAACCGCAGCGCAAACCTTAACACCGGTTGCTCCTCCTTCTAAATCTTAATAAAACTTACTTGTTATTTATAACCTTAGGGACTTTGATATAATCGGAGTCCCTTTTTGGTGCATTTTTTAATGCTTCTGCCTGGGTAATTTCCTGCTTTACTACGTCATCTCGCATTACATTGGTGTCTTCGGTAAGGTATACCAGTGGCTCAATAGATGAGGTATCCAGTTCATTAAGCTTTTCTACAAAAGAGACGATGCGATTAAGATCTTTAATGATCTCTTCTTTAGAGGCATCATCAAATTCCAGCTTTGCTAGTTCCGCTAATTTATCTACTGTTTTAGAATCTATGTTCATGGTACAAAGGTAGATTTTTATACAATACTGTAGGGGTAACGGATGCCATACTCCCTGCGAATCTTATTTAGCATAACGGCCCTCAGTTCATTTATATTTTGCTTACCAACTGCTGAGATAAATACGGATTCCTTGTGTTCTTTAGCAATCCATGAATTTTTAAGGTCATCAATTGTAGTAGGCAGTTCATTACCATCCTCATCACGAAAGTGGAATGCATCTGCTTTATTAAAAACAAGTATGGTTGGTTTATCGGTAACCTTAAGTTCGGCCAGGGTTTGATTTACTACCTTAATTTGGTCTTCAAAGTTAGGGTGAGATATATCTACCACATGCATTAAAACATCAGCCTCTCTTACTTCATCTAAAGTTGATTTAAAGGCTTCTATCAAAAAGGTGGGCAGTTTGCGTATAAATCCTACCGTATCTGAAAGCAAGAAAGTAGTGGTTTCAAAGGTTACCTTTCTTACCGTGGTATCAAGTGTTGCAAACAAGGCGTTTTCTGCAAATACCTCCGAATGGCTAAGCAAGTTCATCAGGGTGGATTTGCCTGCATTGGTGTATCCCACCAAAGAAATGCGTATAAGCTGCCCCCTATTCTTACGCTGGGTGGTCATCTGCCTGTCTATATCCTCTATCCGTTCTTTTAACAAGGCAATTCGTTTGCGTACACGGCGTCTGTCAGTTTCTATTTCTGTTTCACCCGGACCACGCATACCTATACCACCGCGTTGCTTTTCTAAGTGGGTCCACATACCCATAAGCCTGGGTAGCAGATATTCATATTGTGCCAGTTCTACCTGGGTTTTAGCATGGGCGCTCTGGGCTCTGTCAGCAAAAATATCGAGTATAAGGCCAGTACGGTCTATTACCTTTTTGCCTAATTCTTTTTCAAGGTTTCTTTGTTGCGATGGGCTAAGTTCATCATCAAAAACGACCATATTAATATCGCCCGCTTCTTCAATAAACTTTTTTATTTCCTGCACTTTACCTTTTCCAATTAGGGTAGCTGGGTCAACATGATGAAGGTTTTGTGTGAATCGTTTAACAGGCACTGCTCCCGCTGTAGAGCACAGAAAACTTAACTCATCCAGGTATTCAAGAAGTTGTTCTTTTTTCTGTTCCTGGTGGCATACACCTACTAAAACAGCTTTTTCCCTCTTCTGTATCCTGTCAATCATGGTATGTTCAGAATATTAAAACCAGGGCCTATGCACCATGCCAAATGTAGGCCAGGGAATAGCTGCAAATATTACTATAAGCGCTATAAAGTTGAACCAAAACAGCTTTTTAAATTTAGAGGCATCGGTGGTTGCCTTTTTGCTTAATATCCTGCCCATGGTAATAAGTACAATGGCTATGATCATCATTACAGAATGTTCCATCATAAAAAAACGCACTTCAGGGTTTTTCATGGCATCGGGCATAGACATTCCCATTTTAACAATGGGGCTAACAAAATAGAGGATAATACCTACTAATAATTGTGTATGTGCTGAAATGAAAAGGAACAGGTTTATTTTATTATCCGATGGACTGAAAGCCTTTTTAGACATCATTCCCTGCAATGATTTGATGATACACGCAAGTAATAATATTAAAAGAACCCAGCGCAGAAACGAGTGAAGTGTAATTAATATATCGACCATTGGAATGTATTTAGATAACAAAATTAGTAAAATTGCTAAAGGGTTACTTAATTTGCGCTTGAAAAGCTAGTGCATTATATGGAAATCTATTAGTTATGGGATATTTGTGGGGTATAGACCTGGGTGGTACTAAGGTTGAGGGCATTATATTAAAACAAGGGGCAACCCCGGAAGTTGTTTCGCGTATTCGCATTCCCTCTACTTCATCCAAAGGTTACGACCATGTAATAGTCCAAATAGTTAGACTGGTAGATATGCTAAAAGCAGAATCTAAACTTACTCCTGAGAGAATCGGAATGGGCACACCTGGCATATTGGATCCTCAAACCCAGAAGATGAAGAACTGCAATTCTCAATGCTTGAATGACAGATATCTGAAACAGGATATGGAAAAGCTTTTGGGCGCTTCTGTAGAGATTGCAAACGATGCCAATTGCTTTGCTTTGGCTGAAACTCGCTATGGAATTGTTAAAGATATAGTGCCGGATGCAAAAATGGTTTTTGGGGTGATTATGGGAACAGGTGTTGGTGGTGGAGTAGTTATAAATGGCAAGGTATGGAATGGTAAGCAAGGTATAGCCGGTGAATGGGGACATAATGTGCTGGATGAGAAAGGTGAGTTATGTTATTGTGGAAAACATGGTTGCGTAGAGAAAACTATATCCGGTCCTGAAATAGAGGCTTATTACCAGGGCTTAAGCAAAACCTCACTTCCTTTAAAGGAAATACTCGAGAGACATTTAGCAGGCAAGGATGAATATGCGACTGCTACAATAAAGAGATTGCTGACCATGTTTGGTAAGGCTATTTCAATTGTGATAAACATACTCGACCCCGATGCAATTGTAATCGGAGGTGGTATGGGTAATATCGAGTTACTATATACAGAGGGTAAAGAAGAACTTAAAAAGTACATTTTTAATAATAGGGTGGAAACCCCCATTCTTAAGCCTAAACTAGGTGATAGTGCTGGCGTATTTGGGGCTGCTAGCCTTGTGGAATAAGAGATTGGCACTGATTAGTTTCGTCCAAGTCTGATTTGTAACCAAAAGCCTATTTTCATTACCTTTGCACCCCTAATAAAGGCTATGGCTAATAATTCAGCTTCAGTAAGTATACATCCTACCGCAGTGGTAGATGCCGGCTGCAAAATTGGTGAAGGAACCAAAGTATGGCATTTTTGCCATATTATGCCCGATTGTACCATAGGAGAAAACTGTAACATTGGGCAGAATGTAGTGGTATCTCCGGGTGTGGTTTTAGGTAACAATGTTAAGGTGCAAAATAACGTATCTATATATACAGGTGTGGTTTGCGAGGACGATGTTTTTCTGGGCCCGTCTATGGTGTTTACTAATGTGGTTAATCCCCGCAGCGCGGTTAACCGGCGTGGACAATATGCCAAAACTCTTGTTAAAAAAGGCGCTACAATAGGAGCCAATTCTACTATTGTATGCGGGCACGATATTGGTGAATATGCATTTATTGGGGCAGGTGCCGTTATAACAAAGCATGTAAAACCATTTGCTTTAATGGTAGGTAATCCTGCTAAACAAATAGGGTGGATGAGCGAATATGGTCACCGCCTTGTATTCGATAAAAAAGGAATGGCTGTTTGTCCGGAAAGCCAGGAGCAATATATTTTAGAAAATGAACAAGTACGCAAATTGAAATAAGTATGAGTAAAATAAAATTTGCTGTTGTCGGTTGCGGGCATATTGGCACCCGCCATGCCGAAATGATCAGCCGTAATCTTAACTCAGAACTCGTTGCCCTTTGCGATATATTGCCTGCAGACGCATTGGAAGCAAAAAAATACGGAGTGCCTTTTTTCTCCTCAGTAGATGAAATGCTGAAAGACGAAAAAGGAATAGATGTGGTATGTGTTTGTACACCTAACGGATTGCATGCTACCCATGCGCTGAAGGCGCTTAATGCAAGGATGCATGTAGTATGCGAAAAGCCTATGGCTCTTACCAAATCAGATTGTGAGGAGCTTTTACATAAAGCGTTACAGGTGCACCGCCAGGTGTTTTGTGTAATGCAGAATCGGTATTCTCCTCCTGCTCAATGGTTGAAGGAAATGATTGACACTAAGAAATTGGGGGATATATATATGGTGCAGCTTAACTGCTATTGGAACAGGGATGAAAGGTATTACAAAGCCGGCACATGGAAAGGTAAAAAAGATATGGATGGAGGCGTTCTGTTTACACAGTTCTCTCACTTTATAGATATGATGTATTGGATGTTCGGTGATATCACTAATATTAAATCTAATTTCAGAAATTTCAGCCACCAGCAAAATACGGAGTTCGATCATGATAGCGGTGTTGTTAGTTTCGATTTTACAAAGCAGGGAATAGGTTGTATTAACTTTTCAACTTCTGTTTGGGATACTAACTTCGAAAGCAGCATGACGATCATTGGCCAGAATGGTACCATAAAAGTGGGTGGCCAGTACATGGACAAAGTAGAGTATTGCCGTATAAAAAATTATGAGCTTCCGGAACTCGCACCTACTGCACAGCCTAATGATTATGGTTCTTACAAGGGTTCAGCTGCCAATCATCATTATATAATTGAAAATGTGATAAAGACCTTAAAGGGTGATTCTTCGGTTACTACCAATGCTCTGGAAGGAATGAAAGTAGTCGAGATCATTGAAAAAATATACGCGAGTAAAAATAAAACTAAAAAGATATGATATCCATGCACCAGGAAATTCTTGATAAAAAAGCAAAGCTTGCCCTTGTAGGTTTGGGTTATGTAGGATTGCCGATTGCTCTTGCCTTTGCAAAAAAGGTATCTGTAATCGGATTCGATATCAACCGTTCACGGGTGGATATGATGAAGAATGGCATTGATCCCAGCCGTGAACTGCCTGAAAGTGATTTTAAAGATTCTGATATTTTATTCACAGATTCATTGGAGGAACTTAAAAAAGCTTCTTTCTATATTGTGGCTGTACCTACACCAGTTGATAACTCTAACAAACCCGATCTTACCCCTGTATTAAAAGCAAGTGAAAGCATTGGCAAAGTATTGAAGAAAGGAGATTATGTGGTATACGAATCAACAGTATACCCTGGTTGTACCGAAGAAGATTGCGTACCTGTTTTAGAAAAGCTTTCCGGACTTAAAATGGGCAAAGATTTTAAAGTAGGTTTTTCTCCCGAGAGAATCAATCCCGGTGATAAACAGCATACCATTACATCCATTCTTAAGATAGTTTCTGGCAATGATGCAGAGGCACTTGATAATATAGCTAAAGTATATTCTATTATAGTAAAACCTGGCATATACAGAGCCTCATCTATTAAAGTTGCTGAAGCAGCTAAGATCATAGAGAATACACAAAGGGATGTTAACATAGCTCTGATGAATGAGTTATCCATCATCTTTAATAAGATGGATATTAATACGTATGAAGTACTGGAAGCAGCAGGTACCAAATGGAACTTTTTGAAATTCTCACCGGGGCTCGTAGGTGGCCATTGCATTGGTGTAGATCCTTATTATCTTATTCATAAAGCAGAAGCGCTGGGATACCATACCCATGTTATAAATTCCGGGAGGTACGTAAATGACTCTATGGGTTTTTATGTGGCAAAGAACGCGGTAAAGAAAATTCTTGCGACCGGGAAAGATGTTTCTAAATCTAAGGTATTGGTGATGGGCGCTACGTTTAAAGAAGACGTTACTGATATCCGTAATTCACGTATAGCCGATGTAGTTACAGAACTCAAATCATACTTTGTGACTGTAGATGTTGCTGATCCTTATGCCTCGTCAGAAGAGCTGCATGAAGAATATGGTTTTGAACTGGTGAAAGAAATAGGTAAAGACTACGATGCGGTGATTGTGGCAGTAAATCATAAACCCTATTTGGAACTTGATGAAAGCTATTTCGCTTCCATACTCACCAAACAAGGAGTAGTAGTGGATGTAAAAGGTGTTTTAAGAAACAAGATCAAAAACTTTACATACTGGAGCTTATAATGAAACGCGATTTTAAAACCATACTTATAACAGGCGGAGCGGGTTTTATTGGTTCGCATGTTGTTCGCAGGTTTGTAAATAACTATCCCAATGCCAAAATAGTAAACCTCGATAAACTTACCTACGCAGGTAACCTTGAGAATCTTACGGATATTGAAAATAAGCCTAATTACACATTTGTAAAAGGAGATATTGTTGACACTGCTTTTATTGATGAACTCTTCAAAAAATATTCTATTGACGCAGTAGTTCACCTGGCAGCAGAATCTCACGTGGATAGGTCCATTACCCATCCTACTGAGTTTGCCATGACCAATGTTATTGGCACAATCAACTTATTGAATGCAGCTAAAAAAAGCTGGGCTGCTAATTTTGACAAGCATTTGTTCTACCATGTTTCTACAGATGAGGTTTACGGTTCGCTGGGTGCAGAAGGTTTATTTACCGAAGAAACATCTTATGATCCCCGCAGCCCTTACTCAGCATCTAAAGCCAGTTCCGATCATTTTGTAATGGCATACTACCATACCTACCACATGCCGGTTATGATCTCTAACTGCTCGAATAACTATGGCCCTAACCATTTTCCTGAAAAGCTAATCCCACTTGCCATACATAACAT
>Ga0206878_10247_pt1 | contig 20352 bp, 13 predicted proteins | sample Alteio_BWOrgCont_8_FD_152621 | JGI IMG/M metagenome (GOLD analysis project Ga0206878, IMG submission 152621) | Enriched cells from forest soil in Barre Woods Harvard Forest LTER site, Petersham, Massachusetts, United States -... | ecosystem: Environmental > Terrestrial > Soil > Temperate forest >... | reverse complement strand
AGATCATTCCACGTATGCAAATAATCCGCTTCTTCTGTTTTGAAAATCTTCTTTTCGACAGCTTCCTGCAGCTGCTGATCAAAAGAAACCCCTTTGTCAAGTTCCCCATCGCGAAGCGCTTTCTGGAATTTTTTGAGCAAAGGCTCCGCATTGCCCACCATGCGCAGAGCAGCATCAATGCGTGCCGTGGCATCATTCTGTGAGTCACTTTGATAAAAAAGATGAGTGAGGCGATCACGCAAAACAGAGGGTTCCGTAATACTCGCTGCCACTCGTCCATGCAGTTTGTCTGATGGATTCCTGTATGACCTGCCAAAGGGGAAAATCAGTCGATAAACTATCCTGCCCAGCCAGCGGAGAGGATAGTTTTGTGTGAGATCATCACAGGCCCGCTGGATTTCAGACAAACAGTGGGCCATGCACCATTTTACATGATCCCTGTCCGTGTCATTCTGGTCATTGTCTTTTGCATATTTGAGCACCGCAGAAGCCAGATACAGCTGCCCAAGAATATCGCCCAGTCGCGCTGACAGCCGTTCCCTGCGCTTCAGCTCGCCCCCCAAAAGCATCAGGGTCATGTCCGACAAAAGTGCAAGCGCTGCACTCATCCGCGTCAGCTGACGATAATATTTTGCCGTGTAATCCCGCTTCGGTGCACGAATCAGTTTTCCGCCAGTCAGCCCATAGCCCGCATTTCTGACAACAAGAGAAACAAGACGTCCTGCGTGCTGAAGCAGCAGTTTGTCAAGACGAACCGAACGGTCACGGGAAGGGCTGGCCGCAAACAGCTCAACCTCTTCTAACAGATATGGATGACAGCGAATCGCTCCCTGGCCAAAAATAATCAGGTTGCGAGTTAAAATATTGGCACCTTCCACCGTGATGCTCACGGGCATGGTGAGCCACGCAGCTGCCAGAAAATTGTCAGGCCCTGTCTGAATTGCATGCCCGCCATGAATATCCATGGCATGGATCATCACCTGCCTCGCTATTTCCGTCATCTGGTATTTGGTAATGGCGCTCGCAATAGCGGGACGAATTTTCTGGTCAATGGCACTGGCAGTCAGCTGTCTGGTCGCCTCAAGAATATAGCCACTGCCTGCTATATGCCCCAGTGCCTCAGAAATGCCTTCAAAGGCTGCAATCGGGACATTAAACTGTCGCCGCAGCCTGGCATATGCTCCCGTCATCCGGCATGTCAGCTGGCCACAGGCTGCGCTCAATGCCGGCAGCGAAATCCCGCGCCCTGCTGAAAGACATTCCATCAGCATGCGCCATCCTTCACCCGCCATCTTTGGACCACCAATGATCCAGTCCAAAGACACAAAAACATCCCTGCCTCGCACCGGTCCATTCATGAATGCCTGACCTAGGGGCAAATGCCGCCTGCCATTTTCAACGCCTGGATGACCCGCTGGTATCAGACAAAGCGTGATCCCGGGAGCAGTTCCCCCACCCAGCAGGTTTTCCGGATCAAACAGACGGAAGGCAACGCCAATCACGGTTGCAACTGGTGCAAGCGTTATATAGCGCTTGTCGAAATTCAGCCGGATGCCCGTCACTTCCCTGCCTTCATGCATGCCACGACAGACCACACCCCTGTCTGTCAAAGAGCCTGCATCACTGCCAGCTTCAGCGCTGGTCAGTGCAAAACAGGGAATTTCTTCACCGCGCGCAAGCCGTGGCAGATAATATGATTTTTGTTCATCTGTTCCGTAATGTAACAATAATTCTGCAGGGCCCAGCGAATTTGGCACCATGACACTGACTGCTGTACAGATGCACCGGGTTGTAATTTTGGTGATGATGGATGAGTGGGCCAGCGCTGAAAAACCAAGGCCGCCAAATTCTTCAGGAATGATAATGCCAAAGAACCGCTCTTTTTTCAGGTATTCCCAGACATTGGCCGGCATATCATGCAGGGTATGCATAATCTCCCAGTCATTCAGCATCCCGCAGAGCGTCTGTACCTGACCCTCCAGAAAAGCCTGTTCCCGGTCCGAAAGTCTGGGCACAGGCATCCCAAGCAGGGTTTTCCAGTTGGGTTTTCCAGAGAAAAGTTCTTTTTCCCACCAGACGTCACCTGCCTCAATGGCTTCGCGTTCGGTGACACTGATGGACGGCATTTTGATCTGCAACCGTTTGATCAGGGGGTCTGTAAAAAAGCGGCGGCGTATGCCGCCATATAAAAGAAAAGTGCCCGCAACAAGCCAGACAAACCAGAAAATGGACAGCAGTACAAAATGCCCATGAACAAAAAATGTCCCTGCAGCGAGCAATAGGCCTGTAACTGCAACACTGGGAAGAACGGATACTTCAAAAAAGAATAACGCCAGTATCGCAAGAAAAAACAGGATGCTGCCAGAAACCATCATAAACCACTCCCTTGGTAACAGATAACCCTACCCGTGAAAGTGCGTGAGTATAATCAGTTTGAATCCGGAATAACAACAGTGATATTCAAAAAAATCGCAATCTCTCCGTCTCTACGTGCCGCGACTTGTTCGCGGCATCCAGAGTCTGGATCCCGCGGACAAGCCGCGGGACGTCGAGAAAGTTACCCACAGATTTTGTGGATAACCCTGTTATTAAACTATCGACAACTCTCCCCAACCCATCCCTGTCATGGGCAAAATCTTTGGGTCACAAAATGGACATACGTACCAGTGTTTTTGGGGGTATAAAAAGACGAAAAAGAGGGTGATTTATCTTGATGATTTTATTGCTATTTGCAGGGAGCGTCATTACCCCGCAAAAAGCGCGGGGTTTGCAATGACGATGTTGCGTTTATTTTTCCTGTTTTTCCTGTTTCCCGTCTTCCATACGCGCCTTCAGCAGGTCACCAATCGTTGTTTTGAGAGGTGCCGCATCAGCAGCGGGTTTTTTGCGTGGAGCAGAAGAAGCAGAAGCTGCCTTCGTCTTCTTGCCCGCTGTTGCTGCATCTTTGGGATTCAGGGACAGCAAAACCAGATTGGCCTTGCGATCCACTCCCGTGAGCCATGACTCTACAGCTACACCTGCCTTGAGATGTTCGCGCACATCTGTGACACCTTCAGGCAGGGCTGCAGCACGAATCACGCCAGAGATGCCTCCCCCCAGATCCACAGTCGCAGCTTTTTCGTCAAGACCGGTAACAGTACCCTGAACCTGCGTGCCCTTCTCATGCTGTTCAAGCCAGTCCGCCAGCGGATCTTCAGCCAGCTGCTTCAGACCCAGTGAAATACGCTCACGTTCCGCATCAATGGCCAGAATAACAGCACCAAGATCATCCCCTTTCTGGAATTTGCGAATGGCTTCTTCAGCGCTGCCCTCATCCCAGGAAATATCTGACAGGTGTACGAGACCATCAATACCGCCGTCAAGGCCAATGAAGAGACCAAAATCAGTGATGGACTTGATTTTGCCTGTTACACGGTCACCTTTCTGGTGCAGGCTCGCAAACTCCTGCCAGGGGTTTGATGAACACTGTTTCAGGCCAAGGGAAATACGGCGACGGTCACTGTCAATGTCCAGCACCATGACTTCCACTTCCTGGCCCAGATGAACCACCTTGTTCGGATTGACATTCTTGTTGGTCCAGTCCATCTCGGACACATGAACCAGTCCTTCAATGCCTTCCTCAATTTCGACAAAGCAGCCATATTCTGTAATGTTTGTGACCTTGCCGGAGAGCCGGGTTCCTATGGCATAGCGACTGCTGATGCCTGACCATGGATCTTCGCCCAGTTGCTTCAGACCCAAGGATACCCTCGCTGTCTCGCGGTCAAAACGCAACACCCTGACTTTGAGCTCATCGCCAATATTAAGGATCTCTCCAGGATGACGAATGCGTTTCCATGACATGTCTGTAATATGCAGCAAACCATCAATGCCGCCCAGATCAATAAATGCACCATAGTCTGTCAGGTTTTTGACAACCCCCTTGACCTCGTCCCCCTCATGCAGCCGGTCAAGCAGCGCTTCACGCTCAACGCTATTTTCGGCTTCCATGGCAGAACGGCGGGAGACAACAATATTGTTGCGTTTTGGATCAATTTTGATGACCTTGAAATCCAGTTCTTTGCCTTCAAGTGACTCAGCATCACGCACAGGACGCACATCCACCAGTGATCCCGGCAAAAAGGCACGGATACGGTTGATTTCGACCGTGAAACCACCCTTGACACGACCCTGAATGACACCCCGCACAGTTTCGCGTTTTTCGTAGGCACGTTCTAGGTCAACCCAAGCTTCCAGCCGTTTGGCCCGCTCACGGGAAAGACGGGTTGTTCCAAATCCATCCTCAACGGCTTCGAGGGCAACATTGACCTCATCGCCTACAGCCACTTCCAGCTTGCCCTGGTCATCCTTGAACTGTTCAATCGGGATGGTGGATTCGGACTTGAGTCCGGCACTGACCACTACATAATCGGATTTGATGGCAACAACTGTACCGGTAATAATCGCACCGGGCACCATGGGGGTATGACCAAGACTCTCTTCAAATAACTGGGCAAAACTTTCTGTCATGTGGCTCACTCTTGCGTGTCAAAATAAAAAACGATTCTGGATAGCTCTCATTATTCATCCAGATCGCACCCTTTACATCATGGGCACGGCACGCCGTGCCCCTACGATATGACTGCCTGAAAGACCGTTTCCACGACCTCTTCTATGGTCATATGGTCCGTATCGATGCAGATTGCCCCGCTCGCGGGCCGTAACGGCGCGACAGTACGTTCCTGATCCCGCCGGTCACGAATTCGCAGCTCAACCACGAGGTCGGGCAGATTAACATCAATCCCTTTTTCCTTCAACTGCTTATAACGGCGACGGGCACGTTCTTCAGGACTTGCGGTCAGGAAGATCTTGATGGGGGCGTCCGGAAATACCACCGTCCCCATGTCACGGCCATCGGTCACAAGGCCAGGGGGCCTGCGAAAAGCCCGCTGACGGTCAAGAAGCGCTTCCCGAACCAGCGGCAGGGTACCGATCACTGAAGCTTCCCCCCCGGTCTTTTCGGTACGGATCAGATCAGTGACATCTCGCCCTTTCAGCAAAACCCGGCCATTTTGAAATTCAACAGGGAGGGCAAGTGCCGCTGAGACGAGAGCTGCCTCATCATCAAGCAGAATACCCTGCTCCACAGCAGAAAATGCAAGCAGACGATAAAGAACACCGCTGTCCAGAACATGCCATCCAAGACGCGTTGCCAGCAAATGGGCAACAACCCCCTTCCCTGTGCCGCTCGCGCCATCAATCGTGACAACCGGCACAGGAAGCGTCATTCTGCAGAAGCTCCGGGCTGACCCGAAGATGCATCGCCCGCATCCATATCTGCCACTTCAACCACCCGTTCAAGGGCCACCAGCTTTTCAGAGGCATTCAGATTGATCAGACGCACACCCTGGGTATTACGTCCAACCACGGAAATTTCAGAAACAGGCATGCGAACTAGGGTTCCCTGATCCGTGACCAGTACAATTTCATCGCCCTCATGGACCTGGGTTGCACCTACCACAGAGCCATTCCTGTCATTGACCTGAATGGAAATGACCCCCTGACCTCCCCGGCCCATGCTGCGATATTCTGATAACGCAGTGCGCTTGCCATAACCCTTGGTGGTTGCAGTCAGAATCTCTGCGCCCGAATGTGCCACCACCAGTGAAACCACCTTCTGGCCAGCCTGCAGCCTCACACCCCGGACGCCCCGGGCCGTTCTTCCCATACAGCGCACGGAATTCTCTGCAAACCGGATCACCTTACCGGCATCGGTAAACAGCATGACCTCCTGCGAACCATCGGTGATGTCAACCCCAATCAGCTGGTCTTCCGCCGCCAGTTCGAGCGCAATAATGCCACTCGTCCTTGGTCTTGAAAAATCAGCGAGCGAGACTTTTTTGACAACCCCCCCTGCTGTGGCCATGAAAATATGCCGGTTTTCATCGTATTCCTGAACCGGCAGAATGGCGTTAATTTTTTCACCTTCCGCGAGGGGCAGGAGATTGACCATGGGCTTGCCGCGTGCATTCCGTCCCGCCTGCGGCAACTGGTAAACCTTGAGCCAGTAGACCTTGCCGAGACTCGAAAAGCAGAGAATGGTCTCATGGGTGGTTGTGACGAGGACCTGCTCAATAAAGTCCTCTTCACGGATCGAAACAGCAGATTTGCCCCGCCCGCCCCGGTGCTGCGCCTGATACAGGGCAACCGGCTGGGATTTGGCATAACCGTGATGGGAAAGGGTCACCACCACATTCTCTTTTGGCATCAGGTCGAGAATATCCAGATCGCCACTGTCTTCGATAATTTCTGTCCTGCGGGCATCGCCAAACTGTTCGGCAATGGCAGAAAGCTCTTCCCGAATCACCGCCATCAGACGGTCCGTGCTTTCAAGAATACCTTCCAGTGACACAATCAGTGCCTGAATTTCACGATGTTCAGCAAGGATTTTGTCCTGTTCAAGCCCCGTCAGACGGTGCAGACGCATATCCAGAATGGACTGGGCCTGTTCGCCGGACAGCCGGTAACCATCATCAGAGAGTCCGTGCGGACTGCCTTCAGCCCTTGTCAGCAGAGCCGCGATCGCACCTGGCGCAAAAGTCCGGGCCAGCATGCGCGATTTGGCTTCTGCCGCATCTTTGGAGGACCTGATCAGCGCGATCATATCTTCAATGTTGACCAGAGCAACCGCAAGACCTTCCAGAATATGGGCACGTTCGCGAGCTTTTCTGAGGTCAAACTGCGTCCGCCTTGTCACTACCTCGCGACGGTGCGACAAAAAGGCCTGAATGATTTCACGGATATTCAGAATCTTTGGCTGGCCATCCAGCAATGCCACAATATTGATGCCATATACGCTTTGCAGCTGGGTATGGACGTAGAGGTTATTGAGAATGACATCCGCGTTTTCACCCCGCCGGAGTTCAACGACCACCCGCATCCCCTGCTTGTCGGATTCATCGCGGAGCGCAGAAACACCTTCTATTTTCTTTTCGCGAACCAGCTCTGCAATCCGCTCAACCAGCCTCGCCTTGTTCACCTGATAGGGCAGTTCCGTAATAATGATCTTTTCGCGCCCTGATTTTTCATCGGTTTCGATACCCGTTCTGCCCCGAATCTGGATGCGTCCCCGACCCGTCCGGTAAGCCTCCAGAATACCAGCCCGGCCATGAATGATCCCCGCTGTCGGAAAGTCAGGTCCCGGCACATGGCGCATGATTTCCTCGACCGTCATGGCCGGATTTTCAATCATGCCAATACAGGCAGCGATAATTTCGGAAAGATTGTGTGGTGGAATGTTGGTCGCCATGCCAACGGCAATCCCCGAGGAACCATTCACCAAAAGATTGGGGAGCTTTGCAGGCAGTACAACGGGCGAGTTTTCGGAGCCGTCATAGTTGGGCACAAAATTAACTGTTTCTTTTTCGAGGTCATCCAGCAGCGCATGGGCCAGTCTGGACATGCGGACCTCTGTATATCGCATGGCCGCAGGCTCATCACCATCCACCGAGCCAAAGTTTCCCTGGCCATCCACCAGCATGTAGCGCAGTGAAAAGGGCTGGGCCATGCGGACAATGGTGTCATAGACTGCCGTATCGCCATGGGGATGATATTTACCAATAACATCACCGACCACGCGGGCGGATTTTTTATAGGGTTTGTTCCAGTCATTGCCAAGCTCATGCATGGCAAAGAGCACCCGTCGATGCACCGGCTTCAGACCATCCCGGACATCGGGCAATGCCCTGCCAACGATGACACTCATGGCATAGTCGAGATAGGACTGCTTCAGTTCATCTTCGAGGCTGACTTTCTGGATCTGTTTTGTGAGTGGGCTGGTATCCATGGTTTCCTGATTCGGGCAAACAAAAACTCACGGGATTATATCACGTCCCGGTCCGCGCTTCTCCCCCTTCACTCAACGAAGAGTGGGTCACCCGAAGGGCGCGGCGCAAAATTTTGCCGACATTGGTTTTGGGCAGTTCGGTACGAAATTCTACATATTTTGGAACCTTGTATCCTGTCAGGTTTTGATGGCTGTACCGGATCACTTCTTCAGAGGTCAAATCAGGCCGGTCACTGACCACAAAGGCCTTGATGGCTTCCCCGGAATGGGGGTCAGGCACCCCAATCACGGCCACCTCACGAACTCCAAGGAGCGCCACCAGCACATCCTCAACCTCATTGGGATAAACATTGAATCCAGACACCAAAATCATGTCTTTTTTGCGCTCGCGAATGCGGACATACCCCTGTTTGTCGATGGAGACAATATCCCCCGTCAACAGCCAGCCGCCTTTGGTAAAAACATTTTCCGTCTCTGAAGGAGTATTCCAGTAGCCCGCCATCACTTGTGGTCCCCGGATCGCAAGCTCGCCGGTTTCACCCAGGGGAACTTCCTGCTGGTTTTCATCCAGCACACAAACGTCAGTTGAAGGCAGCGGCAGGCCCACCGTGCCATTATACTCTTTGAGGTTCCAAGGATTGGCTGTGGCACAGGGGGATGTTTCAGTCAGCCCATAGGCTTCAAGCAGTACTGTACCGGTCACCTCACGCCATTTTTCAGCCACCACCCGCTGCACCGCCATCCCACCGCCAAGCCCGAGCTTCAGATCTGAAAAATCAAGGGTCGAAAACAGGGGGGACTTGAGCATCGCCATAAAAAGCGTATTGACCCCGGTGATGATCGTAAACCGGAATTTGGCCATTTCCCGGATCATCCCGGAGACATCGCGGGGATTGCTGATCAGGACATTCAGCCCCCCCGTTTTGGAAATAAAAAAGCAGTTGGCCGTCAGTGAAAAGATATGATAAAGCGGCAGTGCGGCCAGCATGACATCCCGCCCCCTTCGTGTGATCGGGGCAAACCATGCTTCGGCCTGCAAAATATTGGCCACCATATTGCGATGGGTCAGCATCGCGCCTTTTGATATCCCGGTGGTACCACCCGTATATTGCAGGAAAGCAATATCTTCCAGCTGAATTGACACCGGCCGCATCGTCAGCTTTTTGCCCCGGTGCAGCGCCGTGCGAAAATCATATAGCCCCGTCATCCAGTAATGCGGAATTTTGCGCTTGATATAGCGCATGTAAAAATCGGCAAACAGGCCCCTGATTCGCGGAAAAAGATCACCGGGATTTGTCACAATCACTGATTTGACCGATGTCTCCGCAATCGCATCCTGAACAGTTTTGGCGCACAGTGACAAAACCACAATGGCTGTGGCACCAGAATCCTTCAACTGTTTTGAAAGTTCATGCGCGGTATAAAGCGGGTTAACATTGACAACGGTGAGCCCAGCCCGGAGCGCCGCAAAGAGCGTGACAGGATACTGCAAAATATTGGGCATCATGATGGCGATTCTGTCGCCCTTTTGCAGGCCCAGCACCTGCTGAAAATATGCGGCAAGCGCGCCTGACAGCTCATCAAGCTTGGCATAGGTCAGCACTGTCCCCATATTGTAAAAAGCGGGCCGGTCGGCAAATTCTGAAAATACCTGCCTGAACATATCGGGCAGTGAGGGAAATGCATCAGGATTAATTTCTGCGGGGATTTCTGGAGGATAATGTTTGAGCCAGATTTTTTCCACTGCAAGGCTTCCCTGTCTGGTGATTGGTACCCTGCTGATCAGTCTCTTCTGGATGATCTGTCGGGACGGCCGGATTTGAACCGACGACCCCTTGCGCCCCATGCAAGTGCGCTACCAGGCTGCGCCACGCCCCGTCATATTGTCCAGAAGATCCGATGCATCAGCAAAGACCGCAGATTCTGCAGAATCTGGCGCCAGTGTGCAACCGGTTTTTGAATAATTTATTCCTGCTCAACAGGTTTGTCAGGTGAATGCTGTTCCACACGGATCTTGAGCTTTTGGCCACTGTGGAAAGTAACAACCCTTCGCGCTGAGACCGGAATGGCGGCGCCCGTCTTTGGGTTTCTGCCAGGACGCTCTTTCTTGTCATGCAACTCAAAGTTGCCAAAACCGGAAAGCTTGACCAGCCTCCCCGTTCGCAGGGCAGCACAGATCTGATCAAAAAATAGCTCAACAATTTCTTTTGATTCTTTTCTGGTCAGCCCTGTTGTTGATACAAGGTTTTCTGCCATGTCTGCCTTGGTGAGCGCCATCATCAGCTCCTTAATTCAGCCGCGAACTCCTGCCTCATACCCCGAACAATGTTTTGCAGCACAGCCACGACTTCTTCGTCTTTCAGGGTACGGTCAGGATGTTGCAGAATCAGGGCAAAAGCCATGCTTTTTTTGCCAGGATCCATTCCCTCCCCCTGCCAAACGTCAAATGCGGTCACTGACTGCAACCATTCGCCACCCAACTTTTTGATTATACCCTGAATTGCGCTCGCCGATCCAGTCCGGTCCACAAGAAAGGCCAGATCCCTGCGGACAGAGGGAAAGCGTGAGGGAGGCTCTGCCTCAGGCAGCCGGGCAGAAAGCAGCAGATCTGTCAAAAGTTCGAACACAAAGACCGGTCCCGAAAGCCCGAGGGCCTGCAGTATCCCGGGATGCAGGGCACCCAGCACGCCAATCTTTCCACCCAGACAGAAGATTTCCCCAGTCTGGCCCGGATGCAGGGCAGGATGGGATCCCTTCTGGCAGTCAAAACTGCCTCCCTTGCCAACAGCCTCAAACAGCCGCTCAATATCCCCTTTGACATCAAAAAAATCAGCAGGTCGCGCCAAATCACCCCACTGCAAAGCGCTCGCCGAACCTGCAACAAGACCACTGATCACGGATTCTTCGCGGATCTCGCCCTGCTCATTGCGAAGAAAACGTTTACCTGTCTCAAAAATCCTCACACGGTCCTGCTGGCGATTCAGGTTATATTGCAACGCAGAGACCAGTCCCGGCCACAGGGAAGAACGCATGACATTCATGTCAGACACAATCGGATTCACCAGCTCAATATCATTTTGCAGCGGGGAAAAATATTCCTGAAGCGCTTTATCCACAAAAGTATAGGTCACCGCTTCATGATATCCGCAGGCCGAAAGTGCTCGCGAAAGCAGTGACAATGAATAATCCGCAGACCCGTTTTCTGATGAATGGCTGCATTCAGGCGGGGGAGTCGCGGGAATGTTTTCATAGCCATTGAGACGCAACACTTCTTCGATCAGGTCAATTTCCTTCGCAATATCAAAACGCCGCGCCGGAACGATGACCTGCCAGCCTTCACTGACAGGCTTGACGCCAAATTCAGCCTGCTGCAATAAACGCAAAACCGTATCAAATGAAAAAACCATTCCGGAAATTTGCGCAAGTCTCTCCTTGCGCAACAAAATGGATTTGGGTTTGGGAATTTCCGCATCCTGCATCACATCCAGCACAGGGCCAGGTGTTCCACCCGCAATATCCAAAATCAGCGCCGTGGCACGTTCAATGGCCCTGCGCTGCAGCAATGGATCAACACCGCGCTCAAAACGGAATGACGATTCGGAAACTGTCTGGCAAAAACGCGAAGCGCGGGCCACCGTTTCCGGATTAAAAAATGCACTTTCCAGAAAAAGGCTGTCGGTATTTTCAGACACGCCAGATGCAGAACCACCCATCACACCTGCAATCGCAAGCGGTCCCTGACCATCCGCTATCACCAAAGTCTCAGTATTCAGGCTGATTTCACGTCCATCCAGCAAATGCAGGGATTCACCATGACGCGCCAGGCGAACCTCAATCCCTTTATGAAGTCCACTGAGGTCAAAAGCATGCATGGGCTGGCCGAGTTCCAGCATCACATAATTGGTCACGTCCACAATGGGATGAATGGGCCGCTGGCCAGAACGCAGCAAGCGCTCCTGCATCCAGAGCGGCGTCACCGCCTGTTTGTTGAGCCCTGTCATCACCCTGCCCACATAACGCGGACAAAGTTCAGGTGTTTCCACGCTGACCGGAAAAATCATCTCATTTTGCGGCTGTATTTCTGGCCCAATCCCTTCAGGGGATAATGATTTTTGACCGGTCAGTGCCGCAATTTCGTGTGCAAGTCCCGACACACTGAGACAGTCACCCCGGTTTGGTGTGATCGCAACCTCAATCACAAAGTCATCAAGATCCAGATATTCGCGCAAATCTGTTCCGACCGGTGCATCTGCAGGCAATTCAACAATCCCTTCTGATTCTTCAGCCAGGCCCAGCTCTTTTGCAGAACACAGCATGCCCTCTGAAGCGACACCGCGAAGCTTTGCAGGTTTGATCCGCATACCATCCGGCAGAATTGCTCCAACGCCTGCAAGGGCTGCTTTCATCCCCGCCCTGACATTGGATGCACCACAGACAATACAAAGGGGCGCCGTACCCTTTCCGCAATCTACTGAACAGACATGCAGACGATCAGCCTGCGGATGTTTGTCGACTGCCAAAACTTCTGCAACAGTCACGCCGGAAAAATTTCCTGAAACAGGCGTTCTGCCCTCAATTTCGAGTCCCGCCATGGTCATGCGGTCAAAAAGAATTTCCGGAGAAAATTCTCCAGTCCATTCCTTCAGCCAGCGCTCACTGATTTTCATGATGGCTCTCCCTGAAGCTGGCCAAGGAAGCGAAGATCATTTTCGAAAAGCGCCCGCAGGTCCGTAATCCCGTGACGCAGCATGGTCAAGCGGTCAAGCCCTGCCCCAAACGCCCAGCCACTCATGGTTTCACTGTCAATGCCTGCCATGCGAAATACTTCGGGGTGGACCATGCCGCAACCCAGCACTTCAAGCCAGCCCGTGTGTTTGCAGATCCGGCAGCCGGAGCCTTCACAGGAAAGACAGCTGATATCCACCTCGGCAGAGGGTTCCGTAAAGGGAAAATACGAGGCGCGAAAACGGATGCCGACTTTTTTTGTTTCTTTTGAAAAAAATTCCTGAAGGAATCGGGTCAGCAATCCCTTGAGACCGGTAAATCCAAGGTTTTTGTCAATGATCAGCCCTTCCACCTGGTGAAACATGGGGGTATGGGTCAGGTCAAAATCCCGGCGATAGACCCGTCCCATGGCAATGATGCGCAATGGCGGCTGTCTGTCCCGCATGGTGCGGATCTGCACCGGCGACATGTGGGTCCGCAACAGGGTGTGATCCGGAAAATAAAACGTATCCTGCATGGCGCGTGCGGGATGCAGTGCAGGAATATTGAGTGCTGCAAAATTGTGCCAGTCATCCTCAATCTCTGGACCTTCCGCGAGCTGAAATCCCATCCGGGAAAAAATGGCTTCCACCTGGTGACGTGTCCAGTTCACAGGATGCAGGGAACCCATGGGCTCATGCCGCCCGGCAAGTGTCACATCCACCGTGTCTGCTGCAAGCTGTTTTTGGACTTCCCCTGCTTCAAGAACAGCATGCCGTGCTTCTATCAGTGCAAGAACCTGCTGTTTGAGGGTGTTTATTTTTTGACCGGCAAGAGGTTTTTCTTCGGGAGAAAGATGTCCCAGCTGCTTCAGGCACTCCGTGATGCGGCCTTTTTTACCGAGCCAGTGAACCCGGTATTCATCCAGCATCCTGAGACTCGACGCTTTGGGGATTTCTTTTTGGGCTTCCGCAAGAATGATGTCCAGATCAGTCATAATACCCCTCACCCGCCGCGCTTCGCACGTCGACCTCTCCGTGAAGCTGTAGGGTGGGCAAAGCGAAGCGTGCCCACCATTTTAGCTATGCTGCAAGTGCGACTTTCTTTGCCTCAGCTGCAATGGCTGCAAAACCTTCCCGATCCAGCACTGCCATATCCGCCAGTACCTTGCGATCGATCTCGATCGAAAGCATTTTCAGGGCATGCATGAAAACACTGTAGGACATGCCATGGCTCCGGGCTGCGGCATTGATACGGATAATCCACAGGGAACGAAAATCACGTTTTCTGAGACGACGATCCCGGTAGGCATACTGGCCTGCACGTGTAACGGCCTGTTTGGCCACACGAAAGACCCGGCTGCGTGCGCCATAATATCCTTTGGCTTTGGCCAGCACTTTTTTGTGTCTGGCGTGGGCTGTTACGCCCCGCTTTACTCTTGGCATTGGTACTTCTCCTGCCTGTTTTACACTCTATGAAAAAACTATCGGTCTGTCAGCATGCGTGCAACAGACAATACATCTGAGCTGTTGACCCGGCAGATCGTGCGTGCATGACGCTTGACCTTTGTCGACTTGCTGCCTGTATTATGACGACGCTTCGCGCTGCGACACTTGTAACCATTCGCTGTTGGGCGAAACCGCTTGGCTGCACCCCTGTTGGTTTTCAGTTTTGGCATTTCTGTTCCACCCTGTCCCGTTTACCCTATAAATCTGTCTGTAACACCCTGAATTCAGGTCTTTTTTGGTCCCACAACCATCAGCATCTGCCGCCCTTCCATTTTGGCCCGCTGCTCCACGGCACCATATGCATCCAGATCAGCAATCACCCGGTTAATCAGCTCCATGCCAAGCTCCGAATGGGTCATTTCCCGACCCCGGAAGCGGATGGTCACCTTGACCTTGTCGCCCTGACCCAAAAAACGGATCATGCTGCGCAGCTTGACCTGATAGTCCGCCTCTTCTGTTCCTGGCCTCAGCTTTACTTCCTTGATCTGAATCAGCTTCTGCTTCTTTTTTGCAGCCGCCTTGCGCTTGCGCTGCTCAAAAACATACTTGCCAAAATCCATGATCCGGCAGACCGGAGGACTTGCATCAGGAGAAATTTCGACGAGATCGAGGCCTGCCTCTTCGCTGATTTTTCTGGCCTCCAATGCTGATACAACGCCCAGCTGCTCACCCGCATCACTGATCAGGCGAACCTCTGGAGCCCTGATCTCCCCGTTAATACGGGGCTTTTTTTCTGCGCTAATCCTGACTTCCTCCTGCATCATATCGGCCACGCTGCGAAATGGCTTTCAGGATCAATCCTGCAAGGGCCTCCGGTGTCATGATCCCCAGATCTGCCCCCTGCTGGCTGCGAACCGATACAGTCCCCTCAGCCACTTCCCGATCGCCAATGACAACAAGCCACGGAACACACTGTAAAGTGTGCTCGCGGATTTTAAAGCCGATCTTCTCATTTCTCAAGTCTGTTTTGACCCGAATACCCTGTTTTTTCAAAAAATCAGTCACTTTGCGGGCATAATCGGCCCCACGATCGGTAATATTCATAATCATAGCCTGGGTTGGGGCCAGCCAGGCTGGCATTTTGCCGGCATAGTGTTCGATGAGAATGCCGATAAACCGCTCGAGCGACCCCAAAATCGCCCGATGGAGCATCACAGGGGTCTTTTTGCTGCTGTCTTCGGCAATATAGTAGGCTCCCAGACGCTCAGGCTGACTGTAATCCAGCTGCAGGGTACCACATTGCCACATCCGGCCAATGCAGTCCTTCAAATGGAACTCGATTTTGGGACCATAAAATGCCCCCTCTCCCGGTAGCAGCTCAAAGGCTAATCCTGCATGCTGGAGGGATTGAGAAAGCGCCCGCTCGGCTTCATCCCAGAGGCGATCTTCACCAATGCGTTTGTCAGGACGGGTCGCAAGACGAACGGTGATTTCGTCAAAACCAAAATCCCGGTACACATCCACAACCAGACGAATAAAGCGCAGCGCCTCTTCCTGTAACTGGCTGTCCATACAGAAAATATGGGCATCATCTTGGACCATCTGGCGGACGCGCATGAGCCCGTGCATGGCACCCGAGAGCTCATTGCGATGGACACAGCCAAACTCTGCCAGACGCACAGGCAGGTCCCGGTAGCTGTGCAGGGTATCCTTGAATACCTGCACATGGCAGGGACAGTTCATGGGCTTGATGGCATACAGGCGATTTTCAGCCTCTACCGTAAACATTTCCTTGCCAAACATTTCCCAGTGACCGGATTTCTTCCAAAGCTCGAGGTCCACCAGCTGGGGAGTAACGATTTCCTCATAACCATCAGCAGAAATACGCTCACTGATATATTTTTTGATCTCTTGGTAAATAGTCCAGCCATTGGCATGCCAAAACACCATGCCAGGCGCTTCATCCTGGAAATGAAACAGGTCGAGGGCTTTCGCAATCTTTCGGTGGTCGCGCTTTTCAGCTTCCTCAAGACGGGTTAGATACTCTTCCAGGGATTTTTTGTCGGGCCAAGCAGTCCCGTAGATGCGCTGCAGCATTTCATTGCGCGAATCCCCGCGCCAGTAGGCACCAGCCACCCGGGTGAGCTTGAAGGCTTTCAGTTTGCCAGTGGAAGGCACATGGGGGCCGCGGCAAAGATCCGTAAAATCACCCTGCTGATAGACCGTAAGGGTGTCCCCAGCAGGAATATCCTCAATAATTCTGGCCTTGTACTCTTCGCCCATGCCGCGAAAAAAGGCAATGGCTTCATCGCGTGCCATGACACTGCGGGCAACCGGCAAATCCTGTTTGGCCAGCTCATGCATTCTCTGTTCGATCAGGACCAGATCATCAGGGGTAAAGGGCCGTTCAAAAGCAAAATCGTAGTAAAAACCATCCTCGATCACAGGACCAATGGTCACTTGGGCCTTTGGGAAAAGCTGTTTGACCGCATGGGCGAGCAAATGGGCGGTCGAGTGACGAATGACTTCGAGTCCCGCGGGGTCTTTTTCGGTGACAATGGCAAGATCAGCATCCTGGTCGAGCGTCACGGAGAGATCCGTGAGCTTGCCATTGACCTTGCCAGCAAGGGCGGCTTTGGCAAGGCCTGCGCCAATATTTGCGGCAACAGAGGCCACAGTGACCGGGCTGTCAAAGGTTTTTCGGGTACCATCAGGCAATGTGATCACAGGCATGGGAATCTCTTCAGAAGTCTGGTAGGCACGAGTGGGATCGAACCACCGACCACCACCATGTCAAGGTGGTGCTCTACCACTGAGCTACGTGCCTGTTTTATCAGGTCTTAAAGGCCCGGAAGAATAACATCGGGTTTTGGGGGAATCAAGCGCCCCTTCAAACAAATGCTGGTTCTTTTTGCTTGCATCTTTTTGCTTGCATCTTTTTGCTTGCATATTGAGATAAAATATGAGCAATAATTACATAGTTGAATATATGGTTTTTGCGACCCGCAGTTAATCCTTAATCCAGCGCATTGTCCCGTACTGCTTTCACCAGATTGCGAAGTTTGGCAGCTTCCTCAAATTCAAGATTATGCGCATGATCATACATTTTCTTTTCGAGGGTTTTCAGGGCAGATTCGCGTTTTTCAGGTGGAAGCTCAAGGTATTTGTTGAGCTCCCCTTCCGCTGTCCGACTGTAGAGTTTGTCCCGAACCGAACCTGGGGCATAAGCGCCTTCCATGATGTCTCTCACAGCTGTCTGAACCGATTTGGGCGTAATCCCATGCGTTTGATTATATAATTTCTGCTTTTCGCGACGACGGTCTGTTTCATCCATCGCCCTTTTCATGGAACCTGTGATGCGATCCGCATACAAAATGGCCCGCCCATCGATATGACGCGCGACACGGCCCATTGTTTGGATCAGTGAAGTTTCTGATCTTAAAAATCCTTCTTTATCTGCATCCAGAATGGCAACCAGTGAAACTTCAGGCATGTCCAGTCCTTCGCGCAAAAGATTAATTCCAACCAGCACATCAAATTCACCGAGCCGCAATCCGCGGATAATTTCGACGCGCTCAACGGTACCAATATCTGAATGCAGATATCTGACACGTACATTGTGTTCCTCGAGATATTCTGTCAGATCTTCTGCCATGCGTTTGGTCAGTGTTGTCACAAGGACGCGACCACCTGATTTGACGGTAATGCCAATTTCAGACAACAAATCATCCACCTGGTGAGTTGCAGGCCGCACTTCTACTTCTGGATCCACAAGCCCTGTCGGACGCGCCAGCTGTTCTGCAATCGCACCTGAATATTTGAATTCATACGGTCCCGGAGTTGCTGAAACAAATATCATTTGCGGTGCACGCGCTTCAAATTCATCAAATCTCATCGGACGATTATCAAGCGCTGAGGGTAATCTGAAACCATACTCAACCAGCGTTTCTTTTCTGGAACGGTCTCCCCGGTACATACCGGTCAACTGGGGTACGGTGACATGGGATTCATCGATAACCAACAACGAATTTGCAGGCAAATAATCAAAAAGCGTCGGCGGTGGTTCTCCTGCGGCACGACCCGAGAGATAGCGGGAATAATTTTCAATGCCGGGACAATAACCCAGTTCATTCATGAGCTCGAGATCATACATGGTGCGCTGTTCGAGTCTTTGGGCTTCCACAAGTTTGTTTAAAGATCTCAGCTGCTGAAGTCTTTCAGAAAGTTCAACTTTAATATGATCAATAGATTTTGTAATAGTCGCTCTCGGAGTCACATAATGTGATTTTGGATAAATAGTCAGACGCGGCACGCGACGGGAAATTTCACCTGTCAGCGGATCAAAATACGCAAGGCCTACAATTTCATCATCACACAGCTCAATACGCACTGCCTCACGTTCAGACTCAGCAGGATAGACATCGATGATTTCACCGCGCACCCGATAGGTTGCACGGGCAAGATCCATATCATTGCGTGTGTATTGCAATTCAGCGAGACGGCGCAGCAGGTGGCGCTGATCGATTTTTTCGCCACGATCCAGATGCAGGACCATGCTGAGGTAAGTGCGCGGATCACCGAGACCATAAATGGCTGAAACAGTTGCGACAATAATGGCATCGGGTCTTTCGAGTAACGCACGCGTCGCTGACAGTCTCATTTGTTCGATATGATCATTGATCGAGGCATCTTTCGCGATATAGGTGTCCGATGAGGGTACATAGGCCTCTGGCTGGTAATAGTCATAATATGAGACAAAATATTCAACCGCATTATTTGGAAAAAATTGCTGCATTTCCCCATAGAGCTGGGCGGCGAGTGTTTTGTTAGGGGCCATGATCAGGGTGGGTCGCTGAACAGCTGTAATCACGTTTGCGAGGGTAAAAGTCTTGCCGGACCCTGTGACCCCAAGCAGAGTCTGGTGACTCAGGCCATGGGTCAGACCATCGATCAGCTTCTGGATGGCCAAAGGCTGATCACCGGCTGGCGAAAATGGGGACTTTAGATCAAAACCAGGTTTCACTATAATTGCCGTCCATTATTCTGTTTCAGGAATTTAATAAAATGACGCTTCAGCAGCCTGCCGCTCTTGTCCGGGCCATCAAGCCCTCCCCCACGCTTGCCGTCTCAGCGCGTGCCACAGAGCTTGCGGCTTCCGGGAAAGATATCATTGATCTTTCCGTGGGTGAGCCTGATTTTGATACCCCTGAACACATCAAGAAAGCAGCCATCGCCGCCCTGCACCGGGGTGACACCAAATATACGGCTGTAGATGGCACAAAAGCGCTCAAACAGGCGATTATGCGCAAATTTGCCAAAGATAACCAGCTTGAATTTACTGCGGCTGAAGTGATTGTTTCCTGTGGTGCCAAGCACAGTCTTTACAATCTGTTTGCAGCGGTACTGAATCCAGGGGATGAAATCATCATTCCTGCGCCTTACTGGGTATCCTATCCGGACATGGCGAAGCTGGTCGGGGCGGTCCCTGTGACCATTTCCACGGATCATACCAGGAGATTCAAAATGACCCCAGCCCAGCTGCAGGCGGCGATGACGCCCAAAACCCGCCTGGTGGTGCTGAACAGCCCCTCCAATCCGACGGGGGTGGCCTATAGCCGTGCCGAGCTCGAAAAGCTTGCGGAAGTTCTGCTGAAGCATCCAAACATCATTGTGGTGACGGATGATATTTATGAGCACACGCTGTGGGAGGGGCAGGAATTCTGCAATATTCTGATGAGTTGCCCTGCCCTGCGGGAGCAGACGGTGGTGGTGAATGGGGTGTCGAAGGCTTATGCCATGACCGGCTGGCGGATTGGTTATGCTGCAGGGCCTGCGTGGATTGTGGCTGCGATGAAAAAAATCCAGTCGCAGAGCACATCGGGACCCTGCAGTATTGCCCAAGCGGCATCGGTTGCGGCTTTGGAGGGCGACCAGTCCTGTACGCGGGTCATGACGGATGCCTATCATGAGCGACATGATTATATTGTGACCGCACTGAAGGATATTCCCGGTATTGAGCCACAGCGAAGTGATGGCACTTTTTATACTTTTCCATCAGTCCAGAAGCTCCTCGTGGGTGACATGAAGGATGATCTGGCGCTGTCTGAATATCTGCTGAATGAAGCGGGGCTGGCGGTGGTCCCTGGATCTGCCTTTGGGGCACCTGGATTTCTCAGGATTTCCTATGCCACCAGCATGGAGCGGATCCGGGATGCCGTTGCCCGACTCGCGAAAGCGGTCAAAAAGCTGAAATCTGGCTGAAATCATGTTGACGGGGCAAAGTCACAATATTAGTATGCAACCCTGATCAGCTATCCATTCCCCGGTAGCTCAGTTGGTAGAGCAATTGACTGTTAATCAATGGGTCACTGGTTC
>Ga0206878_10216_pt2 | contig 20373 bp, 19 predicted proteins | sample Alteio_BWOrgCont_8_FD_152621 | JGI IMG/M metagenome (GOLD analysis project Ga0206878, IMG submission 152621) | Enriched cells from forest soil in Barre Woods Harvard Forest LTER site, Petersham, Massachusetts, United States -... | ecosystem: Environmental > Terrestrial > Soil > Temperate forest >... | reverse complement strand
GACCTGCTCGGTGGTGCGCGTCTTGGTGGACTCCTTCTTTTCGGCGTCCCAGTCGCTCTTGTCGTAAGTGAGGAAGATGGGGAAGGCGATGTGGTTGGAGTATTTCTTGACGATCTCCTGCAAGCGGTAGCTGTTCGCGTACTGCGCGCCTTCGTCGTTGAAGTGGATGAGTACGGTAGTTCCAGCGGTCTTGCGTGCCGCGTTGCCTGTGACTTCTTCCAGCTCGAAGCCGGTCTTGCCGTCGCTCGTCCAGCGCCACGTTTTGTCTTCGCCCGCTTTGCGCGAGATGACCTCAACCTTGTCGGCGACCATAAACACTGAGTAGAAGCCGACTCCGAACTGGCCGATGAGGTTAGAGTCCTTTTTGGCATCGCCTGAGAGCTGCGAGAGGAAGTTCTTTGTGCCGGAACGGGCGATGGTGCCGAGGTGCGAGACAAGGTCCTCCTCGTTCATGCCGATGCCGGTGTCGGAGATGGTGAGCGTCTTGGCTGCTTCGTTGAGTTCGAGGTCGATGCGCGGCGGGTCGATGCCATTGCCAACGAGAGCCTTGTAGGTGTCGTTTGTGAGGGTGAGGTGACGGAGCTTATCGAGCGCGTCGGAGGAGTTGGAGATGAGCTCGCGAAGGAAGATCTCGGGGTGTGAGTACAGCGAATGGACGATCAGCTGCAGGAGCTGGGAGACTTCGGTTTGAAATTGTTGTTTAGACATATCGTTTTTAATTATCGCCAGAACAAGAGCGGAATGGGCAAGGAGCTAACTTGGAGGCGAGACCTGGGGTGCGCGCTGGTGCCGGTTTGTACCGAAATTTGGTGCGATCGCGTGCAATCATATTCAAGGCTAATCATGCTATTAACACATTGATAATTAATTACTTATGCGAGTTTTTGCAACGTGCTGCGACGACATGCAATATAGCGAAAAACGGACTTAAAATCCGCATGAGATAACCCTCCGTGGGGATTCCAAGTCCCCCTCCTGGCATTACAAAATAAAAGAGTTACATGTAGATTGGCCCCTCAAAAATGAGGGGCCACAATCGTTTGGTGGCTGTTCTGGTGGCTGTTGGTTTCTACTGTGTCACCGCGTGACCGTTTTGCGCTTCAGTGCGCTGCAGTGAGATGCAGAGAGTGACATTTCCCGGATTCCCAGAGCGTAGCCGAGGCCGGGCCGGAGTCAAGGCCGCACATACGCGCGCCGCTTCGCGGTCGTTGAGCCTTGACACCGGCCTCTGAGCCCGGGCTCACAATCTCTAATATCCGGGGAATGTCATCAAGAGAAATGCGGCTACTTGGACCCGGACGCGATGCGCTCGACCACCGATAGCTTGTGCTCGGGAGAGAGATGGCTGTACCGCGCCGACATCGTGATCGACTTGTGTCCTGCGGCTTCCTGAATCTCCTTGATGCTCGCCCCTGCCTTTGCCAGCCATGAGCAGAACGTATGCCGGTTGCAATGCCATACATAGCCGCTTATGCCTGCATCCTCCATGCAGGGATGGAGCCATGAGCGGGTGTCAAAGCTGCTCTTACTGCCTTCGCGAGGGAAGAGGGGATCGGAGGCGTGCTGCTTGGGTTTCCTAAGAGACTCGATAGCCTCAACGGTAGTGTTGCAAAGTTTCAAATGCAGACACAAGCTTGTTGCCGAGCGTCTGTCGTGCGTTCTTAGACTGCCAAATCGAAAAGGCTGTCGATGAACTGAATCTGCCGAAGAAGATCATCTCCTGCCACCCATCGAACTTGCCCCTTGCGGATCATGTGGACGGCTTCGGAGCCTTGAATCGTTCGCCGAGCCGCCTGGAATTCTCGGAAGCCCTGCTTGGCGTTCACGCGACGTTTGATGGCTCGATGATCCTGTTCGAGAATGTTGTTCAAGTACTGCACCGGTCGGTGTCGACAGCGCTTGCGCAGCGTCCCTTCCTTCTTACTGTCGGGGATCGCGGAGCTGTATATCGGCGCCAGGTCGGTGTTGATCACTCGAGGTTGGCGATGGGATCGATCGCCGAGCGCCTTGCGAAACAGGCGCTTGGCAGCGTCGGCGTCACGGAACGCTGACAGCAAGAAATCGATGGTGCGCCCTTGGAATCGATGGCCCGATACAGGTAGCACCAGCGACCCTTCACGCGAACGTAGGTTTCGTCCACTCGCCAGGACTTGTTTGTCGGCTTGAGATGCCTTCGCAGTCGCTGTTCCAACTCAGGACCGTAATACTGCACCCAGCGCCAAACCGTTGTGTGATCGACATCGAGACCGCGCTCCTTCAGCAGTTCCTCAACATTGCGCAGCGACAGAGAATAGCGAAGATACCACCGCACAAACTATGAGGCCGGGTTCGGTCTGACGCCATTTGAAGATCGCGGGTCGGTTATCATTTCGCGATTCTTTCACGTCACCAGCCAGCAGCCCTGAAAGTTGCAACACATCCGTATGAATGCACCTACGCTAGTGCGGGGACTGAGGCGAGCGCGTTGGTGATGGCTTTGCCGGCGTTGGAGGTGTTAGCGGTTCCGCCCACGTCTCGGGTGCAGAGTGATTTGTCGACCAAAGTGGTTTCGATGGCATTGAGGATAGCGGCGCCGGCCTCGACCTCGCCGAGGTGGTCGAGCATCATGGCGGCTGACCAGATCTGGCCGATTGGATTTGCGATGCTCTTGCCAGCGATGTCGGGAGCAGAGCCGTGGACGGGTTCGAAGAGTGAAGGGAAGCGGCGTTCGGGGTTGATGTTGCCGGAGGGCGCTATGCCGATAGTTCCGGCGCAGGCGGGGCCGAGGTCGGAGAGGATGTCGCCGAAGAGGTTGGAGGCTACGACGACGTCGAAGCGGTCGGGGTTGAGGACGAAGTGGGCGGTGAGGATATCAATGTGGAATTTGTCCCAGGTGACGTCGGGGAAGGCTTTGGACATCTCGAGCACACGCTCGTCCCAGTAGGGCATGGTGATGGAGATTCCGTTGGATTTGGTGGCGGAGGTGAGGTGTTTTTTCTCGCGTTTCTGTGCGAGATTGAAGGCGAATTTCAGGATGCGGTCGACGCCTACGCGGGTCATTACGGTCTCCTGAACGACGACTTCGCGGTCGGTGCCGGGAAAGATTTTACCGCCGATGGAGGAGTACTCCCCTTCGGTGTTTTCGCGGACTACGAAGAAGTCTATGTCGCCAGGCTTGCGACCGGCGAGTGGGGAGGGTACGCCGGGCATCAGACGAACCGGCCGGAGATTAACGTATTGATCGAACTCGCGTCGAAATTGGATCAGCGATCCCCAGAGTGAGATGTGGTCCGGGACCTTATCCGGCCAGCCCACTGCCCCGAAAAAGATGGCGTCGTGGTGACCAATCTGATCCTTCCAGTCGTCCGGCATCATCTTGCCGTGTTTCTGGAAGTAGTCACAGGATGCGAAGTCAAACGCGTCGAGCTGAAGTTTGAAGCCGTACTTTTCTGCGGCGGCTTCGATAACTCGCACGCCTTCGGGAACGACTTCCCTTCCGATTCCGTCGCCAGGCATTACTGCGATTTTGTAGCTGCGTTTGGCTTGATCAGGATGAGGCATGGTTAGAGCGCCTTTCGGGTCTGACGGATTTGGCTGGTCTGGCGATGCGCTACCAGATGCATGATGACGATAGTGACGGCGGACACTATCAGCGTACCGCCGACGAGGTAGAGTCCGCGAGTGAAGTTTCCATGGGTTGAGCCGATCATGTAGGGTCCGGCGAAGCCGCCCAGGGTGCCGAGCGAGTTGATGAGTCCGATGGACGCCGCGGCGGCGGTTCCGGCAAAGAAGGTGGTGGGTAGGCACCAGAGTGGTGGTTTGGCGGCGCTGACGCCGAATGCGGTGAGCGAGAGTCCGGCGATGGCCAGAAAAACAGAGGAGCCCGCGCGGGCGGCTACGGCCATCCCGATGGCGCCAATGAGACACGCGATCGCGGCGTGCCAGTAGCGTTCTCCAGTGCGGTCTGAGTCGCGCGACCAGAGGACCATACCGACTACGGCGATGAGATTCGGGATGGCGACCAGGAGGCCTACTTTGAAGACCGAGAAGCCCAGACCTTTGACGATCAGCGGGGCCCAGAAGCCGATGGTATAGAGGCCGGCTGAGGTGCCGAAGTATGCGAGGGAGAGTGCCAGAACCTTCCAGTCCGCCAATGCACGCCACGCACTATGGCTGCGGGGATCTCTGATGCCGGTTTGCTCCTGCTGAATTGCGGTTGAGAGCCAATCGCGTTCGTCCGCGGTGAGCCAGGCAGCGTTGGTGGGACGGTCGGTAAGGAAGCGGAAGGTTATGAAGCCGAGCACCAATGCTGGGATGCCTTCGAGGAGGAAGAGCCACTGCCAGCCTCGCAGACCGAGCAGGCCGTTGAGTTGCATCAGGGCACCTGAGACTGGCGAGCCGATAAATCCCGCGACCGGCGCGGCAGCCATAAACATGGCGGTGACGGCCGAGCGATGATTTGCGGGGAACCAGTAGCTGAGATAGAGGACGATTCCAGGGAAGAAGCCGGCTTCCGCGAGGCCGAGCAGGAACCTCAGCACATAGAAGCTATTTGGGCCTCGGGTGAAGGCCATCGCGACCGAGACCAGGCCCCAGGTGATCATGACCCGGCCGATCCAGAAGCGCGCCCCGACATTGTGCAGGATGACAGTGGAGGGCACTTCGAAGACGAAGTAGCCTAGGAAGAAGATGCCCGCGCCGAGACCGAACATCTGCGACGTCAGGCCTAAATCCTTGTTCATGGTCAGCGCAGCGAAGCCGACATTGATGCGATCAAGAAAGGCTACGAAATACAGGAGCATCAAGAAGGGAATGAGCCGCCAGGTAATCTTCCGAATCGCACGTTGTTCGAGGAGGCCGGAAGTGGGCGTTGCGATGTCGTTCATCTCTCCCTTTGCCGTGCGTGGCAGACGCTCCTTCACTATCCGAGCTTCTTGATTGTATTCGCAGATGTTCGGCCGAGTCCCGACCGGCCAGTGTTCGCCGTCGTCTGCCTCGCGGAACCGGATTGACTGTCAGTTGTTGCTAACAAGGGCGAGTCGCTCATCGAGACGCGATATTGATCCGAATTCTGGGTGATGGTCGGAGGGGCAGGACTCGTTGTGACAGGGCAACGCGACCAAGTTCACGCCGAACGGCAAGCCTCTCTCGCCAATCACTACAGGCTTCGCCGGCGGCGGGAAATGATCGCATCGACTGTTCATTATTGGGCAGTGAGTTTCGATCCCCGGACAAAGATCGCGTTGCCGATCGCCACCCAGGAACTGAGCTCACTTATGGGTCAGTGACTTGAAGTTGGAGCGGCTTTGGCTGGCTACGTGCACTATCCAGGTAGATCGCGCCTCGTGCAGAGACCAGTCAAGGAGACCTGTGAAGCTCAAAGCCCTTTCCAGCGCACTGATGTTTATTACCAGTATCGTCCCGATGCTGGCTCAGTCCGGCAGTTCGATCAACCCGCCGACGACTCCCCAAACTGCTCCCATGAACGTATCGGAACAGCAGAATCTGAATATGGTTCTGCAATTGTGGCGCGAAGTGATTGAGGCCCATCACACTGAATTGGCCGATAAATATCTAGCCGAGGATTACATCCAGCACAACCCCAATGTTCCCACCGGTCGTGCGGCCTTCTTGAAAATGTTCAACGGCGTGCCGCCAACCAACCCAATTCCCGAAAAGCTAACGCAACCGCCGGTAGTGGAAGGCGCCAAAGGGGACTTTGTCTGGCTGGTTTTTGAAGATAAGACAAAGGACCCGCACGATCCCTCGAAGATCTATTACTACGACAGCTTCGATCTCCTGCGCATCCAGAATGGCAAGGTTCAGGAGCATTGGGATTCTGAGAAGAGATCCTCCGGTTCGCCCGATTTCGTCCCGTCCACCGCTCCTGCGCCCTCTAGCTGGAACACCGGCAAGTTATCCACGGACGAGCAACTCAATATTGGACTCGCCACTGAAGATCTCAAGAATATGTCTCAATACGGACATCTCGAACTCGCGGGCAAGACGATGGACCCAGGCTATATCCAGCACGATCCCAACGTGCCGCAAGGCCGGGGAGAGATCAAACCCGCGTGGAAGAATCCTCCGGCGTTGACTTTGGCCGACGGGCCGTATGTCCTGATGACTTGGAATGTCAATGGCGAAGAGCCTTCAGATCCTACCAAAACTTACACCTGGAACCACTTCGACCTGTGGCACGTTGAAGATCGCCTGGTGAAGGAGCACTGGGATGAAGCGAGAATCGAACGGAAGAAGGTGCCGGTGGATGCATCCGTCTTGAGCAGCTATCCAGGACGCTACGCGCTGGCACCGAATTTCGATGTTGTGGTCACGCTTGAAGATGGCCAGTTGGCGGCGCAGGCGACCGGGCAACCGAAGCTTAGGTTAGCGGCGGAGTCGAACACAACGTTCTTTCTGGAAAACGCCGACTTGGCGGTTGAGTTTGTGAAGGACGGAGAGGGCAAGGTTACAGGCCTGATCGTGCATCAAGGGGGACAGGACATGAAGGCGGCAATACACTAGCTCTCCACTCCATCGCGCCACAAAGTGCATTGAGTGCTGGCGGTGACTCCACGCCAGCGCATCTTTCGAAGAGTGCATTGGCGATTTGCACTAACCCGCTAGCGCGGGAGGTTATGCCTCTGTGGCATTTGGATAGAGTTTTGGACACCCAAGGAGGTGTCCATGACTCACCTACGTCAGCGCATGCAGGAAGATCTGCGGCTGCGCAACTTCTCCGAACGCACGATCCGTCACTACACCCACACCGTCGCTGAGTTCGCCAAGTACTTTCACAGGTCACCCGATCAGCTGGGCCCGGAGCACGTTCGCACGTTTCTGCTGTATCTGCTCAACGAACGGAAGCTGGCCTGGGGAACGATTCAAGGGGCCAGATCGGCACTGAAGTTCCTCTACACGCGCACCATGAAGCAGACCTGGTTCGATCAAGAGGTGATCAAGCCCAAGGTGCGCCGAAGGCTGCCTACGGTCTGGAGCCGGGAAGAAGGCCCATCCGCGCGATTCCTACCCATTACTCTATTTTTTATAAGTCTAATCTATTCAATGAATTTCGGTATTTCTCTGCTTCGAGCAGTTACCCTGATTTAGCCTGGTTTTACCGCGAGGGTCCCCACAAAATCCCCCACAGTCTAAGGGTCACTTTTCGACGAAACTGTTGCACCAATGAAGGTGCAACAGGAACTACATACAGCAGGCCAACTTTCAGTCGACGATGAACGTTTTACGGCTCCACTATGTTGGGCAACAACGATCAGCGAACAGCAAGATCGTTCGTTTTGGTGCTTACTCGGTCACTTCAACAGAGAAGTGAAAGGGCTGCTGCATGCGGCCCTGTGCGGCGTCAGTTTCACTGAAGGCACGCAGGTAATCCGCCGCGCGCTGGGCGTGGGCGGCGGCCTTGAAAATGAATCGCGTATCGTTCTTCAGAACATCCAGCCAGTTGGCGATGTAGGAGGCGTTCTCCTCGCGCGGCTCGATCGCCAGTTCCAGATCTGCGCATAGGAACGCAGTACCCAGCTCGGCGACGAGTTCTTCCTGCGCGTAGCCTTCATCGCCCCACTGCTTGCGACCCAGATCCCGCGCAAGGCGCGAAGGGTGCTTGGTCCAGTGCGTCATCTCATGCGCGAGCGTTGAGTAGTAGCTTTCAGCATCGCGGAAGGACTCGAATGGCGGCATCTGAACGTAATTGATCTCCTGCGCATAATAGGCACGATTGCCGCCATGCCGGATGGTGGCTTTGCAGTCGGCGAAGAATTTTTCGGCGCGGTCGATGCGGGCGACGGGATCGAGCTGTGGTGCAGCCTTGGCGTAGTAATGTTCAGGCAGGCCGTCGATCTGTTCGACGTTGAATACGGTATAGCCTTTCAGGTACGGGATTTCGCGCTCGACGTCCTCGCCGGTCTGCTCATCGCGGCCGGTGCGCGTAATGGCATTGGCGTACACAACGAGCGAGCCCGTCTCGCCGTTGTGGACGTGAGCGTTGAGTTCAATTGCCTGGCGGAAGGTCATCCAGATGGGAGCGGCGAAGCCTTGCGCGGTGGCACTCATCCAGAGCGAGAGGATATTGACACCGGAATAGGGTTGGCCGTTGAACCGCAGCGGTCGCGTAATACGACCGGCAGCGTGTTCGGCGTTCCACGATTTGACCCAGGGGCGCACGCCCTGTTCGAGGCTCGTGACGATCTGCGAGGTGATGCGGCTGCACACGTCCTGACGGCTCGTGTTGTTGGCGTCGTTTTTCATGTCTTTTGCTCCTTTGAAACAAATTTTTTTCTTCGAGAAACCCGTGACGGCTCGGGGCGTTTGCAGCGGCGCGGAGCCGTCAAGGGCGAGCGCAGCGAGTTCATCTCGACCCTTGACGGCGAGCACCGATGAAATAAACGCCGGTTGTAAGGCACGGGTGGAGCGGAGAAAAGTCAGTGAAGGAGCCGATGAAGACGGGAAATAGTTGCCGGCTGGGATGATCGCAGAAGCGGCTCGTATTGTCGGTCGGCGGACGGGCTTATTGTGGCGCTTGGGCTGAGAATGGACCGAAGGGTGTTATTTAGTGTTCACGTTTATGGTCGCTAACCATGAGAATTAAGAAACCGACAATATTGCCAATTCCCGTACGGCGCGCGCTTCGCAAGCTGGGGCATGACATCCGGGACGCGCGTCGTCGTATCCCTGCCCGTCTGGCTGCGCAGCGTGCATCGATCAGCCGCACGACATTGGGGAAGATCGAAAAGGGCGATCCCGGCGTGGACATGGGCCACTATTCGACTGTTCTCTTCGTCATGGGAATGGCCGACAGATTGGGAGACCTCGCGGACCCCAGAAACGACAACGTGCGGCTTCAGCTTGAAGAAGAGCGGTTACCGCAGCGAATTCGCATTAAGAGAACGAAGCGAAAAATTGAGTAATGGGATGAGGGATCGCTCGTTTACCTTGATCTTGCCGAAAAGCCTCATTGTTCGGGACGGGTGTTGGGACTGGTGGGCAAGGAGGCGAGAGGGCATTCCAGATGCGGTAGGAATCGCGTCGTATAGGCAGAATAGCCCCACAATTACGGCGCGACCCTCGTTATATGGCGCGATTATCTTGTAATTGGCGCGATTCAGTGTCCTAATTGGCGCTATAACTGCAATTGCGCAATAAAAAGGACGGGGACGGATGGCAAAACGCCGCATGAAAGACATAGCAGAGGACCTGTCGGCGGTCGTGGACTTCGTGCGGCAAAATTCAGATGGAGCCCGGAGCAGCGAAATTGTCAGGGCTCTGAAGGAGGTTCCGCAGCGAACCCTCCAACGTTGGTAGTGTCTCAGTTTGGATTTCCGCTCACGATGCAAAGTGGGCCTGACGCGTCGGCGCTATCCGCCGGGCCAGTCGCGCGATTAAGCAGGAACGTACGTCAACCGAATCACGCCCTCGGCGATCAGTTCGTTGGCCACAAGGCGGAGCGGCGGCCGGGGACCGGCGAAGAATGGCTTGCCGCTGCCAAGCACGACGGGGCGGAGGTAGAGTTGATACTCATCGATAAGACCGACCTCCGTCAGGCTTTGCGCCAGCTCTGGTCCGCCAACCTGAATCTCGCCGGCCAGATCATCCTTCAGCCTGCGTATCACCGTCTCGAAGTCATCCGCGATAAGCGTGGCGTTGGGGCCAACTGACTTGAGCGAACGCGACACAACCCACTTCGGCTGGCTCCGCCACGCCACCGCGAAGTCGCGGTCCTCCTCATCCCAATCAGGAAGGTCTTCGTCCCAATAACGCATGACCTCGTACAAGCGGCGACCGTATATCGAGCCCGTCAGGCCACGCACCAGCTCGATGAAGTGACGAAAGGCCGCGGGCACAGGCGGGCCAAGTTTCATGTGGTCGACGTAGCCATCGAGGGACTGATTCAATCCGTAGACAAGTTTCGCCATGCTGCAAATCTCCATTTCAACTTCTTCAGAAGAATAGCCTGAGCCGACGCGCGGAGGTGAGGTTGAACGCTATCTGCGCGCCGCATTGTCAGTGTGACCCATAACCGGAGATCCGTTTCCAATACCGAGATTCAAACTGAGACACTACCCCAACGTTGGCTGAAAGGCGTGGTGGAGGAAGGTCGGCTTACACAAGAAGGCAAGGGGCCGGCTGCGCGATACCGCGTTCGACACGCGGCAGCAGAAGAGCAGAAGGAAACGGAGGCGCGCCAGACCGCGCCCGGTGAGGAAAAGCCGGAGGAGGCAGTGGTGCCTCTCTCCGCCGAGAGGGAAAAATTTCCGCGAATATCTGCGACAATCATCCGCCGCAAGAAGAACGGTGGGATACAACCGTCAGTTTCTTGACGGCTACCGCCCAACACGACTTTCTACCTATCTACGCAAGAGCGCGAGCTGACCAGCCGACAAAGCGACAAAGCCATTTGCTGCGACAACTGCCGTATTCGGGCGTTTTCCTCGCTTGCATTTTGCCGTTACATATGTGGCATAATGTAGATAGGAATTTTTCTATGAATGCCGTCAATGCACAGATTGGTGACTGGCTGGGCCTGCAGTCGCCGGCTACTGAGGGCGAGATCCTTTGCATAGTCGAAGGGCGCCTTGCTCCGTCCGTCATCGAGCGCCTCAATGCTCTAGGCTGGGAACGGTCAGAAATCGATACGATTGTCATCCCCTCCAGAACACTACAGCACCGCCGTTCGCGGCGGGAAAAACTGACGGTCGAAGAATCCGACCGCGTGCTCCGAGTCATCCGGGTTCTCTCGTTGACGGAGTCCATTTATGGAAGCCGCGAGCGCGCTCTGGATTGGCTTCGTAAGTCTCATCCGCGGCTCGACGGTCGAACCCCGCTGTCTCTTTTGAAGACCGATGCAGGAAGCAGGATCGTTGAGGAACTATTGGTTCAGATCGATGAGGGCATGTTCGTCTAAATGATTCTGTGGCGGATCAGCCGGCACCGCGATTTAACTGGTACAGGCGGGCTGAAAGCTGCGGGACGCTGGCACTATGCAGGCCACGTCATCGTGTACATGACCGAGACGCCAGCCTCGGCTCTGCTTGAAGTATGCGTTCACACCAGCGCCAACGACGTACCTCCTGAATTCACGTTATTGAAGATTGAAGGGCCAGACCTGGAGATCCCATCCGTCAAAAGCGATGACTTGCCGCAGGATTGGCGCACTCGACCGGAAGTGACCCGCGACATAGGAACAGGATGGCTCGAAGGGAATGAGAGCTTATTACTCCGGGTGCCGAGCGTGATTGTTCCTGAGACGGTGAACCTTCTCTTCAACCCATCCCACAAGCACGCCCCGAAGTTCCACATCACGGACGTGTTCTCATATCCTTTTGACATTCGCATCAAGGCATGAATGAATCTGCTTCCAAATGCGTTACTTCAGAGGGCTCTCGAGTGGGCTAGCTTATGGGGAGTTCCCGAACTATTGGAAGGAATGTCTATAAAACGTAATCGTCGATTGAGGACTACAGTCGCTCGATGGATAGAAGAGAAGAAATGTGTGGAACTAGGCCCTCGCTTCTTTAGCCTCAATAAACACCAAAGTGACGTTCTATGCCACGAGCTGGCGCATGCCGCAGCAGTTCAGCTCCATGGAAAGAGCATCTCTCCCCACGGTTCAGAATGGTGCGCATTAGTCAGAGCGGCCGGGTACGCACCGAGTTCGAAACTACGGTCAGCAAGGAACATGACGGGGATATCCGGAACAAGAACGTCATCAACCCAGTACGAACACCGTTGTCTTGTTTGCCATACCGTTCGATATGCAAAGAGACGAATGATCAGCTGGAAATGCGTTGAGTGCGTCCGATCCGGATTGTCAGGCCAACTGGAGATCCGAAGACTCCAAGGAAGAGGTAATCGGTGACCACGGGTCAATGCCCATTTTGCTCACCTGCACCGGAACGGATTTTCTATCAGGATTCCTTGGTTATCGGCTTATGGGATATTTTTCCCGTCAACCCCGGCCATGCGTTACTGATTACCAGAAGGCACGTTCGAGATTGGTTCGAAGCCTCCCATGAGGAGCGTATGGCGTTGACTCGCGCCGTGGAAGTTGCACGGTTTGCCATCGCGGGGAGCTTCCAAGCGGATGGATACAATATCGGAATCAACGTTGGGGAAGCCGCCGGTCAGACGGTTTTTCATCTCCATGTGCACGTGATTCCGCGTGTTAGCGGGGATGTGGCCGATCCTCGCGGTGGCATCCGCCATGTGATTCCCCGCACCGCAAACTATCTATTGACCGGCAGGGCTCCAGAGAAAACTCAGGCTTTAGTCACTGGCGGAACCGACCCGCTGCTGCCTCACCTGATTCGTCACTTGGCAGAATCAGTTTCTGCCGATCTTGCCGTTGCGTTCACACTGCGCAGTGGTCTAGACCTTTTAAGTCCGCACTTGCAAGATCTCCTAGATCGCCAAGGATCACTTCGAGTGCTCACGGGAGCCCTTTACCGCGACCTTCTGAAGGTTACAGCTAAGCGTCTGCCGCCGCTGCGCACACAGAAGACGCTTTCTGCATCGGCTTAGGGCTAGTAATCAAGCCAACGGATGCGCACGGCGTTCCAGAATCTTGGGTTTGTGAGAGGCATAACACCGGAAAAGTTCCCGCGACTTCCATCTGGTTTCGCTACTCCGTCTCACAGGCGGCAAAGCTGTAGGTCATCAACGAGCATCTAGGGTGGCGGAATTTCACCGACGAGCAAAAGAGCTACTGGAGAGGCAAACGGACGAGTTGCAGAAACAGGAACACGGCGGGGGATTACTTCGGGGACGACAACGACGGTTTCTGATCCGTCTTGAGGTCTCTCAGAAGATGGTCAAACTCTTTTTGATAAAAGTCGTGGTTTCTCCAGTTGCTGAAGTCGGGCACATGATACTCGCGAATTTCACGCGCTGAATCCTTACCCGTATCGGAATCGAAGCACTCCCAGTCTCGCAAGGCTTCGAACTCGACAAGGCGGACGGGGAAAAGCATGCGCCGCTTCTCTTGCACCTCGCGCTTTCTAGCCTTGGCAATCTCTGTCTTCACCCATTCGCTGTTCATGCTGGCTGGCGAAAGTATCAGCAGGAGTCGGTCATGCATTTGAATCGCGGTATCAATTTGTTCATGAACCTTTCTGCCGCCCCGAATGTCCTGTGGGGCAAACCAGCAACGAACCCCCTTGTTCTGAAGATCGGCATAGAGCCGGTCAGCAAAGCCTTGATCTCTCGTCGAATAGCTGATGAAACAGGAATAGAACTGAATGGCGTCGTTCAGGAGTGAGGGGAAAAATTCGATGAGAATATCAGGCAGACCACAACCTCGAAGAAACGGTAGCGGAAGCCGACCAGACTTGGTGAAGGTTGAGTGGTCGAGGGTGCTCGGTCCACGGTGGAAGCAGGTATCCAGTCCGTGCACATTCGTCAGATCGGTATCGACGAAAATGGTCGCAATAAGGGTGGCCGCTCCGAGGTCCGCCCCGCTGAGGGTCGCCACAGTCAGGTTCGCCCAGCCGAGGAACGCCCCGCTGAGGTCCGCCGCAGTGAGGTTCGCCGCCAAAAGGTCCGCCTCGCCGAGGAACGCCCTGCTCAGGTCCGCCCCGGTGAGGTCCGCCCTGCGGAGGTCCGCGCCGCGAAGTTTGGCATGGCTGAGGTCCACGTTGCTGAGGTCCGCGTAAATGCCACGATGCTCCTTCCGCCACTGATTCCAAGCCTCGACCCCTTCTTTGAGCTTCGCGAGATGTTCAGGATTCGCCATGAGGTCAACAGAAGATTACGCTTTCCCAGCGACTACAGCCCGTAAACCTGCTTCACCGTCTGGTATCGGGGCATCCGGGTTGCAGGCATCTTGGACACCGAGTGCGTCTAAAATGCGCTCCAACCTGTATGATTTAGAGCCAACCTGCGAAAGTCGGAGGATTGAGTCGTAATGCCGTCCATTCAGATCATTGTTGAAACGCTCAACGCAGCGACCGGGGTGAGCGCAAGCCTTTTCAATCCCTTTAGCCCCAACCTGCGGCTAGTCATCAACTACGTGCTCTCCCCCGATCTTGCGTCGATGCCGAATCTAACCATTGAGACTGTTTTTCAACTCATCAACCTTCACACCAATGAAGTGTTCTTCAATAATCCTAGCCAGCATCCGGTACCCGCAGGTCAGGCATCTGGCGCAAGCTACTATGACATCAATCCCTCGAATACCGCTGGAATGCAGTGGACGACTGGTGCGGATATCTTCGGCTTCAGGGGAGCGGTCGCAGCCTTAGAGAGTAACGGCACCTATGTCGATGCCATCGCGGTTTCCGATGTACGGTGGTTCCGACTGGAAGACGCGGCAACTCTTTAGGCGACCATAACGCCGTCTGCCACTGACTCGAATTCCTTTTGCGGTTGTGGATGACTTTCGCTTCTTGTTCGCCTACACTGCTCTCATGTTCCAAGGACCGCGCACCCATCTGCACCCCCTCGTTGTCGCCTGCAAACGCTGCCTTCAGAACATCCCCGCTCCTGTCCAGACGATGCCGGATACGTGGATCATTGCGGAGTGTCCACTGTGCGCCGAGAGGCGGCGATACCTTCCCGCTGAAATCTTCCAAGGCAGACTGTCCCATCAGCTTGATAAGAAGCCCGTGCGATCCGCACAGGGCGGCGCGAGGTAACTTTGATCGACCCCGACGCAGGTATGCCGAGGATCAATCGAGGAATGGTCTACCTCGGCGCGTGTCTCATCGCTGGTATCAGGCTGGCGCGAGAAAAGCAGGTAAACGTCCGGGTGATCCCTACCAGTCAGGCAGTCAACGAGTCCGTGGACCTCGCGTATGAGATATTCAATCGGGTTTTTCGGAAGGTGTTTGAGAAAGTGAAATGAGTGAAGCTGAGAAAGACCGGATGGCTGCACTGGGCGCACACTGCATTGATGCATCGACGTTCCAGAAACCACTATTCGAGCTTGCGGAGACGGTTGCACTAAAAGTGGACCGCGAAGGCGCGGGACACCGCCTGCTCGCGATCCGTGCTTTCCTGCTGCAGGTTCGTACCTTCGAAGGACAGACTGGGGTTCCTCAGATTCAGTTTTGCAGACGTTACAAGCGGCGAACGCCCTACATCTTCTCCGATCAAGAGATCCAGCAGCTCATGGAAGCCGCCGCCCGGAACCGGCTCCGGTTCCGGGCGGCGACCGTGAGCACCCTGATCGGACTGCTCGCAAGCACTGGCATTCGTATCGGCGAAGCCCTGCGACTAACGATGGACGATGTAAGGCTCGATCCAACGCCTCCACATCTCTATATCCATGAGACGAAGTTTGGGAAGTCGCGTAACGTCGTTCTTCATCCATCGGCTGTCGGGCATCTGCAGCACTACATACAGGAGCGAGATTCCGCCTTGTGCGGCCGCCAGGCAGAACCATTCTTCACGAACACGCTTTGCCGGCCGCTGATCTATAACCCACTGCGGTATTCATTCCGACAGCTGCTCAAGCAGGTCGGCATAACTCCGTCTGCGCGTCAACGAAGACCTACCCTGCATTCCTTCCGGCACACCTTCGCCGTGAAGCGATTGACGCTCTGGCAGCGTGATGGGATCGACATCCGGCAACAGCTTCCACGACTCTCTGTCTATCTCGGCCACTATGGGCCGGAGAGCACCTACTGGTACCTGAGCGCTACACCGGAGTTGCTTCAGGATGCTGGCGCGCTGTTCGATCCGGAACAGATGCGGAGAGGAGGTCGCCGATGACACTAGCCGGTCCACTTCTCCAGAGATATTTCACCGACTATCTCATCGCCCAACGACGACTCAGCCCGCAGACGCTGGCGAGCTATCGTGACACGTTTCGGCTACTGCTGCAGTTCGTGCAGTCTGAGCTGAAGATTGAGCCCTCGCGGCTTGCTGTCGATCAGCTTGATGCAGAGGTCATTCTTCGTTTCCTCGACAGCCTGGAACAACGGCGTAAGAATATCGTTGTCTCCCGCAACCTGCGACTCACAGCCATTCGCTCGTTCTTTCGCATGGCGGCGTTGCATAACCCGGAGTGCGCTGGAACGGCCACGCGAGTACTCGCGATTCCCATGAAGCGAACAGCTAAGCGGCTTCTGGAGTATGTCTCACGCACAGAGATGGATGCCATCCTCAACAGCATCGATCGCAAGCACTGGTGCGGACGGCGCGACTACCTCCGCGTTTCCGTGCAAAAAGGGCACGTTTCGATGATCCACGCGTCTGGCGTCGTCTGGATTCGGGCCGCAATGTTCTCTCGACAGCGTTTGCAGGTGACTACGAAGTCGGAGTACGCCGAATTGGGCCCTTGGAACATGAGGACAGTCTAGCGCGATCTTCGCCTTTTATTCTCCACAGGCCAGCGATTAATTCAGATTAAGAACAGCACCTCTGTCATCATGACGATGCGGGGAAGTCAAGAGTGCTTTTACTTGCAGCTTGGATTCTCTGCCTTCGGAAACACAATGAAGGTAATCGTTTGCGGAGCAAACTGCACCGCTCCTGGCGCAATTCGCGCCACTACGATCTGTGGCACAGTACCGTCTTTATCGGTTTTCAGTTCCACACCGTTTAGGTCAATGGTCTTGCTGAGTAGGCTGGCCGCGGAGAGCGTGTACCGGCGTCCTTCGAACGGAACTTGTAGTACCTGTTGATTAGTCGAATCCAAATTTAGGACTACGAGCGCCACTCCGCCGTTGCCTTCTTTTGCACACTGCGCGTACATGCGGATGCTGGCGGTCGGGGAAACACCGGGATTGAGAACGCCAGTCCCCATGACACGTTTCCAGAGCCAAGCGACCCAATAATCCGGTCGTGGATCGAAAGAATTGGTATCGAGTAGGCCGTAATCGCTTGATGCAAGTGTATTGACGATAACCGTTTGAACGCTTCTTTGAGCCAATGCTCCCAATTGGTCGACGAATCGGAACGTATCGACAAACTCCGACGCCCATCGATTACCACCGCAACCGGCTTCCCCTGTCTCGGTGTTCCAGATTGGCTTGCCAGGCAGGTAGGCATCACGTAGCTTGGCATAAAACTCTTCGGCCTGTGGGTTGCGATCGAGATATGCGGGCGTGAGCACCCTTTCCCAAGAGAGCCCTGCTTTGCCGACGCATCGCTGAGAAAGAGTCGTATAAAAGTGGTACGAAAAAGCATCGAAAATCGGGCCTGTTGCTTTAAACATGTCTTCGCTAGCGATCATCTTCGGCATCGGCATCCCTTGGACCATCGGTATGCCTTCGCCGATGCTTCCTGGCCCCAGAAATACTGTGCCTGGCGATTCAGCACGTAGAAAGCTGTGAAAGAGCTTCACGTCTCTCCCAAAGACAACAGCGTCATAGCCTTTAGGGGCAGCCCCCACGATCGCAAACGTGGGTTCATTCATGAATTCGACGGCGGCAATATGGCCGCCGATACTCTTGGTGTAATCGAAGAGGGCCTTCGCTTGATGAGGCGTCCAAACCCCACTCTCATCTCTAGTACCATCGCTGATCGCGACTGAGGTGACGAGCTCCGCCCCAACCGCACGGGAGAAGTCTACGACGCCCTTCCATTCCGCGCGCGTAAGTACACCCTTATAGCCTTTTGGAGCCGTCGCCAGTATGGCAGCGTCGTCGTCCTGAAAGAACGTACTGTTCATCCAGGTGCCACTTACGCGGAGATACGATGGCTCTAGTGCCGCTGCCAGCTTCCGCAGCTTTGGATTGTCAAGGTTGATCGGCGGCCGATATTCGTACGGATCCGTACTCGCGACCGTTGGTGGACTGGCGGTGTTTCCTGAATCTGGGGATAAGTTAGTCGGTGCGGCGTCGTCTTTGAATGGCTTCCAAAATCGGCCTCCAGTGACTTCAATTGCTTCAATATTGTATGAAACGAACCGAGGGTCGACTTGACCAATATTCGGCATGAGCCTTGGTTGCACTAGCGACTGGGCGAGCGCGACCTTCGAAAGAAGCCCGATCACTCCCACTGCCAACGTTGCTGACTGCACCGCTGTCGCGCCCAACCCTTTCATGCTTTCCCTCCTCGCCTACGCCCTACCTCCGCGTCGCGCCCCAATCTCGGCATCGCTTCGCGCCCTTAGCCGGTGTCGTATCGCTCGGGACCTCTAATGAAGTTCAGGCTGGGAGTTTGCGGGCCTCGACTCGATTTCAATCAACGAAGTGCCCAAGCCTTTTGCATTCGCGGTTAATTTGATCTCGCCTTTGCTGCGAGCACTTCGAACCACGACGAGCGCCCGTCCGAAAAACAAGTTGAAGGTATCTCCGGAGTAGGAATCCTGAGTTTGGCCATCGCCGTTCCCAACCGCGGCAATCGTCCCGGTTCCCGTAATTGCGAAGTGGACCTTTTGGTCAGTGTTCATTTGCAGTTGACCTTCATCATCCACGGCCTCGACAGTGATGAATGAGAGGTCCTCTCCATCAGCATTGAGGACGGTTTTATCAGCGGTCAGCTTGAGCCGAACTGGTGCGCCAGTAGTGTGGAAGATGCTTTCAGCGACGACTCGATCTCCGCGAACTCCTTCAGCTCTTATAGTTCCCGGTGTATAAGGAACCTCGAAGTCGGCTTTGAATGCTTGCTCGCGGCCAGTCGGTTTTTCGCCGATCAGTTTGTCGTTTAGATAGAGGCGAACGCTTGGAGCACCAGAGTAGACCTCTACCGTGAGCGGCTTTCCATCCATTCCGGGCCAGGTCCAACTTGGCAACGTAGGATACACACTCCAGCCGGGAGCGAGGATCCGCTTGCCTTCGGGTTCCGGCAAGCGGACTGTCGCGAAGACTCGATCCCCGCCATTCCAGAGTATGTCGCGATAGTAAGACGACGGCTTTCGAAATCCTGTCAGGTCAAGGTCACCACAGTAAACTGCATGCCACGGAAAGCCGGGAAAGAGTGGGCTTGGCGGTTGCCCATTTTGGAACGGCGCCATCGGATTCTTTCCATTGGCGCCCATCTTAGCCAAAAGGACTCTCATGAAGTTCTTCATCTGCTTCATCTGAGCTGCATCCTTCTCGGACCCATAGCTCCAGGCACCACCGCCCGACTCGCCGAGATAATCCATAGCAGCCCACACGAATTCGCCCACGATGTATGGGTGGTCCTGGACGAGTTGCCACTGCTCGAACGCATCGGCAGGCAATGACTCCGTCGTCACCATGATTCTGTCTGGAACGCGGCGATGATCCTCGGGTCCGTTCTGAGCCAGGTTGTAATTGTAGCCAGCGATATCAACCTGTGCGATCGCCGCGTCTGGGTTGGGTCCATAGGTTGCGCCGGGAAATGCTTGTGTGAGCGGCCTTGTCTGGTCCAGTGAGCGCACACGATCGGCGAGTTGTTTCGCGATAGGCGCGCCCTCGGGGCCCCAAACCTCAGGAATTTCGTTGCCGATACCCCACATAATGATCGACGGGTGATTCCGATCTCGCTTCACCATTGCATCGATGTCTTGTTGCCACCAATCGTGGAAGAACCGCGCGTAATCGTACTTGCGCTTGCTCACCGTCCAGACATCGAATGGTTCGTCGATAACGAGCAGCCCCGTGCGATCACAGGCGTCGAGAAAGGCTGTTGAAGGCGGATTGTGCGCAGTGCGAACGGCGTTGAAGCCAGCCGCCTTTAGCAGCTCCACCTTTCTTTCCTCGGCGCGATCAAAAGCCGCTGCACCGAGGGGTCCGTTGTCATGATGAACGCTGCCGCCGGCGAGCTTGATCGGGGAACCGTTTAAGACAAGCCCCTTATCGACCGACCACGCGAGTGACCGAACTCCGAACGAGGTCTCAACCTCATCGAGGAGTTTTCCGTTCCGCATAATCTGGGTGATTGCACGGTAAAGAGCGGGGCTTTGAGGCGACCATAGTTTCGGTTGGTTAATAGTCGTCTCTTGCTCTGTCTCGGCTGACTCACCAGGTTGAAGCGCGACTGTCTTGTCGGGCTCGCTGAGTTTCGCCCCCGACGGACCCAACAACGTCGTTTTGACAGAAACTGAATTGGCTTCCACCGTGTCGTTTTTGATTTGCGTCTTTACGATGATCTTGGCGGATGCCGAAGAAGCTCCGGGGGTGCTCACGAAGACTCCCCAGGGGGCGATGTGAACTGGGTCAGAAATGACGACGCGAACGTGCCGGTAGATGCCCGCTCCACTGTACCAGCGGCTCGCTGGTTGCAAGGAGTTATCTGCGCGGACAGCCAACACATTTGTAGCTTTAAGAACCAATTGGTCGGTGATATCGAAATGGAAGCTGGTGTATGCGTAGGGATGAGTCCCTAGCTTCTTGCCGTTGAGATAGAAGGTCGAATCCCCAGAAACTCCGTCGAACTCAAGGGTGACGTGTTTCCCCTTCCAACTTGCCGGAGCCGTAAACGATTTTCTATACCACCCAATTCCAGCTGGATAGTATCCCCCTCCCGCTC
>Ga0206878_10263_pt1 | contig 20472 bp, 23 predicted proteins | sample Alteio_BWOrgCont_8_FD_152621 | JGI IMG/M metagenome (GOLD analysis project Ga0206878, IMG submission 152621) | Enriched cells from forest soil in Barre Woods Harvard Forest LTER site, Petersham, Massachusetts, United States -... | ecosystem: Environmental > Terrestrial > Soil > Temperate forest >... | reverse complement strand
GATGAAAAGCTTAACGAACTTCTGTCCCAATTGGCAAAGCATCCCTCAGTGGTGATTATTACAGAAAGTACTTCTAATATGTTAGATGAGAAATTTATCTGCAATGTAGATGGATACTTTGAATCTCTTAATGAAGCTCAGAAAAAGGAACTTGCCCCGGAATTACTCATCACCTTTGGAGGCCCTGTAACAACAAAGAGATTCAAAGCCTACCTGAGAAAGAATAAGCCTCAACATCACTGGCATATTTCTGCTTCATCATCGCACATAGATACCTACCAGGCTCTTACCAAAGTCATACCATCAAGTTCGGAGGACATATTCTCTTTGCTTGCCAAACATAAGGGCGAAGGCAAGTCTACTTATTCATCTCAAGTGCAGAAGATAGCCAAAAGTGCATTGGCTAAAATGGATAAATACAACAAACAAATACCTTTTTCTGATCTAAAGGTATTTGAAATTATTCGCAAGCATTTGCCAAAGAATTCATCCGTTCAGTTAGGTAATAGTACGCCTATACGATATGCAAACTTGTTTGATCTGGATCCTAAATCTGGCTTAGAATACTTTAGTAACCGTGGAGTAAGTGGCATAGATGGAAGCCTAAGTACAGCAAGCGGTGCAGCTTATGCTTCAGGTAAATTAACTACGCTTATTATTGGTGACCTTGGGTTCATGTATGATATGAATGGTCTGTGGAATAAAAATCTGAGCCCTAATCTGAGAATTATTGTAATAAATAATGGCGGCGGCGGGATATTCCGTGTAATAGATTCAAAAGAAACACCTTTGTTGGAAGAGTATTTTGAAGCGGCCCACAATCTTAAAATAGAACCTTTTGCTAAAGCATTTGGTTTATCCTATGCTGCTGCCTACGATGAAGAAAGCGCAAGGCAAGCCCTTTCTGATCTTTACAGACCAGGCAAGACTAAGCCTATGGTGGTGGAAATTTTTACTCCTCGCAAAGTAAATGCAGAAATATTATTAGGATATTTTAAATTCTTAAAACAATAGACATGAGAAATTGGGAACCTATCAAAAAGTATAAAGAAATACTTTTTACATTTCACAAAGGTATAGCCAAGATTAGTATTAACAGGCCAAAGGTGCATAATGCATTTACTCCGCTTACAGTTGAGGAAATGATAGATGCTATGAACATTTGCCGTGAAAGAACGGATATAGGTGTTATCATCCTAACGGGAGAAGGTGGTAAAGCTTTCTGTTCAGGTGGTGACCAAAGTGTACGCGGACATGGAGGATATGTAGGAAAGGATAAAGTTCCCCGTTTGAATGTACTCGATTTGCAAAAGCTTATTCGTTCTATTCCTAAGCCGGTAATAGCCATGGTTGCAGGATGGGCTATTGGTGGTGGCCATGTACTTCACGTGGTTTGCGATCTTACTATAGCTGCAGAAAATGCAGTCTTCGGACAAACCGGCCCCAAGGTTGGTAGTTTCGACGGTGGCTTTGGGGCTTCATATCTCGCTAGGGTAGTGGGTCAGAAAAAAGCGAGGGAGATATGGTTCCTGTGTGACCAGTATAGCGCAGTTGAAGCTCTCGAAATGGGATTGGTGAATAAGGTAGTTGCTCTGCGTAAGTTAGAAGACACAACAGTTGAATGGTGCCAGAAGATATTAGAGAAGAGTCCGCTTGCATTAAGAATGCTAAAGGCATCATTCAATGCTGAACTTGACGGACAGGCGGGCATACAAGAGCTCGCTGGCAATGCAACTCTTCTATATTATCTATCTGATGAAGCCAAGGAAGGTAAGAACGCATTTGTGGAGAAACGTAAACCTGACTTCAGTAAGTTTCCTAAATTCCCATAAGTATGAGCAAAACAAGTGCTTGGTTTAGTTCCTTAAGATTAAGAACACTTCCGCTTGCTTTATCGAGCATCACTATGGGAAGCTTCCTTGCATTGGAGTATCGTTTGTTTGACTGGAAAATATTTTTGCTCACTGCGCTTACAGCTATATTTCTTCAAATACTCTCTAATCTTGCTAATGACTATGGAGACGCTATTCATGGTGCGGATAGTGCAGATAGGGTTGGTCCCAAAAGAGGATTACAGAATGGCGAAATAACTTTACCTCAAATGCGCAATGCCATTATTTTATGCGCTGTGTTGGCTTTTGGAGCAGGTATTACATTACTTTATAATGCTGTTAGTGGCTCAGGTTTCATTATCTTTTTAGTTCTTGGTTTATTGTGTATTGCCGGGGCAATAATGTATACCATGGGTAAAAAGCCTTACGGGTATTCCGGCTTTGGTGATGTATCGGTCTTTTTATTTTTCGGAATAGTTGGAGTAGCTGGTACCTTTTATCTCCATACACATGGCTTTAAGGCCGGTATATTACTCCCTGCAAGTGCTCTTGGCTTTTTGAGTGCAGGAGTACTCAACATAAATAATATGCGTGATATAAGTACAGATGCAGCAACGGGAAAGAAAACCATTGTAGTTCGTATCGGATTAGCACAAGCAAAAAAATATCATCTTGCTTTGATTGTAATGGCTTTCTTGTTTATCTCCATATATACAGATGCACATTACACTTGTGTTTATCAATTACTGTATCTGATTACTGCACCTGTTTTCTTTATGCACCTAAAAGGAATCATGAAGGAGGAGTCCTCCGGAATGGATAAGTACTTAAAGCAATTATCTCTTACAACCTTGCTTTTGGTTATCACTTTTGGTTTAGGTATAATTCTGCAAAATAATGTATAAAGCACGCTACGTAAAACACACGCTCAACTTTAAGAAACCATCTGGTACCTCACGAGGTGTGCTTACCGAGAAGGATACCTATTATGTTATACTCGACAATGTAAATGGAGCGTATACTCCGGGTATTGGAGAATGTAGCACTATTAAAGGGCTAAGTATGGATGCTCGGGATGGATATGAGAAAAAGCTAAAAGAAGTTTGCCAGGATATTAATAACTACATAGATAACCTGGATCAACTTAACGGATGGCCATCTATATGTTTTGGAATAGAGACAGCTTTAAAGGACGTTGAAGGTGGTGGAAAGAGAATATTATATGCATCTGCATTTACGGAAGGTAAAGAAGGAATTCCTATTAATGGACTTATTTGGATGGGAAGCATAGATATAATGCGTAAGGAAATAAAGGAAAAGCTGGATGCAGGATTTAAATGCATTAAGATAAAAGTAGGCAAGGAAGATTTTGAGAATGAACTGAATTTGCTCAAGGAAATCAGAAAGGAATTTTCTGCACAGGCATTAGAAGTAAGATTAGATGCCAACGGTGCTTTTAGTGAGACAGAAGTATACGACAAGCTCGACCGCCTCGCTGAATATGATATTCATTCCATTGAGCAACCCATTAAAAAAGGTATGTGGTCAGATATGGAAGCTATTTGCCACGGTTCTCCAATCCCTATAGCTCTTGATGAAGAGCTGATAGGAATGCGAGAAAAGTCAGAAAAGGATATGATGGTTTCATACATTCATCCTCAATACTTAATTCTAAAACCTTCTATGATCGGCGGATTTAAAAGTGCAGAAGAATGGATAGAGATTGCCAATAAATATGATGTTAAATGGTGGCTCACATCTGCGCTAGAATCGAACATTGGGCTGAATGCAATTGCTCAGTGGGCATATACCTTAAAGAACGAATTACCCCAGGGCCTTGGCACGGGGCAATTGTATACCAACAATATTCCATCTCCTTTAGTTGTCGAAGACGCTAAGCTTTGGTATAAAGGCGAGTGGGACACAAGTTCCATTGCATGAATGCCTTTAAAAAACTGACCCTTAACGGCCAAACCTATTTGCAGGATGAACTGTTTCATCTCACTGAACAAAAGATGAAGCATGCTGATTCGGATGAAGAAGAGTTTACTCTCTATTCATTTATACATCAATGGGTTTCTCCCGGAGATACTTTGGAAGTAAAGACCTCCGGTTCTACAGGTGGTGTTCCAAAGGTTAAGGTTTTTCAAAAGAAACAATTTATAGAAAGCGCCAAACTCACTTGTGAATATTTTGATCTTAAAAAAGGCATGAATTTTTTACACTGTCTTTCTGCAGAATACATAGCAGGCAAGATGATGGTTGTTCGTGCTTTTGTAAGCGGAGCTAACCTGGTAACGGTAAGTCCTTCGGGTAACCCTCTTCTTAATTTGGAGGAAAGAATTGATTTTGCCGCTTTGGTTCCCCTGCAAGTTCAGAATGCCATTTCAGATCCTCAGACCAATAAGATATTTTCATCTATCCATAATGTTATCATAGGTGGTGCATCGGTCCCGGTAAAGCTTCAACATACTCTTGCATCCTATTCTAACAAAATATACGCCACCTTCGCAATGACGGAAACGCTGAGCCATATAGCCCTTCGCAAACTAAGCGGAATAGGAAGGAAGGATCTTTATGAATTGCTTCCGGGCATAGATGTTACGGAGGATAAGAGAGGTTGCATGGTTATACATGCTAAACATTTAAGCAAAGAACCTATTGTAACAAATGATATAATAGTTAAGGCGGATAAAAAACACTTTCACTGGCTGGGCAGGTACGATAATGTTATAAACAGTGGAGGTATTAAAATATATCCTGAGAGTGTTGAAGAAAAAATAGGCCATTTATTTCCATCTAACCGTTTCTTCATTGCCTCTTTACCAGATGAAACTCTGGGAGAAAAGGTTGTTATAGTGATTGAGAATATTGCTCCGGATGTGGTGGTTAAGATAAAATCAGAAGTAGAAAAAGTGCTGGGGAAATATGATCTACCCAAGCAATACCTAACTATTCCAAAGTTTCTGGAAACACCCAATGGGAAAGTCCAACGAAACGAAACTCTGAGATTAGCCGTTTGAGGCTCTTTTTGTCCTTAACTGCACAGGGATAGTACTCATTGTCGTCCCTTTAGGGGAAATTTGCCTCTTATAAGGGTAAAGCTCGCTGTTGTAGGCTTTTTTGTATTACTTTTATAGTTGAATTATGAGCGCAAAAATTAAGAATTCTGAGGTTTCCATCATAGCAGGTCCCTGTTCCATTAGTGAAAAAAATTTCAAGGACTTGTACGAATTATCTTCTTTTGAAGTAAAGAGCCGCGATGGGATTGCACAAAAAGCCATTGCGGGAGTAAGAATTGTGGGGGTGAAATCCAGAACATCTTATTCTTACAATAAAGGCTCAATGGGAATAGATAGTGAAGTGCTGGTTGAAAACCTGGAGATATATGCCCAAGGCGGTGGAGTGAAGGCAATGAAGATGCTACCCAGTGTTTTGATGGCACAAGAGTTTATCCGGAAGACAGGCATGACTGTAGCATCAGAAGTTATATCCCCTCTTATACAAATACCTCTTTGTGATAGATTATTAAAAGATGAGGACCTTCTATTGTGGACACCGGCTGTAGCACAACTTGGGTGGAACTTGTTGGAGATGTATGAGGCAAGTAAGAAAAACAATTGGACATTGGGAGTTAAGAATCCTAAATGGGTCGGCAAGGAGGTGGATGGCCTTACAAGTATGGAAAAAACATGGTTGGGCATGGGTTCGTATGTTCCCTTCATCCATAAAGTTATTTTTATTCAGCGTGGAGTAGATGTGGCCGACAGCGGATTGTTTAGAAACCTGCCTGCGCATGAATCCGCTAAAAAGATAAAGAAGGCTACAGGCATGAAGATGTATTTCGATCCTTCGCATTGCTATGGTCCTAAGCTGAGAGATATGATAGTGGAAGGTACTATAGAAGCCATGAAGATGAAGTTATCAGACGATGAATACCTGTATGACGGAATACTGATAGAGGCCGGAGTTTCTGAAACAGATACTGAGCAGCATATCACCCACGGAGAATTGTATACCTTAGCTAAATCACTTGCAGAGTTTAGGGATCTGGTGGCTCCTTCGGAGAAGAAAAAGGTAGTAGGAATTTCGGGCAGTAACGGCAGCAGATAAGCCATGAAAAGATCATTTACACATTTTACCAGGCTTAATGCCTTGCAGAAAAAAGTGTCTGTGCCAATTTATTATGGCAAGGATATTTTCTCCCAAATAGCTGCTATAGCTAACACCGCTTCATACTCACGCATTGCAGTCATAACAGATAGTAATATATATCGTCAATGGGGGCTTGCTTTCAAAAAAATATTTGGCAAGCAAGATGTTCTTATTGTTGTTCCGGCGGGAGAAAAGAACAAGACCTTAGTTTCTGTACAAAAGATATGGGCCGCGCTTCTCTTAAATAGATTTGACCGGAAGTCACTGGTAATAAATGTAGGGGGGGGCGTAGTGTGTGATATGGGGGCATTTGCAGCCAGCACATATATGCGCGGCATATCTTTTGTGCAGGTCCCTACAACTTTGTTGGCAATGACAGATGCAGCCATCGGAGGTAAAACAGGTATAAACTTTACGGAGCTGAAAAATGCCATTGGCACTTTTGCCCAACCGGAGGCAGTACTTTGTGATAGCAACTTTTTAACCACGCTTCCTGAGCGCGAATTCAAGTCTGGTTTTGCAGAGGTTATAAAACATGCTGTGGTTGCAGATTCTAGGTTCTTTAAATATCTCTCAGGAAGAGATTTTAAAACACTCAACGATAAAGAGATCGATACCATACTAGGTAAGTCTTGTGGAATAAAATGTGATGTGGTAAGCAGTGATGTTACTGAAAAGGGTAAACGTAAAATATTAAATTTTGGGCATACCATAGGACATGCAATAGAGATGGCAAGCCATGAGATAGGTAAGCCATTACTCCATGGAGAAGCAATAGCGATAGGTATGATAGCCGAAGCTAAGTTGTCTGTTCTGGCAGGATTGCTGAATTCAAAAGACCTTAAAACAATTGAGGAAGTAATCAACAAAGCAAAACTTCCTTGCACTGCAAATAAGAAATTTGAAAAGTCGATCTACAAAAAGATCGTACTCGATAAAAAGAATGAAGGTGGAAAGATAAATTGGGTTTTGCTAAAAGGAATTGGCAATGCTGTTATTGATATTCAGCAACCACCGCGTTCTATCAAGCTGGCAATTGATTATATTTTAAAATGAGCAAGGTAGCTTATATATATCCGCTTGAAATGCCAATTGACGTAAAAGTCACTGTCCCTGGCTCAAAAAGCTTTACCAACAGAGCTCTTATTATTGCCTCCTTGGCAGAAGGTACAACTACATTATCTGGTGTCTCTGATGCTAACGACAGTGTTATCCTTATTAGCCTTCTCAAGAAACTTGGTGTTGAGATACAAAGCAATGGAGACATTATAATAGTAAAAGGTAATGGAGGCAAGTTCAATCCTTTCAGTGGCGAACTTGATGCAGAAGATGCAGGCTCTGTTATGCGTTTTCTTTCCGCACTTTGCTGCATTATTCCAGGAGAGATTCTTCTCAAAGGATCAGAACGCATGCATCAGAGACCTATTCAAGGCTTGGTGGATGCGCTAAAGCAAATGGGAGCAAAGATCACATACATAGAAAAAGAAGGATTCCCTCCAATAAAAATACAAAGCGGGAATTATACCGGTGGAGTGATTCATATCGATGCTTCACTCAGTAGCCAGTTCGTGTCTGCTTTGCTTATGGTAGCTCCGATGTTTCCTAAAGACACTGAAATAATTTGTGATGGTGAGCTTGTCTCCCTTCCATACATTGACATGACCTTATCGGTTATGGCGCATTTTGGTGTGGAGGTAAAGCATGAGACTTACAAGCGTTATCTCATCAAGAGTAACCAAAAGTATAAGGCCAAAGATTATAAAATAGAAGGAGATGCCTCATCTGCATCATACTTACTGGCTCTTGCTGCTATATCCGGCAGTACTGTAGAGGTTACTAATTTGAGTTCTGAGAGTATACAAAGCGATGCCAAGTTTGCAGATATTCTTGAGAATATGGGATGTAAGGTAAATAGGGGTAAGTCCATTTCCGTAACGGGTACACCACACCTAAAGGCGATAGAGGTAGATATGAATGGAATGCCCGACACAGCTCAAACATTAAGTATAGTGGCTGCGTTTGCCAAAGGAGAAACGCTTATTACCGGTTTAAGTACACTTCAGCATAAGGAGACTAACCGGCTTAAAGCATTGAGAATGGAGCTTTCTAAATTGCATATTAACAGCAAGGCAGATGACAATAGTATTTGTATCTCTGGAGCTAACCCCAAGGGCGCATATATAGATACTTACGATGATCATCGTATGGCTATGGCTTTTGCAATTGTGGGTGCCAGAACAGAGGTTTCTATTTATTCGCCTGACGTAGTAAAAAAATCATTCCCCGGCTATTGGAATACTCTGAAGAGCATGGGTGTAAATGTAGAAATCGAATGAAAAATATAGCGCTTATAGGGTTTATGGGCTCAGGTAAAACTACCTTGGCAAAATTACTTGCTGATCGCCTTGCATTTGATCTATACGAGATAGATGAGGATATCGTGAATGCATCGGAATACTCGAGTGTAAATGAAATATTCGATCGTCACGGAGAGCTGCACTTTCGCGAATTGGAAAAGAATGCAATTTATAATGCGGTACAGAAGAGCAACCAGGTTATTTCGTGTGGTGGTGGTGTAGTTACTTCTGAGAATGGAATGCAACTATTGAAAGGGAATGCCACAATAGTTTTTCTTCATGCAGATTTTAAGACTATAGCAAAGCGTTTGATAGGGACTGAATCTCGCCCCTTATTCAGGGATATGGAGAAAGCAATGGCACTATATGCCCAAAGACTTCCTCTTTATAAAAAATATGCTGATATAGAGATTGCAACAGATGATGAAACCCCGGAGGTGATAGCAGATAAAATAATTGCAAAGCTTAAACCATAATGACCGACATAGATATAAAAAGGTGCTTTGTTATTGGTGATCCAGTGACTCACTCACTTTCTCCGGTTATGCATACTGCTGCTTTTAACGCTATGGGAATAGAAGCACAATATTCATTTCAGGCAGAACAAGTGAAGGCCCAGGAATTGAAAAAATATATTCAAAGGGTGAAGGACAAGAATATCCATATGCTTGCGGTTACTATACCCCATAAAGAGGCCATTATTTATTATCTGGATAAGGTTGACCCTTTAGCAAGAGAGATAGGTGCTGTAAATACTGTCCTTAACAAAAATGGAGTTTTGACAGGATATAACACTGATTGCGAAGGAGCCATTCGAGCTTTAAAACAACATACTGTTCTTTTTGAGAAGAATGTTCTTTTGTTTGGTTCCGGTGGTTCTGCAAGAGCCATTATATATGGACTTATTAAAGAGAGAGCCATAGTAACAATTTGCAGCAGGAATAGAGATAAGGCACTTGAGTTGGCCTCTGCTTTTGGTTGCAAATCGCTGGAATGGAATGAAAGAAATAGTATTGAAGGAGTAGATATAATTGTCAATACTACCCCTATAGGCAGGGAGGGTGAAGCTTTTCCTATCATGGAAGGTGTGAAAGCAAATCACATTGTATTTGATGTGAATTACAATTCAACTGGAACACCTTTGGTAGCTATGGCTAAACAAAAAGGCGCAACTGCAATAGATGGACTAGAACTGCTTCTTCAGCAAGGTATGTTACAATTCGAGATGTACACCGGATTGAAAGCCCCTGAGGATGCCATGCGAAAAGCATTGCCAAACTATAAAGCTCATGCAGATGCCATTTAATATTTGCACTGTGGTGGAAGGCAACACCCTTCCTGTCTTTTTGAAGAACCTTGATAAGGCTCAGCGTTCAGCTTCCATAGTAGAGTTAAGAGCTGACTTTATTAAAGGAATAAATAAAGAAGCTGCAATAAAACTAGCTGCAAACACAAAATTGCCTTCCATATTTACATGTCGGCATGTAAAGGAGGGCGGAGAGTTCAAGGGCTCTTATAAAGAGCAAGAGGAGATTCTTAACATTGCCCTAAGTAAGAAATTTAATTATGTAGATATTGCTTTTAATAATCTAATAATAGAAGAATTATCAGCCTCTGCAAAGAAGAAGTTACTTATTTCATATCATAATTTTAAAACTACTCCTTCCTCCATCGAACTTATTGCATTGTTGGAAAGAATGAGAGAGACTTCTCCTGCGATCATTAAGATTGCAACTATAGTAAAAAGTGCTAAAGATATTTTTACCCTTGCTGAAATATTGAAACAGAAAAAGTCTAATGAAAAGCTAATAGTTATAGGCATGGGTAATGAAGGCAAGCTCACCCGCGTGATGTTCCCCATGATGGGCAGCTACCTAACTTACGCATCCATAGGAGGCAAAGCTGCTCCCGGTATTATGACATCTGAAGAAATTAAAACGATACATAAAATCATTTCCAAATCTTAATGCTATGCCTGGAAATTCATTTGGTCAGCTTTTTAGGATAACAACATTCGGTGAGTCACACGGAGCAGCCTTAGGTGCTATAGTGGACGGTTGTCCTCCTGGACTAAAACTATCCGAAAAAGATATACAACCTGATCTTGATCGTCGCAAACCAGGACAAAGTAAGATCACCACTCCACGTAAAGAAGAAGATACTATCCATATTCTTTCTGGTGTATTCGAAGGCAAAACCACCGGTACGCCCATATTGCTCATCGCTTATAACAAAGATGCTAATCCATCAGATTACAAGCATTTAAAAGACCTTTACCGCCCTTCCCATGCCGACTTCACTTACGAACTTAAATATGGTTTACGAGATTGGAGGGGCAGTGGTCGTGCATCGGCTCGTGAAACTTTAGCACGTGTAGCAGCAGGCGCAATTGCAAAAAAGTACTTATTCGAAAAGTTCGGAACACAATTTATCTCTTATGTAGAACAAGTTGGGAATATAGCTACTGGCATGGATATGAATAAGGTTACGCCTAAGGCTATAGATTCAAATATTGTCCGCTGCCCTGATAAAACAGTTGCGGATAAGATGATAAAGCTAATTGAGCAGGTCAGGAAAGATGGGGATTCTGTTGGAGGTATCATTAAAGGCTTAATTAAGAATCCTCCTGTAGGACTTGGTGAGCCTGTATTTGATAAGCTCCCTGCTGACTTAGGTAAAGCTATGCTAAGCATTAATGCTGTAAAGGGTTTTGAATTTGGTTCTGGCTTTAGTGGAGTAAGCATGAGGGGAAGTGAACATAATGATGCCTTTATCTTAAGCAATAAGAAGGTTACTAATTCATCCAATCATGCAGGTGGCACTTTAGGCGGTATTTCTACCGGACAGGATATTTATTTTAGGGTGGCATTTAAACCGGTTGCTACGATTTCTAAAGAACAAAAGACTGTCACACGCTCTGGTAAGCCTGCTGTAGTTGCCGCTCAAGGTCGTCATGATCCCTGTGTGTTGCCTCGTGCAGTCCCTATCGTAGATGCTATGGGAGCATTGGTGTTAATGGATCATTGCTTAAGGAACAAAGCACAAAATAAATAATGAAATGAGAAGACGTTGCCAGGTGAAATTTTGCGGTATGAGGGATAACCCGACCATTGCTTTTGCAGTGGATATTAAAGCAGACTATATTGGGTTTATTGTAGATTTCCCTAAAAGCCCAAGGAACATTACTCGAGAAGAACTTTTGCGCAAGGCAAAATGGATGAGAAATAACCATGACGGGAATTATAAGATAGTTGCCGTAACGGTAGATATGCCTTTGGAGAACATTGAGTTTATTATTGATAGTGGGTTAGTGGATGTTATACAGTTAAATGGTAACGAGCATATCTCCATTTGCAGGTTGGTGCGCGAGGGTATTGAAACCTGGAAAGCAGTTGACAGCAAGAAGCCATTGAGCGAGGAAGAAATAATTACTTTAGGTAAATCTGTAGATAAAATAGTACTTGATTCCGGCAGTGCACTGGAGAAGGCAAGAAATACATCTCCTGCTTTTAGCAATACTGACTTATACAACGCCTTTATCAAACAAAACACAGACGTGATTCTATCCGGCGGGCTTGATATAAATAATATAGAGCATTATTTAGAAGAACTGGATCCATTTATAATTGATATTTCGAGAGGCGTTGAATCCGCACCTGGGATGAAGGCCAAACAGAAAATGATGGAATTTATGGATAAAGTAAATCGTTTCTATTCTTTTGAAAGGAGAAAAGACGAAGAAGAATAGTTTGTGATGGAACTGAGTTAGCTGTGGTATCTAACACAGAGTTCACTGAGGGAACGGAGTTGCACAGAGCTCTGTGAATCTCATAAATCTCTGCGGACTCTGTGTTGAAAATATACTATTACTCTCTGAACAAGCTCTCAACGAATTCTTGCTTGTCGAATAAGCGCAGGTCTTCCATTTTTTCTCCAATACCAACGTAACGTACAGGTATCTTAAACTGGTCAGATATACCAATAACCACACCGCCCTTGGCTGTGCCATCCAACTTGGTTAGGGCAATTGCAGTAACTTCTGTTGCCTTAGTAAACTCCTTGCATTGCTCGATTGCATTCTGTCCTGTAGAGGCATCTAACACCAGTAGCACCTCGTGCGGAGCAGTTGGTACAACTTTCTCTATGGCTCTTTTTATTTTGGATAATTCACCCATCAGTCCTGCTTTGTTATGCAAGCGTCCTGCAGTATCTATAATAACAACATCAGCTTTTTGTGCCACTGCCGATTGAACTGTGTCAAAGGCTACTGATGAAGGATCTGCATTCATGCCTCTCGATACCATAGGTACATCTACTCGTGTAGCCCATATTTTAAGTTGGTCCACTGCAGCGGCCCTAAAAGTATCCCCTGCACCCAGTATTACTTTTAAACCAGAGCTTTTAAAGTGATTGGCAAGCTTGCCTATAGTTGTTGTCTTTCCTACACCATTCACACCCACCACCATAATTACATAAGGCATTCCAACTGGCATTTCAATTACAGTAGATTCTTTGCCTCCCATCATGAGAGAGCTTATCTCTTCTTTTAATAGGTTGTATACCTGGTCAGTTCCTATGTTTTTATCAGTGGCGACGCGTTCCTGTAAATTGTTGATGATCTTAGTTGTGGTAGTGGTGCCAACATCCGACCCTATAAGGGTTTCTTCAATATTGTCCAGTACCTCGGCATCAATGGTCTTCTTGCCGCTTATAGCTCTCGCCAATTTTGTAAAGAGGCCTTCTTTGGTTTTCCTCAGCCCAAGATCAAGACCTTCTTTGTCTTTCTTTTTCGAAAATATGGAGGAAAGCTTCATAGTCTTATTTCTTACCGAACATTTGCTGGTTAAACTCCTTAGACTTGCCCTTAGGTATGGATAAGGTATTCCAGTCCTTGCCTTTTAGCATTTTAGCCGCATACACTATCTGCCCTATATGAGACGCATAATGAGCCGTTTGCCTTTGAATGGCTTTTAAAACCGTGTATTCTTCACCACGAATATATACCTTTTTGCCAAGGTCAGCAGGAGTTAGCGGGTTAAGCGCATTGAACATACAGGCCCAGCCTTCTTCCCATTTTTTCATCAGCTCCGCCTTCGTCTTTATATCGGCAGCTTCAAATTCAGTATCGCGGTCCCTCCAATCTTTTTCACCATCAGTGGTCAAAAAGTCTGTCCACCTGGAAAGCATATTACCCCACAAGTGTTTTACTATTACCGCTATACTGTTCGATTCAGGACTAGGGGCTGTGAAGAGTTGCTTTTCATCCAACTGGTTAATGGCTCCTTCGGCTTCTTTCTTATAAAGCAGAAACACTTTAATGCTAGTCTCCAGGTAATGTTTGCCAATGTCTTCCATATAAAATGAAAAAAGCTTTCTCCTTTTGTAAGAAGAAAGCTCTCAAAAAAGGATTAATTTTTTACTTGTTAGCGAGGAATTCCTTCACGTGATCTTTGTGAACTATCTCCTGCTTAAATGTATAAGAACCGGTTTTGGCCTTAACCATTTTAATAACCTTAACAAAGTCTTTTCCTTTACCTGTTTTAAATGTTGCAACTGTTTTCTTTGCCATGACTCTGGGTATTTATAATTACTTAATTTCTTTGTGAAGGGTCATCTTCCTCATAACAGCGTTGTACTTCTTAAGCTCCATACGCTCAGGAGAGTTCTTCTTGTTTTTGGTGGTAATATACCTCGATGTACCTGCCAGGCCGCTTGCCTTATGCTCGGTGCATTCTAATATTACTTGTATACGGTTACCTCTTCTTCTTGCCATGACGACAGTGATTGAATGTTATTACTTATTTGGTTAAAAAACCTTTTGCTCTTGCTTCCTTGATACAGGCCGAAATGCCCCTTCTGTTAATGATCTTAATACCCGAAGTAGACACCTTAAGGGTTATCCATTTCTTTTCTTCAGGAATATAAAAACGCTTCTCCTGTAAGTTTGGGTTAAACTTACGCTTGGTTTTAATATTAGAGTGAGACACAGTGTGTCCTACCATTGCTCTTTTACCCGTTATTTGACAAATTCTTGACATGTTATCCTGATTTTTGGGGTGGCAAAGATAGAAATTAATTCGTTTCCTGCGCACTATTTATACAAAAATGCACTTTTTTTCTGTAATACCAGTTATTTGGGCATGTTTCCATGATTAGCAAAGGGTTTTAACTTACTACTTATCCCTTACCACTTTTAACTTAATTAGGGCGTGTCTCCAAGCTTCGCAAGGGGTCGGGTCGCCGACGTTAAAGCCGGGATGCTGACCAAGGCGTCAGCACTTTACGCTTGCATCCCTCACGCAAAACGCCCAACCGTAACCCTGAACTTGTTTCAGGGTCACATTCCACTTTTGCTCTATATCTTTCACATTCCAAATTTTAACATTTGTCATTTTTTGTCATTTTCTGTCATGGATTATGGCGAGATTTTTTGTTTGTTTCTAATAACCAGATATTTAGCTATGAATTGTAAACATGGGTTGACACTTTTGCTCCTCTTTTTTAATCAACTCATTGAAAACCAATAAATAGGCTTGTAAAAACTGCCAAGTTTTGTCAAGTTTTTGCTAAGTTCTTTAAGCACAAAAGGTTTAATAGCAAACTTCAAAGAGCTAAGATGCAAATATAAGTATTTAATTTATATTACGTAATAATATGTTACAATTATATATCGTTTTAGTTATCAATTTTAGTAATTTTACTTCTAAATAAACCTTATGTAAATGGATTATTCAAAAAGTTATTTTGGCAAAAGCTTAACTACTCTTACTTGGGCAGATATTGAGAATTTCTTTAATGTTGCTCAAGTTGAGACGAATAATATTGAATTTAAATCCTTTGGAGATAATCTCGACAAAGGTTATGAAAAGATATATAAAAGCGTTTGTGCTTTATTAAATTCAGAGGGTGGTATTATTGTTTGGGGCGCGCCTAAGGGAACCCCAATAAGTGGGAAAAGAGAAAAGGAATTTGTGGGCAAGTTATGTCCAACAAATGAACAAATGGAAAAAGATAGACTTATTCAAAAGATTAGCAGTGCGATTTCACCTATGCCACAAAATATTTCTTGTAATATTTTGAATGATAAAAAAGGGAAAAGTGTGGTTATTATTGAAGTTAAAAAGAGCATAAATGCACATCAATATACGGGTACGTATTATATACGCATGGATTCAATTTCTGTTCCTGCGCCACATTATATAGTTGAAGCATTGATTAAGCAATTAAGATATCCTGAATTAAAAGGATATTTAAAGTTTTATCAGACAAAAATTGAGGTGGTAGGGAATGCAAGTTATTTGAATGTATTCTTCGAGATTCTAATATTTAATTTTTCATCCATGCAAAATGAAACAGATATTGTCACAACATTGTATTGTGATTATGGCCAGTTATTTGAACCCTCGGGCACTAAATATGGTATGGAATTGAAAATGGAAGTACCCGCACTTCACTACGGAGTGCCGTATGTAAGTAAAAAATATTTAATGAAGCTATCAATTCCAGAATTTTCAAATACGCAGGGGAAAATAAATTTTACCCTGCATTTTGCTGGTAAGTCTTCACCGCCTAAAGTTTCTCATTATCAAATTATAGTTTCTGCAGTGGATAAATCACCTATCAAAACTGAAAAAAGTAACTTAAATATTTTGTTGGCGAGTACTAAATTAGATATGGATGAGTTACTTAAAAAATATATGGGAAGTTGATTTCCTTCATCTTCCATTCATCTTATCCTTTTACTTTTGGCTTCATGAAAAAGCTCATCATTGCCATATTAGTTTCTGCTGCTTCCTCGGGGCATACTGCAGCCCAAAAGATCGAGGTCATCAGTGCCACCAGCCAGAGCTGGAGCGGGGGTGTGGCTGGTCATCATGGTGTTAACTATTCAATAGTCATTAAGGTAGGGGTAAAGATAACCCCTGACTCGCTTTATACCAATGGAGCGGGTTTTCAATTGCCACACGATGGGTATGGAGAGTCCATGATCACATACGATACCGTCGACCATACTTATACTATATATGCCAGTGAATCTTACACCGATCCCAATCCAAGGAATTCCGATCCAACAAAGATAAATACTGCTTCAAAAAGACCCGTTCCTGCAGTGAGGCAATTTGAGGGATCTGCTCTTCTTATATATCGGTATAAAAAGGAAAAGCATTTGTTTGTGATGAAGAAAACAATGGAGGTTCTTCCTGCACTAGATTATCCCTAATTTCAAATTTAACACAGAGCACACTGAGGAAACAGAGTTGCACAGAGTAATCTCTCTGAGAACCTCAATTAATCTCTGTGAACTCTGTGTTGAGACTTTCCCTCAAACTTTTCTGACCACTGACCACTGATTACTGACCACTTCCTTATCTTTGTCGGGAATGAATGAAGTAATCGCTATAATACAACGTGAACTAAGGCACGAAATAAGAAGCCGCAGGTCTTGGCTTGCCATACTCCTATACATAGGCAGTACTGTTTATATCAGCTACCTGGGTTTCCAGCATACTCTTGATGCCGAAACCTGGAATGCCCTTTTCTGGATACTGATAGTCTTTATAGCCATGTTTGCTTCTTCGGGCAGCTTTGCCGGTAGGGATGGTGAGATGCTATATATATATACCCTCGTATCCCCGCAAAAATTCATTCTCGGGAGACTTCTTTATAACGGAATATTCCTTTTGGCAGTTAGCATGATTGCTCTTATAGGCTATGGGTTTTTTGTAGGCTTTCCGATAAGTAATTTTGCTGTTTTTATTGCAACATTAATACTCTCTGTTTGGGGTATATCTTCCCTGCTCACGGTTTCTTTTGCTATAGCTTCCAAGGGTGGAGGTGGCTTTGCACTGATGGCTATTATCAGCTTTCCCTTGCTTGTACCATTGCTCATCACTGCCCAGCATCTTTCACAATTGTGTATGCAGGGTTCAGGCACGTTTGGCTATGGCGGAAACATGGCTGCCTTATTCGCACTAGATGTGATCATTGGGGCCCTCTGTTATTTATTATTTCCATATCTTTGGCGCGATTAAAACGCATGAGATTAAGGTTGAGAATAAGGTTCAGTTATGGAACGCAGATAAATGGGATGATTATGATAAGCGCAGATAAAAAATCATTTAAAATCATCCGAATGGATCCCTCTGGGATAGACAATCAGCGTCATCAGCTTTCTATTGCATGAAAAAAGATATTACATCGGCAATTTGGTGGAAGGCACTCTGTGTAGTTTTGCTTATTTATACAGTGGTTGCAGGTTTTTTGATGCCTGTTCCGGCTTTGGCTATATTACACGAAACCATTCGCAATCTTTACTTCCATGTCTGCATGTGGTTTGCCATGATGTTCATACTCACTATTTCCTTGGTTTATAGCATCAAGTTCCTTATGAATCCCAAAGAAGATTTCGACATTATAGCTTCCCAAACCGCCAATACCGGAATGGTGTTCGGTGTGTTGGGTTTAATAACCGGTTCCTTGTGGGCTAAGTATACCTGGGGTGCATGGTGGATAAATGACCCCAAACTAAATGGTGCGGCCATAACCCTGCTGAGCTACTTTGCATACATAGTATTGCGCAGCTCCATGGATGACGAACAAAAGAGAAGCCGCGTTTCTGCGGTGTACAACATATTCGCCTATGCCATGCTTATCGTTTTTGTAATGGTTTATCCCCGTCTCAGCCAGGTAGATTCTCTGCATCCGGGCAATGGTGGTAACCCGGGTTTTAATTCATACGACCTGGATAGCCACATGCGCATGGTGTTTTACCCTGCTGTATTGGGATGGCTATTGCTTTGTTCTTGGATAGCTGCCATCAACATTCGCCTGGAAAGAATAAACAGATATAATTACAATAAGATATGATAAAGGTTAAAGGCTTTTTGCTCTTATTAGCCGTACTTTGCGTTAATACTCTATTTGCCCAAACAGAAGCGACCGGCAATATAGAAATGGCAGACGGCATGAGAAGTTCGGGCAAAATATATGTGGTAGTGGCCGTGCTTGTTATAATATTGGCTGGTTTACTTTTGTATATGATAAGCATTGACAGGAAGGTGAGCAAAATAGAAAAGGAAATAGAACAAGAGAAAAAATAAGGAATAGATTCTTCACTTCGTTCAGAATGACAACAAAGGGTTTTATATGGCAAACGGAAAATAAGGGCATGGGCGGAGCCCATGCCCTTATTTTCCCCCAACAGCCAAACGAGATCTGTCATTCCGAGCCCGAACACTCGGGAGAGGAATCTCACAAAGAATTAAAGAAATGAAAAAGATACACGTTGTAGGTATAATAATTATTGCGGTTGCCTTTGGGGTGATACTTACATCACTTTCGAACAACAGCACTTATGCGTCTTTCAAGGAAGCGACTGAGCATCCTGATAATGTTTATCACGTTGTGGGCAAGTTGGATAAGAATAAGCCCTTCCTATACGACCCGCACCTGAATGCCAATGTGTTTACTTTTTATATGATAGACAAAGATGGTGCGGAGCGCAAAGTGATGCTACAGAAGCCTAAACCGGATGACTTTGAAAAATCAGACCAGATAGTGGTAATTGGCAATTCTCAGAATGGCGATGAGTTTGAAGCCAAAGATGTATTGATGAAGTGTCCGTCTAAGTATAAAGCGAACAGCACATCCCTGCAGAGCCAGGGTTCCATGTAAATTTATAAAAGTGGGAGGAACAGATTTAATGGGAGAGCAGATAGGCTGGCAACAAACCGGTAACTGCTTTGTCTTTTTATCCTTTGCTGCCGCTCTTTTATCTGCCTTTTCTTATTTCCGTGCTGCCCATACCGATGAGTTGGAAGGTGGTCCGTGGAGAGCGCTTGGCAGAATTGCTTTCCGTTTACATTCCCTAGCTGTTATAGGGGTAATGACAACTTTATTCTGCATGATATTCCGACACATGTATCAGTATTCTTATGTATGGGAACATTCGGATGATAGCATGCCCCGCATGTACACCCTTGCAAGTTTTTGGGCCGACCAGGAAGGCAGCTTTTTGTTGTGGACCTTTTGGCAAGTGGTGCTAGGCAACATACTCATTTTTACAGCTAAGAAATGGGAGCCACCTGTATTAGCAACCATTTCAGTTGTTCAGGCTTTTCTTGCCTCCATGCTTTTAGGCTATTATGTTTTTGGAATACGCATAGGCAGTAATCCTTTTATACTATTACGTGAAGCTCCTGGCTTTGGTGACGGTCCTCTTTTCAGCATGGCAGATTATGTGTCTAAGCTTGCGCCCACGGCAAGAGGACTTAATCCTCTATTACAAAACTACTGGATGACCATACATCCTCCAACTTTGTTCCTTGGCTTTGCATCTACCGTCGTTCCTTTTGCTTATGCTATAGCGGGCTTATGGAAAAAGAAATACGGAGAGTGGCAGCTCGAGGCTTTACCATGGACTTTCTTAGGCATTATGATATTGGGTACAGGTATTCTGATGGGTGGTGCATGGGCATACGAGTCTCTTAGTTTTGGAGGCTTCTGGGCCTGGGATCCTGTAGAAAATGCTTCTCTGTTTCCCTGGTTAACATTGGTTGGCGCCGGCCACATCATGATCATATATAAAGCGAGGAAACAATCCTTATTCTCTACTTTCCTGTTTCCTATTATCACATTCATACTCGTGATTTATTCCACCTTTTTGACCCGCAGTGGCATACTTGGTAATACTTCAGTTCACTCTTTCACCGATCTGGGTATGTCAGGGCAGTTGCTCATTTATCTCTTCTTTTTTATAGCCCTATCTGTTTTACTTCTTGCCTTTAACTGGAGGAAGATACCCAAAGAAAAACAGGAAGAGGAATTATGGTCGAGAGAATTCTGGATGTTCCTTGGAGCACTTGTATTGCTTATGTCCTGCCTACAGATCATCATCACAACAAGTATACCTGTAACCAATAAAATTTTCAATCTCAATCAGGCTCCGCCGCTGGACGTTAAAGCATATTACAATCACTGGCAGGTCCCTTTTGCTATTATCATATTACTCATGGTCAGCTTCGGACTTTACCTCAAGTTCAAGAACACTGAGATGAAGCAGTTTTGGAAGATGCTCAGAATGCCCGTGATAGTAACTATTATAGCGAGTAGTGTTTCTGCCATATTGT
>Ga0206878_10261_pt1 | contig 20621 bp, 21 predicted proteins | sample Alteio_BWOrgCont_8_FD_152621 | JGI IMG/M metagenome (GOLD analysis project Ga0206878, IMG submission 152621) | Enriched cells from forest soil in Barre Woods Harvard Forest LTER site, Petersham, Massachusetts, United States -... | ecosystem: Environmental > Terrestrial > Soil > Temperate forest >... | reverse complement strand
GCAAGTATTGATATTAAAAAGTTTAATGCCAAGCAGGCTTTTGATAATGATGAATACGATAAGGCTTTGGGTTTATATCAGCAAGTGCTTACAGCAAAGCCCCAGGACGCGGAGATAGCCTTTCATATGGGTGAATGCTACCAGGAAATGGGGGATTACCAGAATGCAGATACTTATTTTGAAAAGGCCGAAAAGGAAGACCCCAATTGCGATGACGACCTGCATTTGAAAATGGGGCAGACATATATACAGATGTTAGAGATAGATAATGCTATTAAAGAATTTGAGGCCTATAAAAAGAAATTTGCCGATAGTCCTAAGAAGCTTAAAGATGCCGATGTGGAGCATTTTGAAACCCAGTGCAAAAATGCCAAACGACTCATGGCTAACCCGGTTAAGGTTACCGTTACTAATGTGGGTGAAGCTATTAATACAACCTATGATGAAAAAAGTCCTTCTGTTACTGCCGATGGAAGAACAATGATATTTACATCTCAACGCCCGCTTAAAAGCCAGGCTGCAAATGAGGGAGCAGTTGCTTTATTTGATAATGTATATATATCTAGGTGGGATAGTGCGAAAGGTAAATGGGGGCTGGCTTATCCTGTAGAAGGCGATATAAATGAGGTTGGCGCCAAAACTGCATGTACAAGCATTTCTGCCGATGGCACGCAAATGTTCCTTTTTAAGAACAACAATACCAAGGCCTTGGGTGGCGATATATACGTAGCTAAAAAAAGGGCGTACGGGCAGATGGAGCAAACCTGTTCCTTTAGGACATCCGGTAAACACGAGCTATTACGAAGATTGTGCCTGTCTTTCTCCTGATGGAAGTACGCTTTACTTTATGAGTGAAAGACCGGGAGGTCTTGGCCATGCTGATATATATGTATCGTCTAAGGTGGATAAGAATACTTGGGGCGATCCGGTTAACTTAGGTCCGGTAGTAAATACAGCATACGATGAAGGTGGCCTTTCTATGGCGCCAGATGGTAAAACTCTTTTCTTTAGTTCCAATGGTGATGGCTCTATGGGTTCTTATGATATTTTTAAAACCGTAATGACCGATTCAGGTAAGTGGAGCAGGCCTGTGAACCTGGGATATCCTATAAACTCAGTTAATGCAGATAAAAGCTTTGTTATTTCTGCCGATTGCAAAACAGCTTATTTTGCCAGCGACCGCAAAGGCAGCATTGGTGGTAGAGACATTTATATAGCAGACCTTTCTCAATTTCCTGTACTTGCCGGAGACAGCGCCAAATCAAAACCTACGGGTTTATCTATACTCAGAGGTAAAATCAGCAATGCCAAAAACAAACCCATTGAGCAGGCTAATGTAACCGTGATGGACAGTACCAATACTAAAATTGCAGGACTTAAGACAAATGCTGAAGGAGTATATTTTATTACCCTAAAGTCTAATTGCAAGTACAAGGTAAAGGTATCGGCTAAGGGCTGTAAGCCTGTAACAAATGCTGTACGTCTGCCTTCATCCCCAGTTGGCACTTATACCATGACCCAGGATGTAATCCTGCAAAAGGAGTAAGGGAATTTAGGATTTATGAAGTTATATTTAAGAAATACTTCTGAAATCTTAAATCCTAAATCAGATTTCTTAAATAGTAGGTTAGTTTTCCTTGCTGGATTTAAAAAGAAAGTCCTTTTCTTCCTTGCTCAGGCTTTCGTAGCCCGAGTGAGATATTTTATCCAGTATACCATCAATTCGCTTTTGCTTGTCTGGTGTGTTTCTGCCACCTCTGCTGCCGGTTAGCTTTACTTTGCTTCCTCCTTTAAAAATATTGCCAATACGCTTGAAGAAACCATCGAGTATGGCTGAAATATCATTACCCTTTTTATATTGCCAGATAAAGAGTAATCCATAAATAGCTCCACCAATATGCGAAACCTTGCCTCCGCTGTTATCGCTAAAATCGAGTATAGAGGTGATAAGGAATATACCCAGGGCTACATATTTAAGTCTTACTGGCCCAATGAAGAGCAGTGACATTTCATAATCGGGTAAGAGACCGGCAACGGCAACAATCACAGCCATAATGCCAGCCGATGCACCCATAAGCACAAATGGCGAAGGGAAAGCAATGCCGAAGGTTAGCATAAATAAAAGGCCTCCTGCAAAGCCGCCAATTATGTATGTGTAGATGAGTCTTTTTTCGCCCATGTATTCTGCAAACAGTCTTCCCATCCACCAAAGCCAAAGCATGTTAAAGAGAATATGCATAAGATTAATATGCAGGAACATATAGGTGAGCAAGGTCCAGGGTTGGTGGATAAAACCGTTAAAGCTGGCTGGCAGGGCCAGGTATTTATCTACAAAGTATTCTGAGCCGGCAATGTTAACATAGATATTTGCCAAAAGAAATACCACCACATTTGTAACAATGATGCGGTTTAAAGTAGGTGTGCTGCCTCCAATAAGATTACGTATTTCGTCTCTGAATGCCACTTAAAGTGTTCTTTTTCGCTTCCAGTATAAGATAAATATGAGGCCGAAGAGCATGCCACCCAAGTGCGCAAAGTGGGCTACATTGTCATCCGTCGATCCCCGTATGCCTTGGTATAGCTCTATCAAGCCGTAACCGATTACAAAATATTTGGCCTTAACAGGAATAGCGAAATACAGGTAGAGTAAAGTATTTGGGAAAAGCATTCCGAAGGCAAGTAATATACCGAAAATGGCCCCAGACGCACCAATAGTGTTGGAAGAGTTTATCATGAATTGGTAAAGCCCGCTCAATACCGATGACCTTTCGGATGGATTTAATGGCATTTGATATCCGGTTATACCTTGAAAATAAGTGTTGGTTAAATAATTAAAACCTATTTCATCTTGTGACGAGGCATAAATATCAAGCGCATTTTGAATGTGATGAAAGTAAATATACAGCGATACTTCCTGGATAATTCCTGCACCAATTCCACATACCATGTAAAAAAGAAGAAAGCGTTTAGATCCCCAGTAATTTTCAATGAGGTTACCGAACATCCATAATGCAAACATGTTAAGGGCTATGTGCATAAACCCGCCATGCAAAAACATATAGGTAACAAGCTGGTAAATCTTAAAGTCCTTCGCCAGGAAGTAGTGCAGACCGAATTGATTAGCAATATCTATTTGAAAAGTATCCTGTAGTACAAGGCCGGCAACAAAGATCACAGCATTTGCAATGAGCAGGTTTTTTACAACCGGGGGAAACATCCCAAATTTAGGAGGACGGTAATCATTCATACGTAGAATGCAAAATTACATGATTTGGGCAGACGGTAAACAAAATACTGGAAGTGCTATTTTCCGGTCTTAAACAAAGCCATCGCATCATCTAAAGATAGCTCTGTGTAAGTCTTTTTGCCGTCGGGTGATAATTCGGGAGCATGGCAGGCAAATAATCTTTCTATCAATTGCAGACGTTCTTCTTCTCTTAGTGCTTTAGATCTTTTGGAAGCCATTTTGCGGGCATAACCCTTGGCAAGGGCCTCAACTCTTGGCTTTTTCATTTCTTTGCCCTGCTTGTAGTATTCAACCATTTCTTCTATAAGGCTTTGCACGGATGATGATTCTACTCCAGGTGGTATGCCATAGACTATAAAGGTCTGTTTGCCAAATTCACTGATGTCAAAACCAATAAAGCGCAGGTCGGCTTGTATTTCCTGTAGCAATGAAAAATCAGAAGCGCTGAACTGCAATGTCTGGGGGAAGAGTTCTTTCTGGGTTGGGGTATTCTGTTTCTTTTCCAATGCGCTCTGAGCTTCATCAAAGAATATCCTTTCCCATGCTTGTACCTGGTCAACTAAAAGAAGCTTGTCTTTACGTAATGCGACCACATATTGCTCATTCCAGCTAGCGGTCCATTTTATAGTGTTCTCATGGGTTTGGGTAAAGTGTTCCTCAGGTTTAAACGAAGACACTTCCGATATTTTCTTCAATGCTTCGTGAGTAGCTTCTATGCTTTGCCTCGATGGCCTGTCATGACTTGTTCTAAGCTCTCCACCCCTGGCTTCTTCCTTAAATGGGTTGTAATTAGGATTGATCTTTATCTGCGGCGGGCGCAAGGGGGAATCTATCTTAACAGGGTTTATCTGCATAGATTGTTCCTGCTCAAAGTCCATAGGCGGCATAATGTTGTACTGGCCCAGCGACTTCTTTACAGTAGTCTTTAATATTGCGTAAATCGACGATTCATCCTCGAACTTGATCTCTGTCTTGGTTGGGTGTATGTTGATGTCTATCTTGTTGGGTGGCGTTTCCAAAAAGATGAAGTAGGAGGGATACACATCTCTTGCAATAAGCTCTGAATAAGCCGACTGCACTGCATGATGCAAATAGTTGTTCTTTATAAACCTGTTGTTTACAAAGAAGTATTGTTCGCCTCTTGTCTTTTTAGCATATTCGGGCTTGCCAATAAATCCAGATACATTTAATATGCTGGTGCTTTCTGACAGGGGAACAAACTTTTCGTTATAGGTATTATTAAAAAGCCCTACTATCCTGTGCTTTAGGTTGCCAGAAGTAAGATGAAATAGTTCCTGGTTATTGTTAAAGAAAGAAAACTCTATTTCAGGATGTGCTAACACGACCCGGTGGAATTCTTCAATGATATGCCTTAACTCAACTGGGTCTGACTTTAAAAAGTTCTTGCGTGCGGGAACATTGAAGAACAAATTTTTAATGCTGAATGAGCTTCCCGGCTCGCTCTGGCAGGGTTCTTGTTTTACAACTGTTCCATGCTCTAGCTCTATCAAGCATCCTATTGTGCTATTGGGCTGTCGGGTTTTAAGCTCCACAGTTGCAATAGCGCCAATAGAAGCTAGCGCTTCTCCCCTAAACCCTTTTGTGTGTATGGAAAAAATATCATCGGTAGAGGATATCTTGGAAGTAGCATGTTTTTCAAAGGAAAGCCTGGCATCGGTCTCTGACATGCCACAACCATTGTCTATAACCTGTATAAGGGTCTTGCCAGCATCCTTAATGATAAGCTTAATCTTGGTGCTTCCTGCGTCAACAGCATTCTCTAAAAGCTCCTTAACGGCAGAGGCCGGCCTTTGAATAACCTCGCCGGCAGCTATCTGGTTAATTACATGATCGGGTAGTAGTTTTATTACGTCTGCCATTGGCTATCTTTCGTTTCAACAAAAATAACTATTACAGACTTTAAGAGGATAAAACTTTTCAACAATCTGAAGTCGCGATGTAATGCCACCCTTTCAGGGTTTTCTTTATAGAAAAGCATTCTTCTATAATAATGTCATCCCTTCAGGATTAATTCTCAATCTTAACCTTAACCTTAATCTCAACCTTTATATATTTGCCTACAAGTTTTACACCATTTTGAGCTCAATTTCAGACACGCTTAAAAGCATAGATAACTCCATTCTGCTGTTCATTAACGGCATGCACTCTCCATTTTGGGATGGTGTGATGACGACAGTTAGCGGGCGCTTGACTTGGATACCCCTGTACTTGCTTTTGCTTTATATAATCTTTAAGAAATTCGGAAAGCATAGCTGGCTAGTGCTGATCCTGGGTGTTCTTGCAGTCGCCTTAAGCGATCAGCTGGCATCGCATGTAGTTAAAAACCTGGTGATGCGCTACAGGCCAAGTCATAATCTTATGCTTGCTCCCAAACTTCATATAGTGGGTGATTACATGGGAGGACAATACGGATTTGCTTCCTCACACGCAGCCAATACTTTTGCCATTGCTTGCTTTTTTTCCTTGTTGATGCCCCAAAACCGTATATTGATTATTGGACTATTCCTTTGGGCGGCCCTGGTATGCTATAGCCGTATGTATTTGGGAGTGCATTATCCTTCGGATATTGTCGGAGGTGCTATTATTGGTTTTATTTGTGCCTGGATAGCTTACCAGATTTGGAAGCCAGTGTATAAGCGCCTATGCGCTAACTGAGTCGCGCTTTTCGTAAAACTCGTTTATCTTTTCGCAGATTAACTTTATTTCAGCTGTCTTTAATTCGTAATACATAGGTAATCGTAAGAGGCAATCCGAATACTTATCTGTGTAAGGCAGTTCTTTGCCTTCGTATTTGTCAGCGTAATAAGGACTTTTATGCAGAGACAGATAATGAAAAACAGATTGTATGCTATTTTCTTTAAGATGCTTCACCAATTCTGTGCGTTCATCCAGGCTATTGCATACAAGATAATACATGTGTGCGTTGTTGGTGGAGTATTCGGGTAGAAGAGGTAGTTTTATTTTGCCTTTTTTACCAAGTTTTTTTAAGCCTTTGTTGTAAATATTCCAAAGCTTTTTTCTTTTCTCCTGTATCTTGTCCAGACTTTCTATCTGGGCCCATAAAAAGGCGGCGGTAGTTTCAGAAGGTAAAAAGGAAGAACCCACATCTACCCAACCATATTTATTTACTTCACCCCTAAAAAAAGCTGCCCTGTTAGTTCCTTTCTCCCAAACTATTTCCGCTCTTTTTACAAAACGTTCGTCGTTAATTACAAGCATTCCTCCTTCGCCCGACATAATATTCTTTGTCTCGTGAAAAGAGAATGCAGCTAAGTGGCCAATGCCTCCCAATGGTTTTCCTTTGTAATAAGAATCAACGCAATGGGCTGTATCTTCTATTACCAATATACTATGCTTGTTGGCAATGTCCATTATCCTGTCCATATCTAACGCTATACCAGCATAATGAACGACAACGATGGCTTTAGTTTTATCAGAGATCAGAGATTCTATTTGCGCAATATCTACATTCGGGCTTTCAGCAGAAGAGTCCACAAACCTGATTTTAGCGCCCCTTAAAACAAATGGATTGATAGTAGATACGAATGTGTATGAAGGTGCGATTACCTCGTCTCCGGGTTTAATATCGATCAGGATAGAGGCCATTTCCAGGGCATCTGTGCAAGAAGTAGTTAGCAGGCACTTGCGAAATTTATACCGTTGCTCGAAAAAGGATTCGCACTTCCTGGTGAAGTCTCCGTTACCTGAAATGTGCCTTGATTGCAAAGCCTGTTTAATGTATACTAATTCTTTGCCGGTAAGGTATGGCTTGTTAAAGCTGATCATTTAGATAAATTAACTGGTAACAAATATAGGTACAAAATAGCAATGGGCAATAGGTTGAAGAATAAGATAAAATGCAGAAAAGATTATGTTATTCCTGCTTTCTTCCGGGTAATATCTTGTTGAAAAAATAAGCCGAAAACGGAAGGACCAAGGCTACGCAATGAGCAAAGTACCGGGGCTCTTGCACAGAGCTATAGGCATTAATAGTGCCGATATATAACAGTGTAAGTACTATAACAGCAAATGAGAGGATACATAAAAGCGGTATGAAGGAAGCTTCGCGGAAAATAAAAAAATACCATATCAGGCCTGCAAACGCTGATAATAGGATAGTGTAATAGAGCCTGCAAAAAATAATTCTTACAAATCTCGTTTCTACATGTTGCTGGCCGTGCGGCGGTAAAGGAAGGTACCCTGTTCCGCTAAAAAAGGCAATATAATTGAAGTCTTTCATGGGTTTAATTACCCAGTAGGTGAATAGGTTGTGAGAAATATAGTCTTGTCTGTAGATCTTGCATTTATTTATTATTTCCTTTTCAAGTTTGTTCGTCAAAGCCGTATCATTTGTGAAGTAATAGTCTGCATAAAGGTTTCGTAGTTTAACAAGACTGTCTTCGTTATAGGTTGTCACTCCGTTAAATATCCTATCCGGGAAATTATATCCAATGGGCTCTTTAGGATTTCTGTAGTAATAACCAAGAGCCTTTTTGTCGAAAGGGGCAGCTATTTCACCCCAGCTATAGATAAGGTTGTCAATCACTTCCCAGGGTGCAGAGTATAGTTTGCCATATGCTTCTTCCTCAGGCGTGGTTATGAGTATGATCTTTTTTGTGGCTACATAATTTCTGGTTACCCAAATAGCTTCAAATCCTATAAATGGAAGGCAGAGGAGTAAAACAAGCTTGCTTGCTTTGTATATATTTTCTTTACGGGTAAATAATAAATAACAGCCAAAAACAAGGGGAAATAAAAGCATAAGAAGACCCGTGTATTCCCTTAAGTAAATGGTCCATGCCAGGAAGAGGCCCGAAAATATAAGATACCTGTTTTTAGCTTCTACTTTAATGTACTTTGTTAAATAAAAAATGGAAAAGATAAGAGAGGAAACAGAAAGGCTTTCAGCTATAATAAAAAAGTCGAAGAAACCTGGGAACACACCTAATATATATAGCCAATACGTTATATGAAAACATCGCTTGTTATTATTAAAGATAAAATAAGAAATAAGAGAAAGCACGTAAACAGATACGGTGGATAAAAGAAACTGTAAACCAACAATAAGGAAAAGAGATATGTGCTGATTAAAAAATAATCTGAAGATAAAGTAAACCATGGAATAGCCAGGTAAACGCCCTGTGAATGGCACTCCGTCAAGGTAAGTATAGTGACCTGTCTTGAAATAATTATCTACTGGGCTGAAGAAATATCCATAGTCATCTTTTACAAAATATTTCTCTATAGTATCTGATTGTGCAACATTAGCAGTTACCATGTGCCCAAAGTATAACCACAACAATCCACGCAGAATAATGGCTATAATAATAAATACCTTCCAGTTGAAAGGATGACCGCGTTCAGACGCGAATATTTTTTTCACGATGCAAAAATAAGCTTTAAATATTTATCACTTTAATAATCAGCTTGTTTGTTACTTCTTCCACAGAAAAACCATTTTTTATTTTTGCAGATGAATTTATCTTTTTTTGTTGCAGTGAATTGTCCTGTATAGCCATAGCGGCCTGCATTGCGCCGGAAATACTTTTTACCGCCGGGTCTTTAATAAGCCAGCCATTATCCTGGTCAACAAGTACCGAAACAGCACCCACGTTAGTGGCTATAACAGCCAGGCTGCAAGCCATGGCCTCCATAATTACATTGGGCATGCCCTCTGCATAAGATGGGCATACCAACACATCGCAATGAGAAAGTATTTGCTTTATTTCATTCTCCGATGTGACCTTACCGTGATACTTTATTGTTGGATATAATACTCTATGCTTCTGCGGAATGTCTCCGATAAACTCAAAGGAAAATGAATGATCGCGTAACAACCCCGTAATTGCTTCATTTAATTCGGGTATACCTTTTCTGCGTTCGTACCGTCCGATAAAAACAAAACGCACCTTGTTTGATACTGTGGGCGCAGTATCCAAAAACCACGATTTTTCAATACCTGCAGGTATTTCCCATATTTTACTTTTGTCAACTATCCTATTTAGTATAGCGGTTATTTTTCCTCCGTAGGATATGGCATAATCTGCCATTGTCAAATTCTTCCTGACCGCCCTTCGCAGGAAAAAAGAATTGATAATTGATTTCACAGAAGGGATCTTTTGAAACATTTCCAGTCCATGAAAGTGCACTGCAATAGGAGGGAGGTTTTTAAGTTTTTTCTTATTCAATAAATCCCAGGCAGAAAATCCTTGGGCGAAAATAAAATCCATTTCGGGCAAAACAGGCTCTAAGGCGTTAGCTATAGCCTGCGAATATTTATAAGATTCATAAATATAATGTAGCGGGAAGTAGTTCTTCCGAGGGAATGGAATCAGAAAGCCTTTAATATTTGCCTTTTCTTCTGCACTGAAAAATTCAAGTTGAGTAGCATCGTAAGCGCTTTCATTGCAATGAAAGAGGTAAACGCTATGTCCCTGTTTTGCTAATTCCTTTGCCAGGTAGTATGAATGCTTTTGCATGCCTCCGATGACATAGGGATGTATACCATCGGTAAGTAATGCTATTTTCATTGCTTTCTGCGAATCTATTATTGAAGCAAAATTAGGTTTTTTACTGAGTATTTTTTAAAGATAACTCCTTATAAAGGCTGATTACCTGTGGAATAAGCATATCTGTATGCTCGTTGGTAATTACAAAGTCTGCTTTCGATGCCTTTTCCTCCTGGCTCCATTGGCGGCTCATACGTTGGCGTACTTCGTCTTCTGAGATATTGTCCCTTTTCATGGCTCTCTTTATCCTGTCTTTTTCATCAGAGGTTACAACTATCACTTTATCTAATCCTTTATTGGCACCGCTTTCAAATAATATAGCAACCTCTTCTATTATAAGTTTAGAGCTTTGAGAGTCTACCCAATTGGCAAATGAGTTTCTTACAGCTGGATGTATGATGGAATTAAGAGACGATAATTTTTCCGGATCGTTAAATACTATTGAGGCTATTTTTTTTCGATCAAGATGACCATTGATTATTACGGTATCTCCAAATAAGTCCATTACTTTTTTCTGTATCGCCATATCTTCTCTTAGTAATCTTCTCCCCTCATCATCAGCCCTAAAAACAGGCACTCCCAGGCATTCGAATATTTTACATACCACCGATTTGCCACTGCCTATGCTACCTGTTACTCCAACCTTAATCATTTATTCTTGTGTTTGGGTTGAGCTTAAAAACAAGGTGTCGGGTGTAATGTCTACTACCTTCATCTGATCGCTTAATTGCTCTTCTATTTTCTCGAGGTGTGTTTTGCTGTTTAGGGAATAGATATAGTGATTATCCCTATGGCGAAACTGACTTGCATCAATATTCAATAAGGGTTCCTTCAGGCCAAGGGTGTAGGCCACAATGCCAAAGCCCGATGAAGTAACTTTTACAGATACTAACTCAGAGGAAGGATATAATTTTTTATCTTGTGGTAGATGCTGGTATTGCACCCGGAAATCTATTGCCTCTGTATATTTTTTGGAAAGCGTATTCATCAGCCATAAAAACGCTGACATAAAAAGACAAATGATAAATGTAATTATCTTGTAATTTATCCTGCCGGTCCGTTTTTCACTTTCCGGATGGCGTATGTTCTTAAGCAGCGATGCTTTCATCGCTTAAAGGTATTAGTCCTTTTTATAAGTAGCGAGGGTGCTTTCTAACGAAACGGCAGATTTCTCGATCTTTTGACGGTGTCCGCCTTCTCCTTCAATGATAAAGGTTTTGTCGCCTACTTCAACAATTTTACCGTGTACGCCTCCAATGGTAATTACCTTATCGCCTTTTTGAATGCCTTCTCTGAACTTGGATTGCTCCTTTTGCTTCTTCATTTGGGGGCGTATCATGAAAAAGTAAAATACTATTACTACAGCTACAAGTGGCAAAAACGATACAAGCGGACTTTGGCCTGGTTGCGGAGCCATTAAAATAATTTGTGGAATGAGCTTCATAGGTATTATTGGTATTTAGGTAATTGAATATCTGCTGTTATGGTTATTATTTTGGTGTTAGGCTGGCAATTGGTCACAATGGTAACTGTTTTGATGACCTTGCCTTGCTTACCTCCACTATCAAAGGTTACATCCACTGTGCCTGTATCGCCTGCTGCAACTGTTCCTTTAGGGTAGTGAGGTATGGTGCATCCACAGCTACCCACAGCAGAGGAGATAACAAGATCTGCATTGCCTGCATTTTTAAACTTAAAAGTGTAGGATACTTTTTCGCCTTGCTGAATAATTCCAAAATCGTGATTGGTATCGCTAAATACCATGGTGGGTAGCTTACCATTGTTTTGCCCGGAGGCCGATGCCGGAATATTTACTATGGATGAATCAGAACCTGATTTAGTATTGCCGCAGCCCCAGGTACCCATGATAATCAGTGCAGGTGCAAGTATTAAAAGAAGCTTTTTCATAACAGGTTTAAATTTCGCTTTGCAAAAGTAAGAAAATACTCATTAGTGTTCAGTTGTCAGTAATCAGAATTTGTGATTATATAATAATAGCAAGTTCAGCATAATTATACAGTTCTGACAACTGTTCACTGACAACTGACTACTTATTCAAGCAGTCCCCGCCCAGTTTTCACCACCCTGTTTTGTTTCTTAAGGTCTTTCACTATGGCATCTAGTATACCATTAATGAATGTATTGCTCTTGGGAGAGCTGAAGAGTTTGGAAATCTCTATGTATTCGTTCAGAGTAACCTTAACGGGTATTTGCTTAAAGTTCATTACCTCGGTTATGGCGAGCTTCATAAGGATAAAGTCCATAGTAGCTATGCGGTCAGGCTCCCAGTTCGATATTTTATCACTTATCAGCTCTATGTTTTCGGTATCGCTCAAAATAGTTTTTCGGAACAGCTCGAGCATAAAATCCTTGTCATCATCTGCCTTATAGACCGGCATTAAAGCCAGTTCTTCATTTTCTGTAGTAGCCTCCAATGTTTTATGGATACAAATGCCGGCAAGTACGTAATCGCTAGCCCAATGAATATTCTTCTCAAACAAATGTTGTTTTAGAGAATCATTTTCCGACAGCATCTTTTTATAGACTACGGATATAAAGTGTTTTTCTTTTTCGTAGGTTCTTTCTGTATCAGCCATATAAGTGGCATATTCCGGAGACGAAACGATTTTAGTATAAAGCTCTTTCACCAACTGATCTTCTTCGGACGTCCAGCCTAATTTTCGTTTGTCTTTTTCCCTGGCTAAATCGGGTGAAGAGGATATCTTCATCAAAAGGGCATTATCTACGAAGCTCAGGTTGGGATTAATGTCCTCGGGGGTAGGCAGTCTTTTCTTTTTGCGCTCTTCGGTCAGTCTTTCAACCGAAACACGGATCTCTTTAAATAGGAGAAGAAGGTAAATATAAAGGTCGTAAATATTTTCTATGCTCTTGATAAGGTCCTTTTCACTGCGGGCCATATTTTTATCCTCATCGTGAAAGAAGGAATAAAGAGCCTGCAATACCTTAATACGTAGATATCTCCTGTTAAGCATAAAAAGAACGGTTAACTATTTCCGCGGTGCAAATATACGTCTAATGATTCATCTTTAACCTACCAACTGCTTCAATACGTTTTTCTGCCAGTTTATTGGCTGCCAGGTATGTGGGTATATTTTCTGCTTTAGCTGTGCGGAATATCTCCGTAGTTACATTGTAAACCTTTTCAATCATCATCATAGATCTCGCTTTGTTGTAATTACCCAGGTGCTCGCAATACACATTAATAACACCACCGGAGTTTACCACATAATCAGGTGCATAGATAATACCCTTTTTCATAAGCATTTCTCCGTGTACGCTTTCATCAGCCAGCTGGTTATTGGCCGAGCCTGCTATAATGGAGCATTTTAATTTGCCTATAGTATCATCGTTAACTGTGGCGCCTAATGCACATGGTGCATAAATGTCCATATCAACGGTGTAGATGTCGTTTAAGCCTATAACGGTGGCTTTATATTTCTTGGCTACTTCCTTTAGTTTTTCTTCGTTTATATCGCAAATTGAAATGATAGCACCTTCTTCAGCCAAGTGTTTTACTAAGTGCTCGCCTACATTGCCAATTCCCTGCACACCAACCTTTTTATCTTTAAGACTATCGCTTCCCCATCTTTCTTTAGCAGCAGCTTTAATGCCCAGCAAGCATCCATAAGCTGTGAAAGGAGAAGGATCTCCGCTGCCACCCATAGATTCCGGAATACCGGTAACGTGCTTGGTTTCCATGTGTATGTATTCCATATCCTGGCTGTTAGAACCTACGTCCTCAGCAGTAATATACTTTCCTCCTAGATCATCTACAAAGCGGCCAAAGCGCCTCATAAGAGCTTCGTTCTTTATGGTTTTAGCATCGCCCATGATAACTGACTTGCCACCACCTAAATTAATACCTGCAACAGATGATTTATATGTCATCCCCCTTGAAAGACGCAATACATCGGTAAGAGCCTCCTGATCGCTTTTGTAATTCCAAATGCGGCAACCGCCCAGGCTGGGGCCCAAAACAGTATTATGTATAGCTATGATGGCTTTAAGGCCGGTAGCATTATCGTTGCAAAACAACACCTCTTCGTGGTTGTATTTGTGCATTTGCACGGTAACACCATTTTCTGAACTGCTCGTCACTTTCTTAGGTTCTTTCGTGTCTATCATAAATATAAAGGATTATTCGTTAGAATATCGTTAATTTTGTGTCGCCGAAAAGGTTTTGATTGATTTATTGAGCGGGCAAAGTTAAACGAATTTCAATACCCTGCAAAATAAAGTGAATAGCCTTGCATGAAGCCTTGAATAGGGCAGATAAAGTATTACAAAACAGAGACAAAGTATAGAATGAAATCGCTTCTCCATCTCAATAAATATTTATACAAGTATAGGGTAAGGCTTATCCTCGGCTTTATATTTGTTACCGTGTCGGGTTGGTTTAAAGTATATTCTACACCATATATTGGTAGAGGACTGGATTATGCAATTAGCATTGTAAAGAATCATCCCAGTAGTACATTGTATGCTTCTATGCATATATGGATATACCCGGCAATGATAATCGGTATGTCCATAATAAGTGGCTTCTTTCTTTTCCTCACCCGACAAACTATTATAGTTACATCCCGCCTGATAGAATATGATCTTAAGAATGAGGTGTTCGAACATTATCAAAAGCTTGACACTGCATTTTATAAACGCAACAAAACGGGTGACCTGATGAACCGCATTAGTGAGGACGTGAGCCGCGTACGCGAATACCTTGGCCCTGCTATTATGTACACCATAAATACTATAACACTTGTCAGTATAACTGTTTATATAATGCTAAAGGCAGATGTAAGATATACCCTGTATGTGCTTGCACCCATGCCGCTTTTATACGTATCTATTTATTATATAAGTAGTCTTATTAATAAAAAGAGCACCTATGTGCAGCAGCAGTTATCCAGGTTGTTTAGTAAGGCACAGGAAACCTTTTCAGGGATAAGGGTAATTAAATCGTACAGGCTGGAACCAACACTTATTAATGATTACAATAAGGAATGTCTTGAGTACAAAAGGCAGAATATGTCCCTTGTTAAAGTAGATTCTTTGTTTATGCCTTTTTTAACCGTGCTTATAGGTTTGAGCACAATAATTGTGGTATACATAGGGGGTAAGGAAGCTTTGGCAGGTAAGATAACAGTCGGTAAAATAGCCGAGTTCACCATGTATGTTTCTAACCTTACTATGCCTATTGTTAGCCTTGGGTGGATAACATCTTTGGTGCAAAGGGCTGCAGCATCACAAACGCGTATCAACGAATTTCTCAATACCAGGCCGACCATACAAAGTGAAACGGAAAAGACTAAGGCCCTGAAAGGAACTATAGAATTTGATCATGTAACTTTTGTGTATCCCGATTCTGGCATTAAGGCCATGGACGGCGTTTCCTTTAAAGTGGAGGAACATGAATCGCTTGGAATAGTAGGCAGAACGGGAAGCGGCAAATCTACTATTGCTCAATTGCTCTGCCGTCTTTATGATCCAACATCGGGAACTATAAAGATCGATGGAAACGATATTAAAAAGCTGCCACTCGATTCTTTAAGGTCTCACATTGGATATGTTCCCCAAGAGGTGTTTTTGTTTTCAGAATCTATTGCAGATAACATTGCTTTTTCTGTAAGTGATAAACTGACTGATAAGGCTGTGCTCAGAGCCTCGGTGGAAAAGGCAGCCAGGGATGCTGCTATTTATGATAACATCATGGAATTCCCCGAAGGGTTTGAAACCATGGTAGGAGAGAGGGGTATCACACTTTCGGGCGGACAAAAACAAAGGGTTTCTATTGCACGTGCCATGCTAAAAGCACCGGGTATACTGGTGTTCGACGACTCTATTTCTGCCGTAGATACCAATACTGAACAAGAGATATTGCTGAATATTCAAAAGCTAATGCAGGGCAGAACCACGCTTATCATTAGCCATAGAATATCATCCGTAAAGCTATGCGATAAGGTTATAGTGCTGGATAAGGGCAGGGTGATGGAATACGGAACCCATGCTGAACTGATTGCGCAAAAGGGTCTATACGGGGAGATGTATAACATGCAGCTTACCGAAGCACAGGAGCAATCTGTAGACCTTTCTTAAACTGTTATGCGTAAGATCCTTCTTTTATCCGATACCCACGGCTATATAGATGATGCCATTTGCAAGCATGCAGAACAGGCCGATGAAATATGGCATGCTGGGGATATTGGCGATGTGCAGGTATACGATAGGCTTGCTAAAATAAAGCCAGTAAGAGCTGTGTATGGCAATATTGACGGACAAGAGGTAAGAAAAGTTTGCCCTATGAATTTGAAATTTTTGTGTGAAAAGAAAAAGGTGTGGATTACTCACATAGGTGGCTATCCTCCAAATTATACATCATCTTTAAAAGCGCAGTTGACCATTGATAAGCCCGGAATATTCATTTGCGGACACTCGCATATCCTGAAAGTGATATACGATAAGAACCTGGGCATACTACATCTTAATCCGGGTGCTGCTGGCAGAGAGGGTTTTCACAAAGTCCGCACTATGATGCGCTTTGTTATAGATGGCGATGATATCAAGAATATGGATATCATCGAGCTGGGGCCAAGAAGCGCTTTAATCAATTAAAATTAGGAATGGGTTAGACTTTGGTCAACTTTGTACACTCCACTCTCTCTGCTAATAAATAAACGATTGTTTTAAGCTTCGCGCAATTTTTTTGTTGGATTGCTGTTTATGATGCATAACCCTTAAATCTCGTTATGAATGAAATCACTAAATATGGCCTTTGTTTTGTTTGCTATGGCCATAGCACCACTCTTTATTTGTGCTAAGCCCGATAGCTTGAAAACGCATTGGTCAGCGGGTGTTCAGGTAAATACCCTGGGGAATCAACTGCCTTATGCAAGCTATAACTATGGTTTTGGCGGTCTCTACGAAAGCAACAATGTGAATACTATCCAAATAAATGATCGTTCTTTTTCTGCCGGAATAACAGCCAATTATTATTTGAAAAATGGTTTTTCATTAAAGATATCTTTTGGCTATAAAAACTACTCTACTAATAGTAGATATTTGGATACAAGCTATTATTCGTCCCAAGAGTATATAAATACCTCACAGCTTAATTATTATCTGGCAGTTGGATGTCAGCAAGATTTAAAAATTAGCAAATTTGTTAGCTTGCATGCAGGAATTGACCTTTCACTACTCTTATGCGGTAAGTTAACTCAAATAGGAGAACAAAATCAGGAAGAGCCGAGCAATTTAGGTTATTTAGCCTTTGATACTACAGTAGTACCTGGGGGCATTGCGTTTGGAGTGGGGCTCAAGTTGGGCGTTACATTCAAATTACTTAAACACCTTGGAATAGATGCGGAAATTTCTCAAAGCCTTATGTATGAAAATTTTAGCGGGAATAGTAGCTCGGACAGTTATGTAATTTATGTTAATTCTCCTTCGTATTTTTCTCATATAACAAGTAAAGCACTAGAAGAAGGTTTTGTCGATTCAGGTACTATAATGTCATTAAGTCTTATATACATACATTGATACTAAAAATTGCGACTTAGCGTCTTTGCGAGAGATATTTAGTTCACTAAGTAGTTAAAGTGCACCACCTGCTCCGCTTTTCCACCAGTTGATACATAAAAATCAAGTGCATTCTTGTCTGCTTTGTGGGCAGCTACAAATACCTCGCTTATCTTATTTTTCTTGCAATGTTCTAATAAACTATCAAGCAATAATTTACCTAATCCTTTTCTCTGGAATTCTTCAGTAATAGCAATGTCGTATAGTAGTATCTCCGATTCTTTTGCATAGTACTTGGGTAATACAAAAGCTGTTAATCCTCCCACGACTTTCTTATTATGCATAGCTACGTGTACTATAAAGTCAGGGTTTTCCAATAACTTTTTCAGGTAGCTTTTTTTAGGAATATCTTTATTCTTGTTTTCGAATACCTTATTAAATAATGCTACCAGTTCTTTAAATGTATCTGAGTCGTGTTTCTTTAAACGGTGTATAGTACTGCTTTTCTTTGTCATGCTGATTTCATATTAGGCCACAAAATTACACAAAGCAAATTACTCACACACTGTTACTTATAGGACTGCGAAATTCTGCATGTAAAAATGGCCATTTGCTATGTACATTTGCTTTGTAAATAGATAGAATGATTGCGAATACCATACAGACCCGTTGTTGCATCGCTGGTGGCGGCCCTGCGGGAATAATGCTTGGTTATTTGCTTGCTCGTGCAGGTATAGGTGTGGTTATTCTGGAAAAATGGGGGGATTTTCTTAGGGATTTTCGCGGGGATACCATCCATCCATCTACTATGGAGGTATTGAGTGAATTGGGTTTACTTGAAAAGTTTCTTGCATTGCCTCATGACGAAACAAAGCAGATGAAAATTCATATAGGTGGTAAGGAGTATACTATAGCTGATTTTACCAGCCTACATGTTAAGTGCCCATATGTAGCCTTTATTCCCCAATCTGATTTTTTGAATTTTATTTCGGTTGAAGCTAAAAAGTATCCTGGTTTTCATCTGATGATGAATGCAGAGGCTATTGATATAATAGAAGAGAATGGCAAGATTGCAGGAGTTAAAGTAAAAAGCGGAGACAATATTTTTGAAATTCGTGCAGAACTAACTGTTGGAGCCGACGGCAGAAATTCTCTCATTCGCGAAAAAGCAAATATGTATGTAGAAAACCTGGGAGCGCCCATGGATGTGCTATGGTTCAGGTTATCAAGTCGGGAAGAAAAAATAAAAGAAGCCAGGTTTTACCTTGATAATGGAAAGATATTTCTCATGCTTAACAGGGGATCTTATTGGCAATGTGGTTTTATAATTAAGAAGGGTGATTTTGATAGAATTAAAGCCAAAGGCATTGAGGATTTTAGGAAAGCAATACAATCTCTTGCTCCTCCTGTGGCAAATGTAGTAGATGAAATAAAAGACTGGGAACAGGTAAAACTATTGACTGTAAAGGTTGATCATCTTACTGAATGGTATAAACCCGGACTTATTTGCATTGGTGATGCGGCACATGCTATGTCACCTGTGGGTGGAGTGGGGATAAACCTGGCTATTCAAGATGCCATAGCTTCCGCCAATATTCTTATCCCGGCATTAAAAAACGGTCATCCCAATATTACAGATTTAAAGGCTATTCAAAAAAGGCGATATAAACCAACCCGCTTAACCCAGAGTCTGCAGGTAATTATGCAAAAGAGATTAATAGCACCTATACTTAATAACCCTGAGAAGCTAAAAGTGCCCTTTATACTAAGACTGTTTGAGTTAATGCCTTTTTTAAGACGTATACCTGCAAAAAGGGTAGGTCTGGGCTTTAGGCCTGAGCATATTGAATATAAGATCAATTAAAGCTTTTTTGCCCTTCATTCGTCTTCAATTGAGTACGATTTTGTTAAACATTTTTAACAATTCAATTCTATCAAAATTGAGTATCTTTGCAGAGTCAATTACGAATTAAAAATTACGATTTATTAAATACTTAATCTCAACCTGAATCTAAATCTTAAAGCATGGAAACACAAAATTTTAATCAATACCAGGACCCTATAGAAGTAGAAACAGTAGGGCATGGTGATGTTGCTACCAAAACCTTCATGGCCCGTGTATTTTCGTGGATGACTTTTGGACTGGGCATTACTGGTGTGATGGCGTATGTTCTTAGTCATACCTCTCTTTCTTCATTAATATATTCTGGACCTCACCAATTAAATGGCTTTGGAATAGTTACAGTTTTTGCACCTTTCGTTTTAGTTCTTTTAATGGGATTCGGTATAAACAAATTATCCTATATGGCAATGGTGCTGATTTTTACGGTGTTTTCTACATTAATGGGTATGAGTCTGAGTTCAATATTTTTGGTATATACGGCTAGTTCTATTTACGCCATTTTTTTCATCACGGCCGGTATGTTTGGCGTTATGGCTCTATTGGGCTATACAACTTCAACCGACTTAACTGGATTTGGCTCTTTGTTGAGAATGTTATTCTTCGGTGCTATAATAGCTATGGTAGTTAACTTTTTTATGCATAGTGCAACGCTTGATTATGCGTTAAGCTTTTTATTTGTTGCCATCTTTACCGGCCTTACTGCCTACGATGTGCAAAAACTTAAAAATATAGGAACTCATGTAGGTATGGTGGGAGAAGCATCGACTGCCAAAATAGCCATATTCGGAGCATTAACCCTTTACCTTGATTTCATCAACTTATTCCTATCTCTGCTCCGCATTTTTGGTGGCAGAAGGAACTAAGTTTTTATAATAGTATTGAAAGACCCTGACCTAACGGTTGGGGTTTTTTATTTAAGGCTGTCGTTGTATTTCCTTATTTGGTTTTGTACGAACTCAGCGCTGCCTTCAAAATGCTTTCTGCCAAACTTTCCTACTTCGCTTATTACAGGTTTAAGGTCTAGTCCGAGTTTAGTCAGCTTGTACTTTTTTCGTTTTGCAGTACCTGTATATGATATAACGCCAAGTTCAGAAAGCCTGACCAATCTATCATTCAATATATTGGTAGAGATTCCTTCCGGCGATTCCAGGAACTCATTATAAGTAGATTTCTCCATAAAGAGCATATCTCTTATAATAAGCAATGACCATTTATCACCCACCAATTCTAAGGTGAGCGATATGGGGCACATGGAGCGCTTATCCAGTTTATGCAGGAGTTCTTTTGCCATTGCCCTGCAAATTTACATAAAGATAATTTACAAAACTTGCATTTTGCAAGTTTATTCTAATATATTTGCCTTCTCAAATTCAAATGGAATACTAATAATCTAAAAATCACATCA
>Ga0206878_10146_pt1 | contig 20694 bp, 16 predicted proteins | sample Alteio_BWOrgCont_8_FD_152621 | JGI IMG/M metagenome (GOLD analysis project Ga0206878, IMG submission 152621) | Enriched cells from forest soil in Barre Woods Harvard Forest LTER site, Petersham, Massachusetts, United States -... | ecosystem: Environmental > Terrestrial > Soil > Temperate forest >... | reverse complement strand
GGGGCTTCTCTTCCGCTATCTGAGCGCCAGCCGGCTGATCACCATCGCCCAGATCGAGGGCCGCGCCGGGGGCGCAGGGAGCGAATTCGCGCTGGCCTGCGACATGCGCTTCGCCGCGCGTGGCCGCGCAATCTTCCGGCATATGGAACCGGCGTTGGGTTGGATGGAAGGCGCCGGCGGGGTCCAGCACCTGACGCGCCTCATGGGCCGGGGTCGCGCGCTAGAAGTGCTGATGAGCGGGCAGGACTACGACGCCGACCTCGCCGAGCGGTACGGCTGGGTCAACCGCGCCCTTCCGCCCGCTGAGCTAGACGGCTTCGTCAGCGCGCTGGCCCATCGACTCGCGGGGTTCCCTCCCGTAGGCTTGGCGTCGATAAAGACGCGGGTCAACGATATTGCACTCGCGCCCGCCGACGATTTCCGCCGAGATTCGGCGACCTTCCTCGAAAACGTCCACGCGCCAGGCTCGAAGGGTCGGCTTGACGCCGCGTTCGAACGTGGATTCCAGACGCGCGAGGGCGAGATGGACTTGGCCGCGATGCTCGGCGACCTGCCACGATCCTGAGGCAGGTCGCCGGGATATTCTCTTGTGGCGTGAACTTGCGGGCTGGCCATCGGCCACATGCAGAAAGGCCCGAGCAGCTTAGCCAGACGATCGAGAATTTCCTGGACCACACGACGACGGAACCGCGTCCGCCGGACCGCGGACAGAAGGGACAATGCACATGCACACGCGTAAAGAAGTCCGATTCAAGGACGACGGTGGAGACGAACTGAGCGCCTGGCTCTATCTGCCCGAGGGCGGCGAAGCGCAGCGGCCAGCGATCTCGATGGCTCACGGGTTCGCAGCCACTCGCTGGCACAGCCTGGCCAGGTTCGCCGAAGCGTTTGCCGCCGCCGGCTTCGTCGTGCTCCTGCACGATCACCGCACGTTTGGCCTCAGCACCGGCGAGCCGCGCCAGGATATAAATCCGTGGAGCCAGATCGAAGGTTGGCGCCGGGCAATCTCCTACCTGGAAGCTCTGCCGCAGGTGGACCCCAGCCGGATCGGTGTCTGGGGCTCGAGCTTCGCGGGCGGCCACGTGCTAGTGCTGGGCGCGACCGACAGCCGCGTCGCCTGCGTGGTCGCCCAGGTGCCGACGATCAGCGGCTACCAGCAGGGGCTGCGTCGCGTCCTGCCCGAGGGAGTGGCCGGATTAGAAGCGTCGTTCAGCGACGACGAACGGGGCCGAGCGAAAGGCGAGCCAGCCCGCAGGCAGATCATAGCCAGCGCCAACCCGAACGACCCGGCGGCCTATCGCACCCAGGAGGCCGTCGACTTCTACCTGCAGCCGCTGGCCGAGGGCGCGGTCTGGGAAAACACCGTCACCACGCGGTCATCGCGTTGGGCGAGGATGTACGAGCCCGGCGTCTTTGCCTCGCGGATCGGTCCCAAGCCCTTGCTGATGGTGGTCGCCACACACGACACCGTCGCGGTCACCGACCTAGCGCTTGAGGCCTACGAACGCGCGCACGAGCCTAAGAAGCTGGTGATGATCCCCGGTGGCCATTTCGACCCTTACTCCAGGCGCTTCGACATTGCCGGCCCGGCGGCGCTCGCCTGGTTTCAGCAACACCTGATGGCGTAAAGAGTGCCGCCATGCCCATCGTCAGCATCCAGGCCCCACAGAGCGACGCACCGGCCCGACGGTCAAGCTGCATTCAGGATTTGCCACGGATTTTCCAGGAGCGGTGACATTGATCAGGTATCGATACGAGGCTTCATTTTGAGATTGTTCAACAAGACGTTGTTGCGGCTTCTACTATTCACGCTCGGACAGTGGCTGGCGCTCGCGTCGCGGATTATTCCCTCGGTCCGCTCGCAAGTAACACGTACCCTCACATTTGAGATATCGACCGACGATGGCGTAGCCCGGCAGTGGCACTTCAACGGCCAGCAACGACGGATCACAACGGGAGCCGGCCGCTCCCGCCCGTCGACCAACGGGCTACGGTTCCCAAGCAGCGGGGCGGCTGTAAGGGTGCTCCTCTCCCCCCACTGGACGCGCCTGATCGCCGATGGTATTCAGCATGGCACAACCCGCATCGAGGGGGCCCTGTTTGCGGTGTATTGGTTTTTTGGGCTGACCCGCAAGCTCATCGCGATCGGCCGCGAAAATGGGCCGCGTGGACCGCTGCCAGATCCCTATTTGCGTCATGATCCTCGCTCCAACGGTTCCGAGCAAATCATCATCGAGCCGGTGATCGAGCGCCTGGACCCAAAATGGACGAACGCGTGGGAGCAGCGCGCAAAGCTTTTGGGCGTTCGCGCCACCACGGGCGAGCCGATGCAAAAGGTGTGATCAACGATGGAATCCCCGCAAAGGCTCAATGATCGAGCGGTCGGATGGCTGCGCTACATCTGGGACAAGGCGACGACGCCCGATGACTGGAGCGATCGCGGCGAGCCCCACCCGTGGTGGGACCGCTATACTGCGCCGCCGATGTGCTCATTCCCGCGATTCGACTTGCCCTTCATGGCCTACGTTCTCCCGATGATGACCGAGGTGACGCCGGCCTGGCGCGAAGCCTATGTTCGAATCGCCGATGAACTCGTGCGCCGGCACAGGTCATTCTGGGCCTCGATTGACTGGAACACATTGATTGGTCCTGACCCCGGTGTTGACCGGTATCCGCCCGAAATGCTCGCATTTATCCCGGAGAAGCTCCGCGGTCGTTATGCGGCGCCGGGCTGGACCGGGAACGGCATCGAGCCGTGGGGACTGCAGCCCGACCCAATAGGAGCGGACGGCAACCTCTTTAATCGTGGGTGGTTTAATCTCCTGCTCGGGATGCGCCGCTACGTATCGGGCAAGGCCGACCAGGACACGCCGTTCGATGTCACCGGGTATCAGAATCGGCACTTCACGTGGACACACGCGCGGATGGCCGCGCTCATATCCGCGCAGATGGCGGCCCGTCCTCAAGGGCCGCACTGCGAAAACACTAAAATTTGGCCGTTCTGTGTGAGCTCCGCGGGTCTAGGGCTCAAGCTCTATGATGCCTTGCTTGGAACGAAACTCCACGCTCCGTTCCCCCGCTGGGTCGACTACTGCCGCAAGCATTACATGAAAGTTGACCATGACAATCTTACCTGGTTCTTGTGGTACTACGACCCCATAGAACAGCGCGCGGAAACATTGCCCGAGAAGACCACGGCCTACAGCGCGCTGACGCCCATGATATACCTCTACCCGCAGGACCGCGCCTTCACCGAGCAGCTGTACACCCTCTCGATGCGGCTGCTTGAATGGGATAACCCGAAGCTGCCCGTAATAGATATCATGAATCGCCCGCTCAACCTCGCGACTGCGCTCTTAATGGCCCGGGAGTTCGGGGACTCGACGACCGAGGGGCGCCTGCGCGAGTATGTGGAGACAGAGCTTGAACCACGCTTCTTCGGTGCCGAAAATGATCGCTTTGCGTACTGGCTTGGCGCTGACACTGAATGGCCTCGTGGTCAGGTCAACGCGATCCTGATGTTGAGCGAGTGCTGTGCTCCGGGAGCGTGGTGGCGGGTGTTCAACGAGCCCAACCTGAAGATGCACAACGAGCCGACCGTGTGTGACGTCGACTACCCGAACCTTGGCATCCGGCGCGCGCAGAACGACATGGCCCAGGGCGTGCTCGACATCGAAACAATAGCGGCGACCCCATCGCGGCGGGGCACCGCCACGCAATTTACAGTCAAGGGCCTGCCAGAACCTGGCGACGTCGTCGTCACTCTCAACGATCAGAAGTTCACCCGGTGGCACGTTAATGCCACCGACACGATTCGGATCGAGACCGATGTCGACGAACATACCTTTCACATCGCGTTCCGATCTGGTTCGCCGCCGAAGAAGATCTATCGAAGAGTTCAAGGAACCCCTTAACACTGCAGAACCGATCAGATGAATCGGAGAGGAGATAAACGCTATGTCAACGCAAATAATGTCAACGCAAACGCATGAAACCGCACCGACGCGTTTTGTCGAGGCTGACGGCACCCGGTTCGCTTACCGCCGATTTGGCGGCGGTGAAGGACTACCTCTGTTGTTCTGCCAGCATTTCACAGGCACGATGGACAATTGGGACCCAGTTATTACCAATACGCTCGCTCAAGAGCGTGAAGTGATCCTGTTCGACAACAGGGGTGTAGGAAGTTCGAACGGACAGACTCCAGACAGCGTCCAGGCGATGGCGACTGACGCCTTGGCTTTTGTCGAGGCGCTTGGCTTGAAGCAAATCGACCTGCTCGGATTTTCGATCGGCGGCATGGTCGCACAGCAAATGGTGCTGGATCGGCCAAAGCTGGTGCAACACCTGATCCTCGCCGGGACCGGACCGGAGGGCGGCGAGGGAATCGATATAGGGGGATTGCCGCCGTCGAGTGTGGTGTTGGCTGACGCGTCGCTCTCGCACTTCGACAGGCAGCAGCGCCTCTTCTTTGCACCGACAGAGACGAGCCAAGCTGCAGGCCGTGCCTTTTACGAGCGCAAACACTGGCGCAAGGACGATCGAGATCCGGAGGCCACTCCCGCGGTCGCAAAGGCTCAGACGATCGCTATCAAGTCTTGGGGAGAGCAGAAGAAGGGCGAGCGCTACCACAGACTGAAGGAAATCAGGCAACCGACGCTCGTCTTCAATGGGATCAATGACGTAATGATCCCCACGATTAACTCATACATTCTTGCTCTGCATATACCAGACGCGCGATTGGTCCTTTATCCCGACTCCGGCCACGGCGCGCTTTCTCAATATCCGGACCAATTCTGCACTGAGGTAAAGCTCTTTCTGGCTAACACTCACCGTTGACGCGAACCCGCCGGCGCTGCGTGCCGGCGGGTCAACAAACAAAAAGGAAGGACTAATCAAAATGAGCGCCACCGCCGAACTCGCAAACTGCCTCACCGAGTTGCTCATGCTCGCGCACCCCCCGGTCGCCGTGAGCTTCCGCAACGGCAGGCCTGCCGCCGACGCTAAGCCCGCCGTGGTGCAAGCCGCAGGCTGCTGTTACTGGGCACCAGCCCAAGAGGAGCGGCTCGACACTCAGCCGTCAGATCACGCCAATTGCAGTGTGGGCAGCTACACGCACGGCCTCATCGAGCTTGAGGCCGCGGCGGCGGGCGACGATACCGCGACGCTGCTAAGCAGCGGTTGGGTCGCAGAGTCTGACCTCGCGAACGCTCCTCATTTGCCGTTTCGACCGCAGGTAATCCGCTACGAGCCACTAGCGAAGGCAGACCAACCGGACGTCGTTCTCATCCGTCTCTCTCCGCGCGCTTTGATGACGCTGCAGGGGGCCTGCCCCCAGATCCGGCTGGTGACCAAACCCCAGTGTCAGATCGTTCCGCTTGCCTACGCCGGCGAGATAGTTGTCAGCCCTGGCTGCGCTGTGAGCCGCGCGCGAACCGGCCTTGCTGCCGGCGAGCTCACCTGCGCGTTCCACGGGAGCGCGCTAAACCATATTGTCGGGCGCCTCGAGCGTTCGGCCGCGATCGATCACGCCGTCGCCGAGTACGCTTTCGCTAGCGACCGGCAGCACCTTATGGCCGAGAGGAATTAGCGTACCTCATCTCTTAACATCCATTGAAAGGAATGCGACCTTGAGGACGAACAAAAACGATGCGGTCGAAGAGACTGCAAGTTATGGTCCGAGGAACTCGTTCATTACATCCACGACTTGAAGTTAGTATCGCGTCGAGTCTGAGCATGTTGTACTCGGACCAAAGCAGAACCAAGACTCAGCCAGCTAGAAAGTGAGACTGACACATGGCCAAAAAGATATCCGAGATATTCATAGAGACATTAGTGAACGCAGGCGTTAAGCGGGTCTACGGCGTAGTTGGTGATTCGTTAAATGGCCTGACCGAAGTAATCCGTAGAACCAATGGGATTGAATGGCTACATATGAGGCACGAAGAGGTCGCTGCATTTGCCGCCGGTGCGGAGGCCCATCTTACCGGAGAGATCGCCGTCTGTGCAGGCAGCTGCGGACCTGGCAATCTTCACCTCATCAACGGCCTGTTCGATTGTCATCGCAACCGAGTGCCAGTGCTCGCGATCGCGGCTCAGATTCCGAGTCACGAGATTGGAAGCAGCTACTTCCAGGAGACGCGTCCGGACCATCTGTTCAATGATTGCAGCCACTATTGCGAGCTGGTTTCACAACCGGAACAAATGCCGCGCGTGCTGGGCATCGCCATGCGCACGGCGATTACGAAGCGAGGTGTTGCCGTGGTTGTCATTCCCGGCGACCTGGCTCTGCGTGAATGTCCTGCACCCGCGCTTTCCCTCGGGATCAAAGATTCAGCCTCTGTCCTTCGGCCATCCGACAATGAACTGAAGCGGGCCGCTGAGATTCTCAACAACGCCCGTAAAGTCACTATTCTTGGCGGCGCTGGCTGTGAAGGTGCACACGACGAACTCATCGCGGTTGCCGAACGGCTGAAGTCACCGATCGTTCACGCGTTGCGCGGCAAGGAATTCATCGAGTACGACAACCCATATGACGTTGGCATGACGGGGTTGCTCGGGTTCTCTTCCGGCTACCACGCCATGATGAACTGCGATGCTCTGCTAATGCTGGGCACGGATTTCCCGTATCAGCAGTTCTATCCCAAGAATGCCAAAATCATTCAGGTGGATCGTCTCGGTGAACAGATTGGGCGCCGCACCCCAGTCGATCTTGGCCTGATTGGAAATGTAAGGGACACTCTCGAAGCGCTGACGCCGCTGATCGACGGCAAAGCCGACCGTTCCTATCTCGATCTATGCCTCAGTCACTACAAAAGTGCGCGCAAAAGCCTCGATGACCTTGCCACCGGCGAACCGGGTCGGACACCGATTCATCCGCAATACGTAGCGAAGATTCTGGATGAGCTCGCGGCCGAAGATGCGGTGTTCACCTGCGATGTCGGGACACCTACTGTTTGGTCTGCACGCTATCTCCACATGAATGGAAAGCGCAGACTGATTGGCTCTTTCAATCATGGCTCCATGGCAAATGCTCTGCCCCATGCCATCGGCGTGCAGGCAAGCCACCCAGGTAGACAAGTCATTACGCTTTCGGGGGACGGGGGACTGGCGATGCTGCTCGGCGACTTGCTGACGCTTCGGCAGCTCAAACTGCCTGTGAAGCTAGTAGTTTTCAACAATGGCTCGCTCGGCTTTGTGGAACTTGAGATGAAAGCGGCCGGCATCGTCGACTATGGAACGGATCTTGTCAATCCGAACTTTACGAAGCTGGCCGAATCCGCCGATATCTTCGGCGTTCGCGTAGAAAAGCCGGAACAACTGCGTCCAGCTTTGAGCAGTGCGCTCGCACATGACGGACCGGCGTTGGTTGAGGTACTGGTCAACCGGCAGGAGCTCTCGATGCCACCGACGATCAGCCTGGAGCAGGCACTGGGTTTCAGCCTCTACATGATTCGCGCCGTACTCAGCGGACGCGGCGACGAAGTGATCGATCTAGCCAAAACCAATCTTATGCGCTGATGATGCTAACCGAATTCAGGAGGAAAGGAAATGAACGCGCAATTAGCGACAGCCCCGGCAGCAACCCGTCAGGTTTCTCTTTCCGGATTCAACCTGATCAATTCTCCTCGCCTCAACAAGGGAACCGCCTTCACGGATCACGAACGAGACACATTCCACCTTCACGGCTTGTTGCCGCCCCACATTGGAAACCTCGACGAACAGCTTGAGCGGCGACTGCAGGCACTGGATGAACAATCGACCCCCTTCAACAAATACGCCTTTCTCCGTGACATGCAGGATACGAACGAAACGCTCTTCTATGCTCTTTTAGTTCGCAATGTCGAAAAGATGCTGCCTCTGGTGTACACGCCAACTGTAGGCGAGGGTTGCCAGCGCTTCAGCGAAATATGGAGAAAGCCGCGAGGGCTGTTCCTTAGCTATCCGAACAAAGATCGTATCGCGCAGATCCTGAGCCATCGTCGCTACGATGAAATTAAGTGCATCGTGGTCAGCGATGGCGAACGCATCCTGGGGCTCGGCGATCAGGGCGCCGGAGGCATGGGCATCCCAATCGGAAAGATGGCTCTCTATACCGCGCTCGGCGGGATCCATCCCGAGCATTGCCTGCCGATTCTGCTCGATGTGGGAACCGACAACGAAGAAAGATTGAAGACGCCAATTTATATCGGTTGGAGACACCACCGGGTCCGCGGCCAGGACTACGATGACTTCGTAGATGTTTTTGTAAGCAGTGTCAAGAAACGCTGGCCACATATTCTGCTGCAGTGGGAAGACTTCGCCGGTTCAAATGCGGGTCGATTCCTGGAGCGCTACCGGAACCAGCTCTGCACCTTCAACGACGATATTCAAGGTACTGCGGCTATAGCAGCAACGACCTTAATCTCCGCGATCAACGTCACGGGTGTTCCGCTTGAGCAGCAGAAGATCGTGGTAGTCGGCTTCGGAAGCGCAGGGTTAGGCATTACCAACCTGCTGGCGCAGTTCGTTCAGGACAAAGGCGTCTCGGCAGAGGAAGCACGCGCTCGATTTTACGCGATCGATCGCTATGGCCTTATTACGGAAAATGGCAAGGACGTCCGACCCGAACAGCGACCCTATGCGCGCAAAGAACAGGAAGTGCAGGGTTGGAGGGGATCGAACGGAGAGATTACTCTCCTCGATGTGGTCCGCAACGCGAAGCCCTCGGTCCTTATAGGCGTGTCTGGTCAAACGGGAGCCTTTACGCCGGAAGCAGTGCGCGAAATGGCGAAGCATACAGCTCGTCCCGTCATTTTTCCATTGTCGAATCCGACCTCCCGGAGCGAAGCCACTCCACAGGACCTGATGGACTGGACGGAAGGTCGCGCGCTGATCGGCACAGGCAGCCCATTCGAACCAGTGAATCTGAACGGTAAGAAGGTGAAGATCGCACAGACGAATAACTCGTACATCTTTCCTGGGCTTGCTCTTGGAATCGTTGCCTCAAGAGCCAGATACGTAACCGACACAATGGTGAAAGCCGCAGCCACGGAATTGATACGTCATCTGCCCACGCAGAAAGATAAGGAAGGAAGCCTTCTTCCGCCAATCTCGGAGGCGCGCAACATCGGCAGGGTGATTGCACAGGCGGTGGGAAGACAGGCAATTCAAGATGGACAGGCTCAGGTTGCTGACGAAGATGCCCTGAGTCGCGAGTTGGAAGCGAATATCTGGGAGCCAGTCTACGAGCAGTACGAACTTCAAGGGTGAATTTCCCGGCAGAGCATGATCAAAACAGGGGAGGTCCTCAGATGGCGATTAGCGAGACAGCAGCCAATACCTTTCGTGTTGAAGAGGACGCCTTGGGAGATGTCCGGGTTCCGTCGGAGCATCTATGGGGCGCACAGACTCAGCGATCGCATATAAATTTCGCAATTGGCGTTGAACGCTTTCGTTGGGGCCGCCCCGTTGTTCGCGCACTCGGCATCCTGAAAAAATCCGCTGCCCTCGCCAATGGTGATCTCGGCCAACTTCCTGAAGAAAAGGTCGATCTCATCGTTCGTGCTGCGCAGGAAGTCATCGATGGCCGTTGGGATGGGGAGTTTCCCTTGGTCGTTTTCCAGACCGGCTCTGGCACGCAGACCAACATGAACGCCAACGAGGTGATCGCCAACCGCGCGATTCAACTCGCCGGCGGCATGGTCGGCTCGAAGAAGCCGATTCATCCCAACGACGATGTGAATCACAGCCAATCGTCGAACGACACTTTTCCAACTGCGATGCATATCGCAACAGTCGAGGCAGTCACAACGCTTCTGATTCCTGCCGTAAGCGAACTCCGCAACGTGCTGGATGCAAAAGCGCAGGCCTATCGTGACATCGTCATGATAGGGCGGACTCATCTTCAGGACGCGACGCCGCTGACGGTCGGGCAGATGATCTCTGGTTGGGTTGCGCAACTCGACCAGGCGCTCGATACGATTCGCCAAGCTCTCCCGTTGATCTACGAGTTGGCGATCGGAGGTACAGCCGTCGGCACGGGCCTCAATGCCCATCCCCGTTTCGGTGAGGTTACAGCACGGCGCATTGCTGAAGCGACAGGCAAACCCTTCGTTTCGGCTCCCAACAAATTCGCGGCGCTCTCGGCGCACGATGGCATGGTCACTGTGAGCGGAACTCTTCGTACACTTGCGGGCGCGCTGACGAAGATCGCCAACGATGTTCGCTGGTACGCCAGTGGTCCACGAGCGGGATTAGGTGAACTCAAAATTCCGGAAAATGAACCGGGCTCATCGATCATGCCAGGAAAGGTCAATCCGACGCAGTGCGAAGCCCTCACCATGGTCGCGGTCCAGGTCTTCGGAAACGACCATGCGGTGGCCTTCGCAGGATCACAAGGCAACTTCCAACTTAATGTCTACAAGCCCGTCATGTTGCACAATGTTCTTACCTCTATCGAACTCCTCGCTGATGCATGCCGCTCCTTCATCGAACATTGTGCCAAGGGAATCGAGCCGAACGACAAACGTATTAGGGAACATCTCGACAATTCGCTCATGCTAGTCACCGCCCTCAATCCACACATTGGATATGAGAAGTCGGCGAAGATCTCACTCACGGCTTACCGGGAAGACATAAGCCTGCGAGAAGCCGCTCTCAAACTCGGCTTTCTCACAGCCGAGCAGTTCGATTTATGGGTGCGACCAAAGGACATGACCCATCCGCTGGAACAAAGCTCATCGAACAAGGGATGAGTCTTGTTGGAGTTCCGGCGGGGTGTGCTACCGCTGCTACTGCTGGAGCATTGCCCGTGACTGGTTCGAGCGTTCCTCCCGGTACACGACGAACTCTCCGTCTTTACGCAGGGACCGAACGAATATCCAGAGCGCTCCACAATGATGGCCCTCCGCGTCTACATGCGGCTCCCTTATTCTTGAAATCCGCCGCAACCTGCGCAATACCTTGCGCGGTCCGCCATTGAAAGCGATTTTAGAGTGTGATTCCGATGGGAATCAACCGAGCGACGGACTCTAGGCGGCAACTGCTCTGGACGGGATCAACCAACTGTTTCTAACAGTTCAATCTGCTCATTAAGCCAAATTCCGAGTTCGGCAGAGGTCCGTCAGTTTTACAACGGGAGATCGCACCATAAAGCGATTCAAAATGAATCACGATAGATCCATCGTCGGCAATTCAGGATCCATCTCGCCCGCATCTTGCGCCTGGGACACGACAACAGCGACTCGGCAAGTAGCCCGTCCAGATGCTGCGAAATCCGATGTTCGGCGAGTCCGGAGTAAACAGGAGCAGAACACCCAACGACTTCGGGTACAGGTTCGGGTACAGACGTCAGTTCGCCCTAATTTCCGCAAGCTACGCTAAATTACAGGTGGGAATGGGTTTAGCCGGTTCGCTAATTTACGCTGGATTACGCTTATTTATCATAGACTTACGGTATTCTCAGGAAACTCAAAATCCGTCGAAGGCAACTTCGTGGGGGTTCAAGCCCCCCTTCCGGCACCATAATAAGCTAATTATTTTCAATAACTTAAAGGCGATGCCCAGGAGGTCTGTGGCGCCCGAATCATCCCCGTGCAGTACAAATACGGTACAGTGAGCATCTCATTTATTTTCATATACTTATATTATTCATGCGCCCTTGGCGGTTCGCTAGGCTATCCCTCGCTAATCTTGTATATGCCTAAATTACGGAGTGCGCAGCGGATAATCGGTCCGCTAGAGAGACATTTCCTGCGCCCTGTGGATTTGGAACGGAATAAACGAGTGGGGTCGGGAAGAGAATTGCGGGGACCTACCGCTAAGTCGACGTCAACTCGCCAACCATGGAGGGTTGAGTGCGATCAGGGCTGAGTTTGTCCGCCATCCTGACTAAGCCTGCAAAAGAGTCGGCTTGCATCTTTCGCATAATATGTCCTCGATGCAACTGAACGGTCCACTCGGTGATCCCCAACTCAAATGCCACTTGTTTGTTTAGTAGACCGCTCGCCAGCAGCGGCAGCACCTCTCGCTCTCTGGGCGTCAAAGATTCATATCGGGCAACTAAGAAGGCACGTTCGGCATCCTCCCGATGATTGACGAGATTCTGCTGCAATGCCCGTTCCACCGAGCAAAGCAACGCAGCTTCATCAACAGGTTTTGTGAAGAAGTCACTCGCACCTTCCTTCATCGCTCTTACTGCCAATGGAATGTCGCCACGGCCGGTGATGAAGATGATCGGTATGCGGCATCGTTCGATCTTAAGGTTCGCTTGAAGCTCGATACCAGACATGCCTGGCATGCGAATGTCGGCAATCAAGCATGCGGCCGTGTGCCTGGCTGCGGAATTCAGGAACTGCTCTGCGGAGTCGAAGCAGAGAGTGCACATTCCCCCTGATTCGATCAGGTCTCGTAGTGCACTTTGAACCGACTTGTCATCATCGAGAATTGCCAGAAGGCTTGAGGTCTGCTCGTTATTCATAAGCACAAGGTAACTCTCTCCAAAAAGGCAGCGCAATCGGATCATAGTCGAGAAAACTACTACTCAGGTGGTAGTCGATTAGAACTGGAGGAGGACGAATATAGCCCTCTGTCTAGAGGGAAAACCCCACGCTATCTAGGAAGGGAACATTAGAGCTTGTCTGTCATGCGCACCAATTCAATTAGTGATTCCGCTTGCATCTTCCGCATTACATTGCCTCGATGGATTTTCACAGTAGCTTCGCTCGCCCCGATTTCTGAGGCAATCTGCTTATTGAGCATCCCAGATACTACGAGGCCCATGACCTCCCGCTCTCGCGCAGTCAACGCCTGATACCGTCGATGCAGTTCGTGGGCCTCGGCCTGTTGTTCTCGCTCCGCACGGTCACGCTGGAGAGCCTGCTGAATCGCGTCCAGCAAATCCTGGTCCCGAAAGGGCTTCGTCAAAAATTCCACGGCACCCGATTTCAGTGCCCGAACGGACATGGGAACGTCTCCGTGCGCGGTAATAAAGATGATGGGTATTTGCGCACCAAGTTCGATGAGCCGTCGCTGAAAATCGAGTCCACTCATCTGGGGAAGTCTCACGTCCAAAACCAGGCAACTTGGCTCAGAACTGCGCTGTCTGCGCAGAAACTCTTCACCAGTCGAGAAGGACTCGGCATGGAGGCCTACGGATTCGACGAGGTCCTGGACGGCCTGCCGCATACCGTGATCGTCATCGATGATGTAGACCGTGGAAACGGCTGCAGATTTCATATCTGAGCCTCGGTTTCCCCTGGAAGGGTGAAATGGAAAGTCGCGCCGGGCCCCTGATTGGGATTTGCCCATACCCTCCCTCCGTAAGACTCCACAATCGATCGGGTTATAGTCAGACCCATACCCGTCCCTTGTGGTTTCGTCGTATGAAAAGGGTCAAAGATCCGTTCAATATTCTCCGCAACTAGACCCACCCCGGTATCGCTAACCGAAGTCACAACCAGACCGTTCGAATCGATTCTCGCCTTGATCGTCATCTCGCCTCCAGCATCTTTCATGGCTTCGATCGCGTTTAGCATCAAGTTCATGAGAATCTGCTGAAGTTGCACGCGGCTGGCAAAAAGTCTGGGCAGACATAAGTCAATTTCTTGATGGGTCGCAATGGCATATCGCTCCGCTTCAGCTCTCAGCAGAATAGTCATCTCTCCAATAATTTCCTTGAGATCGACGCTTTGGCGTTTGGTAGGAATGCCAGTTCTGTAGAAGGATTGCAAACTACTGATTACATCGGCCGCGCGGTTCGCGTCTTGCTCAATCCTGGCTGCTGCTGCGCGCGCTCTATCGAGGTCGGGTGGCTCATGTGCCAGCCAACGTAAGAGGGCGTTTGCGCTTGTAATCGAAGCGGCGATTGGCTGTTTAATCTCATGCGCTAAGGCAGCAGCCAACTCCCCCATCATATTCACTCGGTTGGTGTGTGCGACTTCAGCCTCTAATTGTCGCAGTCTTTCGCGTTCTTCCTCGGCGCGCTTTTGGTCTGTAATATCCATCGTGATGCCAAAGTACTCATCGGCTTCCTGAGAGGAGCTGTGGTGTCCGATGCCACGCAGACGTCTGATGGCGCCATCAGTGCGGCGAATCCGAAACTCGACGTCAAAATCCTCACCTGCGCTGATTGCACCTTCGAGCTTTGCCCTGACCGCTGGTTCATCCTCCGGCAGAATCGTCCCGTAAAAAGACTCGAATGGAATTGCACCTTGGCTGGGATCGAAGCCGTACATACGAGCATTTTCTTCCGATGAATGGAATATCTGCTTGGTAACCAGGTTGCATGCCCAACTGCCAACATGAGTCAAACTTTGCGCTTCTGTTAAATATGCGTTGCTTTGCTGGAGAGCCTTCGAAAGGGCCTCGCGCTCTTGCTCCACAAGCTTTCGATCCGTTATATCGATCGTGATGCCGAAGTAATCGCCAAGGTCCTGACCGGGGTTGTGGTGTCCAATGCCACGCAGAAACCTGATAGCACCATCGGCACGTCGAATTCTGTATTCAAGATCGAAATCCTCGCCAGCACGTATCGCATTCTCGAGTTTTGCCCTGAGAGCCGGTTCATCTTCGGCCAGAATCGCTCTGTAATGGAGATCGAATGGATTCGTGTCTTGGCTGACGTCAAAACCGTAGAGGCGATTGTTCTCTTCTGATGAATGGAATACCTGCCGCGTGACCAAATTGCTCGCCCAACTGCCGGCATGAGCCAGCGTTTGCGCTTCCGCCAGGTACTGCTGTTCCCGTCGCAGCTCCTGGGTCAACAGCTCATGTGCTGTGACGTCTATTGTCGTACCGTGATACCCCTGAAAGGCTCCATCGTCCACTACCGGAATTCCCACACAACGAACGTACCGGATCTCCCCATCGGGGCGAACTATCCGGATCGTCATATCGCAGTTGCAGTGCTGCTCATGCATCCTCTCTAATGTTTCGGTCAAGGAGGCGCGGTCCTGGGGATGGACGGCAGCAAAGAATTGCTGAAGCTTCGGAGCCCCATTTGTCGGGTCAAAACCGAAGATCTTGTAGACTTCGTCAGACCAATAGATGTCTAAATCGTCTGACCAATGAATACCTAAATCGCGTGATGCCCAACTCCCCATATGAGCGAGTCGCTGGCCTTCGCTCAGGTAGAACTGGCTTCGTTGCAGGGCTTGGTCCGCGAGCTTGCGCTCAGTGATGTCTTGACCGGTGCCAAACATCTCATACGCTCTACCGAAGGCATCTCTCTTTACGGTTCCGAGGCCTAAGATATAGCGGACCTCGCCGTCGGGAAGAACGATACGATGTTCCGCCTTAGCATGTGTTCCGTTACGAACAGTTTCCTCGGCTTCCTTGGCGACCCGTTCGCGATCGTCAGGGTGAATCCGTTCGAAGATCAACGCTGCGTCAAACGGGCCTTTCTGGGGTGGGATCGCGTAAATGCGGCAAAGTTCATCAGAATACGTAACGCGATTCTTGATGAGATCCCATTCGTAGTGCCCGATGTGAGCTAATCTCTGAGCTTCCTCAAGCCTCGCATTGCTTTGCTGCAGGGCGCTCGCCAACGCCTGGCGTTCATCTTCTGCACGTTTCCGGTCAGTAATGTCGCTCACGATACCAATGTACTCGCGAATGCCAGGACCGTGACTGCCGGCATGTGCGACCACATGGAGGTATCTAATATCGCCGTCAGGCATCAGCAGCCGGTGCTCAAAATCAAGGTCCATCCCATCCCGGGCTGCCCGATCTCTGAGGTCTAAGAACCGCTCTCGATCCTCGGGATGAACCCTGTCGAAAACTAGATCCACCGAGGGATGCGTATCTCGCGTAAACCCCAGGATTCTATATGTTTCGTCTGACCACTCGAGCGTATTGCTGCCGACATGCCACGCGAAGATTCCGGAATGGCTCAGTCTTTGCGCCTCAGCCAGATACTGCCAACGCCGCTGCAACTCTTGCTGCCCACCGCCCACGTCGCTACACCTCGCTCGTTCGCTCAACCCTAAAATGCTGCGCCGAATCGATCGCTTCTGATGCGTGACTCAGATGTCGGCCAGGGTATTGAGAAAGTCGAACATCTTACGTGCGGCCTTTCGCTGCGGTATGCGTGCCGCGAATCGATCCAACCATCTTCCGAATCTGACTATTCTCGAAAACAGGACCTTGCTCATTCTGGGATAGAACTACTTCGACCATAGCTCTCGCTAAATCATCTGCAGGAATGACTTGATTCGGGAAAAGAGTCCGAAACACGGGATAAACCGCGCGCAAGACTCTGTACCCAAGATTCGGCTCCTTGCGGGGCTCCACAGGGTAAATGTATGCAGGTCGGAATATATAGACATGGGAGAATCCGGTCGTAAGCAACGCAGTTTCAGCCTCGCCCTTGTAGCGTGCAAAGGCCATTCGACTACGGCCACTTTGGTCGGCACCACTACCACTGAGGAACGAAAACGCGGAATCAGGACTACTTAGGTGGAGAACTCTTGCAAATTCAATTGGGTAAACAACGGTAACTTGACGCAGTTGCGTGTCTGAAACCGCCCCCGTATACACTCCCAGGCAAAAGATCGCCGCGTCTTGGCCGGAAAGCGGCTCAGCAAGCGCGGAGCAATTGCTGAAGTCCTGATGGATGACCTCGTTTAGCTTGGGGTGAGAGATTCCAAGTGGGCGCCGCCCGATAGCCATGACCGAGATGACGGCAGAATCCTCAAGCGCAAACCGAAGGGCGTATCCGCCGACCATCCCCGTTGCGCCGACAATCACGAGACGCTTTTTTTTCGGCATCGGAGTGTCCATCTATCGCCTCCTAGTGTCGCAAGGGTGCTCACAGAGCCCGTTCGGCTAGTCGCTGTCATGATAGGTTGCGTTCTTCCAACCAGTCCACATAAAGCAGACGCTCAGCAAAGAGCCAAGCTCCGTCCGTCTTTGCAAACGTATCGAGGTAGCGAAGCGACGCAAGCATCAGACGTCGCTTCTTATCTTTCATGAACACATGATGCGCCAAGCAGTAAGCTTCCCCCGTCCCCCGGTTAGCCTCCAAAGTGAAGATCGTGCTCTGGCCAACGAAGTGAGTGGTCGCGTCATACTGGTTTAGATCCGCGAATACCGGAGCGAGCGCCTCGCGCGAATGCAGCTCTTGTGCTGGCGTCGGATCCTTCGCATTCATATACACCACGAAGTGCATGTCCGCAGTGAAGAGTGCCATCTGACCTTTTGCATCACGACGGTCAGCACAATGCGCGTACGCCTCGACGAGCTCTCGGATGGCAAGGCGATCCGCTGCTTCTTCGGGGGAGATGGACAAATGTTTGCTCACACGATTTCTCCTTTTCATCCGCTTCAGACGACTTAGCTACTCCAGAATTGCGCGCGGCTCAAGAAAAGCCTCGATTCCGAATGCTCCGAATTCGCGACCTACACCCGAGAGCTTGAAACCTCCCCAAGGCGCCTGAGGATCGTCCAGCATCCCATTGATTGCTACGCGTCCAGCAAGTATCTGTGAAGCCACCCGGCGTGTCCGTTGGAGATCGTTCCCGCTTACGAAGGCATGGAGACCGTATCGGGAATCGTTTGCGATTTTGATCGCTTCTTCCTCGGAGTCGTACGCAATAACACTCAGCACAGGTCCGAATATCTCTTCCTGAGCAAGCGTCATGTCGTTCGTCACATTGACGAAAATTGTTGGCTTCACGAAGTTGCCGGCTTCAAGGCCCTCCGGGTGTCCCTCGCCTCCGACCAGTACTTCTGCGCCTTCCTCAATCCCTTTCCGGATGTGCGACTCCACTCTCTCGTACTGCGTCCGCGTCACCATCGGACCGATGGCCGTATCATTATCATTAGGATCGCCAACGAGCATGTTGGCCATGACGGCCACGATTCGCTGTTTGATCTCCCCAAGCCGGCTGCGCGGAACAAGAAGCCGCGTCCCCGCCGCACATGCCTGGCCGCTGTTCAGGAACGCAATGGCAAGTGCTCTCGGGATCGCCTCGTCAAGATTGACATCGTCAAGCAGTATATTCGGTGATTTGCCACCCAGTTCGAGCGTGACGCGCTTCATCGTCGCAGCTCCCTCTCGCATGATCTGCTGACCGACCGCAACCGACCCCGTAAACGAGATCTTGGCCACATCTGGATTCCTGACAAGTTCGGCTCCCACCGTGCTGCCCAAACCAGTCACAACATTAAAAACGCCCCGTGGGAGCTTCGCTTCGTGCACGCACTCGAGCAGAACCTGCGTTTGAAACGAACTCAACTCACTGGGCTTCACGACCACCGTGCAACCCGCAGCCAGCGCGGAAGCAGTCTTGAGACAGATGAACAAAGCGTTTGAGTTCCAGGCCGTTATCAAGCCTGCAACCCCAACCGGCGTAAGATAAACAGTCGTCTTATTCCACGTGCGAACGAGTAGCAGTTCTTGGAGTGCCTTCTCCGCATGGAAAAACGAATCGGCAGCCATTTGAACAATCAACTTCGAGAAGTGGTGAACGCCCCCATATTCTTCGACCATTGCGGCCGTAAGGTCAGGAATCCGAGCGGTCACTACTTCTTGCAACCTACGCAGAAGAGCAGCACGCTCTTCCTTTGATGTTCCACCAAAACTGGCGAACGCACGTTTCGCAGCAGCAATAGCTCGTTTAGCATCCTCCTCGTCAGCGAACGTCACGCTGCCAATCACGTTATTGTTTGTAGGGTTGATGCTGTCCATCACCTCGCGGCCGTGTGGTTCAACAAACTTGCCATCGATATAGTGCGGCGTGATTGCTTTCATCGCATTCCTCCTTGGGCGAGGATTTTCGGTTGTAACGAGTCGACGACGCCGTGAGCGAGGTCGGTCCGTCTATTTCCTGCGGCTTTGTCCCGCTCTATGCTTTCGGCGAGGAATCGATGCACGAGATGAACCGCCATCGCGCCCTCGCCGACCGCCGATGCAACCCGTTTGATACTGCCTGCCCGTGTGTCACCCACCGCAAATATTCCCGGCACACTGGTCTCGAGTAGAAGCGGGGAGCGGCTCAATGGCCATTGAACCTTCTCGTATTCAACAAGATCTGATCCGGTAACAACAAACCCCTTTTTATCCAGAACAAAGGAGTCTTCTAGCCAATCTGTGCGGGGCGCTGCACCCGCCATCACAAACACATGGCGAACTGGCCTCGTCACCTCAAGGCCTAACGAGTCGTCCCTCCACTCGATGCGTTCCAGATGAGCGGCACCGGCGAGGGCGACAATTTGAGTCAGATAGTGGATTTCGATTCTTGGATGTGCTTCTATCCTAGCGACCAGATACTGCGACATTGATTCAGAAAGTTTCTTCGAACGCACCAGGAGATGCACTATCGATGATGTCTGGGCGAGAAAGACGGCCGCTTGTCCAGCAGAGTTCCCCCCACCCACTACTACTACTTCTTCCGAGTGACAGAGTTGAGCTTCCATGTGCGTTGCGTTGTAATAGATATCTCGGCCCGTGAAAGCGTCTGCTTCCTCGACAAGTAATCGCGCATATTGCGCGCCAGTTGCGATCACGATGCTGCGCGCTTTGAACTTAAGGCCAGACTCCAGAACGACCTTATATGGTTGTCTACTTGAATCGATATGCACGACCAATTGAGCAACCATCAACTGCGCGCCAAATTTCTGAGCTTGAGCGATGGATCGATTCGCAAGCTCCTGTCCAGAAAGCCCCGTGGGAAAGCCCAGGTAGTTTTCTATCTTTGAACTCGACCCGGCCTGACCCCCAGGCGCTGATTTCTCGATAACCAGCGTCTTCAGTCCTTCCGAGGCGGCGTAGACCGCTGCCGCGAGTCCTGCTGGGCCGGCACCGATCACTAAAACGTCGCGCACGCTTTTGTCGATGTTGATGTTGAGATCAAGACAGGCCGCTAGCTCGGCAATAGACGGATTCCTCAGCACATATCGTCTGTTGCAGTAGACAACTGGAATGTCGCCATTACGAACGTCGAGCTTTTCCATTAGCTCGCCGACAAAAGAATCGGTCTCGATGTCGATGTATGTGAACGGATGACCATTTCGGGTGAGAAATTCTCTAAGAGCAAGAGTCCGTGCAGAACTATTGGTGCCGAGGAGGATGACATTTCCTTCGCCCAGCTCAATCATCAATAGGCGACGCGCGACAAAAGCTCCCATGAGAATCTCACCGAGTTCTGTGTCCTTGGCCATGAGCGACAGCACTCTTTCGCGAGTGACTTCAAGGACAACACCATCTCTTGTCACCCGCGCCGTCAGAAGTGATCGGCCACCGGAGATTACAGACATTTCTCCTGTGAACTGTCCCGGTTCGCGAACCGCGAGGATCTTCTCGTCCTCGCCAGCTCTGGTGATTGAGACTGTCCCGTCCAGGACAACAAAGAGAGGAACATCGGGGCAAGAGGGTTCATAGAGAACCTCTCCACTACGCACAGAACGCAGCTGAGCTACTGATCTAAGCCGGTCGATCTGTTCTCGACTAAATGTGGGATTGTCTTGCATATTGCGGACACCTCGCTCACTCTCTGAGTAGAGCGATGTTATCTCTGCCTCACGCACAAAAAAACTACATGTTCATGCAGGTTCGATCGATTTCTACCGGAGGGATCGATTTGTGAACGTGGGTTGAACCATCGATTGCGAAAACTTCTACAGTCATGTTTTCGGCAACTTAACTGGTGTTGGTAGTAAGGGGGCATCCAGTTGTCCAGAGCCGGTTTAGTAAGATTGGTGTGCAAAAGCTGTTGG
>Ga0206878_10259_pt1 | contig 20866 bp, 10 predicted proteins | sample Alteio_BWOrgCont_8_FD_152621 | JGI IMG/M metagenome (GOLD analysis project Ga0206878, IMG submission 152621) | Enriched cells from forest soil in Barre Woods Harvard Forest LTER site, Petersham, Massachusetts, United States -... | ecosystem: Environmental > Terrestrial > Soil > Temperate forest >... | reverse complement strand
TCTTCGATCTCCAGGAAGCTCACCTTGATGAACGTCGTGGTGAGCGCTGTGGCCTTGCTTCTAGCAAGCGGTGGCTTTTGCGCCTACGACCTGTACAGCTTTCGCGCGGCCCTGGTGCGCAATGTCTCCATGCAAGCCCAGATTATAGGGGACAATACTATTTCTGCGCTGGTGTTCAACGATCCGCAATCCGCAGAGAAGACGCTGTCGGCATTGCGGGCCAATCCAAACCTTATATATGCCCAGATTTACACGCGTGATGGCCAGCCTTTCGCAGGATACTGGCGTGATCGCGTAGGCGAGACCAGGGCCTTCCCGGTTATTCCTGCCGGCCAAACCCAGAGCTATTGGTTTAAAGATGGGCATTTAGGAATGGCTCGTGCGATCGTTTTTCAGGGCAAACCAACAGGAACTGTGTATATCAGCTGTGATCTAGGAGCGATGAACGACCGGCTGAGGAGCTACGCTCTAATCGTCGTTGCCGTGTTGCTGGTCTCCCTTCTCGTCGCCCTGGTTGTGGGCCTCTTGATCAACCGTTTCATGGGCTCGCTCTATTCCAAGCTGGAAACCGGCAATCGTTTCATGGATCTATCGGTGGATCTGTTTTGTGTTGCTGGGTTCGACGGATTCTTCAAGAATTTGAACCCTTCCTTCGAGAAGACATTGGGTTTCACCACGAAAGAACTTATGGCGAGGCCTTACCTGGCGTTCATACATCCGGACGATCGCCCGGCCACAGTCGTAGAAAAGGACGGACTGGAGCAAGGGAAAGTTACTTTTTCATTTGAGAATCGTTATCTGTGCAAAGACGGTTCCTACAAGTGGTTGTTGTGGAATGCGGTTTCCGTGCCCGAGCAAGAAGTTATCTATGCCGTGGCGCGCGACATTACCGAGCGCAAGCGGGCGGAAGAAGCATTGAGGGACAGCAGGGAGCAGCTTCGTCTGCTGCTAGACAGCGTCAAGGATTATGCAATTTTTATGCTCGATCCTTCCGGGCAAGTGACAAGCTGGAATCAAGGGGCGGAGCGCATTAAGGGCTACAAACCTGATGAAATCATCGGCCGCCATTTCTCGTGTTTCTACCCTTCCGAAGACGTGCTGAGTGGCAAGCCAGAGCGCGAACTCCGGATAGCTGCTGCCGAAGGCCGCTATGAAGAAGAAGGCTGGCGGGTGCGAAAGGATGGATCACGATTTTGGGCCGACGTAATTATTACTGCGCTGTCGGACGGGGCTGGCAAACTCCGTGGATTTTCTAAGATCTCCCGCGACATTACTGAGCGTCGGCGGACTGAAGCGTTGCTGCGGGAGAGCGAAGAGCGGCACCGCAAGTTGTTTGACAACAATCCGCATCCGACCTGGGTCTTTGACCGGGAGACTTTGTGTTTTCTCGCGGTGAACGACGCTGCGGTGCGCAAGTACGGCTTTTCCAGGGACGAATTCCTGGCCATGACTCTCAAAGACATTCGTCCGCCTGAGGATATTCCTGCCCTGCTCGAAACTGTAAAAACCCTCGGGGAGGGAAATGAGAGCAGCGGTGCCTGGCGGCACAGGCTAAAGGACGGAACCCTCATCGATACGGAGAATACTTCTTACGCTCTAACCTTCCTGGGCCGGGCTGCGCGTGTGGTGGTTGCGGTTGACATTACGCAGAGAAAGCGAGACGAAGCGGAAAAGCGCGAATTCACGGAGAGCCTGGCTGTTACGAATCAAGAACTTGGGCTTCGCAACCGTGAGGTGGAACGCGCTACCCAGATGAAGAGCAAGTTTCTCGCCAGCATGAGCCATGAATTGCGCACTCCACTGAATGCGATCGTGGGGTTCTCGGATCTTCTGGCGGAAGGAACTTCGGGAGCACTGAATCCCAAGCAGAAGCGTTTCGTGGATCACATCAAGCAAGGCTCAGCGCATCTGCTGCAGTTGATCAACGACATTCTGGACCTCTCCAAGATCGAGGCGGGACAACTGGAGTTGCATAGCGAAGAGTTTCTCGTAAAGGACGCCCTGCCGGAAGTACTCTCCACCATTGATCCTTTGGCTATGGCCAAGAACATCCGAGTGGAACAGAAACTGGAGAGCAAGTCTCTGGTAAAAGCAGATCGCGTGCGCTTTAAACAAATCCTCTACAACCTGCTTAGCAACGCGGTCAAGTTCACGCCCAAGGGCGGCCAGATCAGCATCGAGTGCGTCGACGATTGGGACTTCGTGTCGGTGTCAGTAACCGACACCGGGATCGGCATCCGGCCAGAAGATCAAGGGGTAGTGTTCGAAGAGTTCCGGCAGGTCGAGGGGGATGCCGCCGACACTCAGCAGGGAACGGGACTGGGATTGGCCATCACTAAGCGCCTGGTCGAGCAACAGGGAGGCCGGATTTCTCTCGAAAGCGAGTTAGGAAAAGGCAGCCGCTTCACCTTTACTCTTATGGCCGTCGAGCCTTCATCCGAGGTTCGCCCGATTGAAGAACCAGCAAAATCGCAACCCGTGGCAGTTTCTGGGCGCCTCACTCCCCTGGTGTTGATTGTCGATGACGAAGTACCGGCCCGTGAGCTTTTGGCCAGCTACCTTGAGCCAGAATACCGGGTCGCGATGGCCGAGTCAGGCGTCGAAGCTGTTAAAGAAGCTCAACGATTGCGGCCGGACGCCATCACGCTCGACGTGATGATGCCCGGCAGCGATGGCTTCGAGACCCTCGTCGCACTCCGGAAGAACCCCGCAACGGCTGACATCCCGGTAATCATCCTTTCCATCGTGGATCAAAAGCAGGTAGGTTTTGCCTTGGGCGCGGCCGACTATCTCATCAAACCAGTGCGCAAACCCGTGTTGCTGGAAGCGATTCACAGGCATGTTCCGGTTCCCGCCGATGAGGATTCATCCATTTTGCTGGTGGATGACGATCCTAGAGCCTTGGACCTGCTAGAAGAGGCTTTGCGTTCGGCCGGATATGAGGTTCAAAGCGTGCGCAGTGGCGCCCGCGCCTTGGAGGTGCTGGCCAACAAAGTCGTCGGCGCGATCCTGCTTGATCTGCTGATGCCTGGGATGGACGGCTTTCAGGTCATTCGCCACGTCCGGCAGCAGCCGGACTTAAAGGATCTGCCCATTCTCGTCATGACCGCCAAGAATCTGAGCCGGGAAGAGATTGCTCTTCTAAACCGGGAGACGCAAGGGCTCCTGCAAAAGGACGGCTCCTGGAAACAACAACTCATCGCTGAGGTTGGCAGAGTAACCGGACGCCAGAAGCGGGCGAAATCTGCGGGGCAGTCATGATCAGAATTCTTGTTGCCGAAGACAATGCCGTGAACCGTGAACTACTCCGCGAGTTGCTGGAAGCGCGCGGGTACTCAGTCTCTGAAGCGTGCGACGGTCAAGAGGCGCTTCACATGATTGAACAGTCTCTACCAGAACTGCTGCTGCTGGATATCGGCATGCCGGTACTGGATGGATTCGCGGTCATACGCAAGATTCGCGAGAACCCTCGCCTGGCGCCACTGCCAGTAGTGGCCGTCACGGCGTATGCCATGCGAGGCGATCGGGAAAAAATTCTTGCGTCCGGGTTTGATGGCTACTTGTCGAAACCTCTCAACCCGTCCTCTCTCACCCAGGAGCTTGATCGCCTCCTAACTAAGACTGTTCAGTCCGCAGAACAAAATCAGGGCCTTGCGGATGAATGTCGGAAGAAAGACCGGTCCGCCGGTGCGAGTGGCAGCGGCGGTTAGATGCGGGTCACGCGTGACCCTTAGCGCTCCATGTTTTCAATCTCGGCCATGAATTGGCGAATCGACTGCTGACTTTGCGCACTTACAGTGGTGAATTGAATTCCTTGCCGGCTCTCCTTTCCCCACACAACGACGCCAGCGGCGTCAATGATCACTCCAGAGACTGGAAGTTTGAATGACAATCGAACTGCGTCTTTCGGCTTCAAGCTATCCACTTCTACCTGCATTCCCCCTTGGCTGAGGTTCCAACTCGTGCCGCGCACGGTACGAGAGCCCACAGTGCAGGCGACCTCGGTCTGGATCGGTACACGAGTAGCCTTGCGCCTGTTCTCCAACATCCCGCCAGTCACCATTCGAAACAGGGCGTTTAGCTTTTGCCGGTCCACCGGCTTCTGAAGAAAAAAGGTCGCTCCAATCGAAAATGCGTCCTGCATAGTCTGTCTCTCATCGCGTCCGGTCACGATGATGATGGGAGTCGACTTGTTCCAGGACGACTTGCGGACGAGGCGCGCGAGGTCGAACCCATTTAGCTTTGGCATTTCCAGGTCCAGGAAAATTCCATCGAACTTCTCCTGATTGACCAGTGCGGCCGCTTTTTCGCTCTCGCTGATGGGGCGCACTTCGGCCTTTAGAGACGTGAAGACCTCAGTCATCAGCTCCAAGCTTGGGATGTGATCCTCTACGACCAGCAGCTTCAGCGGTTTCATGCAGCCCACCTCATCATTTTCACGGTCGGTCCCTATACTATAGTTCGCTGATCGATTCTGTTCTAGGCCTGGCGACCAGTTCTAGCAGTTCCTGCCCGGAAAACCGATCCGGTTCTCACTCCGCATTAGGTGCTTCGCGGCTTCGTCCTCAACCTGCGTTACGAATCCGGAACACAGCGTCTTTATTCTGTTCTGCTTGTCAAGATACGATTCTGCAAACTTAGAGGCACGCTTGGCCTACGGCTCCCTTGGGAGGGATGGCAGAGAAGAAATTTACGTTACGCCGCCCAACGGCGCGGGGACAAGGGATTACGCGCGTCTCTAAGGCCGGAGGGGGTCAGGCTAGCTGGGAGCATGAAACAGAACGGCATCTAGTCTGATGGGTTTTCCCCTGGGAGTGGGAACATTGCCCTGAGCAACTCTCGCGCATCGTCCGCGCCGTTCCAGGCATGCCAGACAAGAGACAACGAGGCTTGTTCGAAGTTGATAGTTCTCCATTGTGGAGGACAGTAGGGCTTCTTTGGGACTTCCTCTCTTGCGGGCACTCTGCCTCTCAGTCTCAAGTACTCCCTGAGAAAGAGCGTACGGGGAGGTCGCGGTCATAGAAGCACTATTTTGCTTTTGTTACGAAATCCGAACTAGAGTTGCTCGAATGCAGCGGGCTCCTCGATTTCTGGGAATCGTTCCGTCGTATTCGTGCTTTCGAAGATCGCGGAGCCGAGGCCTGCGCTGTCGACGTGGAATCGGTTTCGTAAGCTGGCCAGTCAGGCAGACCCGCGTGCTTGGGAATGTGTCGGCGCCTCAGGCTCGATACTCGATCTTTCGCGCGCCAGGTTTGTGCAGAATAACGGCCGCACCTGTGTGGCGCGGCCGGAGGGGAAGCGGTACGGATTGGGTTAGCTCGAGGCGCCCCTCTGCGGGCGCCTCGAATTTCATGGTCAGAAGCGAATGCGAGCGCCCACCTCGATCTGCCGGTTGCCTCCTGGTTCTTCTTGCGCGGACCCTCCGGACAGGGTTCCGAAGCCGCCAGGCCCTGAACCGCTAAAGAGGCCGGTCTCGTAAAAGCCGTCCGGATCAAGGAACTGATCATGGTTGAAAACGTTAGCAAAGACGCCTTGAAGCTCCAGGCTGATGCCCTCCGCTACCCGGAAATTCTTCCGGACGCTGAGGTCCATATTCCAGTAAGGCAGCCCGGGGATACAGCCGAAGCCGCAGTCCTTGTTATCTAACCCCAGAATCGGGTTACGGAAGTCGTTCACCGCAGCCGGCCCGGCCTTGAAGAGGTTAGGGAACTGGCCGCCGGGTTGGTCGTAGCGGTGACCGCTCGTGGCGGACGCCACCGGAACGATATTTTCGTTGCCGAAGTAGTTGGCGTTGTCACCAGCGCCGTACTCCTGACCATCTCCGGTCGAGGTAAAGAGTTCGACCGGAGCGCCGCTCCCGGCGGAGAACACAGTCGAGAACGTCCAGCCGCCCAGCGCGTGTCCCAGCAGCCCTGACTGTCCCTTGAAGAAGGGCGGCTGGTAGACGAAGAAGAAGTTGTAAACGAATTTGCGGTTGAACGTTTGATTCCCGTACATCGTTCCCAAATTAAAGGGATCGTCTGGAGTGAATCCGCCGGTTGCCTGGACCAAGGCTCCAGTTCCGAGCGCCTTGGAATACGTGAAATTCGACTGCAAGGTCAATCCCTTCCAGTCGGCCATCTTGAGGGATGCGAAACCGGCGTTGTAATTTCCGTAGCCAGTGCTGGCGATGTCCGCAGGCCCTGACGTCATCTGGGGCGACGCACCCCCGATGGCTGGGTTGGTGTTGTTCATCATGGTGGTCTCAGGAGTGGCATTGGGCCCGAAGACGAAACCCTGGCCGGCGCAAGCCGCACACTGGACGCCGCCATCCAAATCACTCCACAGGTTCCACACCAGAGCAGTGGTAAGGTTCTTGGTGGCTGCGGGATTCACGGGGGCGCAACTAGGACCAGGGCAGCCCGGCCCGTAGGGGATACCTTCCTTGGAGACCACCGCGGCAGTGCAACTCGTAAATCCGGCGCAGTAGGCTGGGTTCAGTGCATGTTCGAAGAAAGGTTGGGGGGTGACAGCGGTAGCAGCGACCGTGCTCGCCCCCGCGCAACCGCCGCCAGCCAGCCCAGCCACGCCGCCGCAGTACTGCAGTACCAGGTTGGAGTAGGCCTGGGAGAACTTCTGCCCTCCCTGCGTCATCATGTAAGGTACAGCGTTAAGGTTGACGGGCTGGTACTCGTGGGTGATTCTGCGCCCGATGTAGCCAACCTCCAATATGACCTTGCGAGACAACTGACGCTGAACAGTCAGGTTGATTGAATCAACCTCGTTGGGCCGGAAATTCGGATCCAGAGCGGAGGCGGTGGCGGCCGAAATGCCGTTAACTCCGGGATAATACGGTTGAGGCAACGTCGCCGAAGCCGGCTGGAGCGGCGCAGTCAAGCCATCCACGCCAATGCGAAACGCAGTCGCAGCCGTGTTGGAGCCGACGGCGCCGCAGCTACCGTTACTGAGGCCCGTAACGCACTGCGTGGGCTGGAGCAGGCCCGGTCCGAGCAAGGGCACCAACACCAAATTTACACCGTTCAAGCGCCCAAAGATGCGGCCATAGCCGACACGAACCACTGTATCTTCGTGGCCGAACAATTTACCCGCAACGGAATCACTGTCGAAGTGGGGGCTCCAGGCCGCCGCAATGCGCGGGCTGAATGAGCCGTAGAACGGGTTATAGGGATACTTCGGTCCATTGGCAGTGTTGCCCAGCAGGGCAAAGCCGATTTCGGGATTGTAGTTTTGCCCCTGCAGCGCCGCACGCTTGCGAGCATCCAGGTAGGCCGCACTCGAGATTGGCTGGTCGGACGAGTCCACCAGTTCCACTTGCTTGCCATTGGCTTCAACCGGTGGCATCTCCAACGTCCAGCCCAATCCGTAAGTCAGGGTGAAGGTCGGCTTCATGTGCCAGGTGTCACTGAAGTAGACGTTGTAGTAAGGGATCGTGCTTTGGTCGAACGCCGGGGACCCGATAGGATTTAACGTCAGATTCGCGCCGGAACGAGTATACGCAACCTGCGAGATGGAAACGATGCCCAGAGCCGCTGCGGTTAGGGAGCCGCAATTAGTAATGGCCGGGACGGTCTTACCGTTGACCAGATGGGTCAACGAGCAGAGTGGGATGTCTTGCGCCAGAAGCGATCCGGAGGTCCCGTCGCCCAGTTCGTAGACGACCTGGTTGTTGATGCCTCCACCATTATCTGTGCGCTGGTGGTAATCCCAATTGTGCTCGTAGGTACCGCCAAACGTGAAGAGGTGGTTGCCCTTGAGCATGGAGATATCGTCGCGCAGCATCTGATCGTGCCCATCCCAGAAACGGTTGCGCGTGTTCTGCGTGTCCACATTGTAGGGCCCGAGATCATTCACTTGCCCGAACCCGGCTGACTGGCCGCTATCGATTTCTAGGGCTCCGCCCAGCGTGGCCGTTTGCGGCGGATCTCCGATCCGCTTCCATTGCCAAAAATTGCGCAGGAAGCTGTAGTGCAGATCGTTGGTGGTATTGGTGCTGATATTCGTGGTCAAGCCTGCCGTCCACAAGAAAGCCTGTTGCGGAAGAGTGGACTGAGAAGCCGGCGTGCCCAGCGTGTCTCCGCTGAAGAAGCCGCCGATATCAACCTGAGCGTCCGCTGCGCCTTGCAGCCTAAACCAACGATAGCTGGACATGAAATGCCACTTGGACGAAAAATCGTGATCCAGCCGCCCGACTGCAAACTTGCTGGTCGTTGGTTGAGCAAGATTGGCTGAGAAACCCAGAACGTTCGCACTGTCGCATAAGGTTTGAGTGCAGTTGGCGTTCGAGGCTGGCTCGTACTTGTTCCATATCATCTGGACCAGGGGGTTAATTCCAATCCCACGCGGGTCGTTGGCAGTTCCCGGGTAGGTGATGCCGTTGTAGGTCACGGCAGTCGGGTTCAGGTTGTAAATGGCACCAGTCACGTCGTCCGTCAACAGCCCCAGTTGCAAGGTTGGAGAAGGAACATTTCTAACAATGGTTTCGGAGTTAGGGAAATTGAAACCTTCGTAATTGAAAAATGCATAAGTCTTACCGCCTAGAACATTCTTGGGGATAAGCGGGCCACCAATCGCTCCGCCGTAACGACTGTAATGAAAGCTGGGAATCGGAGTGACGGGATCGTTGTGGTTATTCTGCCAGCTATTCGACGACCAGTTGTTGTCTTTGTAATATTCGTAGACCGTGCCGTGCCAGGCATCGCTGCCTCGCTTGGTGACCACCTTCACTTCGGAGCCGGAAGAACTATTGAAGTCGGCGGTTTGGCCCGCGGTATTTACTTTGAACTCCTCGACGCTATCCTGCGGAGTGGGCAACACTCCCGTGGCGCCGCCCACGCCCTTGCCGCCCTCCGATGGCCCTATGCTATTTTGATTGGCCACACCCCCACTCGGGTCGCCGGCGAAGCTCTTCGTGTAAACGCTCATACTGCCGTCCATGTCGTTGGTGTTGTCGCCGCCATCCAGCGAGAAAGCGCTTTGATCCACAACCGTCCCCGCGACGGAACCATCCGGGCTCACGCCGGGTTGCAGCGCGATAAAGGTGCTGACGTCGCGGCCCAGGCTCGGAAGGTTATCTATGGTGAGGTTCGTGATGGTGTTCCCAACTGTGGCATTCATGGTCTGCAGCTCATTGCCAACCGCTGACACCTCCACCACCACATTCGCACCGCCAACTTGCAGAGTTAAATTGATCGTGAGGCTGGCTCCAACTTTCACCTCCTGGCTATCAGTCTTCGTGGTCTCAAACCCCGCCCTGCTCACGGTAATGCTGTAGGTTCCAGGGTTAACGTCCACGTAGATGTAGCGTCCGCTTGCGTTCGTCGTAGTGGTTCGTGCAATGTTGGTCGCAGTATCGGTTAACGTAACCGCTGCGCCTGACACCAGCGCACCCGTAGGATCGGTTACTGAACCGGCAACCGTGCCAGTTGAGGTTGATTGCGCCCACGCGGACAGAGCACTGCCCGCACACACCACCACGAGCAGAGCTAAGAACAACTTCACGCTACGGATTTGCATTGCTTCCTCCGACCAAAAAATTGAGTGTTGTGACTCGCAGGAAAATAGATGAGTCACTGACCACTCCCACCACGTCGGGTATTAGCAATCAGCAAACCAGAGTGTGGTCGTCGCGTTTTCAATCGGTTACATCAACATTCGGATCCGCGGTTATGAAATGCGGGATGCCAACTGTGCGCTGCTCACGGCCTACGTTTTGCGCATGAGGTCGTGTTTCTGTAAGGCCGTGACAGCGGTCTGTCGAACTACTCCAAACAGGAGCTGAATTTCCAAAACTCCCGATCTCGGTAGTTTCCCGGCGAGATTGACTTCGGTGATTCGATGATGGACTCCACCGTTGTTATGTTAGCTATTAGAAAACGATGTCGACGCCGGAGGGCGATCTCGCGAGATTCGGAGCGCAACTGGGATTCCGCAGAAGGACGACAAAACAATTTTTTAAGGACTGGCACGGCGCTATAACGGGGCGTCGCGTGAAGGACAGAACCGCGTGTTAGTGCGGAGGGACATGTCCGCGAATCTGGCGGGCAAGCCTGCTGGGCTTGGAGGTTAGCCGAATCCTGCGTCCTGCGGCGAGAGTGAATCCTATTTGAGGCCCGTCACCGAATAGAGCTCGGAAAGCAGGCGAGAATGGCTGTAAACGTAGGCTCGGCCGTCCGAGCTGAAGTGAAGGTGAGCGATGTTCTGAAGTCCCGCGGTGTCTGGAGGAATCATTTCTTTAAAAGGCTGCCTCTGTCCGGTCAGAACGTTTAAACGATAGACCTTGAGTGGTGATTGTTTCCACCGATACACATACATAAAGTGCGGATCTGAGGTCCATGCGAAACTTTCGCCGGCTTGCAATCCCGGGATCGGGTGTGGCGCCCCACCTTCGGTGGGATACAACCATCCTCCATCACCGCCAAAACCACCGGCGATCAATTTGCCGTCCGGAGAGATCTCGCAGAACGTAACTCCTTCCGGAGTCACTGGACGTGGTTTGCCTCCGTCCAGATCCTGAGCGAAACACTGCACGCTGTGACCAAGTCGCTTTCCGGAGAAAACGATTTGCTTACCATCCGGCATCCACTCAGCTCCGTACCAGTACTCCTGAATGTCGCCTTTTTCGATTTGCTTGGCCGTGCCCGCTCCGGTGGGTAAGAGCAGAAGGTGGGCATTGGAAACAATCGTGGTTGCCCATTTTCCATCGCGAGATAAATTGCCGGTCATTCCTTGGCCAAGTGGAATGGGGGGAGATCCTCGCGTGTCCCGCACGGCGACGGTGTAGGCTGGTCCGGAGTCAGATCCTTCTTCATTGAAGAGCACAGTGTTGCCGTCACCGGACATATCGGTGGGGATAGACCAGTCTCCCCACGAGAGCTCCGCTTCCTTGGTTGCTCCCGGCGCCAAAGCCATCATTCCGACGCGTTGTTCATCGCGGGTCAAAAGGATTCTGCCATCGGAGGCGATGTCCTCCAGCGTGACTCCTCCAGGTGCACGGAAGATCAGACGCTGGTGACCCGATAGATCCACAGCATAAATTCGACGTTCGATTCCGGCTTGGGCACCCGAAAACCAGATCTCGGTTCCGTCCGCCAACCATGCCAACCCTTCGACACTTCCCCATCCTGCAGAGACAACCCGCTTGTGTCCCTCAAGATCGACGATCGAGACAACCCCGTTGTCGTCAGCGTAGATCGGGTGATCCAGGAATGCGACTTGATCCCCTTTGGGAGAAATCCGCGGATGGCTGATCCAGCCGGCAGTTTCAGATAGAACATGGCCGAGGGGAAATTCAAGACGCTGTTTGCCGTTGACATTGCGGACTACGGCTAACGTCGTCCCATCTGGGGACCAATCAGCCCAGTCGATATTTTCAGCGAGCTGACGAGGAGATCCGCCCGTCAGTGGGACTTGGCCAAGAGTTCCCGAGGCTGCGAACAAGAAGCGACTTTCGACCGACTGCAGCACCGCCATTTCACCCGAGGAAGAAACTGCAAGCAGCCGGGTTGCGGGCAATCCGAGGCTTCGCGATCCAGGGATTTTCGGGTCCGTAGCGAATATTTCAGTTGGTCCGCCGTCCCAGGAGGCAGCGTAAATAACGCTGTGACCGTCCGGCGCAAACCTTGCTGAGTACACTCTGCCGCGGCCGACGGTCAGCCTCTGAAAGTCTGGCGGCTGCCACTTGGCAGTACGGTGACCGAGGAAAACACCCGATCCGACGAGGAAAGCTGAAACGACGATTGCGAGAAGTGCCAGAAGCGTGCGGCGGCCAAATACCGGTATCGTTCCGCTGGGCTGATCGCTGTTGATCGCGAGTAGCTCCGGATGCGTGTCCACCTCAGCTTCGTCCAAACTCGCCACAAAGCGGTAACCACGACGTGGCACCGTCTCAATGAAGGAAGGGTTTTCGGCGGAATCGCCCAGGGCAGCGCGGAGCTTGCCGACCGCGACATTGACTGCATGGTCGAAGTCTCCAAAACTTTCCTCCGGCCAGATACGGGACTGAAGTTCCTCGCGAGTGACCAGCTCACCCCGGTGCTCCAAGAGGATCTGCAGCACTCTGAAGGGCTGATCCTGGAGTTTGATGCGGCTCCCAGACTTACGGATCTCTCCGGCATGGAGATCGGCCTCAAATTCCCCAAAACGAATTGTTTGGTTCCCGTTATGCACGGCAAAATTTCCCATTCTCACGGAAGTCTAGCATCTTTGGCCACCTTTGCTAGGAGCGCTGTCACAGCGAATTGGTTTCCTGATGTCTCGGGAGAGCATGGTCTCCGCATGTCTCCGATGTGTCTCCGGAGGCGGTATTAACTGTAGATGCAAAAGCTAGCCGCTGTGTATTGAGATTGGTGGCCTTGATCAAATATACCTTCCGACGTTGGGTGAAGAAGACCCGATGATGAATACGCTTTAACAGATCCTTACGGAGGGTATTGATCGCTAATTCCTCAGGAGGAATCAATGAACCAGATGGGCCAAAAAACGGTCGCCATGATCGCATTAGGAACTTTTGCACTCGTTATCGGGCTCGGCGAGCTCCGGCAAGCGCAAGCGCAGGAGGCCAAAGAACTCTATCCAAGCATGGCGCCACTTGATCAGTACCTAATGGATCGCGACGCCGAGATTGCCATGGCGCGAAGCGCGGCCCCGGAGGCCATCTCGCGCGACGCCGAAATCCTGGTTCTAGGGCGGCACGGCTATGAAACCGCCGTCAAAGGCACCAACGGTTTCGTATGCGCTGTGGAGCGATCGTGGATGGGGCAACTCGAGGGCGAAGGTGCTGACAGATTTTGGAACCCTAAGGGTCGCGGGCCGGTCTGCTTCAATCCGCCGGCTGCCCGCTCCATCCTGCCAATTACGATTAAAAGAACCGAGCTGGTATTAGCCGGTCAATCCAAAGCTCAGATCTTCGAAGCCATGAAGGCATTCGTAAAGGACGGGCTGCCACCCCTGGAGCCTGGAGCCATGTCCTTCATGATGTCGAAAGAACAGCACCTTAACGATGGCAGCCACCCTAACTGGATGGCTCACCTGATGTTTTACACCCCAGTCACGGACGGTTCCGTTTGGGGTGCAGACATGCCCCTTTCCCCCGTGATGCTGCATCCGCACTTCAGGGGCAATCCGGAACCGATCGACGAATTCATGGTTTCCGCGGGCTGGTGGTCGGATGGAACGCCGGACCCAGTCAAGCCGGATTAGGAGATTCGAGTGAGTGTGACCGGCGTGTCCTCAAGAGTCAGCAATGAGGGCCGGACCGTGGGAGCGAGATGAACTGGAACTAGAGGCCAAATCGATGAGTGTGCATGCCACGATGAACTTCGGGGAGAGGACCACTAAGGAAACCGGGAATGGAAGTCTTTTGGATAACGAAGATCCGCAAGCAAAGGCGGCCTGTGAAGAACTGCCGCTGCCAAAGCGGCCTTCATGGACGCTTGCGATGGGGAACTCTGTGCGGATCGCGATCAAAACCAAAGGGAGAATTCTCCTCATCGATGCCGGAGACGTGATCGCAGTGGAAGCCAAAGGAAGGTATGTCTTGTTATTGCATATTTCAAGTTCGCACCTGTTGCGAGAGTCTATTTCGACGATGGAGGAAAAGCTCAATCTGCACGGGTTTGTGCGAATTCATCGATCGGTGTTGGTGAACGCCGCATTGGTTGAAGAGATTCATTCATTGCCCTCGGGCGATTATCTTCTTCGCGTGCGGGGAGGAAGAGAACTGACAGCTACTCGTACCTACAAGAAGAATCTGCAACTCCTGGCGCAGTTGTGGATCGGCACGGAGGGTTTTGTCGCCCAGTAGGAATTCAGACGCCAAAACGGCAGTGAGCCCTGGAACAGGCGGTTCCCAACCCGACAGTTTCAATTCGCGAATCGCTTCTCCAGCGCCGCTGAGGTCGGCGAGGCGGACGAAACAATCATTGATTGACCCCGCTGGCAAGAATTCCACCGTCGACTACGATCGCCTGTCCAGTGATAAAAGTGGCGGCGTCGGAAGCCAGGAACACCGCAGCCCCCACGAGTTCCTCGAGTTGACCGAACCGCGCCATTGGCGTTCGCAGCAGGAACTCCTGTCCGCGGGCCGTGCCATCGAGCAACGACGCATTCAAGGCTGTGCGAAATACGCCCGGCACCAGGGCATTGACGCACACTCCGTGTCGAGCCCATTCGATGGCCAGCGACTTGGTGAGAGACAGTACGCCTGCCTTGCTGGCGCCGTATGCCGCGACTTCGTAAAGACCGAGGAAGCAGGAAAGTGAACCTATGTTGATGATGCGACCGCAGCTTTGCTCGATCATGTGCCGGCCGAAGACTTGCATGGCGCGCAATGTGCCGGTCAGGTTCGTTTCCAATATTGCGTTCCATTCCGGCTCGCCTAAATCTAGAGTGGGAGTTCGTTTCGTTTGGCCGGCGCAGTTTACGAGGATCTGCACGCTGCCGAATGTGCAGCAAACGTCCTCGAGCAATGCGTTCAGACTTTCTTTGCTTGTCACGTCGCAGGTGATCGACAGCGACTTTCGGCCAAGTGCCACAATCTCGTCGCTGGCCGTACGGACCAGTTCTGAGCGGCGTCCCGTCGGAATCACATTTGCGCCAGCCTGTGCCAGCCCACGGGCCAACGTCAGTCCAATGCCGCTGGTTCCACCGATAACGACTGCCGTTTTACCGGTTAGGTCCAATAGAGGATGGCCCATTTGTTTCTCCGCGCGCACGACGACAACACATCAGAGGGAAACGCCCCTCTTCCAGGGAATGAAGTCGTCCTGACCGAGCAACTCTGCCTTGGCTCGAACCCGGCCGCTCGCCACTTCAACTACACGCTCCAGCAATGCGTCTCCCATCTCTGCGATCGTGCTCTCTCCTGAGATGACAGCACCCGTGTCAATATCAATGATGTCTCGCATCCGTTGGGCCAGCGGCGAATTGGTTGAAATCTTGATCACCGGCGCAATGGGATTTCCGGTCGGCGTCCCCAGCCCGGTAGTGAACAGAACAAGGTTGGCGCCTGCGCCGACCTGCGCGGTGACGCATTCGACATCGTTACCCGGTGTGCACTGGAGGTTTAATCCCTGCTCCGTGCAGTACTCAGGATAATCGAGCACTGCGGTCACCGGAGAAGCTCCTCCTTTCCGGGCCGCCCCGGCGGATTTCATGGCGTCGGTAACTAATCCATCCTGAATGTTTCCGGGCGAAGGATTCATGTCGAAGCCCGAGCCGACAGCTTTTGCCCGACTCGCATAATCGCTCATCAATTGAATGAACCGAGCGGCAACGGGCTTCCCGACGCAACGATCGATCAATTCCTGCTCGACGCCGCAGAGTTCGGGGAATTCGGAGAGCATGCTCCTCGCCCCAAGAGCTGCTAACGTATCCGACACCCGGCCAACCGCGGGATTCGCAGATATGCCGGAAAACCCATCCGAGCCGCCGCACTTCAAACCCACGCACAATTGTGAGAGAGAGGCGGCGGCGCGCTGACTTTTGTTCGCCTCCATGAGTCCGACGAAAGTCGACTGGATGGCTTCCGAAAGCATCTTGTATTCGGAGCCGCTCTGTTGCTGCTCAAGCACGTACATAGGCTTGCTGAAATGAGGATCATGCCGGGCGATCTGTTCCTTGAGAATGGCAACTTGTGAATTCTGGCATCCCAGACTTAGAACAGTCGCTCCGGCGACATTCGGATGATGGATATACCCGGCAAGCAGCCCGCAAAGATTGTTGGCGTCTTCACGCGTTCCGCCGCAGCCACCCTCATGCATCAGAAACTTGATTCCATCAACATTCTCGAGGAACTTGGGACGGATGGCCGAGTAGGCCTGCGGCTCCAGCGCGTGTGTCTCGATGGTTTTCGATTTGCCCTCACCATAAAGGCGAACCATTTCCGCTACCTGTTGCCGATAGATGTTCGGCTGAGCAAAACCCAGTTCCTCCTCGAACGCCTGTTTTAATACCGCAATATTTCGGTTCTCACAGAAAACCAGCGGCACCACTAACCAATAGTTTCGCGTCCCGACCTGCCCATCGGGCCGGTGGTATCCAAGGAAGGTTCGCTGCTGCCACCGCGACACATCAGGCGGATTCCACTCGCACCGTCGCGAACTGTCGGAATAGCCCGAGGCCTCGTGTTGTACGTTGCGTGTCGTCAGAACTTCACCGGCTTGGATTCGCTGTCTCGCCTTGCCGACGAGGACACCGTACATCACTACATCATCACCGGTTGATAGATCCCGCGTGGCAAACTTGTGTTTGGCGGGAACATCCGACATCAGAATGTAGGCTTGGTCCGCGTACGTGATGCGCTCACCCTTGCACAGATCTGTGAGTGCAACTAGCACATTGTCTTTGGGGTCGATTTTCAGAACGCTATTCTGCATCGCAGGCCTGCGCAAACCAGTGTGAGGCCGAGTCCCGCCGGTCGCTTAACCCGGGTACTCACACGACTGATCAGTGTAATCTGTCCAGTCACCAACGGGCACCGGGACCTGGAACTTTCACAGTGTGAGACCAACCGCGCTTTTCAATCCCACTCCGTTCTCGATCCGCATCGGGCGCGGCTTGTGGTCGTTCGAGTTCTTGTATACTTTCCGGGCATCGCACTGGGCACGCACTAGGGCGTATCGGAGAAAGAAGCCAAGAAATGGTGTTAAGGGTTTTCAACGACAAGAGTTCGTTGGGAAAAGCGGCCGCCGAGAAGGCGGCAGCTGCGATCCGCCGCGCCATCCGGGACCGTGGCCAGGCACGCGTCATCGCCGCCACCGGGACGTCTCAGTTCGAGTTTCTGGCTGCTCTCACCAAGTCTACGGATATCGATTGGGGACGAGTCGAAGTGTTTCATCTCGACGAATATATCGGCCTGCCTGCGACCCATCCTGCAAGCTTTCGCAAGATACTTCTTGAGCGGCTGGTGAACAAAACCGGAATCGCGAAGTTCCATCCGCTCGACGGCGACGCGCGCGATGTTTCCGAGGTCATCCGCCAGATGGGCCGGGCGCTCGCATCTGCGGCGGTGGATATCGCCTTTGTGGGCGTCGGGGAGAACGGACATCTTGCCTTCAACGATCCTCCAGCAGACTTCGAAACCGAAGAGCCGTACCTGATCGTCAATCTTGACGAAGCTTGCCGCAGCCAGCAGGTCGGAGAAGGCTGGTTCGCCGATATATCACAAGTGCCCAAGCAGGCAATCTCGATGTCCGTACGGCAAATCATGAAGGCGAAGGAGATTCTGGCAATCGTGCCCGAGTCGCGAAAGGCGCAGGCCGTGAAGATGTGCTTCGAGGGCGGGATCAGTCCGATGGCGCCTGCTTCGATCTTGCGCACGCACGCCACGGCCCACATGTATCTCGACAAGGAGTCCTCCAGTTTGCTCAGTTCGGCATTGGAGACCTCCGCATAGGGTCGTGGGAGAAGACCCCTGGAGTCAACTCACCCACAATTAATTCAACACCGACATGGATACGACCGGACAGTCCCCGTCACGCAGCGCGCGCTCGGTCCCCAACCTACGCTGGCGGATCGGCGGACTGCTGTTTGCCTCCACCGTGATCAACTACATCGACCGCCAGACGCTTTCCTGGCTGGCTCCGTATCTTCAATCCCAGTACCACTGGACCAATAGCGACTATGCCAATCTCGCGATCGCTTTCCGCGTCGCGTACTCCATCGGGCAAACGGTTTTCGGCAAGCTCATGGATCGCATCGGTACGCGCCGAGGCCTCACACTTAGTGTCTTTTTTTACTCGATCGTCTCAATGCTGACTTCGTTAGCGAGTGGGTTTTATAGCCTTGCTTCCTTCCGCTTCTTGCTGGGCGCCGGCGAATCGCCCAACTGGCCAGCCGCAACGAAAGCCGTCTCAGAATGGTTTCCGAAGAGCGAGCGTGGCCTGGCGACGGCACTGTTTGACAGCGGTTCCTCGATCGGAGCGGCAATTACGCCCTACCTGACCTACTCGATCTACTCGCGTTGGGGATGGCGTCCCGCGTTCATGGATCCAGGCGCCCTCGGCTTCCTCTGGCTGATCGCCTGGCGATGGCTTTATTATCCGCCGGAAAGCCACCCGCTCATCAGCGAAGGCGAACTCCGCATGATCGCGGCCGACAAGCGTGATGCGGATGCACAGGACGAGGGCACGACTCGTCCGCGTTGGCGCGATCTGCTCAAACTGCCGCAGACCTGGGGAACGATCGTCGCGAGAAGTTTTACCGACCCGGTTTTCTTTTTCATCGCCGAGTGGTTCCCCATCTATCTGGTCGCGAAGGGAATCGAACTGAAAACCAGCCTCATCGCGGTCTGGATACCATTCGTTGCTGCTGACGCAGGTAGTTTCTTCGGCGGCGCAGTGTCGGGCTACCTGATCAAGCGAGGATGGTCAGTGGGCGCGGCGCGCAAGGCCGTGATGATTTACGGCGGGATTGGAATGACGTTGCTGATCCCTACGGTATTCACAACCAGTCTCTATTTGATTTCCTTCCTCTTCGCATTTGCGACTTTTTCCTACGCCGGATTCACGATCATGGCAAACGTGCTGCCGTCCGACCTTTACCACAGCGAGTCCGTGGCGTCGGTGAGCGGCCTGAGCGGCACGGGCGCCGGAATCGGAACCATTGTAGCCTTCAAGTTCATAGGTTATTTGTCCGACGCGCGGCGATCCACCGGAACTCATTCCTTCGATCCGATCGTGATTGTCGCGGGCCTGGTTCCGTTTGTCGGAATGCTTCTCGTGTTGTTGCTGGTCCGCAATACGCAGGCAACGGACCAGGGGCTTGTGCGCCGAATTTGAATGGTTCGAGCTTCTCTCGACGAATTTGTATGCGAAATTGTTTGGCCATGCTAGGCGATTCCTTGAGGGCCAAACTAGGGCATCGATCGTGCGAGCTCAGTAGATGAGCTTTAGCGAAAACTGAACTTGCCGCGAAGTTCCCGCCGTCTTACTGATCATGCCAAATCCTGTACCCTCGATGATATTGGCAGGTAGTCCCATGTTGACGATATTAAACAGATTAAAGAACTCCCCGCGGAATTGCAGGTCCGCTCGCTCCACGCCGCTCTCTCGGCGGCCGATCGGAGTCGTCTTAATGAGCGCAAAATCGAAATCATAATATGCCGGTCCACGAAATGTATTACGGCCGAGCGTTCCAAAGCGCCCGGAGTTCGGTCCAGTCCCGCCCGAGATCCCGATGGGAATCGAAAAGAAGCTTCCGTTGTTCGCGCCGCGCCCGAAATAGTCGTCGCGCGGTCGGGTTGAGCTGCCGGCGCTCGAAAGGTCCGGTGTTCCGGCCTCGTCTGGTCGGTCCGCGCCAAACGTTCCCGCACCCGTTTGCTGGATTCCCGAATACACCGTAAACGGCGAACCGCTCATAATCGTTGAGATGCTTAGAAACTCCCAGCCCTTCGTCAACAACTGGGTTCGATCCGACTGAAGTCCCAGATGTTCGAAATGCAAATCCTGGGCCGCGCTCAACGTGAAGGCGTGGGTCACGTCAAAGCTCGACGGCCCCCTCTCGGCTCGCGTGTCGAAAGGGTCCTGTGGGCTGAACTGCGTCACGGCGCCGGTGGATCCTGTTCCTCCTACGATGCCGCTGACATCATCCAGTGATTTGCCCCAAGTGTAACCTGCTTGCAATGACGGACCGCCATGCCCAACATTTCCCGACAAAGAAGTCTGGAGCGCGTTGTACGATGAGTGCGACGTTGCTGTCATCACCGACTCGAATCCGAAACCTCCCGCCACCGCTCCGCTGCTGTCGAAGTTTGTAAAGCGAGCAAATTCCGAGTTCGCTCCGGGATATGCGTTCGGATATGACATTCTGGGAAGTCGAAACGCCGATGTTCCCACATACGCGACATCAGCCGTAAGACCGCCGAAAGCCCGTTCCAGCCCCAGCGTCCAAGTCTGCAGGTAGCCGTTGCCAAAATGCCGGTCGATCCCTGCCAGACTCAGCAGCGAGAGCTGATGACTTGGCGCCAGTGTTGCCAAATCCTGCTGGTATCGATTCACGTCCATCACCGTGTTCGCCGGCACTTTTTTCGGATCGCCGCTGGCCAACACATTCATGCCTGCTGTGTTGTAGACCTGCGGCAACTCGCCCGGTGTGATTTGGAATCCGTAGGAAATCTCCCCGTTCTGCGCCGCATTGACACGTGGATAAACAACGTAGGGCGTTGACCCTGTCAGAAGATTGTCCTGCCAGATATTCGGCGGAATCACAGTGATCGCCCCACCCATGTGCAGGTGCACGGCCTGCGGAGCATTCCACTCCACCTGCACGCGCGGCCCCCAGCCGTTCCAATCCGTCTTATAAGTAGGCTGTGGATTGATCAGGTATTCCTGCCCAACGCCCGCCGGTGGGAACGAATTCAGAAAGCTCGATGTTCGGTACGCCCGCTCTGAAATCGGCGTGTAGAGCTCGTATCGCAGCCCGTAATGGAGCATCCATTCCGGATTGATTTTCCATGTGTCCTCGATGTAGGCGTTCACATCATTCCGGTTGATCGCCGCTGGCCCAATATGCGCGCCATCCGACGAATAAGGCGGCGCTACCGCGACCGTGTACGCGTACGGATAGCCGATCAGCAAGCTGCTTAGCGTGTCTGGTAGAGGATCGCGGGCTTGCACATTGTGCTGTCCGCTAGCGGAAGGAATGAACACTGGCGAGTAAACCGTTCCGCCGCCAAAATCATATTCGCCATTGGGACTGGTTCCGAAGTACGTCGTGTCGCGATTAAGTCGCGCCTCCGCACCCCATTTCACAGCGTGCCGCGCAGTCGTCCACGTAAAATTCAATTGCGCCAGGAACAAATTCCCGAATGCAGACATCACCGAACCTGCCGTGCTGTTGTATGCCTCGTAAAGGCCGTCGATGAACTTCA
>Ga0206878_10257_pt1 | contig 20896 bp, 17 predicted proteins | sample Alteio_BWOrgCont_8_FD_152621 | JGI IMG/M metagenome (GOLD analysis project Ga0206878, IMG submission 152621) | Enriched cells from forest soil in Barre Woods Harvard Forest LTER site, Petersham, Massachusetts, United States -... | ecosystem: Environmental > Terrestrial > Soil > Temperate forest >... | reverse complement strand
GCGGTCAACATTTTCCTTGAGAAAGATTTTTGCCGCAACCGCATTCGTCACGAACGTCAGCGAAGCCGACGCCGGAGCCACCAGGCTCAAATCCGCGTGACTAAGTGCAAACAGGAGGGAAAAAAAACTCAGCCCCATAAAGAACACGCCCGAAAGAAAGCGCCCGTTACTCAACACTGCCAGAATCGCGCCACTCAAGCCGCTTTTCGCCTTGATCTCATCCAGGTCGCCTATGCCGCGCATGGCCGCCGCGATCAATACATCGCCGACCGTCGCAAAAATCACAATTGCCGCGATCATTGCCGCGTCTGCGAAGCCGTTTCCGGGAGTCAGAATACTCACGACTGACTGGCCTCCGCTCCGGGCACGGGACATTTTTTCGGCATCTCCGTATACGACGGGCCCTGCGTCACGAATCCCACACCGGCGGTAATCAGCAGTATTCCCAGCCATCGTCCGGGAGAAATCTGCTCATGCAGCCAAAACCGCGCCAGAAGAGCGACAAATACATTGCCGATCGATGTCGCGGGCAGCACAAACGTCAAATCGGCCCAGGAAAGGGAAGCCAGATAGGATGCGAAGAAGCAGATGAGCAGCGCAATCCCGAGCAAAATCTGCGGCGTGCTCACGGCGTAAATCAGCGTTGCAAGATGGTCTAGCGAAACCGGCCCTATGCGCTTCATGCCCACGCTCAGCAGCGTGTCGCCCAGCGGAGCCGTAACCGCCACTACGCCCAGCACAAGATACCGCCGGAATGTCATCGTAGATTTCGTCATTCGATTCGGCCGATACCCGGGATTGTGTAAGCAAAAACGGCCAGCATCTGCGGCTGGCCGTTATCTTTCGTTGAGACGGCGGCTACGCTCCAACGTTAGCCGGTGTCGTAGACTCCGTCGTAGCCTGCGATTTCGCGTTCTTCACAACCTTGTTCCGTTGCGCGCGCAGCTTGAGGAACGACTTCGACTCCGCATACAGCCGCTTCAGGTCGCGGTTCACGATCGCCTTGCTCACCACGCGCCACGCCGCCTTCGGCCGGAAGTAGTACTCGTCATAGAACCGATGCACCATCTCCAGCACATATTCCTTTGGCAGTCCGGGATACTCGATGTGCGCCAATTGATGGCCTTCCTCATCGACCATCTGCCCGTTGTTGACGATGAAGCCGTTCTCCTTCGCGTAATCGTAGAACTCTGTGCCCGGATAAGCGTGCGCAATCGAAACCTGGATCGTCTCGACGTCCAGGCTCTTGGCGAAGTTGATTGTGTTGCGAATCGATTCCTTCGTCTCGCCCGGCAGTCCCAGGATGAAGTCCCCATGAATCGTCAGGCCGAGGTCGTGGCAGTCGCGCGTAAAGTCCCGCGCCCGCTCGACGGTTGCGCCCTTCTTAATGTTCTTCAGAATCTGCGGATCGCCCGACTCGAAACCGACGATCAGCAAACGGCAGCCTGCTTCGCGCATCGCCTTCAGCGTCTCGCGGTCCGTAGTCACGCGCGATGTGCAGGACCACGTCAGGCCCAGCGGTTTCAGCTTGGCGCAAAGTTCAACCGTGCGCGCCTTCTGAATGTTGAACGTATCGTCGTCGAAGAAAAATTCCTTCACATGCGGGAAGAGCTTCTTCGCGTGGGCCATCTCCGCCGCAACATCATCCGTTGACCGCTTGCGCCATGCATGCCCACTCAACGTCTGCGGCCACAGGCAGAAAGTGCACTGCGCCGGGCACCCGCGCGTCGAGTAAAGCGACACATAAGGATGCAGCAGGAACGGCACGTTGTATTTGGTCACATCCATGTCGCGGGCGTAGATGTCCGTCACCCACGGCATCGCATCGAGATCTTCCACCTGCGGCCGGTCTGGATTATGCGCGATCGAGCCATTCTTGCGATAGCTGATGCCAAGAATCTCGTCGAGGGGCTTGCCATTCGCGTACTCCACGACTGAGAAGTCGAACTCGCGGCGGCAGACAAAGTCGATCACCGGGCACTCGTTCAGCGCGCGGTCGGGAGAGGTCGTCACCGGCGGCCCGACGAAAGCAATGCGGATCGAAGGGTTCGCCCGCTTGATCGCCTCGGCCAGCTTCTGATCGCCGGTCCAGCCCGGAGTGCTGGTAAACAGCACCAGGAACTGGTAACCCTTGGCAATCTCGATGGTCTCCTCCGCCGAAACGTGGTGGGGAGGTGCATCGAGCAGTTTGGAGCCTTCCAGCATACCCGCCGGATAAGCCAGCCAGACCGGGTACCAATACGACTCGATTTCGCGGGTCGCGGGCCAGCGCGAACTCGCGCCGCCATCAAAATTCTCGAACGAGGGAGGGTTCAGAAACAGCGTTTTCAGAGGCATATATATGTCTTTCAGTTTACCACTTTAGCGGAGAAGGGAAGCCGCTTTACTGTGCCTAACTGGACACATTCACAATCATTTAGCCGCCCCGCGTACCCAATCCTCGATCTGTCCCAGAGACCGCATCAAGGTCAATTCCACCCGAATCATCGAGAAAGTTGCGTCGAGCGCGTCAACGTACCGCTCGCGTTCCTGGATCAGCGCCTGCTGCTCGTCCTTCGGACTGACCGGCGGAGCATTCGGAGAACCGCTGCCATTCTGTAACTGCGCCTGAATCGTTTCCAGCTGTTCCTGCGCCAGCTGGCTCCTCAGTTCGGCGATCCGCCGTTGAATCGCCAGCTCTCTGATGCTGTGGCGCAGCGAATACACCTGTTCGCTGGTCTGGAATTTTGTTTGGTCGGCTTCGGCCCCGGCCCGCTGCGCGTCCGCTGCCGATTCGCGCGCCTTGGCGCGTCTGCTGGCGTCGTAAATCGGAAAGGTGATCTGCACGCCTATATCAAAGTTGTTGTGCTGGAAACGCAGATAATAGTTCTGGTAATTATTGAATTCGGCATAGCGGTTGTACTCTGCGCCGAAGCCGAATTGCGGCCGGTAGTTGTATTTCTCGTCGCCAAAGGAAATCAGTCGCTTCGACTTCGCATTTGCATACGCCGCCTGGACCCCAGTATTGGTCGCCATGAGCGTGTCTTCGATGGAATCATCTTCGGAAAACTCGGGCGAAGCCGGGATGCTCTTCGAATCGGTCACAAAACTCGAAGCCGGCAGTCCAGTAAGATGCGCGAGCTTCTGCTGCAACTGGCTCGCGTCATCCTCCAGGTGCAGCCTCTTTTCATCCACCTGCGCCGCAGTCAACTCCGCCTTGGTTACTTCCATCCGCCCGTCGATGCCGGCCAGCAGGCGATCCCGCTCGATCGCCGCCAGCTTTTCCGCATATTCCCTTTCCTGTGCTAGCGCCGCAAGCTGTCGGTTGTCGCTGTCCAGTTGGATGTAGGCCAGCGCCGTGTCCAGGGCAATTTGTTCTTCGTTGTCTTTGAGGTTCAACTGCGCCGAGTTCAACGCAGCACGCGCCGCGCGTATGTAATCCGGCTGCGAAAAGGAATACAGCAAGGACTGCGAGTTGACGTTGTAAACCGAAGGCTGTCCCACCGGAAACCCGTATGTATAGCCGACGGACGAGCCGAACATGAAGCTCGGCAGGTACGCGTCCCTCGATTCGGTGAGCGCCGCCTGGGCGCGTTGCACGTCGGCGACGGCCACCCTCACCGATGCACTGTTCCGCACAGCCAGGTCCACCACGGTCGGAAGAGACACCTGCGCCCATGCCTGACAGCCGCCAAGCAACACACAGGTTCCGAACCACCAGTAGATTCGTTTCTGCAACTTCATTCCTCTTACTACGAAGAGCAAATCCAGATTCTATTCTCGATTCCGTCTCCCGCGTCCCGAACAGATTAACGACTCATATTCGTGGACGCCGCGGGTAATCCCGCGTAATCCTTTGCCAGCGCCCGGGCAGCTGCAAACTCGCGCTGGGCCCCTTGCGTATCGCCCTGTTGTTTCAGCAGAATCCCGATTCGCGCGTGCACCACAAATGCCGGAGCGTCCTGGCTCAGCGCGTTCGACGCCAGGTAGTCGCGCATCCAGCTGATCGCCGTTTGCGGCTCCCGTCCGGCCTTCATCAATGTCGAAGCGCCATCCACCAGCGGCGGCCCGTGGTCGTGCTCCGCAGCAACTGCTCCGCTCTCAACCGCCGCCAGCATCTCGTTCCAACGCTCGCGTCTGCGATAGAAGCTTCCCAGGTCCATCCAGGATTGCGCCGCGGAATGAGAAGTGGAAATCTTTGCCCTGTAGGCCGTTTCCGCGCCCACGTAGTCTTTCTTCTCCTCCGCAATCCGTGCGCGCAAATCCAGCGCCCGCATCGGATCAAATCCGTCCAGCTGCCGAGCGATTCCTTCCGCCTTGCCGTATCCGCCACCCAACATCGCTGGAGCCTCCGCGTAGTACTCCCCTAGGTCGGAAAGCGCCTCGCCGTTCTTTCCGTCCAGGCTCGCCGCCGTCTCGAACTCCGCCCGGATCAGCTTCGCCAGCTTGTATGCCGCCACAAACGTCACCTGCTGTGCTTTTTCTCCGTACGAGCGTCCCAGCCACATGTGATAACTGCTGTTCCCTGGAGCAAGTTGCACGGCTTTTTCGCATGCCCCGATCGCATCGTCCCAACGCTCCTCAGCGTAAAAGACGCGGCAGCTCAGATTCAACGCTTCTGCATCCTTCGGATCCTGCCGCAGGGCGGTGTCCAGAAGCCGCAATGCGTCGTCGGCCTGGCCGTGGTTCATCGCCGTCATAACCTCATCCACAGCTTCACGAGACATCGACGCGAATCCTCTAACCGCTCCAACCGCCAGCGCGCAAACCATCGCCAGTCTCGCGAAATAACCTGCCGTCACTCCTTCACTTCCTGTTTCGCGCTTTATTTTGCCTCAACCACAGGCACCCGGTCGCCGATGGGCTGACCGTTGGTACTACCCAGCGCGACCACGTCGCCTACGTTAAGGCCCTTCAAAATCTCTACCTGCGTCAGATTCAGATTGCCTACCGTTACATCCGTCCGGTGAATCGTTCCATCCACCACGCGATACACAAACGAAGTGCCGCGCTCCGTATGAAGCGCCTCTCGGGGAATATTCAACGCGTTCCCCTCATTCGCAGTCGTAACCGTCACACGCACATTTGTGTTAGGCAGCAGGGTTTCGTCCGCGTCATCGATGGCTATGAGCACTTCGCCTACATTGCGCGTCCCGTAGGTGATAATCGTCGACGGCACGCGCTCCACGTGGCCTTGCCACACTCTTCCGGGTCGCGCATCCCACTCGATCGTAATCGGCTGACCCACGCGCAGCTTGCCGATTTCTGGTTCGTCGAAATATCCGAGTACCTGCATCTTCGAGAGATCGGCCATCTGCAACAGCAGGGTGCCCGTCTGCACATACTCCGACTTCGACACCGGAATCGAATACACCGTCCCCGAAAACGGCGCGCGGACAGTCGCCTGATTCCACAGCGATTGCGCCGCGGCATAGCTGGCCTGCGCTTCATCGAATGCAGCCTTCGAACGCGCCAGATCGCCGGCGTCATAGCGCTCGGTCTTTTTCTGCTGAAGCAGTTGCAGCGATGCGTTCGCCGTTGCCAGCCGCTGCTCCGCCGCCTTCACTTCGCTTGCTGACGCCGCTCCGGTCAACTGCAGCTTCTTAAGCGCATCTACATCGTGCTGCGCCTGGTCGCGATCCGTCTGCGTTTTCTGGAGATCCCCGCCCAATGTAAGCCGCTCTTCCTGCGTTCCGCCCTTGAGTGTGGCGCTGTAGGTTGCCTGTGCGTTCCGCAAGGCTGCCAGCGCCGCAGCCAGCCGTGTATGCGCGTCCGTGTCATCCATGGAAAGCAAAAGCGTGCCCTTGGTTACGCGCTGGCCTTCGTGGACATAGAGCACTTTGATCAGACCCGGAAACGGCGCATGTGCTTCGAAGTTCGCCTGCGGCTGCGGCTCGACCTTGCCATTGGTGGCGCTCGTGCTTCTCAGCTCGCCGCGCTGCGCAATCGCCGTCCGGACCGGAATTATCGTGCGGGTTGCCAGCCGCGTCACGTAGAAGACCAGCGCCACCGCGATGGCCGCCGCCAGCCACACCCACACCGGATTTCGTCTTCTTCTTTTTGCAATCGCCATTCAGAGCCCGGACCGGTGATAAGTATATAGGAGTCATTTCGATCCCTTTATGCGTCAAAAAGATGCTGATTGCATGAAGATTGCGTCAGCCGGACGTCATCGGCTGAGAAAAGGGCTGCGTCCCTGTCGCTCATCTGGTGTCCTACAATCTCTCTATGGCATCCGTTACCCAATCCACCATATCCCGCTATACTGACGAGCACGCCAAGGCCGGTCTCGACTTCAATTTCCCCGCCATCGAAACCTGGCAAAATCAGTTTCCCGCCTATGAAATCCTCATCGACGACCCCGAATTCACCTCCGTCTGCCCCAAGACCGGACTCCCCGACTTCGGCGTCATCCAGCTTCGCTACATGCCCCGCGAACGCTGCCTCGAACTCAAGTCGTGGAAGGAATACCTCTTCTCCTATCGCAACCTCGGCATCTTCCAGGAAAACATCGTCAACCAGATTCTCGAAGACGTAGTCAAAGCCTGCGACCCCGTCTGGGCCCATGTCCACGGAGATTTCCGTCCGCGCGGCGGCATCTCCACCATCGTCGACGCCCGTTGGCCGCGGCCAATTATTGATGAGAAAAAGTAATCCGGTGCCAGGTGCCCCACAGCCTGCCCTGAGCCGAGCCGAAGGGGTCCGGATTCTTAGACGTGGGTTCTAATTGCTAATCCCTGTTCCCTAATCCCTAATACCTGCCTTTGAGCTATCCTCAAGCCTCATGGCAGCTTCGACCCCAGCCACGCCGCGAATCTCTGCTGCCCGCACCGCCGGCATGGCGCTTTTCCTCCTCACCAGTCTCAACCTGTTCAACTTCATCGACCGATACATTCTTCCCGGCGTGCAGCCTCTGGTGCAGAAGGACTTCGCCCTCAACGATGCGCAGACCGGCCTGCTGACCACTGTCTTCTTCTTTGTCTACATGATCGCCGCCCCAGTCACCGGCTGGCTCGGCGACCATTTCCCGCGCAAGCCCCTCATCATTGTCGGAGCGCTCCTCTGGAGCATCGCCACCCTCTTCACCGCCTGGGTCCGCAGCTATGAGACCCTGCTCATCCGTCATGCCATTGTCGGCATCGGTGAGGCCACCTTCAGCATCTTCGCGCCCGCGCTGCTCGCCGACTTCTACCCCGAAGCCGATCGCAACCGTGTCCTGAGCATCTTCTACATCACTATCCCGGTTGGCGGGGCCCTCGGATACTTAAGCGGCGGTATCCTGGGCCAGCACTACGGCTGGCGCAAGCCCTTCTTCATCGCAGCGCTTCCCGGAGTTCTCATCGCTCTCGCCTTCTACTTCTTTGTCCGCGAACCGCAACGCGGCAGCGCCGACTCGCTCGCGCCTACCTTGAACCGCACCACTCTGTCCGGCCTTATCCGCAACCCCGCGTTCTGGACCGCAACCCTCGGCCTCGCCATGTGGACCTTTGCCGTCGGCGGCATCTCCACCTGGTTGCCCACCTTCCTGGTCCGCTTCGGATCCATGTCCGTCGCCAAAGCCGGAACCGTCGCCGGCGCACTCACTGTAGTCGATGGCCTGCTCGGAACCATCATCGGAGGATGGCTCGCGCACCGCTGGTTGCGCACCAACTATCGCGCCCTCTACTTAATCTCGGCATGGGGATCGGTGCTCGCCATACCCGCCGCTGCTCTGGTCTTTTTCGGGCCGCCTTCTGTCTTCATCCCTGGGGCCTTCCTTGCCGAGTTCTTTCTGTTCCTCGGCACCGGCCCGCTCAATGCTGCCATCGTAAACTCGGTCGCGGCGCCTATCCGCGCCACGGCAATCTCGCTTAATCTGCTCGTGATCCACGCCCTCGGCGACGCCTTCTCGCCGCACCTCATCGGACGCGTCTCCGACGCTACCAACCTCCGCATCGGACTCAGCATTACCCTCATCACCCTCGCCACCTCCGGACTCATCCTCTTCACCGGAGCGCGCTTCGCGCCAGTCATCTCCGACCGCAAATCGCCGACCCCGAACGCTGATCGCTGAGCCCAGGCATGGTCTTCCTCCTTCTCGCGCTCGACTGGATCATTGTGCTTCTCTGGACCGCCCGCATCCTCTCTGCCCTGCGCAACCTGCCGCGCATCCCCAATCTCCTCGACCCGAAATACCAGCTGCCGCTCACCGCGCAGGCAACGCCTCTCATCACCGTCATCGTTCCTGCCTGCAACGAGGAGGCCAACATCGAGGCCACGCTGCGCTCGCTTCTCGCCATCGAGTCTGTCCCGATAGAAATCCTCGCCATCGACGACCGCTCGACAGACATGACCGGCGCGATTATGGACCGTGTCGCCGCCGAATCCCAGTCCCGACTCACTGTCATCCATATCACCCACCTTCCGCCAGGATGGATGGGCAAGACCCACGCCATGGCCCTTGCCGCGCGTCTGGCTACGACACCCTGGCTGCTTTTCACCGACGCCGACATCGTTTTTTCGTCCGACTCACTGCTCCGCGTCCTCAACCTTGCCCAGACCGAGCGTGCAGATCATATTGTTCTTTTTCCCAGCATGGTTCTCGAGAGCTTCGGCGAAACTATGATGGTCGCCATCTTCCAGCTCTTTGGCACTCTCGGATCCCCGCCTTGGCGCGTTTCCGACCCGCGCAGCCGCGCCTCCATCGGCATCGGAGCCTTCAACCTCATCCGCGCCGATGTCTACCGCGCCATCGGCGGCTTCGAGGCGCTGCGCATGCAGGTTGTCGAAGACCTCCGGTTCGGCTTCGAAATCAAACGCGCCGGATATCGCCAGCGAGTCGCTTTCGGCCGTGGACTCATACGTCTGCGCTGGGCCGAAGGAACCCTTCACTTCATCCGCAACATCACCAAGAATTTCTTCGCCGTCTTCCGCTTCCGTGCCCTGCCCGCGTTCATCGCCTGCGCTGTGCTCATTCCGTTCTGCCTCGGACCCTTCGTCGCGCTCGCAGGTCCGCTCCGGTTCCGCATTCCGGCTGCGCTGCTCCTCCTTGTGCTTTTCTTTCTCTACCGCCTCTTCCACCGCCACAACGGAGTTCCGACCGCCTACTTCCTCACCTTTCCCATCGCAGCCGCCGTGCTCATCTACGCTCTTTTTCGCTCCGTGCTCGTCACCCTTCTGCGTGGCGGCATCCGCTGGCGCGGCACCTTCTATCCGATCTCGGAACTCCGCAAAAACTCGGGTCCCATCCGCTAGCAAATACAATTTTGGTATGAAGAAGTTACAAGACAAGGTCGCGCTTGTTACCGGGGCAGCAAAACGCATCGGCCGAGGCATCGCCTTCGCGCTCGCAGAAGAGGGTGCGCACGTCGCGATTACGTATCGTGACTCAGGGGACGAAGCCCGCCAGACCGTCCGCGAACTCGAAGATTTCGGCATCCGCGCCGCCGCCGTTCACGCCAACCTGCGTCAGCCTGAGAGCATTCAATCCGCCGTTGACCAGATTGCCGCCGATTTTGGACGCCCCGATTTTCCAGCTATAGACATCCTCGTCAACAACGCGGGCCGCTTCGAGACCGAGGTCCTGGAAAAAATCTCCGTTGAACAGTGGGACGCCATGTTCGAAACCAACACACGCGCGCCTTTCCTCGTCGCTCAGGCGGCGCATCCGTACCTCAAAGCCGTGCACGGGCGCATCATTAATATCGGATCGCTGGGAGGCATCCATCCCTGGCCCACCCACGGCCACTACTGCATCTCGAAGGCCGCCCTGCACATGCTGACCCAGGTGATGTCCAAGGCTTTCGCGCCTGAGATCAGCGTCAACTGCGTCGCTCCCGGCATGATCGTCAACGGAGAGGCCTCCGCCGAATTCGAGCACTTCGCCCGCAAAACCCCAATGCGTCGCAACGGGACCACCCAGGAAGTCGCCGCTGCCGTTCTCTTCTTCGCCACCGGCCCGCACTTCATCACCGGACAGCTCCTCGGTGTCGATGGAGGACTGGGTCTCTAAAATTCAGGTTTTCCGGCGAAGGCGGCATTCGTCGTGCGCGCAGCACCGCCGTAGGCGGCGGTCGCTGGACGCGCAGTCCTAGCTCGAAAACAATCTTCCGAGCAGCCCCTTCTGCCGTCTTCCCTGAGGGGCGCGGCTTTTCTCTTCGATTCCCTTCGGCGCTGGCTGTTCCGGCATATCTTCGCCGAAGAACGCCGCCTTCGGGTTGTCAAGGCACAGCCGCCTCGCTGTCTCCACGCCGAAGCGCTTGGCGACAACATCGTAGGCCTGGCGCAGTTTCGGAGGGCGCGACTCCAGATTGTGCGCATCCGTCGCCAGAAAATTCACCCAGTCTTTCTCGAGAAACTGCATCGCCAGCGATTGTGCCGTCCGCCCGAACCGCCCCGTCAGCGACGCTGCCGTGACCTGCACCAGGCAGCCCTGGCGCAGCCACTCCTTCATCCGCTCCGGGTGTCTTTGAATCGTCAGATTGCGCTCCGGATGCGTGATAATCGGCTGCAGCCCCGCCACCATCAGCTCGTAAAACGCGTCGTTTATGGTGGTCGGAATCATCAGGTCGTCGAATTCCACCAGCAGATACTGCTTGCCGTTAATCGTGTACTTGGCGTGATTCTTCAGCGCGTCTTCAATATTGTCGTAGGAAAGATGGAAGTCGCATCCCAACCCGAGCGTGACCTTGCCATTCAGGCGGCCCGTCAGTTCCTCAAGTTTCTGCCGGTTCATCTCTGGATCAAAAGCCCAGCGGGTATTCGCGTGCGGCGTGCACACAATATGAGTAATGCCGTTGTCCACTGCGTTCTCAGCCATGGCCAGAGACGTCTCAACATCTCGTGCTCCGTCGTCCAGGCCAAATAGCAGATGGTGGTGGATATCGATCATAATTGAAATTGCCGGGTCGTTGTAACGCTAATCCCTGATGGCTAAAGCCCCCACCATTGACTGAAAAATCTTGAAGCCATCCGCCGACCCAAGCATACGCTCGCTCGAGCGATCCGGGTGGGGCATCATCCCCAGCACGTTGCGCCCCTCGTTCAGAATCCCCGCAATATTATCAAGAGACCCGTTGGGATTTGCCTCCCGCGTCACTTCTCCCTCCGCTGTCGCATAGCGGAAGGCCACGCGGTCCTCACGCCGCAGCGCGTAAAGTGTGGCTGCATCGCAGAAGTAGTTCCCCTCCATGTGCCCAATTGGAATCTTCACCACCTCGCCCCGTTCGAGCGTCTGGGTAAAGGGAGTGTCCGCCGTCTCCGTCCGCAGATGCACCTGTTTGCAGATGTATTTGAGTCCCGCGTTCCGCATCAGCGCGCCCGGCAGCAATCCTGCTTCGCACAAAATCTGAAATCCATTGCAGATGCCCAGCACCAGGCCGCCATCGGCGGCAAACTTCTTCACCGACTGCATCACCGGAGAAAACCGCGCAATCGCGCCCGTCCGCAGATAATCGCCGTAAGCAAATCCGCCCGGAACCAGAATCGCATCGCAGTTTTCAAGGCTGGCGGAGTCGTGCCACAGGAAGGTAGCCGGTTGACCGGCCAGATCCGCGATCACATGGTAGGTGTCGTGGTCGCAATTCGATCCGGGAAAGACCAGCACGCCAAATTTCATATCGTTAGGCTAGCAGAATTTTCCGATCCCCTGATCTTCTCGTGGATTACGAAAAAGGATACCGGTCCGGTGGAATTGCTGTAGCGTCTGAAGTTATCCGACTCCCGTTTTCGCGCCCGCCGCGCGATCAAATTCATGCATTTCCGGAGGCGTTGGCGCAGCGAGCATCGTCAGATATAAAGTAGTAATAAGAAAGTCAATTCAGGCCGCATGATCGCACGTACTCCGTGCTGATCGGAAAGGCTGCTTATGGCAGACGCTCCGAAGACTGAGGTATCCCGCCGCGGATTTCTGAAGGGTGCCGGCATCACTGCTGCGTCCAGCGTAATTGCGTCCGCAAAAGCCTTCGGAAGCGAGGCAAAGGACGCGCTGCAAAGCGTGCAAACGGTCGGTCCGGGCGCGCTTCCCATCAAGTTACATATCAATGGCGAGGAACACACCGTCACAGTCGAGCCTCGCTACACGCTGGCTCAAACCCTGCGCGACAATCTTGGTCTGACCGGGACCAAGGTAGTGTGCGACCGCGGATCCTGTTCAGCCTGTACGGTGTGGATCGACAAGGTGCCGGCTCTGGCCTGCATGACGCTCTCCGTCGATGCTGTTGGCCGCGAGATTACGACCATCGAAGGCTTGTCGCACGGCGATACCATGCACCCGGTGCAGGCGGCATTCGTGAAACACGACGCCATGCAATGCGGCTTCTGTACACCAGGCATGGTTATGAGCTGCGTCGCTCTGCTGGAGCGCAATCCAAACCCGAACCTTGCCGATGTGAAGCATGCCGTCAGCGGAAATCTGTGCCGCTGCGGAACCTATCCCAAGGTCTTTGCCGCAACCCTCGATGTAGCGCAGCAACGTGCGGGTCTGGTGACTCTCGGCGCGGGAAGGGAGGCATAGCATGGCGCCCGAAACAGCAATCCTCGAAGGGCAGCAGGCGGCCGCAACGCAGCCAAAGCCGCAGCAGCCGACCCGGACCGATAATTTTGTCTTTGGCATTCCGCAGAACGGTCTGCAGCAGAAGCAGCGAGAAGTGCCACTCGATGAACCGCCGCCGCTGCCCCCGAACTCCGAACTCACCTATATCGGCAAGCCGACGCTGCGTTACGATGGCCCGGCGAAGGCCATGGGCAAGGGCAAGTACACGGCGGATGTGCAATTGCCGGGCATGCTTTACGCGCGCATGGTCGACGCCACCATCCCTCACGGACATATCCTCTCAATTGACACCAGCGCAGCCGAGAAGCTTCCCGGCGTGCGAGCCGTCTACGTCATTGAGCACGTCTATGGTGTTGCGGAGCTGCGCAATCCGAAGCTGGAAACTCCTTCGCGCTATCCCACTATCCGCTACGCTGGCCAGCCGATCGCAGGTGTCGCCGCCACTTCGCAGCAAATTGCAGATGATGCGGCAAAGCTGGTCAAGGTCCGTTACGACGCGAAGCCGTTTGTCGTAAATCGCACAGAAGCGCGTGCCGACGATGCCCCGGCGGTCTTTCCCGGTCCCGCAGACGAAGCCGGAAGTGCAGGCGGTGGTGGCGGCCCAGCCGACGTTCCGCAGAAGGGTAACGTACACGGGCCTGAGCGGCGCAAACGGGGCGACACGGACAAGGGTTTTGCCGAGGCCGATGTCATCGTCGAAAGCGAGTACTTTACCCAGGTGCAGACCCACTCCGCGCTCGAAACGCACGGCTTCGTCGTCGACTGGAAGCCCGACGAGGTCACCGTCTACGCCTCCACGCAGGGCACGTCGAGCGTGCGCAATGAGTTTGCCGACGTCTTCAAACTGCCCAAGAGCAAAGTCCGCGTTATCACCGAATACATGGGAGGCGGCTTCGGCGCAAAGTTTGGAGCAGGGAACGAAGGCGTAGTCGCGGCCAATCTATCGCGCAAGGCGAATGCGCCCGTCAAGTTGATGCTCGACCGGCGGCAGGAGCACATCGTCAGCAACCGGCCCGACTCGCACCAGATGCTCAAGATCGGTGCGAAGAACGACGGAACTCTCACCGCCATCCAACTCACCAGTTACGGCACCGCAGGCGTCGGAACCGGCGCAGGCACAGCGGGCCCGGCGACAAATATGTACAAATGCCCGAACGTGTTGACCGACGAGTACGACGTCTTTATCAACGCGGGTCCGGGCGCGGCCTTCCGCGCGCCAGGACATCCCCAGGGATGCTTCGCTTTCGAGCAGACCATCGATGAACTTGCGGTTAAGTTGAATATGGATCCGCTTGCGCTCCGCGAGAAGATCGACGAGAGTCCCGCGCGCAGGGTCGAGCGGCAGCTTATCGTGGAGCGCACCAACTGGCGCAACCGAAAAGCTGACGGCTCCGATTCCGGTCCCATCAAGCACGGCATGGGGATTGCGCAGTCGGTCTGGTATCGCTTCGTCAATATGAATTCCTCGTGCGAGGTTCGCGTCTCGCGCGATGGTTCCGTTGAACTCATGTCGGCTGTGCAGGATCTCGGAGGTGGCACCAAGACCATCCTTGCGCAGGTCGTCGGCGAGGAGTTTGGTATGGCTCCCGCAAATGTCGTCATCCGCATCGGCGACACGCGTTACCCGATTGGTCCTGACTCCGGCGGCAGCGTCACAGCCGGCTCCATCACGCCTGCGGTGCGCGATGCGGCATACCAGGCGAAAGGGAAGCTTTTTGCCGCGGTCGCCCCGGCGTTAGGCACGACGGCCGACAATCTCGCCATACGGAACGGTCGCGTCGTCTTCAAAAACGATCCGTCGAAGTCGTACTCTCTCAAGCAAGTCACAGCGAAACTGCCCACCGACGAAATTTCCGCTCGCGCAACACGCGTTGCCGAATACTCCAAGGACCGTCTCACCTATGGCGGTGTCGATTACGTCGAGCTCGCCGTCGACACGGAAACCGGCCGTATCCACGTCGAAAGAGTCTTCGGCGCGCACGATTGCGGCCGTCCCATTAACCCCACCGGCGTCATCAGTCAGATCAACGGCGGCATTTTGCAGGGCATTTCGTATGCCCTGTTCGAACAGCGCATCATGGATCCCCAAAGCGGTTATATGCTGAACGCGAACCTGGAGAACTACAAGATCCTGGGCGCGCGTGAGGTCCCCGAGATCGAAGTTGCGCTGATCGAGAACTACATCGCGCAGAGTTCCACCGACGCCGCCGGTATCGGCGAGTCTGCCGGGATCATCACGCTGGCCGCGGCCATCGGCAACGCCTTCTACAACGCCACAGGGGTGCGTATGCGCAAGATTCCCATGACTCCCGCAAACGTGCTCGCCGCGCTCGGTAAGGTGCAGGGAGAGGTGCAGGCATGAACAAGTTCGCGTTCGTTGATTGCAAAACGGTGGATGAGGCTCTAGCTCAGCTCGGCGACGGCGCCACCGTCAAGGCGGGCGGCATCGATCTACTCGACCTGATGAAAGAGGGCATCGTCTCTCCGCCCAAGCTCGTCAACATTCGTAATGTCGACAGCCTGCGTGGCATCACTGTTTCCGCCGACGGCCTGCATCTCGGTCCGCTCTCGACCCTGACCGAGATTGCCGACCATCCTGAGATTCAGCGGAGCTACTCCGCTCTGTCCGATGCCGCCGGACACGCAGCCACGCCGCAGGTACGCAACATGGCTACTCTCGGCGGCAACATCATGCAGCGCCCGCGCTGCTGGTATTTCCGCTCCAGCGACTTCGACTGCAAGAGGAAGGGCGGAGGCAGCGACGAGTGCCACGCGCACGCTGGCGAGAACCAGTACCACGCCATCATGAACAACAGTACCTGCGCCATGGTTCACCCCTCATCCACCGCGGTGCCTTTGCTTGGCATGGACGCGCAAGTGGAGCTCACCTCGAAGCGCGGCAAGCGCATGGTCCTGATGAGCGAGTTTTACGTGCCCCCGGAGAAGAGCGTGATCAACGAGACCGTCGTCCAGCCGGGAGAATTGATCACCAGAATCTTCGTCCCCGCGCCCGCGCCCGGCACCCGATCCGCCTATCAGAAATACGGCGAAAAGGAGAGCTTCGACTGGCCCATCGCCGATGCCGGCGTGGTGCTGGTAATGGACGGCGCGCTCTGCCGCAAGGCTTCCGTCGTGCTAGGCGTGGCCGCGCCCACGCCCATTCGTTCGAAGGCGGCTGAGGCGGTGCTCACCGGCAAGACGATCGACGAAGCTACCGCGCGCGCCGCAGGGAAGGCCGCCATGCAGGGGGCCACGCCACTTTCGCAAAACGGCTACAAGACCCAGCTTTTTCAGACAGCAATCTACCGCACTGTCCTGCTCGCCGTCGGGCAGATGCAGCGTGACCCGAGCGCCATCGGCTAAGGAGGACCGGTATGTCAACCCCACTCGTGCAGATCCATTGCGCCTCGCTCCGCAGCAAGTCTTCTTATGGCGCCTTCGGTGAATTTCACGATGAACTGATCGATGTAATGGGAGCAACCACCACCTACTGGTGTCTCAAGACCATGGGAAAAGCGGGCCCGGACGATCATTACGTTCACCGCTCTCTATGCCGCGAGGGGCGCTCTTGCTGGCAGAGTTGCGAGAGTGACGCTTAGCCGTATCCAGCCACCGCTCTGCCCGGAATCCCGCCACAAGCATAGAATCATCGCGTCCATAGCATTTTTCGGAAGCGTCTTAAAGACTATGCCGGCCTTCGACCTCCGCACTCACGGCCGCACCGCTCGCGACAGCGCCCGCATCGCTGGAACCGCTCTCGTCAACTGGTGGCGCGCCGTTTCCATTGAAGCTCTCTGCATCGCCATCCTCTGGTGGCTGGGCCTTGCCCTACTCGGTATACCGCTCGCGCCTCTCTGGGCGCTCATCGGTGGACTCATGACCTTCGTCGCCAACTTTGGAGGCGTCATTACCGTCATCTTCCCGGTCATGATGGTCCTTTTCAGCGGACGCGACGAATACCGCCTGGGCCTCGTCCTTGGCCTTTACGCGGCCATTGTTGTCATTGACCAGCTTCTGCTCCAGCCCTGGCTGCTCAAGCGAGTCACGCGCGTACCCATCTGGGCCTCCATCTTCGTTCCCATCCTGCTCGGCGTGGTCATCCCCTTCTGGGGAGTACTGCTGGCCCCTCCGCTGCTCGCCATCGTCTATGCCTTCCGCAAGCCGAAGCCCAAAGCCGTTCCGATTTCGCCGCCTGATCCACAACTCCCTGCATAAAGAACCGGAGTTACTGCATACTCATATTCTCCTGCGCGCGCCGGAACGCCCAGTCGTTCACGTGCACCGATCCCTGAAACGGCCGGTCGATATCCGCAATGGCCACCAGCGCCAGCGCCACCAGCAGCGAAAAGGCAAATACCTGAAGCCCATGCAGCAACGCGCTTTCCGACCCGAACATGCAGCTGGACATGATCGTCACCGTGCCTCCGATGATGAGCACGCACCACAGAATGCCGGGTAGCTTTGAGATGCTTTGCAGTCGCCGGATGCGCCTGTGTTCAGCCATTGCGCTTAACTCGTAAAGCGCATGGTCTTCCGCGGTAATTTCCGTGGGCGAGGCCGCCTTCACGGACATCAGAATGTGCCACATTCTTTGGTTGATCTCGTGGCTCTCGAACTCCCCATCCTGACCGCGGGCCATTTCCGGCCAATCCTGTTGGACCACAGTATCCGCATACTCTCTCGCCGCTATTCTCAGCTCGTTGCGCTGCCGGTCGGGCAGCCCTTCGGCTAGGCGGTAGACATTCACCAGTGCGTTAGCTTCGGAGTCTGCATTCAGGTCGGCCAGTCCAAAGTTCGTCCACACCGTGTAAAGCATGAATCCCACGATCACGGCGTAGGTCGTGCCCAGAATGCTCAGTTGCCAGCCGATCAGGTCGTTATGCGTTCTTCGCTTCTCCGTGGTCCAGAACCGGTTGATCGCTACCTTGAACAAGACCGAGCAAAGCACGATCACAATAACGAGTAGGACATCCTCCCAGGTAGTCAGCATTTCCAGCCTTCTGATCGAATCAAGCGATTTTCATCCCCGCCAAACACTCTGACAGAACCCCCCGCTATTTTCCAGTAGCCATTTTCTACATGTATCTGCCCGTGACTCTAATAGTGTCAGTTGATCTAACCGAGTGATCTTTCACGAATTAGGTTTGATCGAATCAAACTCCCCGGTCGCATAGAACAGCCGCAACTAATTCTCAGAGTTACCGTCTAAATGGTCGCAAGGCAGACTCCGCCCCTATGCATCTCAGACCCTCGACGCCGACGGCGCAATCTCGCTCCAGGAGTTTCTGCGAAAGCACCCTCGCCTCGCCCCCAGCATGCAATCTCATTCAAAGAGCCGGTCCCTTGACACGGCCATTCGAATCGCTTACAACCATCGCATTCGCGGGCTCGCTTTTTTCCGACGCTGCACTGTTTCTCGTTCAAGACCCGCATCAGTTTCTCGCTGTTCCCCCTCGCACCGCTCCTGACGCATTCAGCGGACGGGTATCGATTAACGCATCCCCAGAATGCGCGCATCGACGCACCGGAACAACATGCAGTGCCCAGTTCTTCGCCTCACGGTTCAATTGCCTCAAGACTGGATAGGATGGCCATGCTCGCAAAGATTCTCCGCTCCCTCAGCCCCCTCGCCTTCGCGGCGGCAGCCCTCACCCTTATCGCGCCAGCCCCGCTCGTCGCGCAAACCGCGGCCCCTTCGCTCGTGCCTAATCGGCTCACTCAGCCCATCGACGAGAACTCCCGCATCACCCTCAAGGGAACCGTCAGCCCGCTGGCTAAGGCCGCCAACGACCGCGGAGCGGCGCCAGCCAGCATGCCCCTCGACCGCCTCACGCTGGTCCTCAAGCGCAGTGCCGCGCAGGAGTCCGCCCTCAGGCAGTTTATTAGCGACATGCACACGCCTGGCACCGCCAGCTATCACAAATGGCTCACGCCCGAGCAGTTTGGCAAGCAGTTCGGCCCCTCCGATCAGGACATCGCCACGGTTGAAGCCTGGCTCCAGTCCAAGGGCTTCAGCGTCACCAAGGTCAATGCCGGCAAGCAGACTATCGAGATGTCCGGCAGCGCCTCCCAATTCAGTGCCGCATTTCACGCGCAGATCCACAAGTACATGGTGAATGGCGAGACCCACTACGCCAACGCCACCGACCCCCAGATACCTACGGCGCTCGCACCGGTCATCGGCGGATTCGCCACCCTCAACAACTTCCGAGTCAAAAACAACGCCAGGATACTAGGCAAAGCCAGCTACGACCCCAAGACCAGCAAAGTCACGCCTGGATGGACCACATCCAGCGGGGGCTCAATCCCTAATTTTGTCCTTTCGCCAGCCGACTACGCCGTCCAGTACGACCTCAACCCGCTCTACACTGCGGGCACTAACGGTTCTGGCCAGACCATCGCCATCGTCAACGACTCCAACATCAACATCTACCTGGTCAACCAGTTCCGCACGCTCTTTGGCCTCTCCGCCAATCCGCCGCAGGTCATCATCGATGGGAACGATCCCGGCGTTGACGGCATCAACAATCCCGATGGCCCCAACTTCGACTCCGGCGAGGCTTATCTTGACGTCGAGTGGTCCGGAGCCGTCGCGCCAAACGCCACCATCGATCTCGTCATAGGCGCCGACACCGCCCTCGAAGACGGCCTTTTTCTCGCTCTTGAGCATGCGATCTACGGCAATATCGCGCCCGTCGTCAGCCTCAGTTTCGGCAATTGCGAAGTAGATCTTGGCGCCACCAACCAGTTCCTCAACGGCCTCTATGAGCAGGCCGCGGCGCAGGGTATCACCGTCCTGGTTTCGAGTGGAGACAACGGCTCGGCCGCATGCGATAACGACAACACTCAGTTCTACGCGGTGGATGGACAGCAGGTCAGCGGCTTCGCCTCCACGCCCTACAACGTAGCCGTCGGCGGAACGGACTTCTACTATAGCGACTACAACAATTCCGCCGCTCTCCCCGCTCAACTCGCGACCTTCTGGAATACCACCCCCAGCAACAACACGCCCATGGCCTCCATTAAGGGTGTCATTCCCGAGCAGCCCTGGAATTCCAGTCAATTCGGTTTCAATATCTTCGACATTCTCACTGAATCCGGCGGAGCACAAACCTCGATCGCCGCCGGCAGCGGCGGAGCCAGCAATTGCGCCACGGGAACCGTCGATCCCAGCACCGGAACCTTCGCTACCTGCACCGCCGGTTATCCCAAGCCCACCTGGCAAAAGGGTGCTGGTGTCCCGGCCGACAAAGTCCGCGACCTCCCAGACCTCTCCCTTTTCGCCTCCAGTGGGGCAAATGCCAGCTTTTTCCCCATCTGCGCAACTGACGGTGATTGCCAGCTCGTTTCCGGCAGTGGAACTGTCCAGATCACCGGCGTGGGAGGAACCTCAGCCTCCACTCCGTCCTTTGCCGGCATCATGGCCATGGTCAATCAGAAATATGGTGCTCAGGGGCAAGCCGACTTCGTCCTCTACCCGCTCGCCACGCAGTTTCCCGCGGCCTTCCATGATGTCACCGTCGGATCCATCTCCGTTCCCTGCAACATCACGACCACGTCCGTAACAGGTAATCCTGCCGTTGACTGCATCGCTGTTTCCAGCCCACCCATGATCACCGATCCCACCTTCGGCGAGGCCACTGAAGGCCAGATCGGGAGCGGCACAACGCCCCAGTACAATGCGGGGGCAGGTTATGACCTCGCCTCGGGCCTTGGTTCCGTTGACGCCAATGTTCTCGTCACCGACTGGAATAAGGTCACCTTCACCACGAGCACCACCACCCTCACGCCGTCCTCCACCTCATTCGCTCACGGCACGTCGATCACCGTCAGCGGCTCCGTCACCCCGGGTACAGCCACCGGCTCCGTAGCCCTAGTGACCAACAGCACCGAGCCCGTCCAGCAAGGCACGGGCTTAGGCCAGGTAGTAAACGGAAGCACGAGTACTTTTGCCCTCACAAATGGTTCGTTTACCGGCCCGGTCAACGACCTGCCCGGCGGAACCTATGACATCTGGGGTCAGTACAGCGGAGACGGAACCAACGGCGCCAGCGCATCGCAGAAGACCTCGATCACCGTCACCCCCGAAGCCAGCGGCGTTTACTTCAATCTCTTCTCACCTGCGGGTACTTCCACTTCGGGCTCGATCGTTTCCGGGGCGAGCATCGATTACGGCACTCAGTTACTCCTCAGTGCTCAGGTCGCTCCCAGTTCCCAACTCACCGCGCTGGAAAACTGCTTCACCACCAGCGCCGCCTGCCCCGTCTTCGGAATTCCCACCGGAACCGTCGCCTTCGCCGACAACGGCGCGACCATCAACACAGCGGTGATCAACGCCGAGGGCGACGCCGAATACAACGCTCCCTTTGCGATTGGTTCGCACTC
>Ga0206878_10255_pt1 | contig 21059 bp, 17 predicted proteins | sample Alteio_BWOrgCont_8_FD_152621 | JGI IMG/M metagenome (GOLD analysis project Ga0206878, IMG submission 152621) | Enriched cells from forest soil in Barre Woods Harvard Forest LTER site, Petersham, Massachusetts, United States -... | ecosystem: Environmental > Terrestrial > Soil > Temperate forest >... | reverse complement strand
TTAAAGACCTTATCATTAATTTATTCATGATTGGCTTGCTGGCTTCTATTGCCGAAGAGATATTCTTCAGGGCAGTTTTGCAAAGGGTTATGATAAACTGGACCCAAAGCATACACTGGGGAGTATGGATAACTGGTTTTCTGTTCAGTGCTTTGCATTTTGAGTTTTACGGATTTCTTCCCCGTATGCTTATGGGGGTATACCTCGGCTACCTTTTTGTATGGTCAGGTTCTATATGGATTCCAATAGTTGCACACTTTGTAAACAATGCTACAGCGGTTATATTCGCCTATCTTGAGGATAGGGGTACAGTACCAAAAGCAATTGACCAGGTGGGAAGCGATAATTCGCAAATTATGTATGTTATAGGAAGCGCTATATTAATGGCTGTTCTCATCTTCATTATTTATAGGATAGAGCATAAGAAGTAGCAAATAGTAATAAGCTGATTACTTCCCGCTGCCAAACTCCATCAGGTATGCCTTGATGAAGTCATCAAGCTCACCATTCATTACAGACTGTACATCCGAGGTTTCATAATCTGTACGAAGATCCTTTACCATTTTATAAGGATGCATTACGTAGTTACGTATCTGTGATCCCCATTCAATTTTCTTCTTAGTGCTTTCTATGGCTGCAACCGTTTCCATTTTTTTACGGATCTCCCTTTCATAAAGTTGAGATTTTAACATTTGCAAAGCCTTGTCTTTATTTTGGAGTTGAGAGCGCGATTCCTGGTTCTTAATTACAATGCCAGATGGCTTATGATACAGGCGTACTGCCGTTTCTACCTTGTTTACATTCTGTCCACCCTTACCACCTGATCTAAATGTTTCCCATTCAATATCGCTGGGAACAATTTGAATATCTATACTATCATCTATAAGAGGATATACATATACACCTGCGAAAGAGGTATGCCTACGAGCATTGGCATCAAAAGGCGAAATACGAACCAGCCTATGAACTCCGTTTTCTCCTTTAAGATAACCGAAGGCATAGTCGCCTTCGACCTCAAGGGTGACCGATTTTATTCCGGCGGCTTCTCCGGGTTGTTGGTCTACCTCTTTAACAGTGTATCCCCTTTTCTCTGCCCACATTAGGTACATGCGCATGAGCATATAGGCCCAGTCCTGGCTTTCTGTACCACCGGCACCGGCGTTTATTTCTATAACAGCATTCAGTCTATCCTCTTCAAGACCTAGCATATTTTTAAATTCAAGGTCTTGTAAAAGCTTTAGTGATTGGGCATACTGTGTATCGACTTCCTTCTCTGTGGCCTCATTCTGCTTAAAAAAGTCATTGATGAGCATCATGTCATCCATGCTTTTATTTAAGTTTTCAAATGCATTGGTCCAGGTTTTCTGAATCTGTATTTGCTTGAGCAGTACCTCGGCTTTCTTGGGGTCGTCCCAAAAGTTATCTGCAAGAGTCAGTGCTTCTTCCTCGGCTATTTTTTTTAATCTCTTCTCGACGTCAAAGATGCCCCCTTAACGTATCGAAACGCTCCTTCAATTCTTTTATTTGCTCTTGTGTAACCATAAATACAGTTTAGTAAAAGCTTTATTCTTATTCGTAAATACTTGGGTAGGATGAGGGATCTGCCTCATTCATCATGGAATATACAGTATCAAATATATCATCTACACTGGGCTTGGAAAAATAGTCTCCATCTGAACCATAGGCTGGCCTGTGTGCCTTACCTGTTAATGTTCTTGGGGCTGAATCAAGATGAGTGTATCCACCTTGTTCTTCCAAAACTTTTTGCATCATAAAGGCGCTTGCCCCACCCGGAACGTCTTCATCCAGGAAGAGAACGCGGTTTGTCTTTGCAAGAGAATCTACAATTGTATTGTTTATGTCGAATGGCAAAAGAGTTTGCACATCAATTATCTCAACAGATATTTCAGCTTCTTCCAGTTGTGTTGCAGCTTCCATAGCCATGCGGCAAAGTGGTCCGTATGTAACTATGGTTACATCTCTTCCTTCACGCAATACTTCCGGCACTCCAAGCGGAACTTTAAACTCTCCGAAGTTACTTGGTTTCTTTTCTTTAAGTCTGTAGCTGTTGAGTGGTTCTATTACAATAGCGGGCTCATTGGCGCTAAGCAAGGTATTGTAAAATCCGGCAGCCTGCGTCATATTGCGGGGAACACAAACGTATATGCCACGAAGAGAATTCAATATCATGCCCATAGGCGATCCACTATGCCAGATACCCTCCAGTCTATGCCCGCGCGTACGAATGATTACGGGTGAACGTTGCGTGCCTTTGGTGCGGTAAGAAAGTGTAGCAAGATCATCACTTAAAATCTGTATAGCATAAAGAAGGTAATCGAGATATTGTATTTCTGCAATAGGGCGCAGGCCTCGCATAGCCATGCCAATGGCTTGTCCCGCTATAGTGGCTTCACGTATACCCGTATCGAATAAGCGTTCTTCCCCATACTTAGCTTGCAGGTTTTCCAGGCCCTGGTTCACATCTCCAAGCTTACCGGCATCCTCTCCAAAAATGATAACGTTAGGGTACTTAGTAAGTATGGCATCAAAATTATCTCTTAATACTTCATACCCACTAACGATAGTTTCGCCTTCATAGGTTACAGGTTCCGGTGATACATGCAGAGTTTCTTCAGTATGTAAAAGAGAATCGTAACGTTCAACATTCTTGGTGTTGTATTCATTCAGGTAAGAAATAACCTGTTCTCGACCATCTATTTTTTCGTTCCTGGTAATTCTCAAGGCTTTTCTCAATGCTGTTGTAATATCTCTTCGCATAAGCTCTTTTGAAGAGCTTAATTCTGACGATATTTTAATTAGACTTTCTGCATGTGAAGAATTTCCACCAAGTGTATTGATGAGGGAAACAGCTTCTGAACTTTCGTTTTTAATGGGTTCAAGATACGCCTTCCAGGCATTGTCTTTGGCTTCCTTTACGGTAGCTTTTGCCTTTTCCTCAATTGAAGTTAATTCATTTTCAGTGGCAATGGCAAATTTCAATATCCATTCACGCATCCTGCGAATACAATCAAAATCCTTTTCCCATTGCAACCGTTCGGGCGATTTATAACGTTCATGTGATCCTGATGTAGAGTGCCCCTGAGGTTGGGTAACTTCTTCCACATGCATAATAATGGGTACATGTTCTGTACGGCACAGTTCTGCAGCTTTTTCATAAGCTTCGCACAGAGCGGTATAATCCCAGCCCTTTATTTTAAACATCTCATAACCTCGTGCCTTCTTATCACGCTGCATGCCTTTAAGTGCTTCTGATATATCTCCTTTTGATGTTTGGTATTGTTTAGGAACAGAGATACCATAGCCATCATCCCATACCGATATAAGCATAGGTACCTGCATTACTCCTGCTGCGTTTATAGTTTCCCAAAAAAGGCCTTCGGATGTACTTGCATCACCGATAGTACCAAATGCTATTTCGTTACCTTTTATGCTAAATTTTTCGAACGCGGAGTTATGCAATCCCGGATTGTTACGGTATACCTTAGATGCGAGCGCAAGACCCAATAAACGTGGCATCTGTCCTCCAGTCGGTGATATATCGGATGATGTATTATTCAGTTTGGTAAGTTCAGCCCAAGATCCATCCTCATTAACAGTACGGGTTGCATAGTGCCCTCCCATTTGTCTGCCACCCGAAGACGGTTCAGCTTCAAGGTCAGCATGGGCATAAAGACCTGCGAACCATTGTTGAAGGGTAAGCATACCGGTTGCAAAAGCAAAAGTCTGGTCCCTATAATAACCAGATCTGAAATCGCCGGGCTTAAATGCTTTGGCCATAGCCAATTGAGCAATTTCTTTACCGTCGCCAAAAATGCCAAACTTGGCCTTGCCGGAAAGTACTTCCTTTCTGCCGGTAAGACTGGCCTCACGACTTTCATTGGCTATACGGTAATCATTGAGTACAGCTTTCTTAAAATCCTCGTAAGATATTTCCTTTTTTTGTGCCACGTTTTTTAGGTCCTCAATTTTAGGCATGGTATTTGTATCTTCGATAATTGCAATTGTAATAACGCAGCAAATTTAGAATTTGTTTGAGAGAATACTGTTATGCAAGCTATTTATTTTTAATGGTTTAAAAGCTGTTAAAAGGGGCAGTTTAGTAACTTTGTGCTTTTCGGGGTAAAAAATGCAGGTTTTCAAGAAAAATAGCCAGTTTATATTCATCATATTTATTTGGCTTTTATCAGGCTATGGAGGCCCTCTGGTGTATGCTGTAATTCCTCTTTCGCTCTTCTTTATGAAAAGGCGAAATATGTACATGGAATTGTTAATAGGATTTTTTATAATTCTAACCCTTTCAGATAGCCGGCAGGATTCCTTGCAGTGGGCTGTCAATGCCAAGAATGAATACATTGTAATACTTGCGGTGTTCCTTTTTTTTGATCGTAAAAGTTTCCAACCGTTCAGCTACTTTTATCAAAGATTCATTCCCTTCTTCCTTTTTGCCTTTTTAAGTATCTGCTTCACTCCCTATGAAATCATTGGGCTCTCCTTACAAAAGACATTTTCTTACTTGTTGTTATTACTTGTTGTTTCCAACTATGTTCTAAGATGTCATAAGGATCATGGCGCAGATTTTTACAAAACACTTATTTATGCAGGTACGTGCTTCCTATTAGTTGGTTTTTTAGCCAAATTTGTTAATCATTATCAAGCTTACCTTGAAGGACGTTTTCGCGGTATGTTGGGTAACCCCAATGGCCTTGGTATTTATACACTGCTTTTATTTCTCACTTTTTCAGTAGTACTGGAAATATATCCCAAACTATTTGAATCATGGGAAAAATGGGTAATTTATATCAGTATCTTTTTATCATTACTCATGTCTGATTCACGTAACAGTATTTTTGCTATTCTTATTTTCATTTTCTTTTCATACTTCTATAAACTATCTCCTTATCTCGGATTTAGTCTCTTCCTGGTCTTTATTGTTGTCTACCAGTATATTTCAGATAACCTGGTATTTATAATCGAGGGATTAGGATTAAATGATTATTTAAGGGTGCAGACGATTGGCAATGCCTCGGGCAGGTATATTGCATGGAACTTTGCAAAGGATCACATAAGGCAGAGCATTTGGATAGGCAAAGGTTTTGAGTATACCAATTATATGTTTGATGAAAGTTCGGATTGGCTCAATAGACTTGGGCACCAGGGTAATGCCCATAACACCTATTTGACCTTGTGGCTTGATACCGGTTTTTTTGGCCTTATATCTTATGTCTGGGCATTTTTGAGTTCCTTTATTCAGGCTTCCAAAAAAAGCAGATTAGCAATACCTGTAATGTATGCAGTCATCTTTTCAACTGTATTTGAATCATGGCTCACTGCTTCGCTAAATCCTTTTACTATCCAGCTTTTCGTAATTTTATCCATATTAACCAGTGAACAAATCATTCCAACAAAAGCCCCGGCTCTTATTCCTGTACAGTGAGCTGGCTGATTACTTTATCGCCTGCATCAGAAAGCTTGTAGCTGCCTATGATGTGGAAGTGAAAGTAATCCACTGGTCTGTTAATGCAGAAGCTCCTTTTGCTTTTGATTTCCCGGCGGGTGCTGTATTTTGTGAAAAGAAACTTTTTGATAAACAAAAATTAGTTGAGGAAATAAAGTCTTTTTCTCCCGACTTTATTTATTGCAGCGGCTGGATGGATAAGGACTATCTGAATGTCATAAAAGGATACAAACACAAAATACCCGTTGTAATTGGTCTGGATACGTGGTGGGAGGGTAAGATTAAACAATATCTTGCTTGCTTACTAAGCAGGTTTACATTGCTTAATAAATTTAGTCACTGTTGGGTTCCCGGAAGTAAACAAAAGCAATATGCCATTAAACTTGGGTTTAGAGAGGAGGCCATAAGAACCGGTTATTATACTGCCGATGTAGACTATTTTAAAGGGATAGGTGAGGCTTGCGCCTTAGGGAAAAAGAAGAAATATCCACACAGGTTAATATATGAGGGCAGGTATTACGATTTTAAAGGAATTACAGATCTGTGGGATGCATTCATCTCATGGAAAAGAGAAACAGATAATGATTGGGAGTTATGGTGCTTGGGTACAGGAGATATAAAGCCTATCGAGCATCCGGCCATAAAGCATTTTGGTTTTGTTCAACCTAAGGATATTGGCCCCTTTATTCTGGGCTCAGGTGTCTTTGTAATGCCAAGTCATTTTGAGCCCTGGGGAGTGGTGATGCATGAGTTTTGTGCAGCAGGCTTACCTGTAATAAGTTCTGATAAAGTGGGCTCTGCAGAGGCTTTTATAAAGGATGAACAGAATGGCTATATTTATCATTCAGGAAATGTAAATGAATTGAAAGAGTGTATTGCGAAGGCGACTGCTTTACCTGATGACAAATTATTTGAAATGGGTGAGTTGAGCAGGCAATTAGCAGTAAAAATAAGACCTATAACCTGGGCAGATACATTGATGAAAATAATACACAAACAAGCATATGAAGGAACTAAATAAGAATTCGAAAATAGGTGTAATAGGAGCGGGTACTATGGGTGGAGGAATAGCACAGCTGGCTGCTATGTCGGGCCACGATGTTGTATTGTTTGATACAAGCCCAATTGCAATGAAGCAGGCGGGTGAAAGATTACACAAGGCTTTGGATGTTATGGTAGAGAAAGGAAAAATAACAGACACCGGTGCAAAAGACGTGGTGACCCACATAAAAAATGCCTCTCTTTTCGATGATTTTAAAGGTTGTGATTTGGTAATTGAAGCCATAATAGAAGACATTGCAATAAAGCAGGAAATATTCAGAACCCTTGAAAGTAAGCTTCCTGCAGATTGCATACTGGCTACCAATACCTCATCACTTTCTGTAACATCTATTGCCTCTGCATGTAAAAATGCAGAAAGGGTAATTGGAATTCACTTCTTCAATCCTGCTACCATTATGCCATTGGTGGAAATTGCTCCCGGTATTGCAACTAATGAACAAGTAACGAAGACATGCCGTACTCTTATTGATTCCTGGAAAAAGACAACTGTTATAACAAAGGATACTCCCGGTTTTATTGTTAACCGTGTGGCAAGGCCTTTTTATGGTGAGGCTATTCGCATTTATGAAGAAGGCATTGCAGATACTGCAACTATAGATTGGGCCATGAAGGAGATAGGTGGTTTTAAAATGGGCCCTTTTGAACTGATGGATTTTATTGGTAACGATGTTAATTATAAAGTTACGGAAACAGTGTGGACGCAACTTTTTTATGATCCACGATACAAGCCTTCACTTACACAAAAGAGATTGTATGAAGCTGGTTACTGGGGTAAAAAGAAGGGTAGGGGGTACTATGATTATTCAGCCGGAGCAGTTATGCCCCAACCTAACAAAGACAAAAAGCTGGGAGACGAAATATTCATGAGGATAATAAGCATGCTTGTTAACGAAGCTTATGATGCCTTGTACCTAAAGATTGCTTCTAAAGAAGACCTGGAGTTAGCAATGACCAAGGGTGTAAACTACCCTAAGGGACTAATACAATGGGGTAGTGAAATAGGCTTAGATAAGATACTGAAAAAGTTGGAAGACCTACAACATACTTATGGGGAAGACCGCTATAGGCCAAGTCTGTTACTAAAACGATAAGCTGATTTATCTAATATCATAGTCTATAGGCAATGTTCGTGAAAATGTTTTCATTTTCTCTTTAGTGATTTTGTCAGTTATCTCAAAGTTTTTCCGATAGAGGTATTGGATCATTATAGGGTAATCAAATTTATCATCCGCGCATACGAGTTTGCCATCCATGTAATTATACAGGTTATATGTCCAGTAGCTATGCCCCTGATAAGAAACTAAGCTTCTGGTTATTATTTCATACTTTCCGTCTCCATCAAAATCCCTCTCGGCGTTTTCAATGGTCATATCTAAGTAAGATACTTTCTTAAAAGTATTATCCTTTTGCTGGAACAAATAAATCACTAACATATTTAGACTTGCTATTCCGCAGCCGCCATTCCAGCAAACAATTTTCAAATCAACCAGCGAATCGCCGTTGATGTCAGCATAACACACAGAATCAAGAAGCGCGCTCCAAACTCTCCCAATCGCGTATGGTTCGATAATCTTTTGAATCTGTTTTTTGTTCTTAAATATCCTGATTTCTGAACTGTCTTTATATCCGAAAGTTGTAATCTCAACTGTCATATCGTCTTTCTTATCATAAAACTGTGGGAATGTCATTGTCCAATGCATTTTATTCTCTGTATCCCGCTTATCATATAATGTCCATTTGCCCTTTGTTTTGAACTTAATTGCAGGATATTTTTCATAGGGATATTGTCCTTTTACAACGGAAGAGAAAAGCGACAGGCAAAATATTATACAAAGAATAGACTTGATAAGGAACAGTAAAGGCTTCAAAATGATATTATTTAAATGACTAAAACTTTACATTATTAGATACCGCAGCCAAATTGGCCATCTTGTATAGTAACCTTGCTCCCACATTAGCATCCCATTCATCCTTGCCAGGCGCTACTTCATTTATATCAAAGGCAATTATTTTTCTGCCCGATTCTACCAGCATTTCTGTAAGATGTATGGCTTCCCAAAATTCTAATCCACCGGGAACAGGAGTACCTGTGTGCGGGCATAGCTTAGGATCCAGCCCATCAATATCAAAACTTATATAAACGTTTTTAGGCAGGTGAGAGATAATACTCTTAGTATTCTCGTGCCATGAGCCTCCGTAATACATTTTTTCTTTCAGTGATTTATCTGAAAAGAGTTTAATACGTCCGTGAGAATGATGTATAAGATCATTCTCTCCTTCAGAATAATCTCGTATACCCACCTGTACAAGCTTTTTCATGTTCTTTATCTTTAACGCATTAAACATGATAGAAGCGTGAGAATAAGTAAATCCTTCGTATGCATCCCTAAGGTCGCAATGTGCATCTATATGTAATATTCCAAACGAATCGAATTGTTCGGATACCGCTTGCATCAATCCTAATGGAGTACTATGGTCGCCACCAAGCAGTCCAACGATCTTTTTCTTTTTTAAAAATGTAAGCGATCTTGCTTTAACACCTTTCACCATTTCGGTGCATGCAGCATTTATTTCTGTAAGCAGAGGTTTCATTTTCTTTTCATCTCCTCCGTTGGTGAACATATCTATATATGTTTCTGCTTTGGGCCTAAGCTGCTTATTCTTTTTTACCAACGCGGAAGGCATTTCATCCATGGCTATTCCTATCTTCCATGCACCTTCAACTTTTTCATCAAAAAGATCTACCTGCGCAGAAGCTTTTTTTATGGCTTCTGGTCCAGCTGCTGCACCACTTTGGTATGATACGGTTACTTCCCACGGTACAGGAATTATAACCACACGTGCATTGTCTACTGTATATGGTAAGCCATAAAGAGAATCGGCGGAAGCGGGTCCATCAGGATCAAATGTTTGGTTCTTTTTCATAAATGTAAATGTTCAATATGTAAAAATAAAAAAGTCCCCCCGTTAGGAGAGACTTTTTTTACAGAAAGTATAATTACTTTACTTTAGCTGCAAGTTCAGCACCTGCTTTGAATTTCACAACTTTCTTGGCAGCAATCTTGATTGCTTTGCCAGTTTGTGGGTTTCTTCCGTTACGAGCTGCTCTCTTAACAACTGAAAAAGAACCGAAACCAACTAAAGCTACTCTGTCGCCTTTCTTAAGTGCTTTGGTTGTTGATTCTACGATGCCATCAATTGCTCTTTGTGCATCAGCTTTGGTGATCTTTGCTTCAGAAGCAATTGCGTCAACTAATTCTGCTTTGTTCATAGTGTTTGATTAATTTAAGGTTAATTATGACAGCGAATATATTATAGGATATCAATACAATAGGCACTTACAGGGCGAAAAATGGCTGAATTGTTGAAAAATAAGGGTTTTTGTTAATAACTCAGGCCAAAACGACTGTTAATAAGGCTGTTTAGGGCGGCAATAGATGCTAAAAACTAACTATCCAGTTCTTGTCTTCAGAATGAGTACCCCTTAAGAAATCCGCCGCATTCATTTTTTTTCTTCCCTCTGCTTGCAACTCGAGTATCTCTAATGTACCATTACCACAACCTATAAACATCTGATTTTTTTCATTCGCAGATACTTTACCCTTTTCAATTTGCACAATATCTTGCTTAGTACATTTAAATATTTTAAGCAATGTCTTTTTGCCATCGGTATTAATTAATTCTGTCCAGGCGCCAGGGTAGGGGCTTAATCCTTTTATAAAGTTGAATACATCGTTTGAAGAAAGATTCCAGTTGATCTTACATGTATTCCGGAATATTTTTGGTGCTGACTTAAGCTCATGGTTTTGCAACTGCTTAAACGGTTTTATCTTCTTATCAGCAACTGCATTAACTGTTTCAACAATTAGCTTTGCTCCGTTCACCATCAACTTATCATGTATAGTCCCTGCATCATCATCATCCGTCACAGGTACTTTTTCCTGCATTAGAATATCGCCCGTATCGATTTCATGACTTATAAAAAAGGTTGTGATACCCGTTTCTTTTTCTCCGTTAATAATTGCCCAGTTAATAGGGGCTGCTCCACGGTATTGAGGTAAAAGAGAACCATGTAAATTAATGGTACCATATTCCGGCAGCTTCCAAACAACTTCGGGCAACATTCTAAATGCTACTACCACCTGCAAGTCTGGCTTAAGGGCTTTTAATTCAGAAATGAATTCTTCGCTCTTTAGTTTCTCCGGTTGTAAAACTTTAAGGTTATGGGTCTGGGCATATTCTTTTACCGCCGATGATTGTAGTTGCAAGCCTCGGCTAGCTGGTTTGTCCGGTACTGTAACTACTGCAATTACTTTATGTCTGCTTTTAACAAGAGCGTCGAGGGTTGCCACTGCAAATTCAGGAGTACCCATAAAGACAATGTTGAGGCTCTTACCGGTTTCCAAATTAAGTAAGCTTTATTGTATGATAAGACTTTCGAGCTTACTGGTTTCCTTTTGCCAGTTATAATTATCAAGCACAAAATTATACCCGTTTAAGGCTATCTCTTGCGCCCATTTTTCATTCTCCAGAAGTAACGTAATGTGTGCGGCGTATTCCTGGGGAGTATCAGCTATTAAAATACTCTTCCCGTTTTCCGCTCCCAGGGCATTGTTAGCCAGGGTGGAAGTGATACAGGGTATTTGCATAGCCATAGCTTCAAGCAATTTGTTTTGGAGTCCGATACTCATAAACATGGGTGCAACCAGTATTTTTGAACGTGAAAAATTATCACGTATATCCTTCACCCAGCCACTTATTTTAATGCTTTCTGATGCCAATGAAAGTATTCTTTGGTTAGGATTGGTTCCGGAAATAAGCACTTTCACATTCGGATGTTTTTTTCTTACAAGCGGAAGTATTTTATGAACTAAATATTCGGCACTTTCTATATTGGGCGGGTAATGCATATTGCCATTAAACAATATGTCAAATTCTTTTTTTTCTGTAGCTGGTTTAAAATAAGCTGTATCAACACCGTTAGAGATAATAGATATTTTATCCTTTTCAGGATGCTGGATCAGATCCCTGTCCTGCTTGGATATGATCACCTTGTTTTTAAAGTGAGAAAATATATTCTTCTCGTATTTTGCCAGGCGCTTGTATTCCATTTTGAATACCGGGTGAAGATAAAAAGGGGCGGTAGATAAACGCCTTTCAAATCCTTTGGAAAATACATCCATATAATCCAAGGTCTTAGGTATGTTATTATATGGTTTTACATACTCTGCTGTTCTTATAAGTTGGCAAAATATGTGTTCCGGTTTTTGATCAGCAATAAGTTCGTCCAGCTTGCGTTGTGCCTTGGCAGAATAAAAATATCCCACCTGTAATGGTGTTCTGCTGAATAATACTTTAATCAGGTTTAGAATGATGGTAAACCTGGAAAGATGAAAAACCTCCACACGCGAACATAATTGTTTGATATGGGCCATTGCCTCAGGATCGAGACCACCGTCATTTAATGCGAACACAGTAACTTCATGCTTCTGCGCCAGGTTTTTTATCTGGTGGTATGCGCGAAGCTTGTCTCCTTTTTCAAGGGGGAATGGGAAACGAGATACTATAAAAAGAATTTTCAAACTAGAAAGTTAAAATATTTGCCCCTGAAGAGCTGACAACATGCAAATATGCAAATTAATTGGCTTGTATATTTATAGATGTTAATTCTTTATAGAAACCAATTAAATTGTTAGTTATAATGGATATATTATGATGGCCTTGGACATAATTTTTAGCGTTTGTGGCGATTATTTGCGTGCTGGCAGGAATATCGATGCATTGTTTTATAAAAGTATGAAATTCTTCCGGAGTATTAGCTATCATTACATCATTGCCATAGTTACATTCAATACCTTCAATACCTATATCTGTTGTTATAATAGCCTTGGTAAGGGCCATGCCTTCAATTATTTTAACACGTACTCCGCTGCCCGCAAATAGGGGAATAACCATTATTGAATAGCTATTCATAAATTGAAGGGCGTTTTCTATTTCTCCATGAAAAACGGCACCAGGTATATTCGCTGATTTGTATTTTTCGGGCATATTGCGGCCTGCTACATGGAATTCTAGTTTTGGGTACTCCGCATGAATTTTAGGCCATACACATTTCAAAAACCAGTCTAATCCATGGATATTAGGAAGCCAGTCTAGTGCTCCAATATAAAACAAGGCGTTATTTTTTTCGTTCCTTGTTGATTTATATTCTTCCAAGTCTATGCCAAATGGTATATGCCGTATGGGTATTTTGCATCCCATATCTAGAAGCCTTTGCTTATCGGTCAATGTAAATGTAATTATACCATCGCAAAGCGGGAGAATAGATTCTTCATACTTTTTCAACTGCTGTGAAAGTATACGCAGGTACCTTTTCTTTATGAAGTTCTTTTCTTCCTTTGCCAATCTTTCCCATATTAGCCATTCAACATTATTCTCTCTTAATACAATGGTAGCCTTTGAATGAGCACGTATTGTTTTAATATAAGGCGTAAGATATAGCCCTTCAAGCTGAATTATATCAAAGGTTTCCTTTTTTAAGAGTTCTATAAGTTTGCTTTCAAAAGCGTTTGAACGGAAACGGGAAATGTTATAAGATTGCCCACTAAGTAAGGCAATAATGGCTTTCAGAGGCTTTAAAGAGGTGTCTAAAAATACGGTTTCTAGTTTTATATCGTTCTTAAATTTTTTAGGGATGGAATCAATCTTTACAAAATGCTTGCTGGTATTCATGGCCAGCATTTTTACTTCGTTGCCGGCTTTTAGTAGGGCTTTTGTAAAAACGCTAATGCCTATTGCTCCGCCATCTTTTTCAGGGTAGGGAACCTTATTGCAAAGCTGTAATATCTTCATAAAATGTCGTGAATCCCTTTATGTAAAAGCAATGCAATATAATAATTAGATACGTTACGCTGGTATGTTAGTAATTTTATGAAAGCAGGTAGGCAACAAATACTTACCTTTGAATTATCCCAAAAAAATAGTTTTTAAGCCGTGAAACAATACCATGACCTGCTAAAACATATCCTTGAAAATGGGGCTAAAAAGCCAGACAGGACAGGTACGGGCACTTTAAGTACATTTGGGTATCAAATGAGGTTTGATTTGCAAGAAGGCTTTCCTTTACTTACCACAAAAAAGCTTCATCTCAGATCTATTATATATGAGTTGTTATGGTTCCTTACCGGGGATACCAATATTAAGTTTCTTAAAGATAACGGAGTAACCATTTGGGATGAATGGGCCGATACTGAAGGAAACCTGGGCCCGGTTTATGGTTACCAATGGAGAAGTTGGCCAACTGCTGATGGCCGGCATATTGACCAGATAACTAAGGTTATAGACCAGATTAAAAAGAATCCGGATTCAAGGCGTCTGCTTGTGAACGCATGGAATGTGGGAGAGATAGAAAAAATGAAATTGCCTCCATGTCATATTATGTTCCAATTTTATGTATGCGATGGGAAACTTTCATGCCTATTATACCAGCGCAGTGCTGATGTGTTTTTAGGAGTTCCTTTTAATATTGCCTCGTATGCCTTACTAACATTAATGGTAGCTCAAGTATGTAATTTAAAACCCGGAGAGTTTATTCATACACTTGGCGACACGCATTTATATCTCAACCATTTAGACCAAGCTAAATTGCAGCTTACCCGCGATCTTAGGCCTTTACCTAAGATGAAAATAAATCCCGCTGTTAATGATATTTTTGGTTTTCAGTTTTCAGATTTTGTACTGGAAGGATATGATCCGCATCCTCATATTAAAGCGGCAGTTGCCGTTTAATTGTTTATTATGATGATTTCCATTGTTGCCGCAGCCTCTGATAATGATGTGATAGGAAAGAATGGGACCTTACCCTGGAAAATGCCTGCTGATATGAAGTTTTTTAAGAACCTTACAATGGGTCATACTGTAGTAATGGGGCGTAAAACATACGAGTCAATGGGTAAGCCTCTCTCAGGAAGGAAAAATGTAGTTATTACCCGTGATAGAAGTTTTAAAGCCGAAGGCTGCATTGTTTTGCATTCTCCTGAAGATGCATTTAAACTGTCGGAAACCGAAAAAGAAGTATTTATTATAGGCGGTGCTGATATATACAAGACGGTATTGTCCATGACGAATAAAATATATTTAACACGTATTCATGGCACCTTTGATGGGGATGCATATTTCCCAAAACTATCTGAGAAAGAATGGGTTGAAAATACGCACGTTACACATCCGGCAGATGAAAAGAACCCATATTCTTATAGCTTTATCGAATTTGTCCGCAAAAAAGATAGTGGTACTTAGTAACTTTTGGTTTTAATTTTTAATAAATTTGCACAAATAAAATCCCTATTAGTTATGACAAAAGCAGAAATCGTTAAGGAAATATCCCGCAAGACGGGTATTGAGAGGACTCTGGTAGAAGCTACAGTTGAGGCCTTTATGAATTCAGTAAAGGACCATATTGCAAATAAGGAATCTGTTTCTCTGAGAGGATTTGGAAACTTTATTATAAAGAAGAGAGCAGCAAAAATAGCCCGTAATATCTCAAAAAATACGGCTATTCACTTACCAGCGCACTATATTCCGGCTTTCAAACCTTCTAAAAAGTTTTCGGAAAAGGTTAAAAAAGCTGTAAAATAATGTATCATTCCTGATGGCATCGTTTTCTTGGCGACAATGGACGGCCATCACCGGAGGCGCAATATTATTCACTTCGCTTTTCTTTATAAACCGTAAACCACCTAAGGCTGAAACCACCACGCCTCAGGCAAATGGGCATACGGTACAAGCAGTAAGTATAGATTCGATCTTTAACCAGGCAGAAGTGCAGGTGCCAGCATTGGTAAGGGAGAGGTTAAATAACATAAAAGGTGCTTTATCAGGTTCTTCACCCGATGCACAATTTAAACTGCTCACTTCTATAGTAAGGCTTTACGATAGTGTCGGGGCCCAGCTTCCTGCTACATTTTATATCGAAAAAATGGCAGCCTTGCAAAATTCGAGTGACCTTTGGTGCAGGGCAGGAGATAACTATTACAAGTGTGCCGAAATAGTGAATCCTAACGCCCGAGATCCCCTGTTAAAAAGGGCAATAACCTGCTATAACAGTGCTTTAAGTGCAGATTCTGCCAATATTGATGCCAAAATAGGTAAGGGTGAATGTATTGTACAAGGTGGAGGTAACCCTATGGAGGGCATAATGATGATTGAGGGGGTGCTTAAAAAGGATTCCAATAATGAAAAGGCACAAATAGCCTTGGGGGCCTTTTCTATACAATCAGGCCAGTTCCCCAAGGCAATCAGCCGCTTTAAGAAGGTACTTAAGATAGATCCTTCCTACATTGAGGCTTATTTGTACCTCGCACAGGCTTATGAAAATTCAGGTGATAAATCATCTGCCGTACTTAATCTGGAAAAATATAATACCTTTGCGACCGATTCTGCGATTAAGATACAGGTGAACAATTATATAAAGAAGCTGGAAAACGATACAACTGGTCAAAATAATAAATAAGTAAACCTATTAATAATTAGTAAATATGCCCTGCGGTAAAAAAAGGAAACGCCATAAAATGGCAACCCACAAAAGGAAAAAGCGTCTTAGGAAAAACAGGCACAAAAAGCGCCTCAGATAATAAATTAAACTTATTAAAATACCTCAGATTCCGGTTGTATTCAATATTTCCGGAATCTTTGGTTTTAGTTTGTGTTATCTTTCAAACCAATGACAGACGCATTTAGGTATCTTAGTATACAAATATCTTTCTTGTTGCAATACTTCCTGCAACAGGTTAAAGCATTATTAATGACTGGTTTAAACACCAGTGATGGAAGTCCAGATGACATTATATGCTCCAATACTATCGTTGCCAACAAACGAGATAGCGGCATATTTCAATTTTTTAAAAATTCAATTAACTTAAATTATGAACAACGAATTAGTTATCAACTCTGCTTCAGCGGAGGTGGTTACAGCTGTATTGAAGGACAAGCGCCTTGTAGAGTTAATCCGCGAGCGCAACGATGCCCAGTTTTCTGTAGGTGATATATACCTCGGAAAGGTAAGTAAGATAGCAAGCAGCCTTAACGCAGCTTTTATTAATGTAGGATACGAAAAGGATGCCTTTTTGCATTACTTCGATCTTGGCCCCCAGTTTGCATCGCTTAATAACTATACCCAGGGTGTTATGTCGGGTAAGCTAAAGCATGCTTCCCTCATGTATTTTAAAATGTTGGGTGATATCCCTAAATCAGGTAAAATATCAAACCAGATACAGACTGGTCAGAACGTGCTTGTGCAAATAGCAAAAGAGCCAATTTCTACCAAGGGACCGCGTATTACATCTCATATTACCCTTGCCGGACGCTTTATTGTACTTATACCTTTTGCGGACAAGATAGCAGTGTCTCAAAAAATAAGATCGAACGAAGAACGTGAACGCCTTAAAAGGTTGATGGAAAGCATAAAACCGAAAGGCTTTGGTGTTATAGTACGTACCGTAGCTGAAGAAAAGAGTGTAGCTGAGCTCGACACAGACCTTAATAACCTAGTGAACAGATGGCAGGAATGTTTTAATAATTTGAAAACCGGTAAAGCTCCATTAAAGGTTATTGGTGAAATGGGACGTACATCTGTTGTGATACGCGACCTGGTAAATACATCTTTCAGCAGCATTATGGTAGATGATGTGGAACTACATGACGAAATAAAAAAATATATGCATACCATTGCACCGGAAAAAGAAGAAATAGTAAAGTTATATAAAGGCAGCGCACCCATTTTTGATCATCTGGGAGTTGAAAAACAAATAAAGGCAGCCTTTGGAAGAACAGTAAACCTGCCCAGTGGAGCATATTTAATTATAGAATCTACAGAAGCCCTGCACGTTATTGACGTTAACAGCGGAACTAAAATAAAATCGAAGAACGACCAGGAAACCAACGCACTGGAGGTAAATCTGGATGCTGCAGAAGAAGTGGCAAGGCAATTGAGATTACGTGACTTGGGTGGTATTATAGTGGTTGACTTTATAGATATGTACAACCAGGAGAATAGGAAAAAGTTGTACGCGCGCCTTAAGGATCTTATGAAGACCGATAGGGCGAAGCATCATATTCTTCCCCCAAGCAAATTCGGCTTAGTACAAATAACCAGGGAAAGGGTAAGGCCTCAAACCATTATAAAAACTCTTGAAAAGTGCCCTACTTGTAACGGAACAGGAGAGGTAGAACCGCCTTTGTTACTTATTGATAAAATTGAGAATACAGTACGTTATATTCTTAACGAACAGAATGAGAAATCTGTGACTTTACTAGTTCACCCGTTTATCTATGCTTTTCTTACTAAAGGATTTCCATCTATTAATATGAAATGGAGACTGAAGTATAAGAGGGGCATTAAGATAACTGAATTAGATTCTTTAGGATTCCTGGAATATAAGATACTAAATAAAGCAGGTGAAGAGCTTAAGATAGGCTAGGTCTAAACTTTATTGCACTTCAATTTTAGTAGTAGCCTGCAAGTGCTTATTGGTATCATATACCTTAACAATATATAATCCGGCAGCAATATTATCTCTGCTTATTTCGCATCGTTTGCCATCAGCGGTAATATATTTCAATTGCCTGCCGCTGATGTCATCTATTTCGACATAGTGTGTTCCTTCTTCGTTAAATAATACTGTGGCAACCTTGCTGAAAGGATTAGGATATACGAGTATGATATCCTTTTCTGTTGGTTTTACTTCATTTACACTGAGTGGAACTACATTTAAGAATAGTATGCTGGTGGGATTGGCACCATTGGTATCATTAAAGGTAAGCAGTGTAGTGTCTTTATTAGTAGTAAGATCGTACCTGAAGAACACACCATAATTATAGGCGCCTCCTGTGGGTGTAGTTCCATAAAGAAAAGCAGCAGTGCTGTCCTGTATTAACTGGCCTTGCGGGCTTGCTCCATTGGTATAATTAAAGTTCAGCAATACAGTATCTGCATTATTGGTGGTATTAAACCTAAACAAGGTTCCATCGTTGGTTGGCCCGCCCCATGATGTGAGGCCATAAAGCATTCCATTGCTGGCTTGTAAAAGCGCCCCATATGGATAGCCTCCGGCTGTATCATTAAAACTATGCACTACACTGTCTTTACTATTCGTAATATCATAGCTGAATATAATCCCATAATTATAAGTACCTCCCCAATAGGTCATACCATAAAGTAGTCCATTGGAAGCTTGTATAAGCGAACCTTCGGGCCACGATCCATTGGTGCTGTCGAAATTAACCAGGGTTGTAATAGTGTTTGCCGTAGGGCTATACTTAAATAACAATCCATCATTATGCGTACCACCTACAACAGTCATACCATATAGGTTTCCATCATTGGCTTGCACAAGGCCACCTAGCGGGTTATCTCCGTTGGTTCCGTTAAAATTCACCAGCACGCTATCCTTGAACGTGGTTGGATTAAACATAAACATAACTCCCAAATTATCCGGTCCACCTTGCTCAGTCATTCCGTATAACCATCCATTGGATCCTTGCATAAGACTATTATTAACGACCGGCTGGCTTCCGTTGGTTCCGTTAAAACTAAGTACAGTAGTATCTTTTCCAGTAACAGGATCGTATCTAAATATGGTTCCCAGATCACTTGTTCCTCCAAATTCGGTCATTCCAAATAAATACCCATTAGATCCTTCAATAAGATTTCCTGTATTACTATTGCCACCAAAACTGTGCAAGGTGCTATCGGTCGGGTCTCCAGGTTTATAGCTGAACAAAACTCCTTCATTATACTGGCCGCCACTCTGTGTTAAACCATAAAATTTCCCATTTGTAGCCTGCATAATATTCCCGTAAGGGCCTTCGCCTGCACCCGGTGCAGTACCCAAGTCGTGAAAGTTGGTAATAACACTATCAAATTCTGTTGTAATATTATAGCTGAAAAATGTACCGTTCCCATATGCACTTGTTCCACCAGACCATGTCATTCCATAAAGTAATCCATTAGAAGCCTGCATAAGACTACCCATAGGTGATGAGCCATCTGTGCCATTAAAGTTAAGAAGCACAGAGTCGTCTCCGGTAATAGGATCAAGCCTGAACAGAATTCCGTCTCCATTACTGCCTCCGAACTCTGTCATTCCATAAAGCTTGCCATTAGTGGCCTGTATAAGGCTGCCTTCGGGGGACCCTCCATAAGCATTACCATCAAAATTAAACATAACAGTATCATCATAAGTAACCGGATTAAACCTGAAGATCACACCTTGTGAGTTGGTGCCCCCAAACTGCGTCATTCCATACAGCTTGCCATCAGAAGCTTGTAAAAGACTGCCCCATGGTGAGCCGCCGTACGCACTGCCGTCAAAACTAAATACAACAGTATCCTTATTATGGATTATATCGTACCTGAATATTACTCCATTGAAATTTGCACCTCCGGTAACAGTCATTCCATAAAGCATACCATCAGTTGCCTGAATAAGACTTCCAAAAGGTCCTACACCAATAGAATCGACCAGGTTAACCAGTACTGTTTCCTGGTGGGTGGCAATGTTGTAGCTAAAGAGCACTCCATCATCATTTGTGCCTCCATTCTCTGTTAGTCCATAGAGTAAACCATTGGTAGCCTGTATAAGATTACTCTGATAAGGAGCTTTGCCATTTGCCCCATTGAAATTAACAAGTACGGTATCTTTATGTGTTATCGGATTAAAGCTGAAAAGCACTCCATAACCATAAGTTCCCCCGTTAATTGTCATTCCATAAAGCAAGCCATCAGAAGCCTGCATAAGACTGCCAAAAGGATAAACACCATCCACAGCCCCATTGTTGAAGTTAACGGGTACTGTATCTTTTCCACTATTTAAGTCATATTGATAAATAACGCCATATCCCTTATTACCTCCACTGGATGACATGCCTACTACTTTGCCGTTAGCTGCTTCTATCCTACCGGTAGAGTTTTGGGATTGAACAAACCTGGTACAAATAATTATACTGAGGGTAAGTAAAAGTGTCTTCATATAAAAATGGGAAGGATGAATATTCAAATGCAAGGTAATACTTTTTAATAGTTGCTAAACTCTTACTCCAATCACCAGTATATCGTCAACTTGTTCATTTTTACCCTTCCAGGAGACATGATTTTCATCAATGGCTTTTTCCTGTTCCTGCATGGGGAGATGGCGTATATCCACTAAAAGTTTTTCAAGGTTTTTCGACAGAAATTTTTTGCTTTTTATTCCTCCAAACTGGTCAGCATATCCATCCGTAAAGATGTAAAAGGAGTCACCTTTACTAAGCTTCATTGTATGGTTAGTAAACGTAATAACACTCTCAGCCTTAGCGCCGCCTATAGGTTGTCTGTCACCTTTAACTTCTTCTAAATCTCCCGTTGCTTTCTTAACAATGTAAAGATTACGCATGGCTCCCGCAAATTGAACTTCATTTTGCTCTGGGATGAATGCGCAGATGCCAATATCCATACCATCCTGAGTTTCAATCTTAGAAGTATCCT
>Ga0206878_10254_pt1 | contig 21060 bp, 22 predicted proteins | sample Alteio_BWOrgCont_8_FD_152621 | JGI IMG/M metagenome (GOLD analysis project Ga0206878, IMG submission 152621) | Enriched cells from forest soil in Barre Woods Harvard Forest LTER site, Petersham, Massachusetts, United States -... | ecosystem: Environmental > Terrestrial > Soil > Temperate forest >... | reverse complement strand
AAATTGGGCCTTGCAGAAAACCGGCCATTTTAGCCCTGAATGGGCTTTCCCGCAAGCAAAAGCCTGCTCCTTTCAGGGGTGGGTCTTTTTCAAAACATCCTTTTCAAAAAGCGCCAGCAGGGAAGAAAGGTGATTTTTCTGGTATTGCTGTGACAGCCTGCCAGCGGCCACAATGGCCTGAAGATCAGAAAGTGCTGTTTCAAAATCATCATTCAGGACGATATAGTCATATTCGCTGATGTGCGTTAATGTTTCGCAGGCATCGCGCAGACGTTCTTCAATGGTTTCATGATCATCCTGGCGGCGCATCCGCAATCTTTCTGCCAGAATGTGGGGTGACGGGGGGACGATAAAAATACTGATGCAGCCAGGAAAAAGTGCCTTGACATGCTGACAGCCCTGCCAGTCAATTTCGAGGATGACATCCATTCCCTGCTGCAGGGTATTTTTCACCCATTCGCCTGATGTGCCATACAGGTTGCCAAAAATGGTGGCATGCTCAAGAAATTTTTCTTCAGCAATCATTTGTCTGAAAATGCTGGTGCTGACAAAATGATAATTGACGCCATCTTTTTCTGCGGGACGTTTTTTGCGGGTGGTATGGGAAATCGAAACCGTGATTTTGTCCAGCGACTTTGTGAGTGCATGTACGAGCGTTGTCTTGCCGGCACCGGAAGGTGCGGAAACAACAAGCAGGTTGCCGTGCAGGGCGGAAATTTCAGTCTTTTTCATTTCTTTCACTTTTTTCATTTTTTGCGTTTTTTTCGTTTTTTTCATTCTGCTGCATCACGCGATCAATGATGGATGAAGTGGACAGGCCGGGGATGTTGCCAAGGACCCGGACATCTCCGCCAAAGGCACGGACGATGTGTGCACCCACTACTTCATTAACCCCATAGTCCCCACCCTTGACGAGCACATCGGGACGGAGCATCTGCAGCAGACGCTCTGGTGTGTCATCTGCAAAGGAAGTCACCCAGTCGACCACGCCAAGACCGGACAGCACCGCCATGCGCTGTTCCACACTGTTGATGGGCCTCGCTGCGCCTTTCAGACGCTGGACCGATGCGTCATCATTGATGGCAACCACCAGCCGGTCACCCAGCGTACGGGCCTGTTGCAGATAGGCCACATGACCCGCATGCAGAATATCAAAGCAGCCGTTGGTAAAGACAATGCGTTCACCATTGATGCGCGCCCTGCCAAGCGCCTGTATCAGCTGTTCTTCATTGAGGATGCCACCATGGGGTCCTTCGGTTTTGTGAAAGGCCGCAGCAAGTTCTGGCGAACTGACAGTGGCCGCCCCCAGTTTGCCCACCACAAGACCTGCCGCCAGATTGGCGATCACCATGGCTTCCGTCAGTTTTTTGCCGGCAGCCAGTGTGGCCCCGAGCACAGCGATGACGGTATCCCCCGCGCCTGTGACGTCAAACACTTCACGGGCATGGGCAGGCAGATGGACGACATCCGCAGAATCCCTGCGGATCAGGGTCATGCCTCTTTCACCCCGCGTTAGCAGCAGGGCATCAATATCATAGTCAGCGAGCAGTTTTTGCCCCCGGATGGCAATGTCTTCTTCACGCTGGCAGTGACCGACAATTTTTTCGAATTCACGCAGGTTGGGTGTGACAACATCTGTGCCACGATAGAGACCAAAATCATGTCCCTTGGGGTCCGCCAATACCGGAATGCCAGCTTCCCGTGCCATGCGGATCAACTCTCTGGCACAGGAAAGCGTGCCCTTGTCATAATCGGACAAAATAACAATCCGCGTATCCGGGAGTGCCCTCTGGTAATAGTCCAGCAGACGGGAAGGACTGAAGGCCGGGAATTTTTCTTCGAAATCCATGCGGAGCAGTTGCTGGTGACGGCTGATCACCCGGAGCTTGGTAATGGTGGGGACGCCAGAAAGCATGTGAATGTCATGACTGACCCGGGCGGATGCGAGCTGATCTGTCAGTGTCCGCCCGGCTTCATCTTCTCCGGCAATGGCAATCAGGGTGACGTTTGCGCCGAGCGCTGCAATATTGAGGGCCACATTGCCAGCGCCTCCCGGGCGCTCTTCCATATGGTGGACATTGACAACCGGGACCGGGGCTTCGGGTGAAATGCGCGCAGTTTCGCCGAACCAGTAACGGTCAAGCATAACATCACCCACAACCAGCACGCTGGCCGCAGCATAATCAGGAAAACCTGCAATCTCTGGTTCCATGGGGCTTTTTCCCAAAAAGGTTGCTCTATTCTAACATCAGGGGGCTTTCAGGGATACGATTCGGGATTGGCGGGGACATAAAACCGCTGTTCTCCTTCCGGTCTGGTCTTCCAGCGCTGGTACTGCCAGATATATTGTTCAGGATGCGCCCGGATGGCGGTTTCAAGGGAGGCATTGAGATGGGTGGCATCTTTCACGGGGTCACCCGATGGAAAATCATCCAGGGCCGCCGCAACGCAGGCTTCATAACGAAAGCCATCCCTGCGATAAAAATGCACTGGAACAATCGCAGCACCTGAAAGTTCAGCCAGCCTTGAGACGGAGGTCATGGAAGCCGCTGGCAGGCCAAAAAACGGGGCGAAAACACTGTTTTTTTTGCCGGCATCAATATCATAGGCATACCAGACGGCGAGATTTTGTGAAAGCGCGCGCAGCAGTTCACGAACGCGGTGACTGGGAATACTTTTGCGGTAGTGGGGGTTTCGAAAGCGGTTATGAATCCATTCCAGCAGGGGCTTTTTGTGAGGACGGTACATGACCGCAAAATCCTCCCGCATGCCCAAAATGCGGCCAACGGTTTCGAGACAGGTAAAATGGGGACTGATCAAAAGAATGCCTTTGCCTTTGGCGAAAGCGGCTGTCGCATGTTCCATTCCCCGGATGGTGCAGCTGGCTGAAATCCTGTCATCTGACAGCCAGAATGCCCGGCCTGCCTCGATGAGGCCAATCCCCAGGGAAAGGAAGTTTTTATACAGCAGCTCTGCCTGTTCATGTGAAGTGAGCTCTGGAAAACAGAGCGCAAGATTGATACGGGCAATTCTTTTGAGCTTGCCGCCACAGCCGTAAAGCAGCCGGCCGATCAGTCGCCCTGCGCCAAGCTGCAGGCGTTCAGGCAGGTGAACCAGCATCCACAAAACCCCAAGACCTGCCCAAGCAGGCCAGTAGCGGGGGTGCAGCAGGATGGTTTTTGCTTTTGGTTTTGAGTGTGGGATCATGGGAGCAATTTTATTTTGTCTGAAAGGCGGCATCATGCAGGATTTGCCCATTTGTATCAAATGTGAAGTATCCGGCAAAGTCCATGGGGTCTGGTTTCGGGCCGGCACAAAGGATCAGGCAGCCTCTCTGGGCCTGACTGGCTGGGTGAGAAATCTTCCCGATGGCCGGGTAGCCGTCATGGCCTGTGGTAATAAATCCACTGTTTTGGCGCTGGTTGAGTGGCTGAAACGGGGCCCGGAGCTCGCAGAAGTCTCTGAAGTGATCCATCGGGAAGTCCCCTTTGAAAAATTTGAGCGGTTTGCGATATTGCGGTAGGTTATGCGACCTCTTCCCAATGAACACGCAACTGGCTGTTTATCCAAGTCAATTGTTTCTTCTGGTAATCATAAAAAAGCCTGATGGAGGTTTCAGAGGTGGGCTCTTTTGCGAGATGCTGGATATTCAAAACAGCAGCATTGTCGCGATGCAGTGGATCGCGGCAGGAAGGATACACGATAAATGTGACATCAGGATTGTCAGAGACATACTGATGTGATGGTTCGTAGTTATTTTTGTCCATAATTTCTTCATATTCCGAGTGGCTTTCGATGTATTGAGCGTGATGATCATCTGCCTTCACACAAAACTGTGTTCTTTGTTCCGGGCCTGATTCAACTTTTAGATGGAGGCGTTCACGCATAAAATGGAAGGCATATTCATAAAATGCAGTTTCTGCAGTGTTTGAACCATAAAATACATTGCGTCTGGCGAAGGGCGGACGGAATCTGGCATTTTTGAAGGGTGGCGTATAGCGAAAGGGTGTTGCAATCAAATAATGCCATTCAGGATAAAGATTTTTTGGTTTGGTGGATTCCATCAGCAATTCCAGCTGGACTGCGCGTTCTTCATCATGTGTTGCGCGATAGCTCGACAGGCTTGCCCGATGCTCAACAATGCGGAAAATTTCTTTCATTTCTTTTATGCGCCCCTGCCCCGTGCGTAGTCCAGATACTGGCGGACAAAAATCAGGTCTTCCATGGAGGTTTGCATTTTTTCTTCAGGCGTCATATTCAGCAGGGGGTGCAGGGTAGTCAGCCAGGCGCGCTGGTGGACAGGATTTTCGAACATGGCTTCAAGGCTTCGGTGAATTGCCAGCAGATGAACAATGGCCTGTATGTCAGGCGGCAGCATTGCAAGGTTTGTGTTGTGGAGTGGGACAAAGCTGTTTTTGAGCCAAGTGTTTACTGTATTTGGGGCGAGATGCAGAATTCTGGCAATTTTTGATCCTGACCATCCCCATCTTTTTTTCAGATACTCCAGTCCATCAGTGATCGCGCGGCCCGCAAGGACCGGGTCAAATACACGTGGCATGTCCGGCAGGGCAGAAGCTGCCTGATGATGGGTGCCCGTGTGATGAATGGTAGACATAAGAGTTCTCCAATAACTCTTTATCAGTATAACCCATACGGTGCAAAAACTCACTAATTCATGTTATTGTTTTATTAAATAAATACAATCATGATGTTATGATCGATCAAAACAGTGAATGTTCAAACTTCCACCATTTCAAAATCATCTTTCGAGGCGCCGCATTCAGGGCACTGCCAGGCAGGTGGGACATCTTCCCAGCGGGTGCCTGGGGCTATGCCGTCTTCCGGCCAGCCTTTTTCCTCGTCATAGATATACCCACACAAAAGACACATGTAGCGTTTAAAGGTCATGAGTGGTCGTCCCCCATCAAAATTGGGCATCATGTTAACATTTAATCCTTATCTGGTGTAAACTCTCGCCCTTTCTGACGTTTTCTGCGATTTGGGGACAATTTTTCAATGAGTTATTCATCTGATCTGTTTGCAGCCGCAACCCGTTTGATGCCAGGCGGGGTGAATTCACCCGTTCGGGCGTTTGGGGGTGTGGGCGGGCAGCCGCGTTTTATTCGGGAGGCTGAGGGCGCATACCTGAAAGATGCAGATGGGCGCGAATATATTGATTATGTGGGCTCTTGGGGTCCCATGATCGCAGGACATGCCCATCCCAAAGTTGTGGAAGCTGTGATTTCGTCAGTAAAAAATGGCCTGAGCTTTGGTGCGCCCAGTGAAGGCGAAGTGCGTCTTGCCGAAAAAATTGGCCAGATGATGCCATCAATAGAAAAAATCCGCATGGTGAGCTCGGGGACCGAGGCGACGATGACGGCCGTTCGTCTCGCGAGAGGGTTTACTGGCCGGAACAAAATCATCAAATTTGCAGGCTGCTATCATGGTCATGCTGATAGCCTGCTGGTCGAGGCAGGCTCGGGTGTGCTGACTTTTGGGGTGCCGGGTTCTGCGGGTGTTCCTGAATTCACGGTCAGGGATACACTGGTTGCGGACTATAACCGTCCGATTGGGGTCAAGGCTTTTTTTGAAAAGTATGCCAGTGATATTGCCGCAGTGATCGTTGAGCCTGTGGCTGGCAATATGAATTGCGTCAAGCCTTCCGCAGGATTTTTGGCGGTGCTGCGTGATCTGTGTGACCAGTATGGCGCGCTTTTGATTTTTGATGAAGTGATGACCGGTTTTCGCGTGGCAAAAGGCGGTGCGCAGGCACTGTATGGCATTCGTCCGGATCTCACGACACTGGGCAAGGTGATTGGCGGTGGCATGCCGGTGGGCGCCTGCGGTGGGCGTGCAGACATCATGGACTTTCTTGCGCCCATGGGTCCTGTCTATCAGGCAGGAACGCTTTCCGGCAATCCGGTGGCGATGGCCGCAGGCCTTGCAACGCTTGAGCTTGTAAATGAGACTGGTTTTTATGAGAAGTTGTCGGATAAAACCAGCAAACTCATGCAGGGGCTGGAGACACTGGCTCTTGCCGCACAGATTCCGCTTAAAACAGTAGCCTGTGGTGGCATGTTTGGACTTTATTTTACCGACAGAATTCTGCCGCAAACGCTTGCAGATGTGAAAAAAACGGATGTCGCGCGATTTCAGCAGTTTTTCCATGCCTGTCTCGAGCGGGGGGTGTATCTGGCGCCCTCAGCATTTGAAGCAGGATTTGTGTCTTCCGCGCATGATGATCTGGTGATTCAGAAAACGCTCGATATCATGTCAGAAGCACTCGAAACCATGGCTTTCAAAACGGCTTTGCCACTGCCAGCATGACAATCAGAATCAAAAATATGACAGGGATTTCATTGATTCCCCGATAAAAAATCTGGGAATGGCGGTTTTTGCTTTTTTGAAAACCTGTCATCAGTTTGAAGAGCCAAAGGTGATAGATCAAAAGCAGAAAGACCAGGGTGAGTTTTAGATGCATCCAGCCCGCCTGCAGATATCCTGTGGGGTTAAAGCTGACAAGCCAGATGCCAAAGAGGATAGTCAGGAGGGCGCCTGGGGTCATGATCATCCAGAAGAGTTTTTTCTCCATGGTACAAAAGCGGGCCCGGCCAGCCGTATCCGTGGTTTCTGTATGATAGACAAAGAGCCTCGGCAGGTAAAAAAGACCCGAGAACCATGTGACCATAAAGATAATATGCAGGGACATGATCCAGAGCATTTGGCGATCTCCATACAGCAGCCCCCGTATTATGTATAATGCCATTCTGAAATAACAGGGGTGACCATGAGCGAACAGGTATTGGACCAGCCGCTGAATTTTACCCTTGCGGCAGCGACCAAAGTATTTGAGCTGATCGGGGAAGAGGGCAATCCCGGGCTGAAGCTGCGGGTGTATGTCACAGGGGGTGGCTGCTCGGGGTTTCAGTATGGATTTGCCTTTGAGGAAAACATCCAGGAAGGGGATCTGGTTGTGGTCAGAAAATTGCCAAATGATGAAGAAGAGGAGGAAGAGGGAGCAGAGGGAGAGGGGGGGGAAAGTGTTTCCCTGCTGGTCGATCCGGTCAGCTTTCAGTATCTTGCGGGCGCTGATATTGATTATCGTGAAGACCTTGAAGGTGCGCAGTTTGTGATCAGAAACCCCAATGCAGCCACGACCTGTGGGTGTGGATCCTCATTTTCGGTGTGACTCCTGCGGAAATCCCTGTTGTGGTATAATGGTTTACCCTTGTGAGGATCGGGTGATTCCATGGGCCTTCCAGTGACGCCATTCCGGTTTGTTTTTCACTTTGTGCAGAAGCAGCAGGGACGTTTTGCGATCATTATTTTGTCGTTTGTGATCTGGGCGGTGAGTGACTCGGTATTCCCCTATTTTCTGAAACAGCTGATCAATGCAGTTTCCTCATTTGGCGGCGAGCGGGCCAATGTCTGGCATGTGGCATTTCAGCCGCTTTTGATGCTGGGGCTTTTTTGGCTTGCGGCGGAGCTTGTCATGCGGCTGCAGGGATTTGCGCAGGTTTATACTTTTCCCCAGTTTCGTGCCAATATCCGCGAGTCGGTGTTTGATTATGTGAAGTCGCATTCCCACGAATATTTTTCAAGCCAGTTTTCTGGCAATATTTCCAAAAAACTCGCAGACCTTCCCAAAAGCTGTCAGACCATCATGGAAATCATTTGTCTGCAGTTTACATCGGCAATTACGGGTACGCTGATTGTGTTTGTGATGATGTGGATGATTCAGCCGCTTTTTGGAGTGATTTTGCTGGCCTGGTTTACCATTCATCTGGCATTGAATTTCGTTTTTTTGCGTTATGGCAATTATCTTTGGGAAATCCACTCCACGGCGGACACGGCGCTCAGTGGCAATATCGTCGATATTTTTACCAATATGCTGAGTGTGCGGCTTTTTGCGCGCGGGGAACATGAAGTGGATTATTTGCGCCGTTTTCAGTCGGATGAGATGGGCAAAGCCAGAAAGGCGATGTGGCTGTCTGAAATCATGCGGGTTTGTCTCGGGCTAAATGGTCTTTGTCTGGTGTTTGGCATGCTGTTTGGGTTGCTGTATGGCTGGGTACATCACTGGGTGACGATTGGGGATTTCACCCAGATTGCCATGCAGGCATTCTGGCTGCTGGGCTGGATCTGGTACATCACTTTTCAGTTGCCGACTTTTATGCGCGAGACGGGCGTGGTTGCTGATGCGCTGTCCCTGGTTGCAAGGGCGCATGATGTGACGGACAAAAAAGGTGCGGGGGCCATTTACATTCGTCGCGGTGAAATCCGTTTTGAAAATGTGAGGTTTGGTTACCAGAAAAACCGTCCCGTGTTTGATGATCTTTCAGTGGTGATTCATCCAGGTGAAAAAGTGGGACTGGTGGGTTCATCCGGTTCTGGCAAATCCACTTTTGTGAATATGGTGTTGCGGTTTTATGATGCCGAGAGTGGGCAGATCCTGATTGACGGGCAAAATATTGCTGATGTGAAGCAGGATTCGCTGCGTTCGCAGATTGCGGTGATTCCCCAGGATCCATCACTGTTTCATCGCAGTATTCTCGAAAATATCCGCTATGGACGCATCAATGCGACGGATGAGGAAGTGATTCAGGCATCCAGGCTCGCGCACTGCGATGAGTTTGTGGAAAAGATGGATGGGAAATATTATGCCATGGCGGGAGAGCGGGGGATGAAGCTTTCCGGTGGCCAGCGTCAGCGCGTCGCAATTGCCCGCGCAATACTGAAAAATGCACCCATTCTGATACTGGATGAGGCGACATCAGCCCTTGATTCGGTGACAGAGAGCCTGATTCAGGAGAGTTTGCATCATCTGATGCAGGGCAGGACGGCGCTGGTTGTGGCGCATCGCCTGTCCACACTTGCAGACATGGACCGGATTATTTTCTTCCACCGTGGCCGCATTGTTGAGGAAGGCACGCACGAATCCCTGCTCGAGCAAAATGGCCGTTTTGCCGAGATGTGGAACATGCAGGCCGATGGCTTCCTGCCGTATGATGACAGTGATGAGGATGAGGTTTAGTGAAAAGAGCTAAAATTATGCCGACCATGTTAGTTACGGCTTCAGATCAAAAAGCAATTGATGGGAAGATTTTTCACGATCGAGTGCGTATGTTGCATCAACATTTACTGACAACATCAACGCCAGCTTTTGTGTTATGCGCTACTATTATTTTTTTTGGGATGTATGGCACAGAAAATAAAATAATTTTGGTTAGCTGGTATGCATCGGCGGTATTAGTGTCAATAATACGTTTGGGCCTGATGAAATGGTATGAATCAAGTCCTGATCGCCAGCTTTTTCATTTAAAAATATTTATAATCGGCACAGCAGTTGCTACTCTTGTTTGGAGTACGGCCGGTACTCTATTAATGTCATCGGCAGATATTCTGCATCAAGTCCTGATTATTATTATTATTGCTGGCATCACTGCAGGCGGCTCACAAACGCTGCAGGCAAGCAGGATGGCTTACACAATATTTATGCTTTTTGCTATTTTGCCTTTGGCGTTTTGGTTATTATTTCAAAATGAGCACGTGTATCACTACTTGAGCCTTGCCATCTTTGGATACCTAGGATTTATGCTGGTAATATGCAAAAATGGCTATGACATGTTAGTTGGTTCATTGCAATTGCGTTATGAAATCGAGTATCAGGCAACACATGATATATTAACCAGCTTGCCAAACAGAGCCCTTTTGGCTGATCGTATTTCACATGCAATTGAAAAAGGTCGTCGCTATAAAACCAAATTTTATGTATTATTTTTTGATCTTGATCATTTTAAGCTGGTTAATGACAGTTTGAGCCATCCAGCAGGAGATCAATTACTTCAAGCGGTGGTAAATCGTATCAAGGGAGTTATTCGTGGAGAAGATACGTTTGCAAGATTCGCTGGCGATGAGTTTGTAATTGTCATTGAGTCTGCTAAAAAACAGGAAGATATCGGGAAAGTTTTGGTTAAAATATTAAAATGCTTTGCTAAACCATTTCAAACGCCTGACTTTGAGATTTTAATAACAGCCAGCATTGGAATTAGTGTTTTTCCTGCAGATGGTGATGATCCTGACGAGTTATTGCGCATGGCAGATATAGCAATGTATCGAGCCAAAGATCAGGGAGGAAACCGGTTTCAATTTTTTACAGCCGAATTGGGTAAACGCGCCGCTGAACGTTTGGGAAAAGAAACCGAACTACGTCTGGCTATAGCGAATGAAGAATTCTTTTTATGCTATCAACCACAGATAGATAGCGTCACGAAAAAAATGAGATCAGTCGAGGCCCTGCTTCGATGGCAGCATCCTGCAAAAGGGGTTATTTTGCCGTTGGAATTTATTCCATTGGCAGAAGAAACAGGGCTGATCGCGCCATTGGGCGAATGGGCACTAAGAGAGGTTTGCAAGCAAAACAAACGTTGGCAAAATCAGGGATATCCAAAAATTCGAGTCGCTGTTAATATTGCCGCCCACCAAATCAGGCACGGTGAGTTAACAAAAACAATTTACAACATATTACAAGAGACGGGGTTAGAACCGAAATATCTTGAGCTTGAATTAACAGAAAATGTCATTATTAATGATCCAAATATTATTTCTATTGTTAAAGAACTAAAAAAATTGGGAGTTTATATCTCGCTGGATGATTTTGGGTCTGGCTGTTCAAGCTTAAACTTTCTCAGACAAATTCCCATTGACCGGTTAAAAATAGATCAATCATTTATTAAAAACATTAATACCGGTAGCGACGATGAAGTGATTATTCAGGCAATTATTTCCATGGCGCATAATTTGAATTTGGATATATTGGCTGAAGGTGTTGAAACCCAGCAACAATTAAATTTTTTGCAATTGCACAATTGTTTGTGCATTCAGGGTTTCTATTTTAGTCAGCCATTGCTTGCGGCAGAGATGGAGAAAGTATTTAAAAGTGCATACCTTGAAACTTGATATAATTTTCTTTTTTTACTCTCTTCAAAGTGGCCATGGAGTGGCCACCATCCAAACACAGGGATATGAGAGTTTTAACCCATCGTGAGCGGGTAGATGATGCGGTGTTTGGGAATTGTGTAAAATGATTGGAAAGTGTATTTTGTGATGGACAGTTAAAGCAATATATGCAGTTTTTTTATGCGATTGATCTCTTTATTATCCAGTCCTGCTTCTTTGGCGAAGGTGGGCCACAGCCTGATGGCTTCCCGTACCTGCATCATAAGTTGTTTTACCTCACCTACTCCGAATCTGTTTGCTACTTCAAAAATGTCATCAGCAGTGAAATCCCTGTGTTTCCCATTGACTGACATTAAATGCTGGTTTGTCCATTCGCCTTCGGGGTTATGAGCAAATGTAATATCATATGCGGGGGCCAGTTCCCAGTTGCCACCTTCCTTTAACAGAAATGAAAAATTTTTGCTGTGGTCGTCGCAGTTTCTTCCCATGATGTTAAATATAATGCGTCGAAAAACTTCTACATACGCTTCATGTGGGAGGATAAGCTCACCCAGTGTCATAAGTAATTGTTCGTAGCTGTTGGCAGATTTCATTTTGTAATCGATATGATTCATTGCACATAAAGTCTGAATGTGGTGCTTTACGTTTCTCTTGTCGCGATCAAAGCGTTTTGTCATAAAATGAGCTCTGCCATTTTCCTCAAGCAGCCTTGATTGGGTCATGGAGATGCCTGCTTGAGTTGCCATCAGGTAGTAGGCATATTCAATTCGACCATAGTGCTGGCTTGTCCCCAATTCTCTGTCTGTTCCCATTCCGTCAAATTTTAATAACCAGTGCTCGAACCCCTCTTCCGCATTTACCTGGCCTGATTGTATTTCCTGTGTTTTGGGATTCCAGGCTATAACTGCTTTGGCTCGTGCGCCGCCTGCAGGCGTATTTGTGATCTCGGGACTGCCGGATGAACAGCTGCGGCAAATGCTTGGCAGTTTTTGTCCGACCATTCTTTTTCCCTATGCCCGCGAAGTTATTTCCGATCTCGTGGTCCGGGGTGGATTCCCGCAACTGATTCTGGCACCCGTCAATTTTGATGCGCTGTATGCACAGCACATGGAAAGCCAGGACAAAGATAAACAGGGCACAACAACCGGGGCCATCAAAAAGGGTGACGAAGACTCTTCTGATACTAGGGTGCACTGATTCATGCGCAGCAAAAGCATTGCACTCCTCGGTGCTGGCTCATGGGGAACGGCGCTTGCCCTGCATCTTGCAAAGCAGGGCATCGCCGTTCGGCTCTGGACGAATGAGCCCCCGCATGCTGCACAAATGGCAGCTGAGAGATGCAATACACTTTTTTTGCCGGGGCTTCCTTTTCCTGACCTGATTTCGCCTTTTGCAGATATGGCGGAAGCGGTGTCTTCTGCTGATTATGTGCTGGTGGCAGTGCCTTCTGTTGGCTTTCGTCCAACACTCATGCTGTTTTCCAGTCTCATTCGACCTGAAACCGGTGTCATCTGGGCCACCAAGGGCCTCGACCCCGCCTCGGGGCAGCTTTTACATGAAGTGGCCATTGAACTTTTGGGTCATAACAGACCTCTGGGTGTACTTTCAGGCCCTTCATTTGCCCGCGAAGTGGCCATGGGCCTGCCGACAGCGGTGGTGATCGCCACCCCCCAGACAGCCTTTGGCAAACAGCTGGCAGAGGACTTTGACAGTCCTGTCTTTCGAACCTTTGGAAGTCAGGATCTTGCAGGTGTTGGCATTGGGGGGGTTGTCAAAAACGTACTGGCGATTGCAACCGGCATCACTGACGGACTCAAATTTGGTGCGAATGCGCGCTGTGCACTGATCACGCGGGGTCTGGCCGAGATGACCCGCCTGGGAATGGCCATCGGCGGCAAACCTGAAACCTTCACAGGACTCGCCGGCATTGGCGATCTGGTGCTGACGGCGACCGATGACCAGTCCCGCAACCGCCGCCTTGGACTGGCCATTGGCAGTGGACTCTCTGCAGATGATGCTGAGAAAAAAATTGGCCAAGTGGTTGAAGGCAAACATAATGCAAGACAGCTCGCAGAACTTGCTGCCCGACACGGCATTCACATGCCGGTCACAGAAACGGTCTGGGGTCTTTTGCAGGGCAAACTGACGGCAAGAGATGCCATGACTGCGTTTTTGCGGGATGGCAGGCCCTAATCATAAAGCAACTGGTCGAGCTCGGTCATGCCCCCGCGCGGAGTCGGCAGGACCAGTTCGTGCAGGACATCGACCATACACAGCAGCCTGAGAACATTCGGGGTCAGTTCATCAAAGGTCACAGTGATGCCAAGCGGTGTGCCTTCGGTCTGTTCGAAAGTCACGCCAATGCCATACCCCAGACAAAGGGAAGACAGCTGATCTGCGCGTCTCGCAATACCCGGCAGCAACCCCTTTGGAGAAAAAACTTCTTCCATGGTCAGCGGTCTGCTATTCAGGCTAAAGCCCGCGCCCATTTTGCGCGCAATCTCTGTCAGCTGTATGGAAAAATCCACGGCTATTTCCTCCACCAGGGCTGGGCGATTTTGCGCGGTCCTGCCAGGAAAGATCGAAACCAGCGCAAAAACACGATCAGCGAAAACCCATATCGCTCAAGGGCACCAAAAAAGGCGATGGCCACAAGCGTCACCAAAAAAGTCCACAGCCTGATGTGAAAGATCAAAAGCAGCAGTGGAAAGCAGGCCCGGAAGTCCACCAGCCATAGCCTGACACTTCTTGCTGAATCCCGCCAGTGCGCCATATTTTTGTATTCCCCATGCCCTGCATGATCCCCCGTAAAATCATAATAACAGTCTGCCTTGACAGTCCAGTGATATTCCTGCTTCAATTCCTGACTGGGAAGCACGGGATATCGCATTACCCATGAAAAATCTGACTGCATTTTCTGGCATTTTTGTTTGTTTTTTTCTCATAATGGGGCTGTTTGGCTGTGCATCGCAAAAATCTGCTGCCCCGCCGGGCACCAATCCCACGGATGCGTCCCTGGCTGAAGCGTCTTATTCTGTCAGCCGGGCCATCTCCAGTCTTTCTGAAACTGCCCAGGCAGCCCATCCGCTGCCTGACATGCCGCCCCAACCCAATCCCGCAGACTATGGGATGGGTGGACTGACTTCTGTGGACTGGTCGGGCCCGGTTCAGCCCTTGCTGCGTGAAATCGCCCGTTCCACCAGCTATCGGCTGCGAGTCCTTGGACCGGAACCTGGTATCCCGGTCATGGTGTCTGTTTACGACAAAAACATGAAAATCGGCGAAGTATTACGCAATATTGCTTACCAGTGCGGCAGACGTGCGACCGTTGCTGTTTATCCTGAAGAGCAGGTGATTGAATTGCGTTATGCAAAAAACTGATCAGGCTGGAGGCCCGGGTGCATGAAACAGCGACTCCTGACAATCCTGACCACCACTCTCCTGCTGGCAGCCTGCGCCCATGCTCCAGAAGGTAATGAAACCAGTCTTGCCGGCCTGCAGAATCTTTCTGCAGGCACAGGCAACATTTCACCGGAAGCAGCTGTCACCAGTCATATCCGCTTCAGGGCAATTTCCGATACCGCCATGAGCGTGGGCGCCCAAGGAGGACTTGCTTCTGCCGCTGAAGAGATCAACGGCCGCATGGAGAAGGACCGCTGGTATCTGGACACCATTTACAACTTCAATGGCATGATGCTGAGCCATGGGGTGCTGCCGCCGGTCCTGCAGCAGGGCAACAATACTCTCGCACTGTCAGACAGCACGACGCTGCGCATTTCTGACAAAACATACAAAATTTTGCAGCAGGCGCGTTTTGCAACCACTCCGCCGAACTGGCGGGACTATTTGTGGATGAATTATCGCAAACCCGAAGTACCGGACCGGGTGCTTTTGCCGCGCAATGCCGAAGAGCGCAAAATCTGGAAAAAGCGGGTTAAAGAAGGCTGGCAAAAAGGCATTGAACAGGCTTACAGCATGTTTCAGCAAAATCTTGCCCGACTGAAGCGGGATTACAATGGCATGGTGCTGTATCGCAAACTGTTGCAGGAAAGAATGGTCAGCGCACCCTTTGTATCGCGGACCGACATGGGTGTCACCGGCGGTGGCGATGACATGCGGGTGAACGACCAGGTACTGCGCATCACCGTACTGCCACGTCTGCAGGCCAACAGTGCACGCTGGCGTGCGATCATGGTGCCAACAGTGCCGCTTTCTGTGGAAACGCGTCATGACAGCTGAGACCACCAGTCAGGAATTTCTTTATCCCCAAGAACCGATTCGTCTCTCCATTGAAGCTGCAAATGAGATTCTCATGCACAGTGTCAAACTGGGTGCATCGGACATTACCATCCAGACAGGCGAGCCGGTTTTTGCAGAAATTTATGGCCGGTTGCGCAAGGTAACGCGCAGAAGGGTCTCAAACACCGAAGTGGGTGAAGTCATCAACGCCATGTATGGCCCGAACGCCATGACACAGATTCTCTCAGGCAAGGATCTTGATACCCATTATGAGATTCGTCCCAACCGTTCAGACCGCTATCGGTTCCGTATCAATGCCACGGGCTGTCAGGTGGAGGGGCATGATGGCCTGCAGATTACTGCACGAACCGTACCCGGCATTCCGCCGACGCTTGAGAGCATGCATCTGCCGGAGTCCATTCAAAAAGCGATCGCTCCGGAGCAGGGCGTGGTGTATGTCACGGGTGCCACAGGTTCTGGCAAAAGCACTTTGCTTGCTGCCATTATTCGCAGCATTGCAGAAGAGGCCGAAAGTCACCGCAAAATTTTGACCTATGAGGCCCCGATTGAATTTGTTTACGATAGCATTGAGCGTATTTCCTGCATCATCAGCCAGTCAGAAATTCCGCGGCATCTACCGGATTTTGCATCCGGTGTACGCAATGCCCTGCGCCGCAAGCCGCGTCTGATTCTGGTGGGAGAAGCACGCGATGCGGCGACCATTGGTGCTGTCATGGAAGCAGCGATGACGGGTCATCCGGTCTATACCACCCTGCACAGCAATGGCGTGGCTGAAACCATGCGGCGTCTTGTGACCACATTTCCGGCGGAAGAACGTCACGGACGCACCATTGATATCATCGAGACGGTTCGCGTCGTGATTTCGCAGCGCCTCGTTCCAACAGTCGATGGCAAGCGGGTCGCGCTCAGGGAATATCTGGTTTTTGATGAAAAGATTCGTGACGCGCTGCTTTCCACCGATCCTGAAAATGTCACTGCGATGACGAGGGAAATGTTGCAGGCGCATGGCTGTACCATCGAAAAGGATGCCCGGGAAAAATTCGATGCGGGCCTGATCACAGAGCGGCAGTACCAGCTGATTGCCGGTGAAAGCAAGGGCGCCGCCAAAGATGCGGGAATAGATCTGGGAGACAAAAAATGAGTGCATGGAATGGGCTGGATTTTTTAATTTTTCTGATTTTCTTCGCCAACATGGTCCTCGGCATGAACCGTGGGGCGACGAAGGAAATTGTTTCGCTGATGTGTCTCAGTGTAGCGCTGATTTTCACCATAAAATTTACCATTCCGATGCAAAATATCATCATGTCCTCTCCACTTCTTCAGGATGTGCTGACTTCAGAAACGATTCAGAATTTCATGGGGGCGATTGGGGCAGATCCCCTGACAGCAGATTACGTGCGCGAGCTTGCCTTTACACTCAGTGTCCTGATCTGGTTTACGGGAGCTTTTTGTATCTCTGAAGCGATGTCGGTTTCCGGATTTGTGGAGACTTTTTCCTTTCCCTGGGCGGTCTGGAACCGCAAGGTGGGCGGCGCCATTGGCTGCACGCGGGGTTTTGTTTTTGTCGTCATTCTCATCATGCTGTGTGTGGGGCATGTTTTCAAAGACAGCCGGCACGTGGGCTCGCTTTTTTCTGGCTCTTATTTTGTGCGACTATTCACACCGGCGTCACAAAGACTCGATGAGCTGATCCAGGGCCAAGAGATTGAGCAGTACAATGAAATTTACGAGTATCGCAATCTATATACGCCTTCTGACATCGAAAAAACCCTTGGCCCGCAGCCCCAATACGAACCACCACCGGACACAACAGGATATCCTTCGGGCACTGTGCCGCCTTCATCGACGGGCTATCCTTCGGCCACTCAGCCGCCTTCATCGACGGGTGCGGGGCATTAGATTGGGCAGGCAGGACTGTGCCTGGCACAGATTCCCTCACCCCCGACCCCTCTCCCGGGACGGGAGAAGGGTGACTCAAAACACAGACTGGTTTAAATAGAAAATTTGTCTTTTAATCTCCCTTCTCCCACTCGTGTGGTTGGGAGTGCCTGTGCTCTGCACATTGCAGCTTCAGAAGGATGTGCTCCAGAACGCAGGACAATGTTCTCAAACACTTCGTTATTCCATATTCGAACGACCTGATAACCCTCTTCCCCGAGAAACTCCGTACGTTTATTGTCATATGCAATAACAGCTTCTTCCCCGTGCTGCTCTCCATCCACCTCAATGACTATTTTGTGGCTGCGACAGACAAAATCTGCGATATAACATCCAATGACAACTTCCCGGGTAAATTTATAACCGTTTAAACGCCGCCCTCTGAGAAAACGCCACAAGCGATGTGCTGCTGGCGTCGGTGCCTTCCTGTTACTGCGCGCAACTTCTTTTAGCGTGGAGCCTGTCATCAATCAACCTGTATCTTTGTACCCGCTATTTAAACCGGCCTCTGTTTTGAGTCACCCCTCTCCCGTCCCGGGAGAGGGGTTGGGGGTGAGGGAATCTGTGCTGGGCACAGTCCTGCCTCCAAATATTCACTCAAAGGCAAAAATAATCTGCGCTCATAATCAGGAAGCTCTCTTTCCCGGTCATTTCGAAACAACATTTTTTTTATATTTTTTGGCAGCCTTAATCAATTTTTCTGAAGGTGCAGGCGGGTTTAACAATGCACGCACAAAAACATCGCGATCCTTAACGGTTAATGTTTTCTTCCGAACCTTTTTGATTGATTTTAAAACATCAATTTTTTTAATCCCAGACTGGATTTTTTGTTTTCTGGCTTTGGCAACGAGTTTCTCGAAATTTTTCATGGAAGGTGGCGATATCACCTTTAATATAATAACGTCATCAGGATTTTCAGTTTTACTCATTGTTGCCATTTTCCTCAAAGCAAAATTCATTGATTTTTTGATTACTGAAGATAAAAAATTATTGCAGGACGTCTATAAAATGCTGGGTAATTAAATGAAAACCAGACCAGCCACAGGACCTGCGCCCCTGCTTTTATTATGGTCCACTCCCGTCTTTATTCTTTGGTCCTTCCTTTGGTACATCTGCGTTCTTCCCCGACTCAACCCCTGCTTCCCCAGCCTTTTGCTTTTCCCTCGCCCGCTGTACTGCGATACCAGCACCCACACCGCCTTCCACACTTTGTTTGCCAGCACCGCCGATAGCGCCAGCTCCACCTTCTAGGACCTGTTTGGAAGCCTGGAGTGCTTCGCCTTCACCGTACTGCACCGCTTGGCCGCCAATCCAGGTGAGCACACGCTCAGGAATCACATAGGTCAGTGAATAACACTTGCTGATCACCGTCACAATAAAAGAACTGTACACCATGACAAAAAGCATCTCTTCAAAGAGACCCGGGTTTGTAATGATGGTATTTGTCGCCGCCATAAAGGCTGTATTCACCAGCTGGATGGCGGGTACCGACACCAGACTTGCCGCCATCAGACCCACAATCATCAACCCAGGCCGCAGGAAAAGATTCAGCATTAGCCAGATCGATGCCTCTCCACGCCCCAGAATTTCACTCTGCCCGCCAGGACTCAAAATGCCGAGCGCCACAATCGGTGCTGCCACCATGGCTTCAACCGTTGCGAGCATCCAGCCCAGTGCGCCCATGGTAAAAATCATGAAGGGAATCAGCGGCACATAAATACCAAGGATGGCACCGAGCGAATAAAGGCCCATAATGAGCGCCACAAAAAACGGCGTGACCAATCCCAGTGTTGACTTGATCGCCTCCCCCCATGGCGAGAGCGTCAGACCATAACCCATGATCATGACATCAATGGTGCCGGTCACCACAAGCAGGAAAGTTGCTCCCAAAACAAATGCAAAAAGAACCTGGGCTGTGACCATCAACTGATAGCCAAACAGTCCAATCGAAATCAGCGGATTGTTGCTTGAAGTGGAACCATTACTGGTAAGATTGTTTTGCCAGCCTTGCAAAATCGCGTCCGCACCATTCTGAAGCGTCGAAGATATTTGGCTAAACTGGCCGGGCATTACGTAAGCCGCCAATTCCGCAGCATTTGCCGCTGCCTGAATAGAAGAAAACAGGGTGCCGACAGCACTTGTATTGTTGCGATAGTTGAGCATCGGATCATTTTGGGGAATGCCGGTGACCGCAAGCGTTGGCATGGAAGCGCCGAGATCCTTTCCTTTTTGGGAAATAATTTTAAAAAAATAGCCACCGGCAAATATCCAGCCCTGGTCTTTGGCATCGCGCTGCCACTGCTCACCCTGGCTACTGGCCAAATTAAGCACCTGGTTTTGCACTTGCTGGATAACAACTGCTTCCAGTGTTTTCGAATACATATTTATGATCGAATTCATGAAAGCAGAATCATTCGACTGGGTGGAATCTTGGACAAATGATTTGATGGCATAAGGCCAGTAAACCAGCTTCATGGCATCATCGCCTGTAACTGTCGGATCATTCTGGTTACCAGTGACGCCATAAACTGCCGGTGCCTGACGAATACAGTCGGGAATACCCAAACCAGACTGATTGTCACTGCAATAAGTCTGCAGCCATCCCGGTACCGCACTGGTATCTGACGATCCCGCCGATTTCAGGGACTGCTTCGCATTCAAATAATCCACATCCGCCTGGGCCACCTCTGTTGCCACCGGTAGCATCACCGCAATAATTTGTTGCAGCACAGTCCTTTGGGCAGTACAGACCTTGCAGCTCATCGAGTTTGTATCTGTGCAGGAGGTTGCCTGGTTACAAAAAGTCAGGGTGCCACAGTCTCCGCCTGCCTGGGTTGCACTGGATGTAGAACCTGGTCCCATGGGAAAACTGGTCGCACTGTTATTGTTATTCTGGAAAACGGTGCTGATCATCGTATCCGGCTGGGCAGTGCACCAAGACACGCTGCTGCCAGCGTGGTTACAATAAAACTGTACCAAAAGGTTCGTATTCGTGGGCCTGATATCCCCATCTGTGCGCAGTGACTCTGCCTGACAGACCAGATCCTGAAACAGCGTAACCATATTGCCAGTAAGTCCAATGTTGCCAATGGCAGTTTGCGTCGCAGTGGGATTACCGCCGAGAATGCTGTAATTGATCACTGCATTCCAGATCGCATCAGCTGCCCCTATCCCCTGCAGAATAATCCACATAAAAACTACCTGGATCGCACAATAGCCGCTCGGCAGCGGAAAAATCGCGGCAATCCCGAAAACCGTACGCAGCGGCACCCAGAGCGAACTCCACTGCTTGCCCAGAAATTCCCCTTCCGCGGCAGTCTTCATGAGACCGACAATGGTGGTATAAATCACAATACCGGCACCCACCGTCAATACAGTGGTATTGAATACCTTGAACAGAATGCCGAGCAGCATCGGCGCAGAAGAGGGCGCCAGCACGCTGGCACTCATATAGCCAAAAATCTGCCCCAGATAGATCATGGACTGATCATTGTTCGAAATCTGAAAAAGACTGATCATGGAGAAGGTCCTCCATCCCCACGCACCCTGCCAGACAGCCATTCATCAAAACTGCAGCCCAGTTTGCGGTGTTTGATCTGAAAAGCTAGGAAGTGATAGCGAAAAGCCATCACGAATGCGAGGCCGGATGATGCAATCCCAAGCAATAATCCAGAAAACGTATGATGATGAACCAAAAGCCAGATGCCCCAGGCAAAAACACTCACACCTGTGAGCAGAAAAAAAACGGCATAAAGCAGAAAATTTCTGTGGATGCGCACAATATCCGCCTCCACGAGCCCAAGACGGGCGACCGCCTGCGCGAAGGTTTCCGTACGTTTAGCCCTTGCCGCCACAAAAATCCCACGGGCAAGATCCACTGTCGTCTGAATCTGGGACTGGAAA
>Ga0206878_10209_pt1 | contig 21497 bp, 15 predicted proteins | sample Alteio_BWOrgCont_8_FD_152621 | JGI IMG/M metagenome (GOLD analysis project Ga0206878, IMG submission 152621) | Enriched cells from forest soil in Barre Woods Harvard Forest LTER site, Petersham, Massachusetts, United States -... | ecosystem: Environmental > Terrestrial > Soil > Temperate forest >... | reverse complement strand
GCGCGGCAATGTCCGCTGAGAGCTGAGAGGGGCTCTCATCGAACGTGATCGGCTGAAGCGTTGCGCCATCGGTGCCTCCCGCGAGGGCGAAGGCGATGCAGATGACGTCGTAATTCTGGGCCACGGATGCAAGCGTCTCCGTGTTCCAGTCCTCCCAGTAACCGATCATCTTGGCGCTGCCGCCGCCCCCGCTGCCGCTCGACGTTGTAACGTTGACGGCGGAGCTCTGGCTGCCGGTGCCGTGCGCGTCGGTCGCGGCCACGGTGAAGCTATAGCTCGTGGATGCGGCGAGACCCGTTACGGAGTAGGTCGTGCCGCCGGTAGTGGCCAGGGCGGAGCCGTTCTTGTAGACGGTGTAGCTGGACACGGTGCAGTTCGCCGGCGGGCTGACAGCGTTCCACGAGAGGTTCGTGCTGCTGCTGCCGGTTCCCGATGCCGCCAGGCCCGTCGGAGCGCCGGGATTCGCCGAACAACTCGACGCACCGCTCGTAAAGGCGATGTAGTTGATGTTGTAGCCGCCCGTATCCTGCCAGACCGTCAGCACCTGCTGGCCCGCCGGCAGCGTCAACGTGGCCGTTACGGTCGTCCACGTCTGCCAGCCACCCGTTGTGGCTACGGTGATCGACCCGGTTAGGTTCGTGCCGGAGGAATTCTGAATGTGGAACGAGCCACTGCCCGTGCTACCGTTCGCGACGCGGCAAGACGCCGTGTACGTCCCGGCTGTTGCAACGTTGACGGTATATCGGAACCACTGGCCCGCGGCAGACCAGCCTAAATCGTAGCCGCCGCCGGTGTCGGTGGTCGTCTCGAGGTCGACACCGTCGGAGCGGTAGCTGTTGGCCGAGCCGTTAGTTGACGTTACGTTGTAGCCGACGCCCTGGCCGCCGGTGTCGTAGTTCTCAGCCTGGACGGTACCGGGGATGGCCGCGGGCGTGCCGCCGAATGGACCTTCGCCGCCACTCGCTGGCTGAGTGGTGACGTTGACGCCCGAGCTCTGGCTGCCGGTGCCGTGCGCATCGGTCGCGGCCACCGTGAAGGTGTAGGTGGTCGACGCCGAGAGGCCGGTCACGGTGTAGCTGTTGTTGCTCGTGGTAGCTAGCGCCGCGCCATTCTTGTAGACGGTATAGCTGCTTATGGAGCAGTTTGCCGGCGGTGTAACGGTCGTCCAGTTGAGTATTGTGCTGCTGCTTGTGGTACCCGACGCGGCCAAGCCTGTCGGCGCGCTCGGATTGGCGCTGCAGCTACCACCCGCCGATGCAAAGGCGAGGTAGTTGAAGTTGTAACCACCGGAGTCCTGCGATACTGTGAGCACCTGTTGTCCCGCGGGAAGCGTAACAGTGGCAGTTACGGTGGTCCATGTCTGCCAGCCGCCAGTGCCGGGCGCGGTGATGGTGCCGGACAGGTTCGTGCCGGATGAGTTCTGGATGTGGAAGGTGCCCGCGGTGGTGCCGGTGGCGGCAGCCGCCGCCACGCGGCAGGATACAGTGTACGTGCCCGCGGTCGCCACATTGACGGTATACCGGAACCACTGGCCCGCGGCCGTCCAGCCGAGGTTGAAGCCGCCGCCGGTATCGGAGCAGGCTTCGATGTCGACGCCGTCGGTACGATAACTATTGGAGGTGCCGTTGACCGAATTGACGCTATAGCCGACGCCCTGACCGCCGGTATCGTAGTTCTCGGCCTGTACGGTGCCGGGGATGGCGGCAGGCGTGGCGCCGTATGGGCCTTCGCCGCTGCCGCTTGCGGACGTCGTTACGCTCAACGGGCTACTCTGAGAGCCTGTGCCGTTGCTGTCCGTAGCAGCGACGGTAAAGCTATAGCTGGTCGACGGCGACAGTCCGCTCACCGCGAAGCTGGTGCCGGTGGATGTTCCAATCGACGCGCCGCTCTTGAAGATGGTATATGAAGTGATCGTGCAGTTTGCCGGCGGTCCCACTGCGGTCCAGTTCAGCGTTGTCCCGCTGCTGGTTGTGCCGGATGCCGTCAAGCCTGTGGGAGTGCCGGGCGAGGTGGTGCAACTCCCGCCACCGGTGGTGCTGCTACAACTACCCTGAAGCGTCCAGAGCGACTGGGCGTCGACAGGGTCCCACGCCGGCTGCGACGTGTTCGCCTGAAGGCACTTGTATTCGGAGCCGTTGTAGGTAACCAGGTTGCCCACGGCGTAGGCCACACTGTTCGGGCTCCACGCGGCGACGCCGGTGCAGTTGACCTGGCCGAAGACGGCCGAACATAGGATCAGCAAGAGCGCTAACGTGCAACTTAGCGACAGTATCCTTCGTTTCATGCTAGGAATCTCCATTCATGACCATCAAGAACGTAATTGTATTGCAATACTTGCTCTAAGAAATAGTTCAGTGAAGGTAGTGCCGGCAATAAACTGCCGCGGGACGTCGATCCGTATCTAACCGGATAGATTAGTCATTATAAATCGGTTAAGCGGTTCTGTCAAGGGGTTGTTTTAGGAAGTTTGCGGTTCGTTCAACGATTGATGATACCATTCTGAATCGGGTGCCTGATAATGACCGCAGCCACCCTGGGGCGAAGTGGGCGGGCACCGGGAATGGCCGGATGCCCGCCACAGTAGTGGTGATTTGGGCGGCGAGATGCCTAGCTAACTGCGTTTGAAGATGGCGAAGTCGTAACCCTGAAGCGAGAACGTTCCTGTGTTTGGCAGCTTGTGCGTCTTGCCTCCGGGCGCGCCCGCGGGCGTGACATCGGTCCAGGTCCCGGTCTGCGTCGTGATCGTGCCTGAGGCCGTTCCGCCATTGGTGTTGATCTCGACGAGATACGTCTGGCCGCCACCGGTACGCAAATAGGCGATGACGGCGGGCGAAGAGTTGGAAATGAACGACGTCGTCCCCTGCTGCAGCGCTCCCCCACTGCCATTGCGGAGGGCAAGCAGCTGTCCGTAGAAAGTAGTGAACTTGGAGGCATTCGAACCGCTCCAATTAATGGGCGTATGCGAGTTCTGGCCGCCGTTGTTGTTGGCAACCTCCATGCCGTTATACATGAGCGGAACGCCGGAGATCGTAAAGTCCCACACGGCCGCGGCCATGGCCTCGGCGTAGCCTCCAAGTACGATATTATCGCGATTCGATACGTCCCAATCGTCCTGGATGTTCATGTGCAGCATACCGGCCGGAGACGTATAGTTGATCGTATACGGATACTGCCACTGGTACTGCAGCGTCGACGCGTAATTCGACTGCTTGAATGCATAGCCGATGCCATAGTAGTACATGTCCCATCCGTAGTCGAGGTCATACGGCGAGAGCGCCAGGCTCACATTCTCCTCCTCGCCGAGCATCATGATGCTGGGCTTGATGGCGGTTAGCGCGGAGTGCATGCTGTTCATCAACGATTGCGGCAGCGACCGTCCGGCGCCAGCCGGGTTGTCAGCGGAGTCGAAACGAAAGCCATCGACATTGTAGGTCTGCAGCCAGTACTTACAAACATTCGTGACATATGTTTGAGCGCCGTAGGTATCCGTGGTGAGATTGAACTGGGCAACATCCGTGTCGGTTCCCCAGCCGTCCTCGATCGAGGCCACATTGTTGACGTTGCCGTCGCTGTGCTTGTAGTACTGCGGATGGCTGGTTACCAGCGGGTTGTCCCATGATGTCGCGTTGATAGCCATGTCGAGAATGACCTTCATTCCGAGCCCATGGGCAGTATTCACGAGGGTGGTCAAGTTGGCGCCAGTACCGGCATACACATCGATTCCCTCCATGTCGTGGATGCAATACGGGCTGTTAAAGGAGGAATGGGAGATGCCGTCTACCGTACAAGCTACGCCGCGAGGATAGAACGGCATGAGCCAGATAACGTTGCAGCCCAGATTGTGTATTCGGTTGAGCTGGCCATTGATTCCGGACAAGCCGGTGCTCGAGAAGATCTCGGGGTCCGCGCAATATATCACGCTGGAGGAAAGCCAGGATGGCGATTGGGCCTGAGCTGGATCGGGCACACAGAACCACGTGCTCAATGCTGCGCATGCCATAGCGATGGCCGTAATAACTCGACGTGCGATGTTCATCTTCGATCTCCCATTCATGTTGATTTGTATAGCAAAAGTTTCAAAAATACTCTAATATCCGTGTCGGCATCCGTCAATGATTGCAATGAAAGATAGCGAAGTCGTAGGCCTGGAGCACGAATTCCGGCGGCGCAGGGTGCGATCGTCCGCCAGGAGCGCCATCCGGGGTAACTTCCCTCCAGTTCCCGCCGGTCGACGAAGCTATCGTTCCGCGCACTGCGCGTGCCGATGTATTGATCTCTATCAGATAGGCATTGTCCGAAGGTCCGCGCTGATACATGGCCACCTGGCCCTGCGCGGAGTTTTTAAGCCAAATTGTCTGGGCTTGCTGCAGAGCGCCCTGGCTATGGTTGCGTAGTCCCAGCAACTGGGTGTAAAACTGGTTGAACGACCGGGCGTTCGGACCGGCCCAATCGATCTGCACGTGAGAATTGACGCCGCCGTTAGAGTTGCCGGCCTCCATTCCGTTGTAAACGAGCGGGACTCCATCGATCGTGAGGTCGTAGACCGCTGCGGCCATGGCCTGGGGGGCGCCGCCATATCGAATGATGTCGCGGTCAAAGTCCCAGTCATCCTGAACATTGAGGTGCATCATTCCCCGTGGCGGCGTCACATCGATCGTGTACGGCCACCGCCATTGGTACTCGAGCGTTGTGGCGTCGAGCCGGTGCGTCAGCGCCGAGAGCGTGCCGCAGCCATAGGCGTTCCAACCGTAGTCAAGCTCGAACGGGCGCATTGCGAGATTCGCATCCTCCTCCTCGCCTAGCAAAAGAATGTCGGGCTTCACTTGCTCGAGGTCTGGGCGGAGCTGCCTCCAGAAATCAGCCGGGATATCCGCCCCTGGGCCTATCGGATAGTCGGCGTAGTCGAAGCGAAAGCCGTCGATGTGGAACATTGTCAACCACCAGCTCAGCATCGACGTCAGGTACCGCCTCGTGGCCGGATTGGCGAAGTTCAGCTGGGCGACATCATTTAAGCCTTTGACGTTTGCGACGCTGGCGGCATTCGACGGATTGTTGTCCGTGTGAACGTAGTATTCGGGATGCTGACGAATCAGCGGGTTGTCGAATGACGTATGATTGCATACAGCATCGATGATGACATGCATACCGTTGTCGTGAGCTTTAGCGAGCAACGCCGACAAGTCCGCCGAGGTACCAAACCGCGGATCGACCGCCTCATAGTCGGCAATGCAATAGGGGCTGTTGAACCACGGGTGGCCTGTAACTGGATTGCCCCGAACGTAGAAGGGCATCAGCCATATGACGTTGACGCCGAGCCGTTTGAGCCGCGGAATCTGCGCTGTGATCCCCTTGAGGCCGTGCGTGGAGAAGATTTCCGGATTTACGCCATAGATTACCGCCGAGCTCAGCCATGAAGGGTGCTGAGCACAGGCCGGCCGCGCGCCACCGGTAAACAACAAAAAGGCTGCCATGAGGCCGCAGCATCCAGCAGGGAAGACAGTGGTTTTCGATAAGAGCAAGATTTCCGTCCCTCCTTACGACATGACGCCTAATGGCCGCCTGGCCGACACACTCGCCGGTGGTCCACAAGACTTCCTCAGAATCAATGGAGCTTGCAGAATAATGTGACGGCTGCTGGACTCAAACTGCGGGGGCGCCTGAAGTCGTTGAAGCAGCAGCCGGGCAGCATTATGGCCTATCAATTCGAAGGGCTGTTCCACCGTACTCAGAAACTGACGCGGCGTAAACTGATCAATATTCCCGTGTCCTACCACGCTCAGATCTCGGGGAACACCAATGCCGCGAGACTCGGCGGCCGCGATGAACTCGTACGCGATGAAGTCGTTACTCGCGAAAACCGCGGTCGGCGGGCGGTCGAGGCTAAACAGGTGATCCAGCGACGTCTCGATGCGATCTGCCGACCAGTCGAGCCCTACGACCAGATCCGTGTCGACCGGCACGCCCCGGGCAATATGCGCTTCTCGATATCCGGCCGACCGCTCGATGATAGTAGAGTACTTGCCGGGGTCCATGACGTGCGCGATCCGCACGTGCCCCAGATCGAAGAGGCTCTCAACGGCGGCTCGCGAGCTCTCGATGTCGTCGATACCGACGAAGTCCAGGTTGCCGAAGCTCGGCCTCCTGTCGATGAAGATCGTGTTGATGTGCGGGCATTCGCGCATGAAGCCGGCAATGAGATCATCGTCGTTGTAGCACCAGTAGATCAGACCTTCGACGTTAGGCTGGCCGGCAACCGCGGCCAGAGCCTTTGTCTCTTTCAGTAGCACTTCCTCACGCTTCACGTCGTACGTATCGTAAAGCCGCACACGGTAGTGGCTGTCGCAATCGGCCAAGACGCGGTGGATGCCTGCAACGATGGCGAGCCCTCCGGGCCGAACCGGATGAAACGGAAGTACCGCGGCGATCGTCTTGACCGACGACGCGACCTGGACGTGACGATTTCCGCTGGTTCCGAACGCCCCACCAATCGATGGAACGTCCGATTGGCCCGGCTTGAGAGGCACGAACGGACGTTGGTGGTGATTTCTTTCGATGAGGCCGTCGCGCACCAGGCGGTTGTATGCCAGACGCACATATCGCCGGCTTACGCCAAACTCGGCCGCTAAAACTCGCTCGGGTGCCACGTGACAGCCAGGCCGATACATCCCGCGCCTGATTCTCTCCGTCAAGATGGCTGCGAGCCCCTCGACCGACAGATCGACGGCTTTTGGTATGGGCGAAGTGCTATTGGCGGCAGCAGGATGCGCAAGCTCGACTAACTTTGTTGCGGCAGCAGGATGCGCAAGCTCGACTAACTTTGTTGCGGCAGCAGGATGCGCAAGCTCGACTAACTTTGGCATAAGGTACGACGTCCTAGAGTCAAGTTTAACAATATTGAACAATTTCGTACCATATTAACATGCTAACTGCCGGTTCGTCAATACCAAACGGCTCCATATTATTGAATGGTCCGATCGCGGATTGTTATCTCGCCGCAATGCGCCATCCCAAACTTTAATAAGGCATGGCGGAATTTTAGATCGTGGTAGCGTATCTGCGTATTGGAATTTCTCACTCTTGACAATCGCGGCGGTGCGTTATATAATTAGCCAACGATCGGCTAAAATGGTACAAAATGTTAATCTTGTGACACTCGTTGGATTGGTGGGCATGGGAGGTGGTAAATAATCGGCCCCGGCGCCGAGGTGCAACGCCCGACTTAACTTATTAATACCGTTAACCGAAGGAGATAAACCGTTGTTACTACGATCTAAGTCTGCTTTTACTCTTATTGAATTGCTAGTTGTTATAGCAATTATCGCGATTCTCGCCGCGATCTTGTTTCCCGTGTTCGCAACCGCTCGTGAGAAGGCGCGCGCGATCGCATGTCTATCAAACACCAAGCAGCTCGCTCTGGCGGAAATGCAGTACAACCAGGACTACGATGAGAAGTATGCGCCCGGATGTAATCCGTACGGCCTGGGACAGGGGTGGGCCGGACAGGTCTACCCGTACGTTAAGAGCACGGGCGCATTCAAGTGCCCGGACGACGCTTCCAACCTCCCCGGTACGCCAGTATCTTTTTGCTACAACCGCAACTGCAGCAAGTATAACCCGAATGGCAACGCGGGGGCTGACGGCGCCAATCTGGCAGCGTTCACGTCACCCGCGAAGACCGTGCTTCTCTGCGAAATCGTCCACAGTGGTTACTACGACATCACTATCAGCGAAACGCAGACTGTACCTCCGGGACGCTCCAATCCCGACGACTTCCAGCCGGACGGCCTCGACGGTTGGAGCGGCGGCTCCCCGGCCGGATGCGGCCTTGGGAGTCAATACGATATCACGGGATACAACACGGCCTTCGGTACTAACAACAATGGCCAGCAGGTTCAATACGCAACAGGCTACCTGCGGAACTCAAATGGCGTCACTTACGGAATGTTCACCGGCCCAACCGGCCGCCACAACAACGGCGCGAACTACGTGATGGCCGACGGGCACGCAAAGTGGTTCCTGGGTGCTCGGGTCTCCGGCGGCTATCCCAATGCCACGCCGGGCGACTGCGGAACCGCCGGAAACACGGCCGCGACAGTCGATTGCTCGGATAACTCGATCGCCGCGACCTTCAATATCAATTGAGGTGAGCTTGGTGCGCTCGAGCCCCACGGCTCGGGCGCACCGACCTCTTTGGAAACCACGATGACAACACAATTCACGGGAATGCCCGCACTTCTGATAGCCGCGGCCATCTTGGTTGTGGCGGGCTGCAGCCGCAACGCGGAGTCAGGCTCGTCCACCAGCACCGCTGGTACACCGCCTGAAATCATGCACACTGTACAACAAAACGCGGCGGCACAGGCGGCGTGGGTCAAGAGCCATCCCGGATACAATGGACCTCCGGGGAGCCAGCCGTAGGCGGACCGCCTAGGTGCCGAGCTAAGTGGAGATGCGAACGATATCTGGAGAACGACGGGATGGCGGGCAGCATGACTTACGCATGATCACCGGCGCGTGAAGGATGAGGTGCTGAGCGCTTGGCGTAGGCTGCGCGGATGCGCCGAGCCTACTCACCAACAAGCGCGTGGCCTTCCGCCCCGTCATCTCATAAGGTTGGTCCACCGTGCTCAGGTACTTGCGTTGACCAAACTGATCGAGGTTACCGTGGCCCATCACACTCAGCTCCTCGGGTACCGCAATGCCCCTCGCCTCCGCTTCATCAATGAGTGAATAGGCTACGAAATCGTTGGTGGCGAATATCGCGGTCGGCCGTTCGCGGAGACTCCACAACTTATCGAACGCACCGGCACTACTTACGCGCGTCCATTCCAATTTGACGATAAGGTTCGGATCGATACCAATTCCAGAGGCACTGAGCGCGTTACAGTACCCCCGAGCTCGATCCCTTATCGTGGAGTATTCCCCGGATTCCACAACATGGGCAATGCGCTTGTGCCCAAGTTGGATGAGTTGGACCACAGCCTCCTGGGCGGTCTCGACATCGTCGATGCCGACGAAATCGACGCGCGGCCCGCTCGGAAGCCGGTCTATAAAGACAATCGGCAGGTCCGGACAAGCGTGCCTGAACTCGGCCACAACGTCGTCGTCACTGCAAAGCCACCATATCAGGCCATCGACGTCGCGCGAGCTCCGAATGCTCTCGAGGGCGTTTCGTTCCGATGCAAGCATGTCGTCATGAGAGGTCTGGAACGAGTTGTCGAAAATCTCCGCGCGATAATCGCTCCCCAACTCCTTCAACGCGCGGCTAATTCCCGCCACAATTGCCAGTCCGCCGGAGCAAACGGGATGGGACGGGAGAATGGCGGCAATTCGCTGGGTTGTACGAAGTGGTGAGAATTCGGGAAGCTTGAACTTGAAGCCGTCGCCGATTGGTACAACCGGGCGGTGGAAGTCCTTGCGCTCGATCACGCCATCAGTCGTCAGTCGGTTATAAGCCCGACGCACGAACCAGCGGCTTACTCCAAGTTCTGCGGCCAGCGCGCTCTCGGATGGGAGCCGAGTTCCGACGGGATAATGCCCTTGCTCGATTCGGTCGCTGATAATGGTGACAATTGCTGCTTCGGAGAGTTCGGTTTGCCGCAAGTTCGATCCAGGGCCTCCTGACGAATGACTAATCCATGGTAGCAGCACGGTTGTCGTAAGTCAATGCCCCATTTCGACGAAAGGCCGATGCTCCGACGGAAAGGACGAGGTGCGGGCGCCCACTTCTCAGGGCGGGCGCCCGCGATTGTCATTGGCTTAGAGGCCTTCGAAGATCGAGGCGAACTGGCCTGGGTTCTGGCTGATGTTTGAGCACAAGTAGTTCGTCTCACCCGAGGCGCACGAGTGGTCGCGCGATTCGGACCAGAACGCCAGCATTCCGAGGCCTTGCTGTTGGGCAAAGCTCACGGTGCTGGAGGCGTTCGCGGTAGTAAACACCTCGGTCGACAGGTCGTTCTGCCCGATCATCGGCGTTATACCGACCATGCTCGCGATCTGGGCATGGCTATCGCCCGGTAGGAGCGACTGCAACTGGGCCATCAGCGACCAGGCCGTGAGCTGCTGGTCGAGGTACATCTGGCCGCCGTGATCGTACGAGCCTCCAAAGTCCATGCTCATCCCATTAACGGCGGTGATGTTGACGCCGTTGGAAATGGCATTCTGCACCAGGGCCAGCGGAGCCGCATCGAGGCCGTAGGTCTCGACGGGCAACGTGAACGTAACCTGGAGGCCCGGGTTGGCGGACTGGAGCGCCTTGACAGCCTTGGCCCGCAGATCATTGGCGGAAGTGTTGCCGGGCGCCCCACCCTCGATATCGAAGTCGATTCGCTTCAGGCTATAGGTGCTAATCACCGACTGGTAGGCAGCCTGCAGCGCGCTTTCGCTGCTGCAAGAGGTGGCAAGCTCAGTTCCGTTGGCGCCGCCAAACGACAGGGAGACATCGCCGCCCGATGCGCGGAGGGCCTGCACGGCGCTGAGCGAGAGCTGGTTAGTCGACACCGGCTTGCCGTTCCACGCCGGGGTGCAGCCGCCGCTGTCGGTGACGAAGGCCATCGTGAAGTAATGGCTCGTGCTGTAGTTCATCGCGTTGTAAGGCGCAATCAGGGTGACGTCGACGTAGGGCATCGAACGCGCGCCTGAGAACCGGCCGGGCGTCGATCCGCAATACCCCGCGATGTTCCATGGGCCGCTCCCACCGGCAGTCGGGACATTATTCTGTGTCCAATAGCTTGCCGTCCACAGATAATTGTTGTAGGAAGCCTGCATGCCGGCCGTATAGACCGACGTCGAGTTCCATGCGGCGACACCCGAGCAGCCGCCACCGCCGCCCGAAGACGATGTTGTGACGCTTATCGAAGAGCTCTGGCTGCCCGTGCCATGGCTGTCCGAGGCTGCGACCGTAAATGTGTACGTCGTCGATGCCGAGAGGCCGCTCGCGGTGTAGCTCGTGCCGCCGACTGTAGCGAGTGCCGAGCCGCCCTGGTAAACGGTGTAGCTCGTGACCGAGCAATTCGCGGGTGGCGTGACGGCCGACCAGCTCAAGTTGGTGCTACTGCTCGTGGTGCCCGAGGCCGCCAGGCCTGTTGGTGCACCCGGATTAGCCGTGCAACTGGATGCCGCGGAAGTCGTGACGCTGATCGACGAGCTCTGCGGGGATGTGCCGAATGAGTCGGTAGCGGCAACGGTAAATGTATACGTGGTCGACGCGGTCAGACCGGTCACGCTGAAGCTCGTGGTGCTCGACGTGCCAATCGACGTCCCGCCCTTGTAGACGGTGTAGCTCGAGACCGTACAGTTCGCCGGCGGCGTCACTGCAGACCAATTCAGATTCGTACCGCTGCTCGTCGTGCCTGAGGCGGCCAGGCCAGTCGGCGCCGACGGGGACGCTGAGCAAGAGCCGCCGCTGCCACAGGCGCCCTGGCTCGTCCAGGGTTCGCCGCTGCCTGCCCCACCGTTGTTCGTGGAAGGGTTCTGGTTCTGTGTCCAAAAATTGGCCACGTAGTTGACGCCACTATAGCTGGCCGTCATGCCCGCCGTGTAAACGGCGGAGCTGCTCCACGCCGTGTAGCAGGCCGCGGCGCGGACGGCCAACGGGTTCGCCAGTGCGACGACCGCGACTAAAGCACAAGTCCAGAGGAAGAACTGTTTCGATTTCATTCGCATTTCCCTTCGTTTTGGAATTGCGGCAGCAGGATGCCGCAGGCTCGACAAACGTGATGTTTCATCCACGCTCAACGGAGCGACTATTAAGTATTGCAATCATAGCCTTTAGAACCGTTTAGCGCCGGGTGGTTCATCGCTAACGCACGACCACCCAACTTATCTAACCGGATAGATATCGCAAGCAATACTGACGATCCGTCGACAGCACGGCCTGTCTCCTCGTGATCTAACCGGATAGATGAGATTATAGTACCGCGTACTGGTTTTGTCAAGCCCGATTCTTTCTGGTTTGGGTCATATGGCATCACACTGTGCAGGAATTCACATGAAGATCAGCTAACGAGAGGGGGCTCGACTATTACCTGGCATCTCTCTTTTAGGAAAGAAGAACCCATCCTATGTCAACCCGCCCCGTCGCAGGTCCAGGCATCCACCACGTTGCAGTTCGCGCGGTAGACTTCGAGAGATCGTTGGCATTTTATACAAGCGGACTTGGCTTTACCCGCGCGTACGGTTGGGGCGAGGGCGACGGCCGGGCAGCGCTCCTGGATGCCGGCGACGGAAACTATCTCGAGCTTTTCGGTGGTGGGAAGCCCCGCTCCACCATCGACAGTCCGATCCTACACATCGCGTTCCGTGTGCCGAGCGCCGATACGGCGTTCAAGCAGGCGATTGCCGCCGGCGCCGTGGAAGATATGGCGCCTAAGGACGTCAACCTGCAAGGAGATCCCGTCGTCAAGGTTCGCATCGCATTCGTTAAGGGGCCCGACGGCGAGGTCATCGAGTTCTTTCAGAACGACGTTCTCTAGCATTTTACACATCCCACGCAGGTAGAGAAGAGCTTACTGCGTGCCGACAATAAACGTGACACGTTACAAGCTCGGGCATATGCTGATTAATCCTGAGTCGAGCCCACGGCATCCTGCTGCCGCGGTAATCGTTAGGTCCCGATGCCACGAATTGGACTAATCCTCTGGCCGTCTTGCACGGTCGTATTCGACGGAAAGAACGTGATTGCCATTGGCAAGCCGGGCGTCGACGGCTATTACGGGCCGCTGTTTCGCGGGCTGATCGATGGATTCGCCGGCCACTCCGTCGAAATAGACACGCAGTACATCTCAACGTTCGAGTGCCTCGATTACTTCCGTTCATCGGGTGTCGACGGCCTCATCCTGGTTGCCACGCCATCGCATGATGCCGACGCTCTGCAGAATCTTGCGGACGCCGGCGTGCCGTTCGTAGCCGTCAGCGCGTCGTCGCCACGGCCGCAAGACCAGCATTTGCCCTGCGTGGATACAGCGAACTACGCCGGAGGGCAGATAGCGGCACGCCATTTGATCAGCCTCGGCCACAGGCGATTAGCTTGCATCAACCTCGGCGGCCGGTTCGTCAATCAGGCGGATCGGATGGAAGGTTTTCAAGCTGCGATCGCGGAGACTTGCATACCGATGGGTGAAGACAGCCTGCTCATTGAGTTCGAGTACATTGCGCATGAGTTCGAGGCACGTATCGAGCGGTGGCTGAACGACGTAGTCCACGGCAACCGCCTGCCGACCGGCATCTTCGCCTGCGACTACGCCATGGTCGAGGCGACGCTGAAGGTTCTGAACCGACAAGGGATAGCGGTGCCGGAGCAGGTGTCGGTGGTAGGCTTCGATGATCCGTCGTCCGCGGCAACGCTCGACCCACCGCTGACGACGGTGCGACAGCCAGTGTACGAAATGGGCGTGCGGGCCGCACGCCGATTGGTGTCGGCTTTGGAGACCTCAAGCGTGCCGGTCGGCACGGAGATATTTCCCACCGAACTCGTGGTGCGCGCATCGACCGGGCGACCGCGTGATTGATGGTCACGCGGCCGCCTTCGACCCTTACTTGAAGAACAGGCCGCTTACCACAGCATTCGGACCGGATGCTCTGCTGATCGTGAACACCACGTTGCCGGTCGCATTCCAGACGTAGTAGGAGCCGGCGGCAAAGGATGACGCGGTTCGCGTGTCGAGCACGGTGTGCGTAACTGCATCTGAGACGGTGATCGATTCATTGCGGCCGGCGCTCGCCCAGTCCAACAAATAGAGAGCGACTTGGTGGCTATTCGCATCGGTCAGGTTAACGTCGATGTACATGCTCGTCGTATTCCACCACGCGCCGGCCACTCGGTTCTTACTCCCCGTTGCGGCTGCCTGCAAGGCGTACGCGGCCGTTGACGAGCTGGTCCAAATAGCCGGATAATAGTCAGACGGCGTGACTACGGCGTAGGCCGGATAACTCGGGTTATTCACGCTTGCATCGCCAATGATGTTGTAGCCGTCGAGGCCGTACACCGTCTTCCAATTCCCTTGCGTGGTCGTGTCGATTTTCACAAACGAGACTGTGGCGGGCGGCACGCGAACATGAGCCTCCGCCGAGGCAGCGCTCCCGCCAATCGCGTTGGCTGCTTCCACCTGGTAAAAGTAGGTAACGCCAGGCGTTACGGCCGTGTCCGTGAAGCTTGTCGACTGAATGCTGCCCATATAAGGCACACCGCCTTCCGCTCCCGCGGCCGTCGATCTGTAGACCAGATAGCTTGTGGCGCCGCTGCTTGACGACCAGTTCAAGGTTGTTCGCGCGTTGCCGGCACCAACCACGAAGTTGATAGGGGTAGGCGGCGCGGTAGGACCTGAGCCGGCGCCAAAGAACAGGCCGCTTACCACTACGTTTGGCCCTTGGCTTCGTGTCAACGAGAAGCTCACGTGGCCCTGAATTGTCCACACCTTGTACAGACCAGCCGCAAAACCGCCGACTGACTGGCTATCAAGAACATGCCCGGTCGCCGGATCCGTTATGGTGACCGTCTCAACTCGGCCTGTCGACCCGTAGTCGATGAAATAGAGAGCAACTTGATGGGCGACGCCGTCGGTCAGGTTGACGTCGATTGTGAAACTCGATGTAGCGTACCACGCACCCGCGACATGGTTCGGGCTTCCAGACTGGGTCTGTTGAAGCGCATATCCAGCCGTGGACGCAGCTGTCCACAAGCAAGAGGAGTTATGGCTCGGTAGCAAAGTGGCATATCCCGGATACTGCGGATTGTTTGAGCTCGTGTCGCTGATGACGTTGTATCCATCGCTGCCGTGAACGCCCTTCCACTCGCCGTGAGTGGTGGTATCGGTTGTCAGCAAACTAGCCATTGCCAGCACCGGACGCGCCTTAGCTTCCGTCGATGGCACGCTCGTACCGTTCGTGTTGACACCAACAACCGTGTAGTAGTACAACGTGCCGCTCGTGACGGCTGTATCCTGATAACTCGCGGCCGTTAGTCCGGTGACGTAGGGGGTGCTGGATTCCCCGCCGGGCGAGGTACCACGATATATGTTGTACGACGAAGTCGCGACGCCACCTGTCCACGCTAGATTGACCTGATCGCCATTGGCAGTAGCAGTCAAGTTGCGAGGGGTCTGCGCGGTTACGACAAGCTTAAAGGCTGCGCCGCTGCCGTACAAACCGCCGTAGATGGTTGTCCCGATGAAGGTGTATGGAGCAACCTGCGTAAGGCCGCCGAACGGATTCTCACCATCTGGGCCACTGAACGCATGCAGCACGCTCACTGTGCCCGTGGGCGTCATGGCAAAAACCTCACCCATGTTGCTCGACCCGCCCGCCTGCTCAGTGCCATAGAAATTGCCATCGGCAGCCTGAATCAGTGGTGAAACGAAGCCTCCCGACAGCGTGGCGAGTTTCGTGTACTGGCCCGCCTTGGCCAGCTTGAAGATGATCGTGCCGCCGTTTGGGTTCGAACCATACAGGTTACCGTCGCTGCCTAAGACAAGTTCCGTGCCCTCGCCGTTGGTCCCGCTCCCGGAGAAAGAATACAATTTTGTAACCGTTCCAGATGTGTCAACCTTGAAAACGGTACCGTAGCCATTTGCGCCGCCGTAGGTGGTCATGCCATAGAAGTAGCCGTCATGGCCGTCGATTAAGCCGGCGGCCGGGTCTGCACCATCGGATCCGCTGAACCGATGGATGACGGTGAGAACTCCCCCAGGTGTGACCTGAAATATGGTGCCATCGTTGCCGGGCCCGGGATCGCCGTAGTAAGTCGTACCGTAGAAATTGCCGTCGCTGCCTTCGACGAGGCGGCTTGCCTTTTCGCCTTCCGTCTTGGCAAAGTCATGCAGGTCGGTGAACGCATTCGCGGTTGTGACCTTGAAGACGTCACCAAAGAACGGACCGGAGAAGGGTATGCCGTTCGTTGTTCCATAGAGGGCGCCGTCCGATCCTAGGAGAAGATGCGTGGACGGCTGGTAACCGAATGCATAATTAAACGGTCGCATGGACGAGTACACGCCGTTGGCTGTAAGGTTGAATATCTCGCCAAAGCCGGCCGAGCCGGCCGCCGAGCACGTCCCGTAATAGTTGCCGTCGTTCGCTACCGTGAGACCGCCGTCCGGATTTGCACCTTCCGCGTAGCTGAACTTCGCCAGTCTGGTGAGTGACCCGCCGGTCGTTATCTTGAAGACCGATCCCGCATTGTCGGAACCGTACTGCGTTGTGCCGTAGAGGTTGCCGTCACCTGCCAGTATCAGATTTGCCACGGGATCCCAGCCGTCGCTATCGCCGAAGGACCACAGGGGCGTAAATGTGCCTGACGACGTTACGGAGAAGACTGTCCCGTGGGAGTTAGTTCCGCCCTGACTCGTAGTTCCGTAGAATGTGCCCGCGCTTCCTTCCACTAACCCGGCCATAGGAACTGACGAGTTGCTGTCAAAGTTGTAAACCGTTGATAGTGCACCGGCCAGGGTTGCGCAGAACACGGTGCCGTTATACGTCCCTCCCCCACTCTGACATGTCCCGTACAGCTTCCCGTCGCTGGCCAGCACTACATTGCCACTCGGCTTGACGCCCGTTGCTGCCGTAAAGCTCGCAAGTGTAGAATAGACGTTCCCCGGAGCGAGCTTGAATATCGTACCGTCGCCGTTGCCGCCGCTGGGCGTGGTCCCATAGAAGTTTCCGTTCGCATCCTCGACCATCGGTGACGTGGGACCACTATTCGGGCCGCCAGTGAACGTGTAAAGTAACGAGTAGGCGCCGCCGGACGTAACCTCGAATATTGTGCCGGCGTCGTTCGCGCCGCCGGCGCCTGAAGTACCGTAGAAGTTACCGTCGCTCCCCTGCATCAGCGAGTAACCAATACCGCCGCCACTGGTGAACGCATACAGGGTCGAAAAGCTTCCGCCCGTGGTCATCTTGAAAACGGTCCCATTGCTTCCTGCGCCCCAATCCGTTGTTGTTCCATACAGATCACCATCGCTCCCGAGCACAAGGCTGGCTCCTGGGTATGCTCCATCGGTGGAGGAATAGAACGAATGCATCACCATAACAGTGCCGGTGGACGTAACCTTGTAGATCGAACCTTCGCCGTACGCTCCGCCGACTGTAGACGTGCCGTAGAAGTTGCCGTCTCCCGCCTGAACGAGATTACTTTGCGGCTGGGCCGGAATTACGCCTGGATTGAACGCGTGCAGCGTCGCGAAGGTCGATGCGTGTACCAAGCTTGAAGACAGGAGTGCGGAAGTAGCCGCAACGATAGCAGCTAAGCGGAGCCCTATTAACCGTAAGGCATTGCGGGCCGGCAATGGCAAAATCAGAATCATATAGGCATCCTAGAATAGCCAGTTGGATTGGAAAGGCAGGCAGTCTGCAAAATATTATACTCGCACTTTTGCTGTTGGCGGCTTGGATTCTTTGGCAGAAGGAAACGGGCAATCAAACCGATTCCTCGGCCTCGAGCTCTTTCATCAGCGGCTCGGCATAGGCGAGGAGCTCGTCTTTGCGATGACGAAGGGTATCGCGGGTTTCACAGTAGGTAGCGAGAGCCTGGAGGGGGTCGAGGGACTCGGTAAGGAGCTTGCTCCGGACGGCGTCCGTGTCGCGAACGACGCCCTTGTGCAGCGCGACGATCATGAAGGCGTCGTGCAGGGCGCCGCGCACTTCCGGCTCCTTGAGATGCGGGAGCTGCTCAGACTTGATGCGATAGGCCATCTTGACGACGGCATCCTTGACGGATTGCTTGCGTATCGCTTCGAGCAGCGGCTGGGTCGGCTCTTCGCCGGCCTCGGTGACGTCGACCTCGATCTCGACGAACGGGCGGGTGGGCACAACGACGTGTTTTACCTGAGTGTCACCCTTAGCGATGTCGACAATGCAGACGCCTTTGTCCTCGTTCTTCTCGCCGAAGTCGATGCGCTCGATGCTGCCGCTGTACACGACGGGCGGCTGCTCGCCCTTGTTGAGATCCTGAAAGCGATGGATGTGGCCGAGGGCGACATAGTCGAATGGAGGCTGGGTCAGGGTCGACAGCGGGACCTCCGGCTCATTCGTCAGGTAACCGACCTGATTGGCGCTGAGCCGGGCATTACCTACCGTGAAATGTCCCATCAAGACCGTCGGCAGCGACTGATCGCAGCGTTTGGCCAGGCGGTCGATGCCCTCGACGTAGCGCTCGACCACGAGGGCGGTGGTGTCCTGCACGCCTTTATCCTTGTACTCGTCGCGCGCCAGGATCAAGCTCTTGATCAAGTAGGGCATGCCGGCAATCTGCAGCGGCGTGCCTTTCGACGTCTCGATCACTCGGACGTCGGGAACGTCGATCACGTGGATGCGGTTTGCGGAAAGGGCGCCGAAGATCTCGATCGCGTTTGCGCGTCCTCGGGTGTTGGGAATATCGTGGTTGCCGGCGAGCATCACCACCGGAATGCCCAGCGATGTGAGCAAGGAGACACAGCTTGCGAACTCGCGTTGATGCGTCTGGCTGGGATCACGCGTCTTATACGCATCGCCGGCAAACAACGCTATCTCGACGCCGTTCTCGATGGCCAATTCGATGGCTGCCATGAGGGCGCGACGGAAGTCGACAATGCGCGAGTTCATGCCCGTTTCCGGATCGAACCGGCCATAGTTTTCGACGCCAAAGTGGACGTCGGCAAAGTGTAGGGCTCGGATTGTGGGCATGGCAGGCATAGGGCGTAGTGGTGTTCTCAGTATACCTCGGCAGGGCGGCTTCGGCCGTTGACTTCGCCTCGCGCGCTATGTTACACTGAAGCATCAGCCGGTATATGTACCGGCACATAGGAGTACCTGTACTTGAGCTCCATCGCTACCCCTTCCCCAACACTGACTGTTCGTGAGCTCACCGATTCCGATCACAATCGCTGGAACGACTTCGTAGGCGCGCTACCGGAGGGCGACGTCCTCCAGGCATGGGAATGGGGCGCGGTCAAAGCTGAATGGACGCCGGTGCGCGTGGCGGTTCTTCGCGGTGACGCCATCGTGGCCGGGGCCGCCATCCTAAAGCGCAGCCTGCCGATGGTCGGCGCATTCTATTATGCTCCTCGAGGACCATTGCTGACCGATTGGTCTGACGAGGAGACCCTGTCGACGCTGCTAAATGCCATTGCCGACATGGCTGCGCGCGACGGCGCAGCGTTCCTGAAGATCGATCCCGCTGTCGAACTCTCTGAAGCTGCCGGGGTGCTCGCCAAGCACGGCTTTCGACCGCCGGCCACTGCCGATGCGCAAGGATTCGGCGGCACGCAGCCGCGCTGTGTGATGCAACTCGATTTGGCGGGCCGCAGCGAGCAGGATCTGCTGGCCGCGTTCAAACCGCAGACGCGACGCAATATTAAGCTCTCGACAGAAAAGCATGGCGTCGAAGTCATCGCCGATACCACGCGGGCCGACCTGGTTGAGTTTGACCGCCTGATGCGCATTACCGGCGAGCGCGACGGCTTCCGGCCGCGCGGCCTTGCATACTTCGAGGCTCTGTGGGACAACCTTGTTACGGCTGGCAAGGCAAAACTCTTTTTGACCCGGTATGAGGGCGAGACTTTGTCCGGAGCGCTGTGCTTCATCATCGGCGATAAGTCGTGGTACGTCTACGGGGCGTCGTCGAACGAGCGCCGCAATGTCATGCCGAACTACGCCATGCAGTGGGCGATGATCCGCTGGGCTCGCGAGGCCGGCTGTCGATGGTACGACTTCCGCGGCGTCAGCCCTCGTCGACGCGCCGAGGGCGAGTCGGCGGAAGAGGTCGAGAAGGAAGACCATCTGCAAGGCCTCAACCGCTTCAAGGAGGGGTTCGGCACGCGTTACGTCGAGTATGTCGGCGAGTTCGATCTAGTCTATAAGCCGGCCGCCTACTGGATGTTCACGCACGGCAAACCGGCTGCACAAAAGATACTGGGGAAAATTCGAGGCCGCTAGGCAACGTCACGTTGCATCCATTCTGCGCAAAGATTCCCTTGCTCGCTTCACTTAGGCGGACGCAGCGCACGTCGGGCGAGTTTCGAAGGCGAGCCACTCCGTTCTAAGGACCAGTACTACGGTTGGAGTGTCGTACATGACAAAGCAACCTTTACTCTGGCTGATCTTAGCCATTTTATTGCAGGCACGGCCGGCCGTTGGTGAGCGTAACCTGACGCGACCGCCGGGCACGACGCGGTACGCGCCGATGGTCAGCGAGCTGAGCGGCTTCGCCCAATACGACCGATCGGCGGGCTACCATCGTATGTCCCTCGCGACCGTCGGCCGCTCCGTCGACGGCCGCGGCATCTGGATGGCCGTGCTGCACGATCCGAACGCGCGGGATCCCGGCAAGAAGGTATTCTATCTCTGCCGGCAACACGGGCATGAGCCGGCGAGCACGGAGGCCGCGCTGCGCTTCATCGACGAGCTGGTCCATGCGGCGCCGGGCAGCGACCTGGCGCAGTGCCTAGCGCGGACCACCCTGTACATTGTGCCGATGGCGAATCCCGATGGCGCCGAGGCCTATCGACGCCACAACGCGCACGATGTCGATATGAACCGCGACTGGCTCGCCAGGACGCAGCCGGAAACCCGGGCGCTGTGGGCGGCTATCGAGCGCATTCGTCCGGACTTGATGACGGATCAGCATGAGATGTTCCCGGACGATCCGCGGCCGGACTTCACGGAGACTGTCGGTCCCGCGGCCGCCGGGCCGCTACATCCCCCCGTAGCCCAAACACAGCGCGGCATACGTGAGGGCAGGCCGAACGAGGAAGAAGCCGCGGCAGAGAAACTGCCTCCCGCGGGAACGACCCCGGACGTAATGCTGCGCGGGACGATCGACCCGGCGCCGGATCTAGACGCTGTTCCGGGCTCGGATCGGTGGCGATCGGTCGTCCGTACGTCGATGGAGACTGCCAGGCTCGTTCACCTGTGCCTGCTCGCGAAAGGTGTGGGCATCCGCTGCCACTGGCTCGACGACGACCATCCGCCGAAGCTGGCGCATCGCTACGAGAGCCTGGTCGCGGGCGTTCCGGCCATTCTTTTCGAGACCAATCGGCATTCGCTCTCGCGAACCGTGGCAATGCGAGCCGCTGTACACCTGGCATTCATGGAGATCATCTTGCGAAACGAGGCGGGTGAACACCACCGGCTCGCCGCCGAAGCGGCCCGAACCCTCGGGCTGCCGTCCTGACCGCGATGATCCGTCTTCTCGATTAGAAAGGACCGCTCCTGTCAACACAACCCGACCCGGTCTCATGGATCGCAGTCAGCCGCGCCGCCTTGCGGCACAACCTCGCGGCAATCCGGGCATGGCTCGACACGGTGACGCCGGCGCCGAAACTGATTGCGGTGGTCAAAGCCGACGCCTACGGGCACGATGCGGTTCAGGCGGCCGGCGTGCTGGCGGAGTCGCGAGCGGTCGACACCTTTGCTGTGACGACGACGCGAGAAGCGCTCGAGCTTACGACTGCCGGCATCGACAAACCAATCCTCGTGTTCGCTCCGCCGCTTCCGGACGAGGCCGAGGCATTAGCCGAGGCGGGTGTCAT
>Ga0206878_10205_pt1 | contig 21503 bp, 23 predicted proteins | sample Alteio_BWOrgCont_8_FD_152621 | JGI IMG/M metagenome (GOLD analysis project Ga0206878, IMG submission 152621) | Enriched cells from forest soil in Barre Woods Harvard Forest LTER site, Petersham, Massachusetts, United States -... | ecosystem: Environmental > Terrestrial > Soil > Temperate forest >... | reverse complement strand
GCGCCGGGCGCCGTCCAGACGCTCGCCGGCGCTTTGGTCCGCAGTCGCGTGCTGGCAATGTGGGGAGCACGAGCCTCAATCGCCAGCGAGGAGGCTCAGAGCTCCACGCTGGCGTACGGCTTTTAGACGCATATATGTATAACCCGTTTGAGCAATATGTGGAACTGGAGCTGCTCGCGTTCCCGCGGAGCACGACCGGTTTTGAAATGTTGACGCTGGTAGATGAGATCTTCGGATCAGACGGAATTCCAGTTCAGCTAAAGTTCGAGAAGCGAGATCAGCGCATCAAGCAGCGAGCAAGCTCGGTCTCCCATTGGGTACGAGCTAATCAAGATCTGCGATTTAGCTCATTGGAGGGCGCTATCAGGGTCAAAGGTGTGAGGATCGGCGATATTCCGGTTTCATCACTACGGTTCGAGTTGGGTGTATCGCCGACGAGTTCCCTGTGGGATAGGCCGGCAACGTGGTCGTTCCCTTTGTCAAATGAGACACATAATGCTTATGTGTCCGCTTTGTCGCACGAGTATTCCTACAAACAGCAGGGCGTGCGGGACTGCCCTCACTTCCTAATCGTTGACGCGGGCTTCGACAGGCGCGCAGATTCGGATCAGTTTGTCGACTCTCTTGCAGAAAGGATACGCCAGGTTCTTGAGTCTTATGCCGGCGATATGATTATTGTTGGGTCCGCCAATAATCGAGATGGAACGGTAATACGTACGCTACATTTTCTAATACCGTTTCCCCGCGCCGTGCCCGATTTAAGATATAAATTCTTTGACTTGCAGCCGCTCTTGATTGGATATGGCCCAAGCTGTCGGCGCATACACGAACTGTTCCCAGCCGACACGCGGCTCATTCCGATCGCCGGTCATGACGATTCGGTCACGGACATGGCGATGGTTCGAATATCCCGCAGACTAGCCGACGATGCCTCGGCCAGAGCAGTGCTTTCCGATGTTCTCGTGGCGAAAGACGACACTACAAGGCATGTGAATAGTTACGACTATAAAAAGGGCGAGATTATACTCGGTGGTCGCCTCCTCTATACCAAGGAGCGGCTCGACTACCTGCTTGCGGAGGATCGCATTCCAGTTGTTGATAACGATCCGGATCCGAATGCAGGTCGGTGGATCCCAATAATTGCCCCGGAACACGCGGAGATGGCCGGCATTCCAGAATCAGTGTGGTTGATGCGGCGCGCCATTCGCGCGGAAAGTGAGGAGTTGTATGCCTTTGCCCGCGACGAGTTTGCAAACCTGTCCGGCGGCTTGCCAACGCGCGATAAGATCTGGTTGAGCTATAAAGCTGCGTACCGCAAGAGTATGATGCGCCTGGACGCGGATTTTATTGAGTTTGTTCGGCAGAGACTGTTTCCCGAGCAACCGTCCGATGCCATTTGAGGATTTTGTCGCTCGCTTTTGGCTGGTCATCATCCGGTGAGTCCGCCCGGTTCATGCGAGGAGTACTTTGCACATTTACAATTCAAGAGGTCATTCATTATTCGCGTGGCCGTTCGTCAGCGAGTGGCCACGTGAACTATTAATTGCTGTCGCCTCAAGCGCCATGTCGTCAAAATAGGGACCTACTATTATAAGGTGGCCGAGTCAACACGGGTGGTGCCGGACCGATGTCTAATGAGGCGTCGGCGACGGCCCTACGGGCACCCGGCCACTCCGACGAGCTTCGCGGCCGCCCCGGGCAACGCGCAGATCGCGCTGGCCTGGACGGCGCCGAGCGGCATCGTGACTTCGTACAGCCTGTACCGGAGGACGACAGGGTCCGAAGCGCTGTATAAGTCCGGGCTGACGTCGACCTCGTACACCGATACGGGACTGCCGAACGGCAGGACTTACCATTACGAGGCGCAGGCGGTCACAAATGCAAAAGAAAATGCAGTAAAACGAAGAGCGCACCCAGGAAGAAGAGGAGAATACTGAGGGCGACACCGACTCGGAGACGGGCGACGGTTCGAGTGCGCAAGAGGAGGACGTTGAGGACTCGCTTGGCGAAGAGGATCAGTCCCTGAATGAATCCCAGATCGAGGACGCTGCCGAGTTTGCTGAGCAGCGATCCGAGACGGTGGCAACCGCGGACGAAAGTGACATTGAGGAGAGTACGGCCACGGCGACCGAGACTGGAATGCTTGGGGGTGCTACCCTGTGAGGCATTGAAGCTGCCTGTTTGTAACGCGTCGGATTTCATACCATGGACGATTGTTCGATAACTCAAAAGATCGAGAGGGTAAGCCCAATTGCCGGTGCCGTTGATCTCTTGTTTACGTGTTCGTTGGTGGCGGCCGCCGCGATTCCCTTAGACGGCTTGCTCATGGAAGAGATAGTGTACGACGGATCGGGAAGAATAAGCCTCGAAGAGGCTACGCGCCTAACCGGACATCGGCTCATGCCTGCCGTGCGGGCATTGTCGGAAGCTGGCCTGATTAGCATTGAAGGGCCGACTGTGCTCGTCAGGGAAGAAGTCCAATATGCCGTACGCGCGTACGTTGCCAGTCAGTTGAGCCCGCTGCGAGCGCTTGCGTTTGCCGATGCTAAGCTTACTAAGGCGGTGGACCTTGCGAACAGGTGGTTTCCCAGGTCGTTCCAGTCTGAATCTGAACTAAACTTTGCTGGCCGTATGCTTCCTCATGGACTTGCAGTTATCGATAATGCGAAGAGGAGGATCGTTGACGAAAATTCGGAGTGGTGGGCGAGCGAGGCGGAAGAGACGAAGCGTTTGTTTTTGGACATCACTGCGGATCTGGCAGACAGAATGGCGACCTTCCTTAGCAGGCGCGGCAGGCCGATCGACATTGTTGCTTTGCGGCAGTCTTCGCTCGCACTCAACGAGACCCTGCTTGGTCCAGACGATCGGAACATTATATATGTGCTGACGGACCTTGCGGTTGCCTATCGGCGAAACGCAGACCTGACGCTGGCCCGCGCGACTATTGAGAAGGCAATCCAAGTCGCCGAGGCCCGATCGCTCGCAGATCGGGAGGCCTGTATTCTTTACGAACATCTTGGCGCTATCTGCGCTGACTCCGGTAGTCACAATGAAGCCGTCGTCGCATACGTTAAGGCAGTTTCATTGGCCGAGCAGGGCATTCCAAACGACTTGCGATTGGCGGGCCGCCTTCACCGCGGCCTAGGGAAGGCTTACCTAAAGCTTGGTCGCTATTTGGATGCGAGCCAGAGCCTTGAACAGGCCGTCCAGGCGGGAGTGCAATCCTTGAAGTCGGGCGATGCGGCGTTGGGGGTACGCTATGCCCTTTGGGCTCGGGCGCTGCGCGGGTCTGGAGACGCCCTGGGAGCGCTAGGGGCCTATGCTAAGGCGTTCAGTATTGGGCTTCGCGCATCTGGGTCTTCGCATGTCGACGTTCGGAAGCGGCTCACGGCGCTCGTGGAGCTCGCTCGATTACTCAACGATCAGGACGCTGTGAGGAAGGTGTACAGTGAGCTCGTGCAGAACGAGATTCGCGAATTCGGCGAAACATCAATTCAGGTCGGGAGTCGCTACCAAGAATTGGCTGAGATCCTGCATGACATGGGCGACGGGGCTGGATCTCGCCCCGCGTTCCAAACTGTCGCGGAACCTCCGATTGATGGAAGTGGCTTAAGCGGCGATCGGGAATAGTTTGGAGGGCATTGTCAAGTTAACTGGCCATAGGTGAGGTAGCTTGGTGCTGGGAATTCGTGAGACGTGCGGCAGGGCGGTTCGATTTGAAGTTATGCGGCTTCCTTTCTGAAGGAGCCCGTTGGCGTGTTGCAAACACATCGTTCACAATTCGTGTCGAAGGAGCCTTGGATGGAAGTTTGGCAGCCACGAACCGACGATAACGCAGCACTCATTCATCCGAAACGCGCCGAGGATTGGAATAGTATTGACAGTTTCGACGGCAACAGAAAGCCGTCCTTCGTCCCATTCGAAGGAACGTTTATGACGGACGCCCGGACGGACTTCGCCTATTGTAAGCCGGGTGCGTTGTTCTGCAATCAACGGGCATGGTCGATCCTAAAGGGCGTTGTCAGTAACGAGGTCGAGTCCCTGCCTTTTCCGGTCGACGGATTGCCGTACTTTATTCTCAATATTATTAACGTGGTCGATTGTCTCGATCCAAACGAGAGCGTCTTCAAGTATTTCATGGACGGCAAACGCATCATCAGTGGGCTTGCAACTACTTACTATCTGACAAGTACGACCACCGTTGGTGCGACTGTATCGGCGACGTATGAGATGGGCGTAATAGTTCCCACCCTGGTAACAACGGCCGTAACCGGGTCTGAGGCTGAAGCGGAGGAAATTCCGGCCGAGGCAGATTTGGTTGAGTCAGAATGATCCGGTCTCCATCAGTTCGTCGGAGCTGCGTGATCTCAGGAGCCGAGTCGGGAGTCGCAACCTCTATGGAAAACTGTTGCTTTGCTGAAACAGGATGTTGTCCAGTTCGTTGGAAGCTTAGCCTGGATTATTCACGTATTTGTTAGCCAGTCTGCTAAATTCGGACGATAGGGTCTCAATAGGCAGGCTGGTTTTGTTTTTTACCTGGGGCTGAACTTCGGGGCTATTGAAGAGGCTCTGTTTTTGCCTGTTAGCCACTGTTTTAGTCTGATGATTCGCGGGACGAGGCGTGCGGCAGCGTTTAAGATTTGACGACTTGGTTTCGGCTGCTCGTTACGGTCAGGTATAGGCGAGGGCCAGGTGCTTCCATAGTCCCTGAAGTGGATAGCTGCTTGGAAGCGTTATGGCAATCCGGCGAACGCTCTCTACAACCAGCGCTCCGACCTTGAGTAGCTTCGTCCGTATCGTCCCGGCTTGCCACGCCTCTGCTTCCGTGTTCCGCAAGAGCGCACGCAGCGCTTGCAGCAAAATGAAGGCCGCAGCGTGCAGCATTAGGCGAAACTGATTGGCCAGAAAACGATGGCAACTCGTGCGACCCGAGCGAATATCGATCTTGAGCTCCTTGATCCGATTCTCGATGTCCCCGCGATCCGTATAGAAGCCATACAGCATCTCTGCGCTGTCCAAGGCTGGATCGTGGGCCGGCAAGTTGGTCACCACAAACCGTGGATTATAGCCTTTGGCCGTCATCTCCGCTTTAACGACCACGCGCCGAGGTCCGGGCCATGTGGAAGCCGCGTACTGGATCTCACCGAAATGCCGCACCTTCTGCTGGGACTGCGCAAAAAGCGCGCGAGCCTCTTGTTCCAGGTCCGAAGAGAGTTCTCGGAGCCGGGAGTTCTTCGGCAACGAGATGGCATATTCCACACCGGCCTGCTCACACCAGTTATAAAAAGTCGGCAGAGCAAACCCGGCGTCTCCACGAACCAGAAATCGGCATCCGGGTAATGCCTCTCGGAGCACCGGCAAAATCCGACGCAGAATGCTCACGCTCCCGTGACCGGCATGCTTGTTGCCGGGTCTGAGCACGGCCGCAAGCAGCTCTTGCTCACAATCGTCAGCAGTGGCGTAAACCAAAAGGGGCAGAAAACAATGAGTTCGGTAGTAGCCGTGATAAAACTCAAGCTCCTGCTGTCCGTGGGCCGGATCGTCCGTGGCGTCCAGATCCAGAATAATCTGCGCCGGAGGGGCGCTCCGGTGACGGGCTATAAACAACTGCACCAGGTACTCCGCCATCTTCAGCAGGTCTCCGGCGGTGATGGAGTTCTCCAGTCGGGACAGTGTTGGCTGCGACGCCAGGTCCAAGCCCGTGACCGGCATGCGATCCGCAGCTACTTTAAATAAAGGATCAGAGCACAAAGTATCAAAGTCGTTACAGTCTTCGTAACCGGCAACGATACCATACACGCGCTGCCGAACCATATCCTCAATGCTTTGCCGGACCTTGCGCTGCTGGCGATCATCCGTGATGCAACGGCTCAAGCCGGCTGTCAACCCAAGCACTGAGTCCGCTTGCTTAACCAGCAGGAGCCCAGCATCAGAGCTCACGCGACCACCATTGAACTGAGCTACTATCTCCTTGCCGCCAATAGCAGGAAACGAGAGTTGATTACCAGAATTAGACATCAAGAGCACCTCTGTCAAGTTGGATGTGTGGTAACAAACAATTCAACAGAGTGTGCTCTTTTTACTCTATTCGTGCATAATCCGGGTTAGCTACCTTAAATCAACCTGAAGTAGCGGCCAGTCGGGCGGGAACAAGGCGGACACTCACGCTGTGGGCCAGCACCATGACGAACTTTTCGTGCTGGCGGAAACAGACTTTGTGACTATACTAATACAATATATCTCTGAGCTTGATCAGGTGTCGCAATTCGAGTTGTTCAATACGATGTTCCACAAGAATATTTATGTGCATAGGGCAAGGGAAAGTCGACAGGTTCCGTTTAGCAGCGCTGTCGACTATCGGTATTGGCTGAGCATTGGCGGGACTCAGTCTGAGCTCGAAGCGTATGATAGATGGCGGTGGGCTCTTGGAAAGTGATGCGCCCTATCGCTCGAAGCACACGCTATAGCCGAGAGCGACCAAGTCTATCTTGCGGTTACATCCGGATCACTGCGGTGACTTCAGATGTTGCAAACGCGCAAACGACAGATGCTCGTCCCGTGAGTTCACAGTTATGGAAATAGTAAGGGCGTACCGCACGTTTGCCGACCGGCTCTTCGGTTGGGCTGTCGAGAACTTTAGTCGCGAGATCGATTCAGGCTTCCCGGTCTTACGCGTGGTTTCTGAGCCAGAGGTTGAGTACACTCTCGGCCTGTCTATACTGGATCGGCGGGTGCTGTACAGAGCAATATGCCGGATGAGCATATATGCGACTCGAGTGCGTGGAGCCGTTCCCTATTCAATTTGGGCCAATGTCAACGGGACTCAACAAGAGCTTGAGGCGTATTACACTTGGCGACAAGCGATGAATGCGATGCCACGTGATCATGGACGTCAGTCGACTGGATCGGTCCCAAACCGCGAATTGCGAGCCCAGTTGCTGCCTTGCGTACGAAGTGCTATCGGCGTTAAAGCTGAGTGTAGTGGCGGGAATTGTTCGTTCGTGGCAAGGTTCAACGGTTGGATGATAATTACTGAGTTCAGCTGTTCAAATGGGGTTGCCCATATTGAGGGGCGAGTCATTCGGAATGATATAACGGAGGTGGGCCGTGATGCCGTGAGCCGACAGCTCACTTTCGGCCCGTGGATGCCAATCGTTTTCCCCGGCCATAGCACTGGTTTGACGTTTTATTCCTCCCCGACGAAACTTGGCGACTTCGTTGAGGCAGTGAAGCTAGTGTTACCGCTTCAGTGGTCGTCGATGGAAACGTTGACCCGCGGTCTCGGGCCTGATGATCCTGATGAACTCTCTGACTCGGTGAGCCAGGCCGTGGCGGCAGGGGTTGATCGCTCATCTAATCTCGAAGCGAAAGGACGTCCGAAGTTTACTGCTTCATCAGGACCTCGGAATGAACCGCTGGTCGCAAGTGCAGTCGCTGCCGACGCGGCGCGCTACGATCTCATCTTTCTGCGCGGCCACGACGAGACTCAAGTCGAGGACTGGGTCAGTGTGTGTGCTATTCGTGCTATTGTACTCGGTGCAAGCTCGGGCTGGACAAGTTTGGTGGTTGACGCGCCGCACGGCGTCGTGCCCACCAAAATGGTTGAGAGCAATCCCGGCTATCTGGTGAGTACACGGCTGGATAGCGATACTGGTTGGAGCTTCGAGATCTTCGACCATTCTTCCAAAGTCTGTGCTTTCTCCCTCGACTGGCGGTCCGGATTTGCCCACATCAATTCCGATCAGGTCGACTTGGACGTTATCGATCGGCTCTCAGGCCTAGCGCAACTCGATTACAGCTTCAAGGACATGTTCACGGCCATCGATCCCGTAATTCCACTTCAGCTCAAGACTCTGGCAGATCTCCTGACGAACCAGTACGCCTGGACGTCATACGCCGACGACATTACACCAGACATGCTGTTCGCCGAAGTTCTGCATCTGCCCGATGCCGTCGGGACCGACGACTTTGACGGCTTGACATTCGATCGGCTGTTCCGCGAGTACATGCACGATCCAGACATGTTCCGCGAATCGTTTCCGAACGCAAAACTTATCTCGCCGTCCTCTCCATGATGGGACACTACTACTGCGTCGTTCACGTCTTGCTTGTCCTTTGGCTGACAATCCGAGGCGATGGCTCAGGGACGAAGTTGGAGAGGTTGTTGCGGGGGTACTGTCAAGTTAAGTTCGGGCAAAACGCTTGTAGCGAGCAAGATTCGACCGTAGCCGTGGGGATGGGCGGTTACCCCGAGGATCATGCAGCTTCTTTAAGCTGAATTATCTCGTTCCATTCGTCGATTTTTCGACGCATGGTTGATTGTTGCAGTTATGTACGGTACGAACGCTCTGTAAACGCTGCGCCGGGCGCCGTCCAGACGCTCGCCGGCGCTTTGGTCCGCAGTCGCGTGCTGGCAATGTGGGGAGCACGAGCCTCAATCGCCAGCGAGGAGGCTCAGAGCTCCACGCTGGCGTACGGCTTTTAGACGCATATATGTATAACCCGTTTGAGCAATATGTGGAACTGGAGCTGCTCGCGTTCCCGCGGAGCACGACCGGTTTTGAAATGTTGACGCTGGTAGATGAGATCTTCGGATCAGACGGAATTCCAGTTCAGCTAAAGTTCGAGAAGCGAGATCAGCGCATCAAGCAGCGAGCAAGCTCGGTCTCCCATTGGGTACGAGCTAATCAAGATCTGCGATTTAGCTCATTGGAGGGCGCTATCAGGGTCAAAGGTGTGAGGATCGGCGATATTCCGGTTTCATCACTACGGTTCGAGTTGGGTGTATCGCCGACGAGTTCCCTGTGGGATAGGCCGGCAACGTGGTCGTTCCCTTTGTCAAATGAGACACATAATGCTTATGTGTCCGCTTTGTCGCACGAGTATTCCTACAAACAGCAGGGCGTGCGGGACTGCCCTCACTTCCTAATCGTTGACGCGGGCTTCGACAGGCGCGCAGATTCGGATCAGTTTGTCGACTCTCTTGCAGAAAGGATACGCCAGGTTCTTGAGTCTTATGCCGGCGATATGATTATTGTTGGGTCCGCCAATAATCGAGATGGAACGGTAATACGTACGCTACATTTTCTAATACCGTTTCCCCGCGCCGTGCCCGATTTAAGATATAAATTCTTTGACTTGCAGCCACTCTTGATTGGATATGGCCCAAGCTGTCGGCGCATACACGAACTGTTCCCAGCCGACACGCGGCTCATTTCGATTGCGAGCGCCAATAATTCAGGCACGGATGTGGCGATAGTTCGGATCTCGCGTAGGTTGGCCGATGATGCCTCCGCCAAAGTCGCCCTTGCCGACGTTCTTGTGACGCAGGACGACTCCACTAGAAGCGTCAACACCTACGATTACAAGAAAGGTGAGATAATTCTCGGCGGCCGGTTGCTTTACACCAAAGAGCGTCTTGAATTTCTTGTGGCTGAGGATCGGATTCCGATTGACACTGACAAGGACCCAAATGCGCTATACTGGACTCCGCTCATTGCTCCCGATCACGCCGAACAGGCAGGTGTTCCTCAAGCGGGCTGGCTGATGATAAATATCATCCGGGGGGTGCGTGATAGATTGTACGGCATTGCGCAGGCTGAATTTGAGAAGTTGCCGTCCGAGGATCCAATCCGGAACAGAATATGGTCCAGTTACAAGGCGGCATACCCCAAGAGCTTGCATGGCATAGATTTGAACTTTATCGAATTAGTTCGGCAGAGATTGTTTCCCGAGCAGCCATCTGATGCGATTTGAGGATTCATTGCTCGCTGTTGGCTGATCATCAACCGGACCAAGCGCAAGAGGCAAGTCGGAACGTAGCAGCGTAACGCTTTCGGCTGATGATCAACCGGTGATGGCATTGTCAAGTTAACTGGCTATAGGTGAGGTAGCTTGGTATTGGGAATTCGTGAGACGTGCGGTAGGGCGGATCGATTTGAAGTTATGCGGCTTCCTTAAGCTGAATTTTCTCGTTCCACTCGTCGATTTTTCGACGCATTAACTCCCGGTAGACTGGACGGTTGCACGCGAACTGATCAAACGTGGGGCCAGAATCGAGGACACGTATGGGGGTATGGCCCCGCTCTTGGTTGCTTGCGAGCAGGAGCATGTTGAGGTTGTTACGGTCCTCCTCGAAGCCGGTGCTAACCCTAATCATGCGAGCGAAGACTATCACGTGAGTCCGCTAGATACAGCGGTAGCTTTAGAGCATGGTGCTCTCATAAAGCTTCTGGAGAGTTACGGCGCCCACCGCGGCTACCGCGGGTAAGGCCGCCCCACAAGGGTTAATCACACATTTACAAACCTGTCGACGCTCCATTTTTTTACTCTTTGTTCAATCGCGCTAACCGGGCCGTGGATGGGGCCGCTGGCGACTAACTTGACAATATGACTGAAGGTGCTGTGACGGTTGCCGCACTATGACCGCTTGGTTAGGTGGGGCAAATCTAGCGGATATTGTATCGTATGGAAGTTGTCAAGGCATATACAATTTTTGCCAAGCGGTACTTTGAGTGGGCGGTTGGTCAGGCAAGAGACGCGATCGATGGTCGCAGTGCTGTCCTTAGCCTTGCCGCCGGTGCTCAGTCGGATTACTTCTCTGGGCTTAGCCTTGCGTCACAGTATGAGCTGTTTAATGCGATGATCCGCAGGGGCGTTTACGTGCATAGGGCAAGGGAGAGCCGAGAGATCCCTTTTAGTAGTGCCGTTGACCGCCAGTATTGGCTGAGCATTGGTGGCTCCGATTCTGAACTGGACGCTTACGATAGATGGTGGTTGCACGGCTTTGGGGCCGGAATGGGAAAACTGCAAGCGGAACTTCCACGCCCTCCAGTTCTGGGCCGGGAGCTACGAGCGGCCTTGTTGCCCCATATCCGCGAGGTGTTGGGAGTTCCTGGCAGTTGCGCCGGTTACCAGTGCGGATTTCGCGAACAATTTAACGGATGGCAGATGATTACACTCTTCGATTACGCTGGCGGCATGGTGAATTTCTCGGGTGATATAATTCGTGCCGAGGTGATTGATCCTAAGAAGAGCGCAGTATATCATGAGTTGCCCTACGGGCCGGTCATGCCTATGGTTTTTCCTGGATGCATGTTCTACAGCCCGACGGAGATGCCGCGAGCTATCGAGGCTGTGCGGACGATTCTGCCGCTTCAGTGGAAAGCCATGGAGCAATTGACGATCGGGCTCGGCCCCGACGACCCAGACGAGATAGAGCAGGGCGTTGCAGATCGCTATGTTATATCCCCGATAGGCACTCCACGGCTTACAAGCAAACAAGGATCGGCCGCAGATAGAACAACTGCGCCTCAGGAACAGCCTTTCGCGCCAGATCGGCCCATCCCTAGGCTGCCAAGCTATGATCTTTACTTCTTACGTAGCCACGGGGATGTCGATATAAGCTGGTGGCTTGAGATGTGCCAAGTTCAGGCGCTTATTCTTGGCGTCAGCCGCGGTTGGACGGCGGCTGTGATCGATGCGCCCTTCGGATCGGTTCCGCATCGAATGATTGAGTCCAACCCTGGCTACTTGATTAGCGACCGTATGGACGGCACTGTCGGTTGGAGTTTTGACATCTTCGACCAGTCGGCCAAGGTGTGTTCGTTCTCCGCCGATTCGAAGTCTGATAGAGTAATGATCGATTCGACGAATGTGTATTTCGGGGTGATCCAGCGGCTGAGTGCCCTAACGGAGTTGGATTGTGGGCTCAATAAGATGCTCGACGGGCCTAATCCCGTCGGCTCATTCCAGCTAAAGTTGCTCGGGGAATTACTGACTGACGAACAGGCATGGATGGGCTATTCGGACGATGTTACGCCTGACTGGCTTTTCGCCGAGGTACTACGGCTGACTGACTTCACCGAGGTAGACGACTTCGACGGGCTGAGCTTCGACCGCCTGTTCCGTGAATACGTGGACGATCCGGACATGTTCCGTGAGTCGTTCCCGAACGCGAAACTTGTCTCCCCGTCCAGTCCCTGATGCGATCCTACATAAAGCAACCCATGCACGGTCTACCTGCCTGCGCCTTGGAATAGGAAACGCGTTGACCTCATGGACATCAATCCGGTCTTCCTGAAGCCGGCGGTTGGCGAGAATGCGATCTATGAAATCATTAATTATACATACCGCTTGAATAAATATGACCCGGTTAACACTAGCTTTTTACCGCTTCACTGGGGCTGGGGTACTGCACTCGATTACTTGCCGCCTCCAGTAGTGCCCGCAGGGCTCCGCTCTGTAGCGCTGGTATTTCCTCCGGGACCAGGACTTATTTTATATCAGGAGGTGGATCCAAAGGGCGTCTTCTTCAAGGCGGTGCTGCCTATTGTTACGGCAGCGGGTGCAATTGCGATATTGACTGCCGACTCAGGGGAGGCGGCCGAGGCAGGGGAGGCGGTCGAGGCCGTAGCAACCGATGGTGCGATGACGGCCACTGGACTTGCCGAAGGAAGCCCGGCTGTTATTGGAGCCATAAACATGATTGGAAGCCTTAATGCCGAAGCTGCGGCTTCTGAGACCGCGCTGGCTGTCGAAGGACCAACGCTTGTAGGTGCTGCGACGGGCGTCCTACCAGATGGAAGAATCCGAAGACGAGGCTGACTTGGCACTGGACGTGTTGTAGGCTAGTTATCGACTTTGTACAGCTGATGGACATAACACACGCCTATAGAGTATTTGCAGACCGCCTGTTTACGTGGGCGTCTGATAACTTCATGCACGAAGTCGAGAACGATTATCCAATCCTTCGGCTCGTCGCGGAGCCTGAGGTGCAGTACGCTAGCGACCTCTCCGTTGCAGATCGCCGAGTCCTGTACAGCGCGATTCCACGGATGGCAACGTATTTCAGGGTGAGAAACCGTAATGAAATTGACCTGCTGGCGTGGCGACATGTCGGCGGTACGCCTGAGGAGCTTGACCTGTATTTTGATTGGCACCGTATGCGTTTTCAGTACTGGCATCGGTGGCAGCAGAGCCATCCAATGGTCTCCGTGAGTTTGCGGGAACTGCGAGCCGCATTGTTGGACCGCATTCGCAGTGCAACAGGGATGAAGGGCGTCGCTCAGGGATCCCAGAACGTATTTATAGGCTCGGCGAACGGGTGGAGTGTGTCCACTATTGTCACCTTCAATGCAGGCCCTGAAGCGAGCATGAGTTTTGTGACGACAATCGGTCGCGAGGATAAGTTCTTCGGTGATTGGACGAGTCACCCGGTGGTGCGTGCGTTGCCTTTTGGCCCTGGAATGGGGATCGCATTTCCGGACGTTGTTTTAGCGCCAATGGGCCCGACCAATGTGCTTAAAGCAGGCGACGTTGTTGAAATGATCTTATCGCTCCAATGGTCTACGGTTCAGCGACTGACTCAAGGTCTCGGGCCTGACGATCCTGAGGAGCCTGAGCAGTTGCAAGACCAGCGGTTCGCCGAGAGAACTCCTGATCCTGGGCCGAAGTTAGTGTCTTCCAGGCCGCCCGCTCGGTCGGAATATGGCGAAGCCCTAAGTAGACCAGTTCCGGAGGGCGGTGGCGGGCCGAGTTACGACGTGGTCTTTGTGCGCGCCCACGACGAACTGGACGTGGACGGCTGGCTTCGCTCATGCGGTGTTCGCGCCGTTGTCCTAGGTACAAGCTTGGGTTGGACAGCTGCGGTCGTTGACGCGGGTTACGGCGCCTTGGCTGGCCGCATGATCGAGAGCAATCCGGGCTATCTGCTTAGCACCCGTTTGGACACTGGTGCCGGTTGGAGATTCGACGTGTTCGACCATTCGTCCAGAGTATGTTCATTCTCAGTGGACTGGAGGGCAGGATTTGCTGAGATTAATTCCGAGGAGGTCGACCTCGACGTTATTGACCGTCTCTCCGGCCTCGCCCAACTCGATTACAGCTTCAAAGATATGTTCACGGCCACCGATCCAGTGATCCCGCTTCAACTCAAGACTCTTGAGGATCTGCTGACCAATCCGTACGCCTGGAAGTCGTATGCCGACGACATTACACCAGACATGCTGTTCGCCGAAGTTCTGCATCTGCCCGATGCCGTCGGGACCGACGACTTTGAGGGGTTGACATTCGATCGCCTGTTCCGGGAATATGTAGACGATCCGGATATGTTCCGCGAATCGTTTCCTAACGCAAAGCTGATTTCGCCGTAAATGTCGACCATGCGGCATTGTCAAGTTGGTATTGTTCGGCCTGCAGTACAACGCGACCAATTCCGGTTCGGCGACCGGCATGTTCTCCCTCGGCAATACGACGTCGACGAACCCGTACTATCATCAACCTGACGGGCACGCCGGCCAGCTCGCCGGGCCCGGCGCTTGTGTCCCTGACGGTAAATCCGAACATGGTGACGCAGAGCGCATCGACCACGGGCACGATCACGCTGGCCGGGAACGCGCCTAGCGGCGGGGAGGCCATCACAATCTCGGCGGACCAGCCGACGGCATTGTCAAGTTAACTGGCTATTGGTGAGGTAGCTTGGTATTGGGAATTCTTGAGACGTGCGGTAGGGCGGATCGATTTGAAGTTAGGCGGCTTCCTTAAGCTGAATTGTGTCGTTCCATTCGTCGATTTTTCGACGCATTAACTCCCGGTAGACTGGACGGGAGCAGAGGTTGCGGCTAGTGGCTAGTGGTTAGTGTAGGACGCCCGAACGGGCTGAGGCATAGTCGCGCATGAATTGCGAGTGCAGCCGGTCTCTTTGGCGAGTTGGCTGATGCGAGTTCTCTGCTCTGTTGTTGGACCAGCGTTTAGTAACGTGCTCGGCGCTGGCATGAACGTGCGGTGGGCGGACTTGTATACGACGCGCCTATAGCCAACGAGAGAGGCCTGGACGTCACCCTGCTTCCTGGCTGCTTGCTTCTAGGATTGAACGTATCTAGAGAACATGCGTGTAAAGGAGCGAATCCATGCTAGAAGACGAAGATATAGTCGACCTGATCCGCAAGGTCCAATATGAGCAATGCACAGTCGAGGAAGCTGAGCAGATCATTGCGGAGCTGCGAAAGCGAAATCCATATTTCGACGCCTCCGATGAGATGCTTCAGCTCGAGGACGGGACCCGGATTCGAAAGCGAGCGGATGAGTTGGCGTCAGCCTATCCCGAACGCATGACGCGGGAACAGCTTATAGCGCTCGTAAAGCGAGGCGTGCATGTTTTCACCGTTGAGGAGCGAATCGGAGAGTTCGATGCGCTGTCCGACGTATTCGTCCGCAATGTTCCGAACATGCCCGAGGCCAGCGCTTCGACGCTGTTTAGTTCGGCGTTGAGCGGTCGCAAATCCGCGGAAGAGATCGTCGAGCAGGCGCTTGCCTATAGGCCCATCCAGCTCTGACCGACACTATCCGACCGCCACCACTTGACACCGACCCGCCCGACCTGTATACTTCTGGTAAAGGACTTTGTAGAGTAAAGTCCATGCCAGGAGATAAACAGGATGTCAGCCTTGAGCGCTTCCCTCGACGAAGCCCGCGATCACCTTCGCGTCATACGTCAGACGATGGAACGGTCGACGCAGTATTCGACCCTGTCCGGATGGTCCGGCATCCTGATCGGATTGACGGCGCTCGCCGGCGTGTGGCTCACGCGCGCCATCGTGGGCGGCCGGGTCGTCACGCTCGATGCCGTTCGGGCCGACTCAGGGCAGCTCGCGGTCGTTTGGGGAATGGCCCTGGTGATGGCAGTGGCGATCGAGTTCCTCTGCAACAAGCGGCGTGCCGCCTCGGTTGGCAAGCGCGTCGTCTCCAGGCTCGGCGCGCACATTCTGCTCGCGGCGACGCCGGCCTTCTTCTCCGGAGCAGTCCTCACGCTTTTCTTCTACCAACACAACCTCGTGCCGTATATCCTGGGTATCTGGATGCTGTTCTACGGGCTGGCAATCTGCGCGGTCGGCCTCTTCTCGGTGCGACCGGTCACCTATCTCGGGTCCGCTTTCGTGGCGTCTGGCGCGATCACGCTGCTCGCGCCGGTCGCGACTCATCTCTATCTGATGGCCGTCACTTTCGGCGGCTTTCACATTGCGTACGGGATCATCATGGCGAGGCGTCACGGATGGTAGTAGCCGGACAACTGAATGTGCGGCAGCAGGATGCCGCGAACGCGAAAGTCGGCTCCGCCCCGGCGCCCTTGCGATCGGAGCTCTTCGACTCGGTTGAATCGCTGGACGAGGTGATCCATCAGAAGGTGCGTCTCGGAATAATGTCGGCCCTCGTCGCGCGGCCGGAAGCCGATTTTCGCTTCCTGAAGGAGACGCTCAACGTTACCGACGGCAACCTGTCCATCCACCTGACCAAGCTCGAGGAAGCGGGATACATTGTAAGCCACAAGGAGTTCGTGCGCAAGAAGCCCCACACCACTTACACACCAACGGAACGCGGGCGCGACGCTTTCGCCGGCTATCTGGCGGCACTCGAGCGCATCGTCCAGGCACACGGCCAACGCTGATGAATCCCTACGGCCTCCACCCGGACGACGTCCGTCCGGCCCTCAACGTCACGTGGAACTTCTTCCTTGCCGCAATCCCCATCGCGATGGCATTCTGGATCGATAGGATTGTACGGTTACGAGCAACCTCGCCTCGTCCACCGTCCGTCGCGCTGATCGTATTCCTGGTTGCAGTGTGGTGCATTTTTCTTCCCAACACGTGCTATCTCCTTACTGAGTGGCGGCACTACATCTCCGCCGTCCAGGGCATCGACCTCGAGAATTTGCGCCTCAATACGAACCGTCAAGAGACCGTTCTTCGTACGCTGATTATCACCTGCTTCTACGTATGCTATTCCGGCTCGGGGCTGATTGCCTTTTTCTTGGCAGTATGGCCAATAGATCGCTTGCTCAGGGATCGTATCGGCTCGCGGGCGCGTATGGTTCGGGCGGGGCTGTTCGCGGGCTGCGCCTTCGGCGTCTACCTGGGGCTCGTCTACCGGTTCAACACGTGGGACCTCTTTCGCCCGCACCGGCTCCATGCCATATTGAGGCTTACCCGGCACGCGATCACTAATCCGGGAGTCGTGGCTCTGGCAATCGGCTTCACCGTGATCCTCTGGCTGATTTATGAGGCCTTCGAGGTGTACATGCGCGGCCTAGCCTGCGGTCCGACTACGGACGAACCAGCGCCCAACTTAAAATGAGGCGATCTGGGAATAGTATATTAGAGGATTCTCATATTTACGGGTTCTTACGGGAACTGGGAAACCGGCAAATATGGTCTAATATAATAGAGCTAGTGTCGAGTTTTTGACGACGGACGTCAGCAGCCGGTAGCATATGACGCCGTTATCGTCGGAAAGGCAATCAAATGAACACGCTCAGTCGCAAGCTGCATTGGTGCATTATTGTTGCCGGAATAATGGGCGTGTCGACCGCCGCGTTCGCGCAAGGTCAGCCGGGCTTCTCGCAGCCGATCATTGGTGCGCCCGGGTCGATCCTCCCGATCTATCAACCCCCGACGTCGACGCGAAGCGCACCGCCGATGAGCGCGGCCGGTTCGGCGATCCCTATGCAGCCATCGCGGATCTTACCGCCGATCATGTCGCCTTTCGGTAACCAGCCCGGGTACAACTACTACCCATACGGCCCGCCGACTACCTACCAGGCGGAGTCCGGAGCGCCCGAACGGCACCATCACAATCCGTTCGAAGGCGGCAGCTACGAGGACATTGGCAACGGCACCGTTATCGATGCCGGCAACGGCCAGGTGATTAGCACCAATGGGCTGGTCCTGTACGGCGGCTATTATTACGGAGGCTACTGCCCGGCATCGACCGGCCAGAACGTCTATCCGTCGGTGTACTACGGCTACGGCGGCATGCCGGAGTATATGTACAACCCGGCGGTGATCGTTACGGAGCCCGCGTATCCCCAGTACGATACGCCGTACGCTCCGTTCGCGCAGCCTACTTACCAGGTAACGTACAACCAGACGAACTATTACGGCCAGCCCGCGCAAAGCACCGGCGCGGCCCAGGGTGCGAGCAGCGACACTGGCGGCGGCCAATCCGATACCGGTTCCGTCGACGACACGAGGTTGCCTCCGGGCACGACTGCGGCCGACCAAGATACGGCGCCGTCAGGATCCTACGTCTCCGCGTTCGCCGACATCGAGCGGGCGTGGAACGATGGCGACATCGGCCTGATCCGCAAGCATCTGCGCGATAAGGACACAAAGATCAGCGTCCTCATGAAGCGCAAGTACGCCTACTCGATATCGTCCGACGACTACGCCGAGATCACTCGCGACGCCTTCGACCGGCTGGCGACGATCTCGTTCAAGTTTACGCGGCTGCGGAAAGCGACGAACGGCGACGTGACTGCCTATGGCGTCCACGTTTACCAGGTGTCAGAATCGGGAGACGACGGCAAATCCGATTCGGGCTCCGGCACGGTTCCGTTCGATACCAATGGGTCCTCTTCCGACACCGATCAGAACGCCCAGCCGCAGGGCGCCACCATGCAGAAGACGATGTACGTATCGTACACGCTGCACCAGCGCGACGGTGAATGGTTCATTACCATGGTGGACTCATCGCCGGACAAACTCGTGGTCGATGCCGACGGGGACGACACATCCGGGCACACGCTCCCCCAGATACCCTTTGGTAATGGTCGCGGCTAAGCTGTCCGTTACTACGACGTAGCGTCAAGGCCGGCGCCGCTAACCGCGGGCCGGCCTTGAATTTTGTTTGTGCCCACTTCGTCTTCCACTCATCTATAGCCATTTCCGGGGCATAATAAACGAGTGACCTTCCGCAGCTCAAGGAGGAACCCCCATTGCTGAATAACTTCGGTACAACTCGCCGCGCCGTCGCCCGGGCCACTGGACCGGCACTGATGGCGGCGTTTATCATATGTTGCGGCATTTCCGCCCGCGGCCAGGATGAAACTGCGTGGTCTGCAAGTAGCGCCCACAACCAGCTCTTCCGCGTCGTCGATCACCCTATGGGCGACAACAACGGCGTATCGCTCTGGGTGCGCGGCGACGGCTCAGAGGCCGCCATGCGCGTGCGCCTGATGATCGTCGATCCCGATAAAGTGACGCCCGATACGGTGCTCGAGCGCCCGATGTGGATATCGACGCCCCTCAAGCTGCATTCCGATTGGACCCACATAGTGCTCCCGCGTTCCAAGTTCACCCTCCATCGACTCAACGACGTCTCCGATGCCGTCGATCCGAACCTTCCCGCCGACGCCCAGGGGGGCACTCAGGCGGCCCCGGAGCAGATCAGCTTCTCCGATGTCAATGCCATCGTGCTGGAAACCGACGTCCCCAACAACACGACGATGGCCGTGGACGACATCAACTGGGTGAAGGTCGATGACTCCGGTACGATCAATGGGACGGCCGCCGTCGACAATTTTGAGAGCGGCAATCTCGCCGCCTGGATACCCCTTGGCGACGCCGACGATCAAAAACCGCTCAGCTACAGTCTCATCACCAAGCCGGCGTGGGTGCATGATGGGAAGGTGGCCCTCAAGATCAGCGTGGTCGCGCCGGCCGCCCGGCGCAAGGGCATTTTGATGAGTGGCGTCGAGCGTCAAATGGCCATCACCCAGAAGTCATACCTCGTGTTCCAGCCGGTCTCCCTGTTCGCCACGGTCCTGCCGTCGACCCTGCCGGAGCCTGGCGGATCGAGCTCAGCGGTATCCGTCGTGATGTGCGCCGATCAGATCCAGGCCGCTACGTTCTGCGTCTACTCGCGAAAGGCCTTGTCCAACGTCCACGCGTCTCTCGAGGACGACCTATACGGTACCGGCCATATTCTGCGCAAGAGCAATCTCGACGTGAACGTGGTCAAGGTCTGGCAGCGGCTTGGCGACGGTCTCGTGCGCGATCCGGACCAGGCCGGGCTCAATCCCGAGCTGATCGTAAAGGACGACCGTGTGGCCCTGTCCGGCATGTCCCCGGACATCCCGTTAAGCGGCCCTGCCGCAACGGACATCCCGGCGGACAGCACCAAGCAGTTCTGGATCACCGTTAACGCCCCCCGCAACACCGCGGCGGACGACTATAACGGCAAGATCGTGCTCCGGTCGGCCGGTAACGCGCCGATCTCCGTGCCGATCGACGTCAAGATCCTGCCAATGCGGCTGATGAACCCCGCCAAGCAGTATGCCATCGACCTCCGCTCCCGGCTCGACCCGGCCCCGGATACCGTTCCCGCCGCCGATGGCTCGGCGTTCGTCACCGACTTCGTTAGTCCCGATGTGCTCAAGGAGCAACTTGAGGACATCGTCGACCACGGTGTGCACTACACATCGATCCACGACCCTGTGTCGACCCTGTGGGACGCTTACGATGACCGCGTCGCCGCCGGATTCTTGCCGCCTTTCGTGTATCAGGGCTCGAGCGATCCGCATGACGTGGAATCGCAGCGGAATGATCACCATGCCGGCGAGTTTATCTATTACGAGGATCCCAGCAACTCGGGCGAGAGCAAGCTTGCCACGCTTGCCAAGAATGGCCTGCCCACCGCTACTTACGTTGACGATTCCGCGGAGTACGATAACCTGCAGGATGACCTCGATACTGTCATCTATAATCGGGATTGCGACTACTCGGAGCAGCTCATTCGGACGCATGGCAAGCGCGTTTCGATGAAGCACGACTGGTGGTATTGGAACGCCACGAACGACGATCCGCACGCCAACCGATACAGCGCCGGCTTCCTTCTCGAGCGTTCCCATCTCTACGGCGCGTTCATTCCCGTGTACCAGCTCGCTTTCGGTACCGATCCCTATGACGACTCGTCGCCGGGTGCGCCCGATGCCTATGCCCTGTACCGGCCCGAGATGCTGACGTACCCCACCGCTCATGGCGTTATCGACACGATCCAGTGGGAGGCCGTGCGCGAGGGCATCAACGACGACCGCTACTTGACCACAATGTACGCCGCCCTGCGCGAATGCAAGGACGCTCACGTGGCTAAGAAGGCCTCGGACGACGCCCAGGCGTTCATCACTGCCTTCATGGACAAGCCGCTCGCCTTGCTCAGCGACGCCGACTACGAGGCCGCGCGCGCCAAAATCGCCGGCTATGCCGTGACTCTTCGCACCACGGTCGACGCCTATAACCGCGCGCACGGCGGCGGCTAGCCATCTCCGTCCGGCCGGTCGCCTAAACGCGACCGGCCGGTGCTACTCATCGCATTGTAACATTGCTCAATGGCCGACCGTATACAAGGTGAGGCCAAGCCGATGAAAACGCATAGCCGGCTGTTCTTTGTACTGCTCACGCCGCTGACCTTCGGAATCATGACGGCGGTAGTCTTCCTCGCCGCCGGTACCGTTCGCCTGCCCGCCGTTTGGGCGGTCCTCGTAATCCAGGTCGTCCTCTCCATCGCATGTGTCGGGCTGGTCGACAAGGACCTGCTCGAGGAGCGCATGAGACCGCGCGGCAAGGATGAGGATCGGTTCGGCATCGGCTATGTCTCGCTACTCTTCGTAGCGCAGCTCATTGTCATCGGGTTGGACATTGGCCGGCTGCGAGTCGGCGGCCACATGCCTT
>Ga0206878_10246_pt1 | contig 21587 bp, 10 predicted proteins | sample Alteio_BWOrgCont_8_FD_152621 | JGI IMG/M metagenome (GOLD analysis project Ga0206878, IMG submission 152621) | Enriched cells from forest soil in Barre Woods Harvard Forest LTER site, Petersham, Massachusetts, United States -... | ecosystem: Environmental > Terrestrial > Soil > Temperate forest >... | reverse complement strand
TCAACGCCGAAGACCCTTTTAATAATTTCCGCCCTTCGCCTGGTAAGATCACCAACTTCCATTCGCCGGGCGGCCATGGTGTGCGGATTGATACCCATGTTTATACGGGGTATGTGATACCGCCAAATTACGATTCAATGATAGCCAAAGTTATTTGCTGTGCGCAAACGCGCGATGAAGCTTTGAGCACTATGGAGCGCGCCTTGAGTGAATTTGTGATAGAGGGGGTAAAAACCACCATACCTTTCCACCTTAAATTGTTGCAGGATCCGAACTTCCGCGCCGGTAATTTCACTACCAAGTTTATGGAAACTTTCGAATATTAAGGATAGTAAAATACGTTCGCCTAAAAAAACGTATATATTATCCGGGCGTTATACGCTGAAAATTTATTAAATAAAATGGCTAATTGGGGCAGCAAACTGGTTAACGCTATCAGAGACAAGGGAAATAGTACGGAAGGCGAAATGTCGTTTTTCGGGCATTTAGAGGCACTGAGATGGCACCTGCTCCGTTCGGCGGCAGCAATACTATTGTTTGCCATACTGGCCTTCGCCTATTTTGTCGAGATCTTCAGCGGCATCATCATGGCCCCTACCAAAGATACGTTTTGGACGTACCGCATGATGTGCGATATGGGCTACGCTTTGCACAGCCTCAATTCGTGGTTTAGTGCCGACAGTTTTTGTGTGCACCTGAAACCAATGAAGCTGATCAATACCGAGCTTGCAGGGCAATTTAACCTCCAGTTGAATACCTCCATCATGATCGGTATTATCCTGGGTATCCCTTACTTACTTTTTGAATTATGGCGGTTCATCAGGCCGGCCCTGCACGAAAAAGAGCGCAAGGCCGCCAGCGGCTTTGTTTTTTACTCTTCGTTTTTGTTCATGCTGGGTGTTCATCTCCATAAAATAAAAGTTCCGGTCCTTATCCACCAAAAACTCCACTGTTCCGGCACCCTCGTATTTAACGGCTTTAGCACCTTTTATGGCGGCATCGCCCATTTTTTTGCGAAGTTTTTCGGTCATAAACGGAGATGGCGATTCTTCAACCAGTTTCTGGTGACGGCGTTGTATGGAACAATCACGTTCGGACAAGTGACATACCTTGCCAAACTGGTCACCCACAACCTGTATCTCAATGTGGCGCGGGTCCTCCACATATTTTTCAAGGTACATGCCGTCGTTACCAAAAGCAGCGCCCGACTCAGCACGTGCCGAATCCCAGGCGTTTTCAAACTCTTCATCCTTCCACACAATGCGCATACCGCGGCCACCACCGCCGGCGGTAGCTTTTAATATTACAGGGTAGCCTATTTTTTTTGCTATCTCGATGCCTTCTTTCACGCTGGATAACAGACCTTCGGAACCCGGAATTGTAGGTACGCCGGCTTTCTTCATGGTTTCTTTGGCAGAAGCCTTATCACCCATGGCGTTGATCTGCACAGCAGTGGCGCCGATAAATTTTATCCCGTATTCAGCGCAGATGGCCGAGAATTTGGCATTCTCGGATAAAAAACCATAACCCGGGTGTATCGCGTCGGCGTTGGTCAATTCGGCCGCCGAGATGATATTCGGAATGTTTAAGTAAGAATCGCGACTGGGCGGTGGACCGATACATACAGCTTCATCAGCAAAACGTACATGAAGACTGTCGCGATCGGCAGTGGAATATACAGCTACGGTTTTTATACCCATTTCCTTGCAGGTGCGAATAATTCGCAGGGCAATTTCACCACGGTTAGCTATTAATATTTTTTTAAACATGTTTCTTTTTTTTGGGATTTCACCGATTATTTTTTGATTTCACCGATTACACATTCAAAGAAAATCGGTGTAATCTTTTAACAATCGGTGTAATCATAAAAACTACATAGGTTCAACCAAAAATAATGGCTGGTCGTATTCAACCGGCGATGCGTTGTCGGATAGTATCTTAACGATGCGGCCCGAAATTTCGGCTTCAATTTCATTGAAAAGCTTCATCGCTTCAATGATGCAAAGCACATCGCCTGGTTTTATTTCGTCGCCAACGTTCACAAAAAGCGGTTTTTCAGGACTTGCCGAGCGATAGAAAGTACCGATCATCGGCGATTTTATAGTAACATATTTCGAATCGTCGGCAACTGGCGCCGCAGCAGGTGTCGGTGTCGCAGGGGCAGCTACCGGAGCCGGCGCAGCAGGCAGGTGCTGTACATCGGGTATGGTTGCATGAACAACTGTTGCCGCCTGGTTGGTTTTTATGGTTATTTTAAAACCTTCCTGCTCTATCGAAACTTCATTTACTCCTGATTTTGAAACAAAGCGTATAAGATCCTGAATTTGTTTAATATCCATGCCCGGTTGTTAATTGGTTTAAAAGAATGTGCAGATGTGCAAATATGCAGATGTGCAAATATTTTAATTAGTTAAATTGATGGTTAGTTATAAGCAAATTAACAAAAGATATTTCAAATGTGTAGACTTAAAATATCCAAACTGATGTTAATGTTTTAAATGTACGGAATAAATAATTTGAAAGCATCCACACATCAACGCATTTGCACATCCTCGCATTTGCACATTTGCACATCCGCACATCAATAAGCCCACTTTAAATAAATGGAACCCCATGTAAATCCGCCGCCAAAGGCAGCCAGTATCAGGTTGTCGCCTTTTTTAAATTTATCTTCCCATTCCCACAAACATAGCGGGATGGTGCCGTTGGTGGTATTGCCGTAGCGTTCAATGTTAATGATCACTTTATCGGCGGTAACACCGGTGCGGTTGGCGGTAGCATCAATAATGCGTTTGTTGGCCTGGTGAGGTACCAGCCAGGCAATGTCGTCTGCCTTCAGGTCGTTGCGTTCCATTACTTCGGCAGCAACATCGGCCATATTGGTTACAGCGAATTTAAATACCGCCTGGCCTTCCTGGTAAGCGAAGTGTTCGCGGGCGTCCACTGATTCGTGCGATGCCGGTTTTACCGAACCGCCTGCCTTTTGGTGCAGGTACGAAACACCCGAACCGTCGCTCTTTAGTATGGAATCTATAATGCCGTTACCTTCGTCATTGGGTTCCAGCAAAACTGCACCACAGCCATCGCCAAAAATAATGCACGTGGCGCGGTCCTGGTAATTGGTTATCGACGACATTTTATCGCCGCCAATTACCAATACTTTTTTATGCTTGCCACTTTCAATAAATTGCGAACCGGTGGCCAGGCCGAACAGGAAACCAGAGCAGGCTGCCTGCAAATCGTAGCCCCAGGCGTTTTTTGCGCCTATCTTATCAGCAAGGATATTCGCCGTTGCCGGGAAAACAAAATCGGGGGTAGTGGTACAAAATATGATCAGGTCTAACTCGTCGGCGCCTATGCCGCGTTTGGCCAGCAGGGCGTTCACCGCAGGAACGGCCAGATCAGATGTTCCGAGGCCTTCGCCCTTTAATATCCGGCGCTCTTTAATGCCGGTACGACTGGTGATCCACTCGTCGTTAGTTTCTACCATTGTTTCCAGCTCGTGGTTGGTCAATACATATTCGGGTACATAACCATGTACGGCGGTAATAGCAGCGTGAATTTTACTCATCTTTAATTTATTTACTGGAAAGCCAGCTTAATTTTATCAGTAAGTGCACTTTCAACCATGTTTTTTGATAAAAGCACCATGTTCTTAATGGCCTCGGGGTTCGATATGCCGTGCCCTACCACAACCGGTGCATTTACCCCCAGTATCGGGCTGCCCCCATACTGTTCGTAGTTGAATTTATCGAAAAAGGCATCTTTTATTCCTTTTTTGTGGGCGATATCGTAAAACGATTCCGCAAATTTCAGCATAATGTTGCCTGTAAAGCCATCGCATACAAATACATCGGCTATGCCGCTGAACATGTCACGACCTTCGGCGTTGCCCACAAAATTAAATTGTTTTGTTTCTTTCATCAGCGGGTGAGCGGCCTGGTAAAGTATATTACCTTTTTCCTCCTCCTCGCCAATATTTACCAGGGCAACCCTTGGGTTAGGGATGTTGTAAACATATTGCGCAAACAGGCTGCCAAATATCCCAAACTGCAGCAGGTATTCGGGTTTGCAATCGGCGTTGGCGCCCACATCAACTAAAATGCCCAAACCTTCTTCGAGTTTAGGCATAATGCTGGTAATAGCCGGCCGCAGCACCCCGGGGATAGCTTTTACGCTGAACATGGCGCCAACCAGCATAGCACCGCTATTGCCTGCCGACGAGAAAGCCTGAATTTCGCCCTCTTTTAGCAGTTTAAAGCCAATACCTATACTGGAGTTGGGTTTTTGAACGATGGCTTTTGTAGGATGTTCGCCCATGCCGATAACTTCGGTGGTATGAACATATTCAAAGCTATCGGGATCGAAGTTGTTTTCTGCAAGGATGCCCAGGGCTATGTCTTTATCGCCTATGAGCACCAGTTTTTGATCGGGCTTTAGTGCTTTATAAGCAGAAATTGCCCCTAAGACTGTTGCCTGTGGAGCGAAATCGCCGCCCATAATGTCTAAGCCAATCTTCATTTCAGAAAATTAAACTTATGCTACAGCTGCTTTCTCGATCAGTAATTTACCGTTGTAGTAAACATTACCGTCAACTTTGTATGCACGGTGCGGTAAGTGCACAGCGCCTGTAGTTTTGCAGGTAGTTAATGTAGGCAGTGGCGCATTGTCGTGCGTACGGCGTTTATCTCTTCTTGATTTGGATATTTTACGTTTTGGATGTGGCATGATCCTGTTTTTTTACTTTATTAATTTTATTTATTTGACCTTTTAAGCCCCTCTCCCCCGGAGAGGGGTTTGGGGTGAGGCCTCATTTAAATTTTTTGAGCGCGTCCCAACGCGGGTCGGGCTGCTCATCCTGTTCAATATTTGCCGAAAGTTTATTTATGCTTTCCAGCGTTTCTTTATCGCAATACGGGGTGTTACCCTCGTCGCTGCAAACCGTTATCAGCGGCAAAGCAACGTTTATGTATTCATATACCAACCCCGAAATATCAATTTCGTGATCGTTTTTTGTTAGTACGATGATCTCTTCATCGTCATCCAGCGGCTCCTCGCTAAACTTGGCTACCTGCTGTTCGCGTATATCCACCGGTTGCGGATATGCTGCCAGGCAACGGTCGCAGTTTGCATCAATTGTTCCGTTGATATGAAAGTTCAGGATCATCATCGTCTCCTGTTTTTCCAGTTCTACCTGGCATTTCAAATCAGCTTTTTTAACCAGCGAATATTCAAATTCGTTGAAAAAAGCATCGGTAATAACATATTCAAACTGGTGCTTTCCCAGTTTAAGGCCGGTAAAAGGGATCGAATAATCTCTTAGCGATTTCAATGAGCAACAATTAGCCCGCAAATGTAAGGATATTTATTAAAAGTGGAAAGGGTTTTTTTAAATAGAAAAAATAGCGAAGAGTGTATAAATTCAACTAATTTCTCTCTAACCATTCTATAGGTCCGGTGACCTTTCAACGTGAAAAAATACCAGTTTAAGTGGAACTATCGTATCTGCTCGATTAAGCGTCGGCGAGATTGTTTAAGGACACAAACTTTAAAACTTCCAGTGCTTTCTAGCATCGCTGTAGAGGCTACTATTGTAAAAAAGCAGATTAGCAGTAACAAATATGACAGCAAAATACCGTTAAAAAACGGGTGTTTTATCGGCCATTTGTCAATATCTTTATTGTTAATCAATTGTTATATAAAAGATGGTAAATTATGAAAACTAAAAATACTGTTCATTATTTTGCTTATAATTTGAAAAAAGGTTTGTTATTAGTTTTATCCATACTTTTTGTAAACCTAAACACCGATGCTCAGGCCCCCCCACAAATCCAATGGCAGAGAAGTACTGACCAAACCTTAGGGGATGGTGGTGACAACGCTTTTCAACAAACCAAAGACAGGGGATTTATCAAAACTAATGACGGTTTTGATTGGATTATTACAAAATACTCCGAATTGGGAAATGTTGAATGGTCAAAACAAATAAATGCAGCTAACCCAAATTTGATTGGTCAAAGTTGTGATGTGATATCTCAGATTCAGGACGGAGGTTTTATAGTGGGTGGTGAGATAACTTTAAATTTAGGAAAAGATAATAATGGCGTGCCGATTTATCAAAATTTAACGCGGATTGTTAAGTTAAATAGTTTAGGGGGAAAAGTTTTTGAAAAAAGCTACCCCTCAACTACGTTGGAAGTGTTCAAATCATTAAAAGGAACTAGCGATGGGGGGTATATTGCGGCAGGATCATCGGGCAACACAAACTCATTTACAATTGTAAAGTTCGATAATAATTTAAACGCTGTTTGGCAAGCTAATCTTGGACCTGGAACAGCGTTTCAAACCCAGGAAACAAGCGATAAAGGCTTCTTAGTCGCCGGCATAAACATAATTGCTAAAATTGATAAGAATGGCAAATTGCAATGGCAAAAGAATACCGGCACATCTGGTTACGATATCTATTCGGTTCAACCCACAAATGAGGGCGGGTTTATATATGCCGGAAGGGGAATAGGTAACTTCTATTACGATTATGACGTGATTAAATTTGATAGTAATGGTGTTAAAATATGGGAAAAGATATTGGGTGGAAGCGGCAGTGACAAAGCATTCAGCGTTTGTTCAACGGTAGATGGAGGGTATATAATATCAGGAGGGAGTACGTCGTCAGATGGAGATGTCACTCAAAACTTTGGCGGTATAGACTGTTGGGTGGTGAAGCTTAATTCAAAGGGAGATTTGATTTGGCAAAAAAGCATAGGAGGGCCTGGTGACGAAGTTGGATATGCCATAAGACAGACAACCGACAAAGGATTTATAATTTTTACAGGTTCTGGCAATTTTGGATTGATAAAACTGTATCCGGAATTTAAAGCTCAGGTTCAACAACCTAATGTTAAAATGATAAATGATGATGGTAGCTTAAACGCAAGTTTTCCAATTCCGGATACCGCAGCAAAAGTTAATGGCGCAGCAACCGATGGAAACACCAAATTATTAATAACAGTAACCTCCCTGGTGCCCGTTACTTTTACTTTAGACAGCAAGGATAATGGAAAGCTTAGTACATTAGATAATCAAAATGTTTTTTCAACTGATATTGGAAGTGTAAAAGCTATTAACGGAAAAGCGACCGTAATTTATACCGCACCTGACGGATATGGACTGACGTATCCACCGGGAGGAAGATACGTTAAGATTTCTGCTACATCTGATTTGGCGGATACCTCAAGTGTTACATTACAATTAGTAACTCCCCCGGTTTTAATGATACATGGTATGTGGTCTGATTCTACAGTATGGACTAACTCCGGCGGGTTTACCGACGTAATGAAAAAAAATGGCATCAACAAAATTTACCTTGTAGATTATCGTGAGTTTAATACGGACACTTTTGATCCAACGAAGCAAGAAAGCAAAGTTATCCGGGATTTTATTGATAGTAAAATTCATCAGGCCATTGAAGAGGCGGCTGCTAAAAATATAATTGTAACTCAAGTAGATGTTGTCGGTCACAGTTTGGGGGGATTACAGGCGCGAGGATTTAGTCAAGATAATCGGTTTTTAAATCTGGCGGATAATTATAAAAAAGGTTATTTTCATAAATTAATAACTATCGGCACTCCTCATTTAGGATCTGAGTGGGGGCCAATAGTTTATAATACTATTAAGGCTGTTGTTAACGTTGAATTGAAAATTGAAAATTACACCGATGTGTTCAGTTCATCATCTGCTATGCCGGTTGGGAGTTGTCAAAAGGATTTCAATCCAAATTTTAAAAATACAGGGGAGGGCTTGGATAACTTAACAAACAAAACTCCATTTAAAGTTCATGCGATAGAAGCAAGGTGGGATTTTCCAGGATCTAAGACCTCCAACGGGTGGGCTGATTATCTTGCAATTCTGTTTGATAATTTAAAAAAGGGTATAAATAGTACACTTTCTGAAATCTTGCGGGACACATCATCCGATCTGATTGTGCCAAGATATAGCCAACTAGGGGGCCTAACCGATAAAAGGACATATGACCATTTTGATTACACAACGCATTCTAGCGTGCCAAGTGTTTCTGGTGATTATACGGAGACGACAAACCTTCAAATAATAAATAGAGTAAGCAACCTATTACTAAGTAATGACCCTTCTCTTTTTGCAAACGGTTTTCCGGCCCCCAAAGATGTGCAAACCCCCTTCGACCAATCCGCAAGTCCGCAGTTAACGAGGCTGCCTTTTGCTCAATCAAAATATTCATTGATAAAATTAAACTCTAATTTGAATGCCGATTCTTCATATTCAGCGACACATAACGTTTTAAAAATAAGGAGTCCCACAAAAACATCTCTTTTAAAAAATAACGGAACCGACTCTGTGACGCTAGCATTAACGTTCACAGATGATAGCAAACTTGAAAAAGCTGTTTTTATAGTTCAAGGTATCGGTTATATTGCATTGCCGCGTCAATTTCCGCATTCGGTCAAAGTTGTTCTGCCTAATTCAACAAACGCTGGTAAAATAAACATTTCCGCCTTAGGCATTGATATTTATGGAAATTTATTTGCGGATACCCTAAGTATTAATATTCAGGGATCTGATACGCTTAAATCAATAACCGTCAGCCCCGATAGCACAAAATTGGACAGCCTTAACAGAACGGCAAGCTTATCAGTTAACGGGCTTTTCGTTAACGGGAAAGATACAGTTTATCGCAATTTAACTTCAGCGCAGACAGGAACTACTTATGCCCCCGTTTCAAAGAATTCCATAATTTCTGTTACAGCAGGCGGCCAGGTAAATGGCCTTAAAGTGGGCACAGATACCGTATTGATAAAAAACCAAAACTTTACAGTAAAGGTACCGGTAACTGTCGACCCAAGTTTACTCCAGGTAGTAAAATTTACCGATGCGATTGTTTTTGGTATTGATAATAAGGAGTATGGCGACCCGCCGACGGTTTTAAATGGTACAAATTCTTCAGGAGATATTATCACATATAAGTTATCGAGCGGTCCGGTTGTTGTTAGCAATGGAATTTTAACTATAAATGGAACGGGACAAGCAAAAATTATTGCAAGTTCGCAAGGGAACGCTTATTATAAATCAGCACCTAACGATACGGTTACTTTTAACATCCAAAAAGCAAGCCAGGTTATAAGCTTTCCCCCATTAAGTCCCGTCACTTATGGCCACGCGGATTTCGGTCCCGGGGCAACCGTGAGCTCTAGCCTAGCCGTTACCTATACAAGTGGTAATAAGGCTGTAGCTACCATCGTAAATAATAAAATCCATATTGTTAGTTCAGGTACTGTAAATATCACAGCGTCGCAAGCTGGAAATGCTGACTATAATGCAGCGGCAAGTCTTAGTCAGACTTTGATAATTAATCCATCAACCAACGCAAACCTTTCCAGCCTCAAATTAAGCAGCGGAACCTTAACGCCCACTTTTGCAGATGGAGTAGTTAATTACACAGCAAGCGTAACCGGCACTACAACTTCAATTACAGTAACACCAACCACCGATACTCCCGGAGCTACGGTTATTGTAAACGGTTCGGCGGTTACTACAGGTACCGTCTCAATGTCAATCCTCTTAAATTTCGGTCCGAATATAATTACCACGGTTGTAACCGCGCAAGACGGTAAAACTCAAAAAACTTATATCATAACGGTCAACCGAGGCTCAAATAATGCCTACCTTTCGAACCTGAAAATAAGCGGCGGTACGTTGTCCCCTGCTTTTCAATACCTTACCAATAGTTATACAACAAGCGTAACCAACGCCGTCACCTCCATCACTGTTACGCCGACACTTGCCGACCTTACCGCAACGGCAACTGTGAATGGTAACGTGGTAGCATCAAAAGCAGCATCACCGGTAATACATTTGCACGCTGGCGTTAACAACATTAATGTGGTAGTAACTGCGCAAAACGGTGTGGCAACGGATACCTACACCATAGCTGTTACCCGTGCGCCATCGACCAACGACAACCTCGTAAATCTCGCGATTAGTTCAGGAACACTAACGCCCGCTTTTGGGGCAGGCACGCTGAATTACACCGCTTCGGTAAGCTATGCGACCGCTTCGGTAACCGTAACCCCAACGGTAAGTGATCCGGATGCAACTATAACCGTAAACGGTGTAATGGCAGTTAACGGGTCAAAATCGAAAGTTATTCCTTTAACTGTTGGAAGTAATACTATTAGTACAGTAGTAACCGCATCAGATGGAATGACAAGCCAAACCTATACCATAACGGTAACCCGGTTCTCCAACAACACCCTGCTTTCTAAACTAACGACTGCCGCACCGGCAGTTACCTTAACAACAGTAACCGGGCCGGGATATAAGAATTACACGGCATCGATAGCAAATACCGTAAGCAGCATCAAGATCGCTCCAACAACAAGCGATCCGAATGCTACGGTAACTGTAAACGGGGTGGCTGTAATATCGGGTACGCCATCGTCGGCCATTGCTTTAACTGTTGGCGTCAATACCATCACAACGGTGGTAACCGCACAGGACGGCGTTACCCACAATAGTTATATCATTACCGTAACCAGGGCGGCAGGACCGGTAAATATCCCGGACGAGGAAGTAGCCGTTGCCATAACAAGTGCTCCAAATTTTGCTGACGATGGCATCATCGTTCATCCGGCAGTATCACCGAACGGCGACGGTGTAAACGATTACCTCACTATAGAAAATATTGCCAGTTATCCGGAAAATAAGCTTTTGATCATGAACCGCGACGGCGCATTGGTTTATGAAGCCAAAGGATACGATAACCAAAACAAAGTATTCGACGGGCACTCCAACAAAAACGGACAAATGCAATTGCCGGGTACGTATTTTTACTCGTTGGATTATACTGTGAAAGGCGTAGCAAAACATAAAACCGGATTTTTGGTGCTCAAGTATTGAGAAAGAGCCAGGAACCAAGAGCCAAGAGTCAAGACGAAGAAAAGGACAGCAGGCAGCAGGAGAAATTCCCTTGCTGCCTGTTATCCTTTTTGATTTTATCCTGGTTCCTGGCTCTTGACTCTTGATCCTCTCCCCAATTAATACCTCAAAATGATAAAGCCCGTTTTGTGCCTGGTGAGGCCGCCGGCCTTATAATCCAGCGAGTAAAAATAATTGCCGGGCTGTAAAACAGTGCCTGTTTTATCCGAACGCCCGTTAAATACGCGGGTGCTGTTGTCGTAGTTTTTTGCCTCATATACCAGCTTCCCGTTGCTGCTCATGATCATCAGTTTGTTTTCAGGATAAGCAGTTATACCGTCGATTTTCAGGAAATCATTCACGCCGTCGCCGTTTGGCGAAACGGCCTGGTGAACTACAAGTCCATCGTTAGCCTGGAGGTCGTTTACAGCAGGCTGTTCAAGGCTCAACGCCTCCGGCGAATTGCTCCCTGATGCAGCAGCACGGTTAACAACCAATGTATAGGTTTTTGTAGTGGTTCCGTTTTGTGCGGTAACTACAGCGGTTATGGTATTGTCGCCGCTATTTAAAGCTATAGCTTCCGATGCTGCGTTTGAGCTTGCCGGCGTGCCGTTTATGGTAAGGCTGGCATCGGCATTGGATAATACCGGTGTAACTTTAATAGAAGCAGTGGTTTTAGACACGCTGGCTGTATAGTCGGCGGTGGCTGATTCAAATGCGGGTGATAAAGTGCCGCTGCTTATTTCCAAACCTGCCAGTGTTGCATCTGCCGAGGCCGACCGCGTAACCGTTACGGTATAAGTGTTGGTTGTTGTACCGTCGGAAGCCGTCACGTCTATGGTAACATTGTTTATGCCTACCGAGAGGTAAACCGGACCCGATGCGGCGCCCGATGCTACCTTAATGCCGTTCACTTTTATAGCGCCGCCGGCATCGATAGCTGTTGGTGTTACCGTAATAAATTTAATTCCATTTATAACGGTTGCTTTGTAATTGGAGGTTCGCGGTGAAAAAACCGGTGCTAAGGTACCCGAGCTAAGCGTAAGCGCCTTGAGATTTGGGTTGCCCTCGGTCGACCGGCTCACCGTTATAGTATAAGTATTTGTTGTGGACCCATCTTGTGCGGTGACTTTAGTAGTAATAACATTAGCGCCGACGTTTAAAGCTATTGTGCCCGAGGGATTGCCGGATGCTATAGCCGTGCCGTTAACGGTTACGGTAGCAGTTGTATCTGCCAGGTAAGGCGTAATCTTTATAGCAGTGGTGGCGTTCGATACGCTGGCGGTGTAGTTGTAAGTTAGAAAGTTAAATGCCGGCAAAATAGTGCCGCCATTGATTTTAAGATTAGCCAAATTGGCATTGCCCGATGCCACCCTGATGTTTACGGTAGCATAACCGAAACCAGCGCTGTTATAACCTGCAACTGCATAATTTGCAGCAGGTGTTAAAGCAGTGGGTGTGCCGCTGATGGCGCCTGTATTGCTGTTAAAGGCTAATCCAGTTGGAAGATCAGGCGTAATAAAAAACCCGCCCGAGTTAACTTTTTTTACGGTGCCGGTGGTATTATCGCCTACATATTTATTGCCCGCTCCATCCAGCGCGATGCTTGCAGGGGTTTTAAAACCGAAGCCAAAAGCTATAATAACCGGGGTACCGCCACCTTTGGGCACACGGTAAATTTTTGTTCCGTTAGGTACATAAACGTTTCCGCCGGCGTCAACCGCCACCCCGTAGGGCGTAGTAAATCCGGTGGCTAAAGTAACGGTGTTGCTGCCACCTACATAAATTTCTTTTATTGCGTTATTACCCCTGTCGGCTACAAATATGTTGCCGGCAGCATCAATGGCGATACCCGACGGCTGTTTAAAGCCCGAACCAATTTTAACCGGCATGCCGCCTGCAGCAGGGATCTCCTTTACCGCATTGGTACCGGCATCGCCTACATATACGTTATTTGCAGCGTCAACCGCTATGCCAAACGGGCCAAGGAAGCCGCTTCCCAGGGTTGTAATAACGCCGGTTTTTGATATTTTTTTTACGGCCTTGTTGCCGTAATCGGCTACATAAACATTGCCGCTCGCATCAACAGCCACACCAGTGGGGCGATTAAAGCCCGAGCCGATAACAACCGGCGTTGTAGTACCCTTCGCTATTTTTTTTACGAGGTTGTTATTGCAGTCGGCGACAAAAATATTGCCGGCGGCATCAATTGCTACGCCGTAGGGATGATCAAAACCTGCCCCAACGTTTACAGCCGTTTGAACAGGTACAGCCCCGCCGGTATTAACTGGCGTAAGGGTGGCCATCGCTTTGCCTTTGGTTAAAACAACAGGACTGCTGTAACTGATCTTTGGCTGCTGTGCATACGCCGCAGTTGCCGCAAAAACCAGTAATAAACAATAAATAGATCTCATTTTTAAACGCATATTTAACAGTGTATCACTTAAATTTATAGATTTCGACATTGTAAATAGATTTTAGTTATAGTTTAGATTGGTGTGGTTGCGGTAAAAAATAATAGTGTGATAACATTAATTTTTCCGTAACGACGGGTGTTTACGATGATTGTAAATAATTTGTTTCCTTACGATGAAATATATTGCTTTGAAGTAAAGAAGGGGGGAGGTTTTTTTTGCGGGATTGGTTTGAAAACAAACTGGTCGCACCACATCACAGTTTTTTTACTAATCTGCGGTGCCAGTCTCTGAATTCCTGATTTCACCAGCTTTTCCTTTTTTGTTCTTGACTCCGGCTCTTGGTTCTCATCGCCCATCAGCCTCAAAAAATAAAATAATAATTCAGGGAATCCTTTATATGCCAGTTAATTGCAATTACTTTTTTACTTTTAGAAAAATTTTCGGCGTTCAACTTAAATATTTCTTTCTTTCCCCTCATATTTTAAGTGGTTCGAGATTTTGTTAATGGTTAACCTATTTTAATTTCCGGGTTGAAAAGATGGCTTTCACCTAATCTTTTTGAGTACGCCGGCTAAATAATGCATCATGAATTCATTTTACTTAAAAAACATTTGCAAGGTTTCGCTCCTGGTAATAGTTACGCTATTTTGTTTGAGCGCGGATGCGGCGACAGTGCCCGGTTTGTTGATGAGGGCACCGGCTATGGTGCAGGATACTTCAATTTTTAAAAAACCAGGAAGGCTAAGGAAAGCTCAGAAAATTAAAAATGAGGAAAAAGAACAGGAAGATGGTGTGGATAACGACATCCGTGCCCGCGAACAACAGGAGTTTTCAAAAATAAAAGATCCGAAGCTGAATCGTGTGCCGCTGGAGCGGCTGCTTGTTGCCCGCCAAATGAGGGACCAGTTCTTAAAAGCCCGGAAACCGAATAGCCAGTTAAACTTAAAGCAGAATGCCGGCAAAGCGCCCCTTCTGCCTACTTCTCCGTTTTCCATAAGCAGTGTGCAATGGACCGAACGGGGGCCAACCAACGTGGGTGGCCGCACAAGGGCATTGCTATTTGATGCGGGCGACGTTACTAATGGTTATAAAAAAGTATTTGCAGGGGGCGTTGGCGGTGGTTTATGGCGCACCAGCGATATTACCGCTACGCCGGTGCAATGGAGTAAGATAAACGATTTTTTTGATAACATAGCCATCAGCTGTATAGCGCAGGATCCGGTTAGTCCGCAAGTAATTTATGCAGGCACGGGGGAAGGTTTTTTTAACGCGGACGCCATACAGGGCCTGGGGGTATGGAAATCGACCGATGGCGGCGCTACCTGGGCACACTTAACCAGCACCGTGAACTTTAGCTTTGTAAATGCAATACTGGTTGATAAAAACCATAGTGTTTACATAGCAGGTGAATCAGCAACGGGCGGCTACGGTATAGAGCAATCTATTAATGGTGGTACCGCCTGGACGCAGGTGACAGGAAGCGGAGCGCCCGGCGCCGACCTGCAATTAGCCGCTAATGGCGATGTTTATGCCAGCACCGGGATAATAGGATCGAGCGGCCATATTTATGTTTCTGATTTTGGGGTAAATGGCGCAAATACCGGGAAAACCGGTACATGGACAAATATTACGCCAAATACCACCGGCGTAATAACCCCTGCAACAAACAGTTGGTTCCGCATAAAACTCGCAACTGCCCCGGGCGATGCCAATATTGTATATGCTTTTTTTGAGCCATATGACGCTACCTATCGTAATACAAGCCTTTCATCGGTTCAGCAATACGACAGATCGACAAATTCATGGACTGTTAAAAAAGTTCCGCCTACTTCTTTTGCCAACGGCCAATCGTGGTACTCCATAGCGGCAGCGGTAGACCCTAATAATTCCAATGTTTTATACGCAGGGAGCCTGGATGGCAGTAAATCAGTTGATGGGGGTACAACCTGGTCGCATGATACCCAATGGTCGGCTAATACCACGAGCCCGCAATATGTACACGCGGACCATCACGCATACGTTTACGCGCCCGGCTCATCAAGCCGGCTGTTGATGGGCACCGACGGTGGTTTATTTTACAGCGTTAATGCAGGTGGCACCCCTTCATTCGTCAATAAAAATAATGGGTATGATGTTACGCAGTTTTATTCGGTGGCGCTGCACCCAACAAATTATAACTATGCGCTGGCCGGCGCGCAGGACAATGGCACACAGGAATTTAGCGCCTCCGGTTTAGGTACCACATCAGTGGCTACCGGTGGGGACGGCGGTTTTTCGTTTATCGACCAGTTGAACGGGAACATCCAGATATCGTCTTATGTGTATGACCAATATTACTTATCTACCAACAACGGCGTCTCTTTTAACGGCTTACAGGGATACGGTACAGGTTCGTTTATTAACCCGACCGATTATGACAGCAAGCAAAAAAACATTTACGCCGGAAGCACGGGGGGGCAATACTACCGGGCAGTTAATGTTTTAAGCCCTGCTTACTCCCTTGTGACGGTTGCTGGTTTTAACAACCAGGGTGTTACGGCGGTTACTGTTGCACCTATTACAGCCAACCGTGTTTACTTTGGCCTAAGTAACGGAACAGTAGCACTGGTTGATAATGCGCAAACCGGCACAAACAACACCTCCGTTATCCTGTCGCCAAACCCGGGTGTTTCTGCAACAGTTTCCTGTGTTGCGGTTGACCCGGCTACGGAAAACCACATTTTGGTTACGTATTCCAACTACGGTGTTACCCATATATTCGAAACAAAAAACGCAAGCGCAGCCACGCCCACCTGGACCTCTGTTGGCGGCAACCTGCCCGATATGCCTGTTCGCTGGGCCTTGTTTTACCCCGGCGAAGCAACCAAAGCAGTTATAGCCACAGAATTGGGCGTATGGTCGACCGATGCCCTTAATGGCACATCAACCGTTTGGGACCCTACAAATTCGGGCCTCGCAAATGTGGAGGTGGACATGTTAAAATATCGCGCCGCCGATGGAACGCTGGCCGCTGCCACCCACGGACGCGGTATATTTACCACTGTTTTACCAACAAACAACACCAATTTATCAAACCTGGCCGTGAGCAGCGGCACTTTAACACCGGCCTTTGCAAGCAGTATCACCAAATTCACCGACGCCGTTGCCAACAGCGTTTCGTCTATCACGGTAACCCCCACAGCCGTCGACTCCCACGCAACTATCCTGGTAAACAATACCGCTGTGGCCTCCGGCACTGCGTCATCGGCATTGCCGCTGAAAGTTGGTGCCAATACCGTCTTGATAATGGTTGAATCGTCGGACGGGAGCGCCACCCGGACAGATACGCTAACTGTAAACCGCGCGCTGTCAAATAACGCAGCCTTGTCGAACCTTTCTGCAAGCGTTGGTGCTTTTACACCTGTTTTTGCAGCTGGCACCAAAAGTTATACCGAGTCGGTGCCGAACTCAACCCAGGCAACAACGGTAACAGCAACAACGGCCGACCCCAACGCGACAGTAGCTATCAATGGTATCGCTGTAACTTCGGGGTCTCCGTCGGCAGCTATCCCGTTAATTGTCGGCAAGAATACCATCCAGGTTGTGGTCACCGCGCAAGATGGCACAACTAAAGGAACTTATGCTATCGTTATTACCAGGGCGGCCTCAAGCAATGCCAGCCTGGCTAACCTGCAGATCAGCAGCGGTACCTTATCGCCAAAATTTACTACACAAACCACGGCTTATACCGCCAGCGTGAGCAATGCAATATCATCAATAACGGTAACACCAACGCTGGCCGACGCAAACGCTACGGTAACGGTAAACGGCGCGGCGGTAACTACAGGAATCCCATCCAGCCCGGTGGCTTTAAACGGAGGCCCGAACACAATCAATGTTGTGGTAACCGCGCAGGACGGGGTAACTCAAATCACTTACACGCTAACCATAACCCGTGCACTTTCCGGCAATGACAACCTTTCGGCATTAAGCATACACCAGGTGGCCATATCGCCCACCTTTTTATCGCATACAACCAGCTATACCGCTGCAGTGCCCAACGCCACTTCATCCATTGTTATTACCGCGACAGCGACCGAACCTCATGCAACCATAAAGATAAATGGCGTAACCACGGCATCAGGTGCTGCATCAAGTCCGGTTGCGCTTAACGCCGGCGATAATACCATCACGGTGGCCGTAACATCTCAGAACGGGGTAAACACGCTGGATTACGTTATTACCGTGAACCGGAAACCATCAACCAATGATGCTTTGACCAGCTTGCAGTTGAAACCATTTGAATCGCTGGTTAAAACAACCGGGCCTGATTTCGCCGACTATACGGTTTCGGTACCCAATAACATCTCCTCTATTTCAGTTATCGCAACCGCCAGCGACCCTACTGCAGTCATTACGGTAAACGGGACAGTCGCCACATCAGGAACGGCCTCTGCTCCGGTAGCGTTAGCAGCCGGGTCCAATACCATAACCACTACGGTAACAGCACAGGATGGCGTAACCACCCGTAATTATGTAATAACGATAACCAGGGCGCCATCAAGCAATGCGATACTTTCAAAACTATCTACCAGCCCGGTAGTAACGCTGACTTCGGTAACGGGGCCAGGGTATAAAAACTATACTGGCTCGGTACCAAACACTACCGCAACTATTAAAATTTTACCGGTAGTGGAAGATGCTACCGCAACAATACAGGTAAATGGTGTGGCTGTGGCATCAGGCTCGGCAAGCAAGAGCATCGCGTTAACAGTGGGTTCCAACACCATCACTACGGTAGTCACCGCCCAGGACGGGGTAACCACGAACAGTTATATCATGACGATAACGCGCGCGGCAGGGCCTGTAAATATACCCGATGAAACAGTAAGTGTTGACAGGCCCGAAGCCAGTCCGTTATTCGCGGAAGATGGAATTAATGTTCACCAGGGCGTTTCTCCCAACGGTGACGGCATCAACGATGTTTTAAAGATAGACGGCATTACCGAATATCCTGAAAACACACTTACCATTATGAACCGCAATGGCTCTGTAATTTACGAGGCAAAAGGCTACGACAACCAAAATAAAGTATTCGACGGTCACAGCAACAAAACCGGGCAAATGCAATTGCCGGGGACGTATTTCTTCTCGTTGGAATACACGGTGAAAGGCGTGTCCAAACATAAAACTGGTTATTTGGTGCTGAAGTATTAGGGTTAGAGATTAGAGGTTAGAGATTGGAGATTAGGAAGAGTAACCTTCGGACGTATCTCCAATCACTAATCTCTTCCCCAATTAACCAACCTCTAATTAACCAATCTCTAACCTCTAATTAACTAACCTCCAACCCTTAGCCCGAAAAAAAATAAATATTTTTTTAATATTTTTTCTAATAGAATATTAACCGTGGTGAAATACAACCGACGGTTGTAAAACAGGCATAACTTTGTTTTTTATGCCAAAGGGGCGCTTCTTCAAAAAAACAGGATTTACACCACATTATTAGTTAAAACGAAATTAACTATAGTGTAACTGTAAAATTTTAGTAAAAAAATAATTTCTTGCTTATTCAAAATCATTTTATATGTTTGAGCTACAATTATTTACGCTAAAGCCTTTCCACTACCAGGGGTAAGTTTTTAATATCGTTTTGGCGATTGTATCGACAGATCAATCATTGAAATTTAATTGGGCGCCTTGTTGAAGCAATTCCAGCCGCCTCCCTTGTTAAATTTCAACGCCCGTCAGTCCTCTGATCCCTTTTATTAGTTACCAGTGTTAAGTCAGTACTGTTTAGTCCTTAGTCCAAAGTCTGTTTTTAAAGATTTTTGATTTTTGACCCGGCTGTGCTTTTGGCCTATTCCACTTTCGACTTAAAACCTTTGACTCAAGACTTTCGACTCAAACCATCTGCCCATTAGCAGGCAGGCATTAAAAATAAAACTAACAATAATAGATATGGATACAATTTTACTTCCGCAAAACAAATCATTTAAGGCAGCAGCCCTGTTAGCCGGCAAAACTTTTGCCTGCCTGTTTAACAAAAGCCTTTTCACGCTTTTGTTAATAACAACCGTGTTTGCTGGTGCGGCTTTTGGCAAGGCCGGAAATACGACGCCTGCTTCAAACCCGGCAACCTTAAATATTGCAGTACCCTCCATTTCAACAACAGGTACAATTTCTGGTCTGACTACGACAGTGGTTTCTATTACCACTGTGGAAACCAACCCAACCAATGCCACGACGCTTGACTATACAGTTACTTTTGCGGACCCGCTAACCAGCCCGCCGACAACCGGCGATTTTACATTATCGGGTACAGCAACGGGCACTATCAATTCGATAACCGGTTCAGGCACAATCTATAATGTAAACGTAACCGGCGTAACCGGCAGCGGCACGCTTCAGCTCAATATGACCGGTGGAGGTGACGCGTCGCCAACTATAAGCAATGTGCCGTTTTCAGGCGGGGCTTATACGACAGGCAGTACGCCGCAGGCGATAACAATCGGGCAGCCGTCGGTAAGCACGATAGCAGACGGGGCCGGTGTTGTAAACTATAACATAACCTATGATGCAAATTACACCAATACGCTTACGCAATCGAATATTACGCTGAATACGACAGGTAATGCCAATGGCGTAATAAATCTGCAGGCAAACACAGGCAACTCGTACACGGTTACCGTTGTGGCTATCACCGGATCGGGCAGCATAGGCATATCGATAGCGCCGGGTACGGCATCAGACTTATCTGGGGATATAGCGCCGGCGGCAAACTCGTCAAGCTTCATTGTTACAGCGCCGCCGGGAAACATTAATACCACGGGCTTTTTCCAGGTATTAAGCACGATGTCCGGCACGGCATCGTTATCGGGAAACTTTAGTGTATTCGGGTTTAATTTAATACCGGGCAATTTAACGGTGAATGTGCCGGCAGGATTTGATGTAAGTTCGGATAATGTGAGCTGGAGCGGAGCGGGCGGCAGTATCAATCTATCAGAAACGGGTCAGCTGAATCCGACATCGGTTTACCTGCGCCTGGATGCAGGGGACGCTACAGGCAACTATTCGGGCAATGTGATCATAAGTGGCGGCGGAGCAGTCGCAGCAAATGTGACGTTACCCAACAGTATAGTAAACCCGGCGCCTTCGGCAAACATTTTTACCAACGGCGTCCTTCAGTTGTTAAGCACGACCTCGGGTACGGCATCGGTTTCAGAAAACTTTAGTATAAACGGGTTTAATTTAACGCCGGGCACTATATCGCTGAATGCGCCCATAGGCTTTGACATAAGCCAGGATAATATCAACTGGAGCATATCGGGCGGCCTGATCAATATAGTAGAAACGGGGATACTGAACCTGACACAGGTTTACCTGCGTTTGGATGCAGGGGATGCGCCGGGCAACTATTCGGGCAGTGTGTTTATAAACGGCGGCGGCGGCTTCGCAAATATGGCGGTACCCAACAGCATAGTAAATTCGCCTCCTGCCAGTGTAATGTCGATAACGGCAGCCAGCTTATATTCGGCGCCAAACAACACAATACAGTTCACGGTAAACTTCTCGGCGCCTGTTACAGGCTTGAATATAAACAATTTTACATTAAGCGGCGGACTTCCGGGCGCATTCATCAACTCGGTAAACGGCGTTGGGTCCTTTTATACGGTTATGGTAAATACCGGGCCTGGTAATGGCACGCTCGGTCTGAACCTTAGCAACTCGGCAGGTTTAAACCCAGGTATAATCAATATGCCATTTATAGGCGGCACGACCCTTATCAGCAATACGCCTCCGGCAATAATAATCGGTTCGCCGTCGGTAAGTTCGGTAACAGCGGGAGCCGGGTTAGTGAGCTATAACATAGCCTATGGAACAAATTACAACAATACGCTAACACAATCGAATATTACGCTGAACACGACAGGTAATGCCAACGGTTCGATAAACCTGATACCCAACGGATTCAACACGTACACGGTTAACATTTTGGGTATTACGGGATCGGGCAGCATAGGGATAACTATAGCACCTGGTACGGCAACTGACCCGGGGGGTGACATAGCGCCCGGAGCAAGCTCGTCAAGCTTCATCGTAATAGCGCCTCCGGCAAGCCTTACAACCAGCGGTGTACTTCAGCTATTAAGCACACTGTCGGGCACGGCATCGGTTTCAGAAAACTTTTTTGTAGGCGGGTTTAATTTAACGCCGGGCACAATAACGTTGAATGCGCCACCA
>Ga0206878_10244_pt1 | contig 21644 bp, 17 predicted proteins | sample Alteio_BWOrgCont_8_FD_152621 | JGI IMG/M metagenome (GOLD analysis project Ga0206878, IMG submission 152621) | Enriched cells from forest soil in Barre Woods Harvard Forest LTER site, Petersham, Massachusetts, United States -... | ecosystem: Environmental > Terrestrial > Soil > Temperate forest >... | reverse complement strand
CACCAATTACATAAGAATTCTTAAGGTCATACGTTTTTGTAAAGTACTTAGTGAGCATGCCAGTACCCGGTTTGCGTGTAGGTGCATTTTGGGCAGGAGTTGTTCTGTCAATATGTATGTCTGTAAATTTTACTCCTTCGCCTTCTAAAGTTTTAAGCATCTTATTTTGGGCTGGCCAAAAGGTTTCTTCGGGAAAAGACGCTGTTCCCAAGCCATCTTGGTTGGTAACGAGGGCAAGTTCAAAATTACCTTCCTTGCTTATCTTGGATAGTGCAGTTATCGCACCTGGAACGAATTCAAGCGCTTCAAGGGAGTCTATTTGTTCTGTCTGAGGTGGCTCAAATATGATGGTTCCATCCCTGTCAATGAATAGTACTTTTTTCATCCTTTGTAAATTTTTTCGAATCTTTTTAAAAGGGCCAGTAGTTTTTTATTTTCTTCTTCGGTTCCGACAGTAATCCTCAAACCGCCCTCGCACAGTGGTAGGTTAGAACGGTTGCGCACTACCATATTATTATCTATAAGGAACTTGTATAGCTTATCAGCACAAGTGGTTTTTACCAATAGAAAGTTTGCATCAGAAGGTGCTATGCTTGTTACGAATGAAAAATTTGGAAGCTCTTTCAGCATTTTGGCCCTTTCCGCTTTTAATGATTTAACCATGCCCTTCACCATTGATGAATTCTCCAAAGCTTGCAACATTAGCTTCTGTGCTAGATCACCTACATTGTAAGGAGCCTTTATCTTGTTCATTACGTCAATTATATCTGGTCTTGCAAAGGCCATACCCATGCGTAAACCTGCAAGCCCCCATGCTTTTGAGAAGGTCTGCAATATTACCAGGTTAGGGTATTTACTAAGATCATTGAGCATGCCCGGAAAATCAGCAAAGTCAATGTAGGCTTCATCAACAATAACTATGCCGTTGAAGGTCTCAAGCAAAGTTTCAATGTTTCTAATGTTAATGATTCCCCCGGTTGGATTATTGGGACTACAAACAAAAATGAGTTTGGTATTTTTATCTATAGCCTTCTTAATGCCCGGCATGTCCGGTTGATAGGTCTTTAAAAGATTCACCGCCTTTATTTTTACATCATTGATCTTGGCTGCAACCTCATACATGCCATAGGTAGGAGGCAGGATGATGATGTTATCCTTACCCGGGTTACAAAAGGCACGGATAAGTATGTCTATGGCTTCGTCGCTGCCATTACCCAGGAATATATTTTTTATGTCCGTGTTCTTGATCTTGGCTATCTTTTCTTTCACATCCCACTGCAAAGGATCGGGGTAGCGGTTTAGTTTAAGGGCAGTCAGCGAGGAACCCATAGAGTTCTCGTTGGCATCCAGGAATACATCCGAAGCGCTTCCCTTAAACTCATCTCTGGCAGAAGAGTAGGGAGTAAGGGCTTTGATATTCTCTCTTAATATATTGTTGAGATTAAACATTTACTTTTTTATTGTTTTTAGCCTGATAGTTATTGCATTCTTGTGGGCCTGCAGTTGTTCAGCTTCGGCCATTATTTCAACAGTGTTGCCTATGTTCTTAAGCCCGTCTTTGCTAATCTGCTGGAAGGTTATTTTTTTGATAAGGCTATCTACCGATACGCCACTGTATGCCCTTGCATAGCCATTGGTAGGCAGAGTGTGATTGGTCCCCGATGCATAGTCTCCGGCACTTTCGGGTGAGTAGTTACCCAGGAAAACAGAACCGGCATTGATTACTTTTTCTCCAAGCTTCTCAGCATTTTTACAAGCTAGTATCAAGTGTTCAGGTGCATATAGGTTAGAGAAGTTCATAGCCTCATCTAAAGACTTAAGAATAATTGCTCTACTATTCTTCAATGCTTTTTCAGCTATAGCCTTGCGAGGCAATGCTTTTAATTGTGCATTCACTTCTGTAATTACTTCATCCACTAATTTTTTACTTGTGGAGAGAAGAATAACTTGGCTATCGGGGCCGTGTTCTGCCTGGCTAAGGAGGTCGGATGCAACGAAAGCTGCATTGGCTGAATCATCTGCAATAACTAATACTTCTGATGGTCCCGCCGGCATATCAATAGCAACACCTTCCTGTGTTACCAATTGCTTAGCAATGGTAACAAATGAATTACCGGGGCCAAATATCTTATCTACTTTGGGAATGCTCTTGGTGCCATAAGCCATAGCAGCAATGGCCTGTGCTCCACCCACACAAAATATTTTTTTAATACCACATTTGCTAGCTGCATACAATATGGCAGCATCAATATTTGGGGGTGAGCACAAGATGACTTCCTTGCATCCTGCAATCTTGGCAGGTATACCCAACATCAGAACGGTTGAAAATAATGGTGCAGATCCTCCCGGAATATACAGGCCAACCTTTTCAAGATGGACTGTCTTTCTCCAGCAAACAACTCCGGGTGTGGTTTCTACCTTTTCAATTTTTGTGTTTAGTTGGGTAGAGTGAAATTTGTAAATGTTCTTATAAGCTTTATCTATAGCTTTCTTTAAAGCAGGAGAAATACTCTTCTCTGCTTTCTTAATTGTATTTGCATCCAGTTTAAGGTTCTTTATTTTCACCTTATCGAACTTGAGGGTAAGATCGATCAAGGCTTTGTCTCTTTGCTTTCTTACGGCTTGTAGAATAGCTTTTACTGCATCTTCTTTGGCGCCAATGCCTTCAGAAGGACGCTTAGCCAACTCAGCCCACTTACTTTGTTCAGGATATGTAAATACTCGCATCATTAGTTTACCATCTTTTCAATCGGCACTACAAGTATACCTTGTGCCCCATTGGCTTTCAATTTTTCAATTACTTCCCAAAATCTGTCTTCTTCCACAACTGAATGTATGCTGCTCCAGCCTTTTTCTGCCAACGGGACTATAGTCGGACTTTTCATGCCGGGTATGAGGGATATGATCTTATCCAGATTTTTGTTAGGCGCATTTAAAAGAATGTATTTATTTTTCTTGGCCTTCTTCACCGCCTGTATCCTGAAGATCAGCTTATCTACTATCTCCATTTCTGCCTTGCTAAGTTTAGAATTAGCAATAAGCACAGCTTCGCTCTTTATAACTGTCTCTACTTCCTTTAGTCCGTTACTGAACAGAGTACTGCCCGAACTAACCAGGTCGCATATAGCATCTGCAAGGCCTATACCCGGTGCTATTTCCACCGATCCGCTTATTTCATGTATTTCGGCCGTAACCTTGTTCTTCTTTAGGTAGCTGGTGAGTATATTGGTGTAAGAAGTAGCAATGCGCTTTCCTTGCAGACTCTTTATGCCTCCGTACTTTTTATCCTTAGGTATGGCAATAGAAAGGTGGCATTTGCCAAAGCCAAGAGCCTCCATGCTTTTTACCTTTTTCTGTTTTTCTTCTACCACGTTCTCACCTACAATGCCAATATCGGCAACCTTGTCGGCTACGTATTGGGGAATATCATCATCCCTTAAAAAGAATATCTCAAGTGGGAAGTTTGTGGCATCGGTCTTAAGCTTGTTAAGGCTGTTGTTAAAGTCTATGCCGCACTCCTTAAGAAGCTTCACAGAGTCCTCGTAGAGCCTACCCGATTTTTGAATTGCTATTTTTAGTTTCATACGTTTTATTAAAATTAAAAAGGCTTACTTTTTTGAAGTAAGCCCTGTGAATATTGTTGGTTTATTTTGTTTGTGAACAATAACACTTACGGCCTACCCTGGTGGGAATAAGCATGATAATGATGGTGTAAGTGTGTACGTATCATGGCACAAATATAGAATAATTTTAAATATGCAAATAAGTTGACATTATCTCAGTTTAAAATCGTGAAGGACTCCGAAGGAGTAAAATAATAATAACCCCCGATGGAATCGGTGGGGTTAAATACAGATGAACCCTGAACTCCAAAGGAGTTCAACCCCTTTCAGGGTTGATGTTTTTTGTTTGTTTTTTACCCCGACTTTTAGTCGGGGCTATTATTGTTTTGATCCCTTCGGGATACGATGCAAAAATTGAAACTGATGCACTAATAAATAAGTTGTAACTACCTTAGCACTTTATTAGACCATGCTATCCATTTGCATACCCATATATAATGTCCAGGTAAAGAGCCTCGTAGAAGCCCTTTTATCGCAAGCGGGTGCATTGGGCGTGCCTTATGAGATCATAGTGATGGATGACCGTTCCACACAATATAAAGAAGAGAATAGCAAGCTACCGGATGTTACTTATATAGCCCTGGATGAGAACATAGGAAGGGCCAAAATAAGGAATAGACTCGTTAAGGCTGCCCGTTACGATTATATCTTGTTCCTTGATTGCGATTCTGAAGTAGTTTTACCCAGCTTCCTAAAGAACTATGTAGCAGAGATAAACAATAAAGAAAAGGTTGTCTGCGGTGGACGGATATATAGCAATGAACCACCTGCAAAGGATAAATTACTGCATTGGAAGTATGGAAAGAATAAGGAGAGTCAGCCAGTTAATGTGCGTATGGCTAATCCATACCAATCCTTTATGACCAATAATTTTTTGATAGAAAAGAAAGTACTGGAAGCTTTGCCTTTTGATGAGAGGCTCTCCGGTTATGGACATGAGGATACCCTTATGGGATACAATTTAAAGAAGCAGGGTGTACCTATTAAGCATATTGATAACCCCATTTTACATGCTGAATTACAAAGCAATGCAGAGTTCTTGCAGAAGACAGAATGTGCTGCGGCCAACCTTAAAAGCATACTGGAATATGTGAACTATGACAAGGCTTTTATAGAAGATGTAATGCTGCTAAGGTATTACATGGGCTTAAAAAGATGGGGGCTCTTTTTTTTGTTTAAATTGTTTTTCGTACCAACTAGGCCAATAATAAAAGGGATATTGTCAAATGGTAATGCTAATCTTACGCTTTTTAATTTCTATAAATTGGGATGTCTAAATGGTTGAAATAGGTAAAGTAAATAAGCTAAGGGTAGTTAAGGAGGTTGACTTCGGAATATACCTGGACGGGGGAGAAGAGTTCGACGAGATACTTATGCCCAAGCGCTATGTGCCTGCCGGCACCAAGCCTGAGGATATGATAGATTGCTTTATCTACCTCGATTCAGAGGATAGGATCATTGCCACCACCCAAAAGCCACTTGCTATGGTGGGCGAGTTCGCTTGTCTTAAGGTAGTTTCCATAGCTCCCATGGGCGCCTTTTTAGATTGGGGATTAATGAAGGATCTCTTGGTTCCTAATAACGAGCAGAACAAAAAGATGGAGGTGGATAATTTTTATGTGGTCTATGTTTACCTGGATGAGGAATCCAATCGCATCGTGGCTTCTGCCAAAGTAGAGGAGTTTCTGGATAATGATCCACATGAATATAAAGAAGGAGATGAAGTGAACCTGATGATATGTGCTAAGACCGATCTTGGTTACAAAGCCATTATTAACGAAAGCCATAGCGGAGTTATATACTCCAACGAAGTTTTCAAAAAAGTAGAGATAGGAGATAAGTTAAAGGGATATATTAAGAAACTGAGACCCGATGGCAAGATAGACCTGAGATTGGATAAACCGGGAATAGCAAGGGTGATAGATTTAGCAACCCAAATAACAGATAAGTTAAAAGAGCATGATGGCTTTATTCCCGTGGGTGATAACAGTCCGGCAGAAGAAATATACAATACATTCGGAGTAAGTAAAAAAACTTTCAAACGCGCTATTGGTGGCTTGTACAAGGCTCGCATGATAACCCTGGAAGAAAATGGTATTCGCCTGGTAACAAAGAAATAGAATGGCTAAGCTTACTCAAAAAGCTCTGTTAAAGCACCTTAATAAATCCGAGAAGGAAGACATCATTAACGAGGTGATGGTCTTGTTCAATAAATTCAAAAACGTAAAAGAGTTTTACCAGGCTGAGCTTTCCGATGAAGCAAACCCTGCACTGGAGTCTTACAAAAGGAAAATCAGCAAGGCCTATGAAAAGGCCAACCCCAAGGAGAAGACCACCAATGCTAATGTAAACAGACTATTAAAGGAGTTTAAAAAGATAAGCATCTACGATCGGGAACTTGTTGACCTGATGTTATATAGGGTTGAATGTGGCGTGGCAGCTTTCAAAAGAAATAACAGGCGTTCTCCAACATTCTATAATTGCATACTCACCACCTTTCAGGATGCTGTTAAATTGATTACTTCAGATGGGGGTTTGGAGGGATTCCAACATAGGATTGATAGGATATTGAAGGATATTTCCTTCTCCTCGCAGGAGAAGGCTAGGATGAGGTCAAAGAACGCAGCGGAATTCTTGGATGGCTTGAAACACGTCGCTTGTTCCTTCTCCTTATAGGAGAAGGATACAGGATGAGGTCGAAATAGTAAACGCACTATCCCGGGCATAAGTACAGACCTCACCCTGCCCTCTCCTATGGGGAGAGGGATCAAGGAATATGGGAACAGAATAATATCATTTTTTTAATTTTGCACTATGAAAAGCAAATGGCCTTCATACTATGGTGCTTCCGAAAAGACTGAGGCTAGAGCAAAGCATTTAAGAAGGAAAAGCACAGATGCCGAAAAATTATGCTGGAAAATAATCCGTAATCGAAAAGTAATGGATTTGAAATTTAGAAGACAGCATCCATTACAGCATTTTATAGCTGACTTTTATTGCCACGAAGCTAAACTCGTTATTGAATTAGACGGTGATATCCATGAATTAGACAATGTAAGGCAGTATGACGAAAGAAGGCAAAAGGCTATCGAAGAACTTGGGCTTACCGTTTTAAGGTTTACTAACGAGCAAATTTTTTCTGATCCGGATATTGTTCTAAAGAAGATAGAAGAGTGCTTGCAGAAAGGTAAATAGTGACCTCACCCTGCCCTCTCCTGCGAGGAGAGGGATTAAGGAATAGTTTTTTTTGCTTCTTAAAATTTATACCCCAATTGCTTGGCCTGTTCAGTATAATAGGTAGCCTTGTCATTATCCCCCTTATTCTTAAATATTACAGAGAGGTTATAAGCCGAGCTTGCCGGAAGATTATAGCTTTGGTTCTCTACCATCACAGGCATAGATAGACTCTTTTCAAAATCGCTTGTGGCATCGTTTATGTTGTTCATGGAGTATTCTGCCACACCGCGGTTAAAGTAGTAAAGGGCATTATCGGGTGAAAGATGAATAAGGAAGTTATAGTCGTTAATGGCAGCTGCATATTGTTTGGTGGCAACGTGAGCAAAGCTTATGTTATTGTATAGACCCTCATCTGAAGGGTATATTTTCATGGCACAGTTGTAGTACTTAAATGCATTATCATAATCACCTTTGCTGGCATAAATAATACCAATGTTCCTGTACGACATAAATGAATTACTATCAAGTTGCAAGGCTCCCTTGAGATACTGCAAGGCTTCAGCGGGTTTATTCATGTCCATATAAACACTGCCCATGTTGCAATACACATCAGCGTCTTTTTCATGCATCTGGTTTATCAGTGCATCGTAGCAATTAAAAGCATCTTGTGTACGACCTGCCTTGGCGTAATAAATGCCCAGGTATTTATAAGCAGCGTTTACCTTATTGGGGTATTGCTTTATTATATCCGAGAGTATGGGCTCTGTATTTTGCCACATCAATGTTCTTTGATAACATAGGTAACCCCACACTATAGTATAGAGAATTACTACCGTTTGCATAATTGTTTTGCGGGATTCAGATGCTTTATTTAATAATTCTTTTAGGAAATAGGCGATCATAAAAAACAGACCTATGTAGCACATGTATGAATACCTGTCAGATATAATAGCCTGACCTGCGGGGAAGAATTGCAGGACAATGGCAACGTTTATTAAATAAAACCCATAACTAAACAGTAGTACCCTAAACCAGGTTTTATTTTTCTTGTACGCGAAGTAAAGAGGCAGTATGGTTATCAGTAATACAAGCAATGGTGCTAGGTAGAATATAAAAGATTTGCTTGCTCCGGGGTTAAAAGGGAAAGGATACATAGCGCATAGATGAATGGGAAGGAATAGTTTACCTATGTATGCAAGAAAGCTATAAGAGGCTATCATTATTCTTTCGGGTAGGGAGAAAGAATACATAAAAGCGTGTTCTGCTTTTTGTGTATGTATAGTATAAATACCCATGAGTAACGAGACCAGAAGGAATGGGATTTTTTGAAGTAATGCTTTACGTTCGAATTTGCCGTGAAATAAAAAATCTATGAGGATAAGGGATGCCGGAAATACTATAGCCATGGGCTTGGACAAAGATGCTGCTATGAAAAGAAAAAGTGAGTAGACGAACCATTTAGTTCTTTTTTTAGCGAGATATTTTAAATAAACCAGTAAGGCAAAAAGGTAAAAGAAAACATAAAGGACATCCTTGCGCTCGAATAACCATGCGACAGATTCTACATGCATAGGATGTATGCCAAACCACAATGAAATAGCAGCAGAGATAAGCAAAACGTCTGTAGGTTTTGTTTCCTTCCAAAGCAATAGGAGCAATTTTTTTATTACAAAAAATACGAGTGCTGTATTCGCTACATGCAGAAGTACATTGGTGAAAAAATAACCGGTGGGTGAAAGTTTTGAAAAGTAATAGTTGATGGCATACGATAGCATGGTAAGAGGTTGCCAGTTGGCCCCATACTCTTTGGTGAACATTAATTTTATGTTCATCCATGATAACCTTCTTATATCCGGGTTGCCGCTTATAAAGGCATTGTCATCCCAATAAAGAAAGGTATTATACACCACATGGCTAAAGCATATATAAGTGATGAGGCAAATGCCAACCACCAACCACATTTCTAAGGAAAGGATCTTTTTATTGGCTGCTTGTAATCGGGCAGACATGGTACTTTATACTAGGATAAGGGTAATCATTATAATAAGAATAAATATACCCACGGCACCCAGCCAGTTATAATATATTCTGTGCAAAAAGAAGCTTATGATGCAAAGCACTACACCCACCCCGATAATAGCAATGGCAAGTGGAGTAAATGAACTAGCGGCTGCGGCAACAATGGCTCCTGCCACCGAGGCTGCACAACCTGCAATGGCTACATAATTTATTTCTTTGTCATGCTTGCCCCATACACCTATTTGCGACTGATTTGCGCTGTCCGCTATAACTGCCTGGAGAAGCCTGTTCTCTTGCCGCATTGGTTCTCTGCTTGCTTTAATAGCTACTAAGGATTCTTTAGAAGGAGCAGAGATACTAATGCTATTCGGCCTAGGCTGCACCGGTATAACACTAGAAGGTAGTGATGATATAATATTTGGAGTGATCTTTTCTTGATGCGAGGAAGGCCTATCCACAAAATAACCCTTTGTGTATTTTCTTTTGCCAAATGAAGAAGCAAACTTATTACCCTGTCCGCAAGAGGAAAATAGAACAACAAACAGAATGCCTGTAAAAGCAAGATAGATATTGTTCCGTTTCATTGTGGTTATGTGTACCTACAAATATATACTTCTAAACCAATCGACAATCCGCTAAGGGCTTTATTTCGTATATTTGAGTGTATGAGAAGCTTTGGAGTAACAATTATCTTTCTTTTTACGTTGCTATTGCAATGCAAGGCTCAACAGGTAAAGGCGTTTACTTTTCAGTGGAAGGTGAATGCGGCTGGCAAAGAGGATCGTTCTCTTTTCCAAAATACTAGCTCAGTGATTATGTTACCCGGAGAAACTACTCAACAGGTTTCCTTTTTCTTACCTCTTCAACCTATCAAATATACACTGCCTAAAGGAGCTATCTTTTGCAGAATGGAGGATGCCCTATACAAGCACTTTAATGTGTTAATAAAGGTGAGGATGGGAACAGATGACAGGTACAGTAACTAATTACTTGCTTACGTACATCACCTCTTTCACTGCCTTAATAAGCTTTGCCGCATTTGGCAGGGCTGCTTCAATAAGTGTTGGCGCATAAGGCAAAGGCACATCGGCACAGGTTACACGCCTAACCGGTGCATCTAAATAATCGAAAGCATCTTTTTGTACCTTAAAAGCTACCTCTGTTGCTATAGAGCCAAGGGGCCATGCTTCTTCGAGTATTACAAGGCGGTTGGTCTTTTTTACCGAGTTGATCACTGTGGAGTAGTCTATAGGGCGTATGCTGCGCAAGTCAATTACTTCAGCAGAGATTCCTTCTTTCTGGAGCTCTTCAGCAGCAGCAAGGGCAATCTTCATTATCTTACCAAAAGATACTATGGTAACATCCGTTCCCTGGCGTTTCACATCTGCTACGCCAATAGGGATCAGGTATTCTCCGTCTGGTATTTCGCCTTTGTCGCCATACATTTGCTCTGACTCCATAAAGATAACCGGGTCGTCGTCACGTATAGCCGATTTCAATAATCCTTTTGCATCGGCTGGATTAGATGGTACTATTACCTTAAGCCCGGCACAATTGGCATACCAGTTATCAAATGAATTAGAGTGCTGTGCGCCTAACATACCGGCTGAGCCTGTAGGACCGCGGAATACTATTGGCATGGGTAACTGTCCGCCAGACATACTAAGCATCTTAGATGCCGAGTTGATTACCTGGTCTATAGCTACCAATGAAAAGTTAAAAGTCATAAATTCTACTATGGGGCGAAGGCCATTCATAGCTGCTCCCACACTTATACCCGTAAAGCCTAACTCTGCAATAGGAGTATCAATTACCCTGCGGGCGCCAAATTCATCAAGCAAGCCCTGGCTTACTTTGTAAGCGCCGTTATATTGTGCAACTTCTTCTCCAATAAGGAATACGCGTTCATCACGGCGCATCTCTTCTGCATGTGCTTCACGTAGGGCTTCTCGGAAAAATACCGTTCTCATAATATATAGGGTATAAGGCTGCAAATGTAAGGTTATTTTTTGTTTTTATAGGTTTCAAATACTTGGGCGTGCCCCAAGCTACGCAAGGGGTCGGGCTTTCGGCTCAAACTCCTCGTCCGCCGCGGCGGACTGTGGGGTTCCGCCTCTATCCCTCACGCTTAAAGTCCCTTTAGGGTTTGGTAGTGGAAAATGAAGAAGGTTTCTCGTATTACCTTCAAAGTTGATTATTCTATTAGCCATTCACTCACCCAAAACCACAGTTTGCTAAATAGCTGTATATTATGTAAGTATCTGTAGCTTTATTTGTAGCAGATACCACTAAAATGAAACTAAAATTTAACCTTATTATCTTGGTTTTGTTTATCGGACTAGCAAGCCGTGAACAGAATACTATCTTGTTCCAAGAAAATTTTGAAAGCGGTGGCTCATCATTTTATCTAAACTTTCCGGGTGTTGGTACAAATACAGGAACTAATGAGTGGATTGTTAATAATAACTATACGGGTGGCGGTATTGGTCATCCCAATACCATAAGTGAAGACAGCACATTTGGAGGAACTATTTCTTACGCTCCATATAGTTACTATCTGCACATTTATGATGCTTCTTCAGCTTATACAAATTGTCTTTATAACCCGGTTAATCAGTCGGACAGGTTTGCTTATACCTGGGATGGTACATGCACTTTTGCCTATGATAATGTTACCGTTAACTTTTTTTATTTGTGTGAAGGCTCTCCAACGGCTTACGGAACAGTTTATTACAGTAGGGAATACGGCCCATGGGTACAATGCGGAGTTTTACAATACAACAATAAATATAAATGGCAGTATGCTTCAATTACTAACCCGGCATTTAATAACATTAGCAACTTAAGAATAGGTTTTCGCTGGCAGAATAATTCTGCAGCAGGAACAGATACTTCAGCTTTTGCCATAGATGATTTTAGTATAGTAGGTAATTTAGATACTATAACTTACCCACCACCACATATTGCTACCATTGTTACACCCGATACAATTTGTGCTAATGGTGGAGGTAGTGTTGATCTAACATTCACCCTTTCGGATACCTTATGCTACGGAACCTATAACATTGATCTGATAGATTCCACCAATACCGTAGTAGCTGGCTGGTCAGCAGATGGATACGGTTCACTCGTTAATGGTCCATATAATCTTGTAATACCAACACAAATATTAGGTGGTCATTGCTACAAGTGGGTGGTTAGTCGTACAAGTTCTCCAACTATAACCGGTAATGTATCAGGATGCTTTTTTATAGAAAACTGTCCCTATTCAATTACTACACTTCAGCCCTCTGCAACGCTAGATTCTCAAGCAGTTTGTGCTGGTAGTACTTTGTTTGTTCCATTCTATTCCACGGGAACCTTTGGTAATACCAATGTTTATTATGCTGAACTTTCAGATTCAGCAGGCAATTTCACTGCATATGATACGGTTGGGCCATTATTCTCTAACCAAGCCTATCCTGCATCAGTAGGTACGCCCGGTACTGTTTTAGGTGCTATACCGACCAATGTGCCATCGGGTTGTCACTATTATATCAGGGTTGTTTCAGATGCGCCTGCACTTGCTGGTGTTCCATGGGGACCATTTTGCATTCAGCATTGTAGTATCAATGTCCCTTCTGAAGGGGATGGAAACTCTGGCAGTCCTGTTGTTATCCATGCTTGCATAAAATCTTGTTATAAAGATCCTGGTGGTTACGACTATAACTTAGCTTACAGTCTCAATAGTTCATCTAGTGTTACTTTTTCGTCGGGTAATAAATTTGAGGTAGAGCTTTTGAATACTCAAACTCTTGCGCCTGTTGATACTAGTCTTTTTGGCTCTGTAGTTAGCACCACTACCGGAACTATAACATTACACGTGCCCTGTGCCGATACACTTTGCAATCTCAACCTACTTAATCCTTCTTCAGGAGGTCCTAATTATTTCTTCCGCCTTTTAGCTACTAATGCCAATCCACCGGACAGTAATTTAGGACCACTGATGTACTTGCAAATTGGCTATCCAAATGATAGCTTAGTGATTCAACCGGATTCTGCTAATTCGTATTGCGTAAATAGTCCTTCTGTTACTTTTTATGCGTCTCCAAATAATGCTTGCACATCAGATTGGAGTAATCCCTTTACAACTTATACATGGTACGAGGATAACACCTTAATTTCCAATGTTACCGGTTCTGGCATTGGATTCTCATACCCCCCAGGTACATATACTATTACGGCAAAAGAAGATAACAACGGATGTTTTGGCCCGCCTAGCTCCACAGCGTTTACAATAAATGGACTTCCGTCAGTGTCCATAACTGGTCCATCAAAAGTTTGCTTAGGTGATACGGGAATATTTAGTGTGCCCTTTACCAATAACACTGTTTATCAGTGGTCAACTTCAAATTCTTCGTATGCCCACATTGTTGATACAGCTAATAATTTATTGGAGGTTAAGTTTGATTTAGTGAGCTCATATACGGTTTACATAACTGCTATCAATAGCTGCGGGTTTTCCAGTAGTTTAAGGAGAATTACTGTGGATACTTTATGTTTTACCGGCGACGATTTACTGAAAGATATTACTTCCTTTCTATTAGTTTATCCTAATCCTAATCGGGGTGACTTCACTGTTGCTATTAACCAGTTACATGTTGAAAACATAAAGATCACCAATGTTCTAGGGCAAGTATTGTATAATGAGAACCCCAACAATGCAAGTGGTGGAATTACAAGGCAAATTAATTTGCAGGGAGTATCTAAAGGACTCTACTTTTTGCAAGTTTTAAGTAGCGAAGGAACATTGAATAAGAAAATAATAATTGAATAAAAAGCCGGACAGAGAAAATCTTTAGTGCTGAACGGGGTTCAGCACAAAGAAGATTCCCTGGTCATTCGAATAATTCACTTTCACTTCCCAGGGGTTATGGTTCCAGTCTAATATTACAACCCGTCCATTGTGGAATTCATCTTCCCCGTCGAGCTTTTTACTCTGAAAATGCACCTCGAACCTTTTGTTAGGATCACCGGTTGCACTGGCAACAATGCGGGTTTGGTAATTCGATCCGTTTGAGCCAAGGTAACTAAAAGTTTTATACAGTTTTTTGTCTCCCATTGGATTACCCAGGTTATCGGTTTTTGTCCAGTCCGCTGTCCAACTCGGATTGTTCCCTTCTGCTGCAGGTGACATGGCCGCCCCTGTTGCTTGCGCACCTTTGTTATCTATGTACATAATTTTATTCATGCCATTTTGGTTCATGGCACCATTGCTGTTAATAGAAGCCTGAGGTGCTGTGGATGCACCAGAAGTTTTTGCATATCGCTGCGCGACTGCAGCAGAATCTTGTTTGGCCTTCATCGCCAAGGCCTGTTTCCTGGCTATTTCAGCCTGCTTTAGCGAATCCTTCGTCATTTGTTGCCTGTACGCATTCATACTATTGGATTTATTATTACCTGTGTCCTCGTAATTTTTATCGTCTCCGCCCTGACCATTAACAAAGGTTCTTTCCCCGCTCAAATTGCCATCTTCGAAATATCTTCTCATCACTCCATTCGGTTTGCCATTAGTAAAATTCACTTCGGTTTGCACCTTGCCACTGCTATAAAATTGCTGAGCGAGGCCTTCCTGAACGCCATTCTTATACCACTCTTTCAGGAACAATGTTCCATCGCTTTTCAAGTACCACCTGGATATACCAATTCTCTTACCATCTTTATAATAGTTTAAAATGTAATACGGGGCGTTGCTATCTGATGACACTGCATCATCAGTAGCCCCGGGATATTCTAACCACTTGCCCTGCTTTAATCCCTTTATAGTTTGATTCTTAGCCTCAGCTTTGTTTGTAAAACCACTATCAGCCGGGTTTTGTCCAAATGCAGTAATAGTAATGAAGAGTAGAATGATTATTGCCACCGAGTGTTTAATGTTGAATGTGAGTGTCTTCATAGTTCTTGTTTGATGAGATTCGGTAAAAATAGTTTTCTTTTTTTATTATGTCACATTGGTATACCCGATGGAAACCACGCTTAAAGAAGCAACAGGCGCTTTAGCAAGAGCCCAGTAACAGGCTTCGATAGTTGCGCCTGTGGTTATTATATCATCGGCCAACAAAACATGTTTGCCTTGCAATTCTTCTTTTCTTTTAATGTCAAAAATATCCTTAACATTTTCCCATCTCGAATACCGTGACTTGCGGGTTTGGGTCTGTGTATCTTTCACTCGTATAAGGGCATCTTCCAAATAACCCTTACCCATGCTTTCTGCAATACCTTTGGCAAAGTATGCACTCTGGTTGTAACCACGTTTCCTCAATTTGCGTGGATGTAGCGGAACAGGTATCACAACATCTATTTTATTGAAATGTTCAGAATTTTTCAGTTCACGACCGTACCATTTGCCAAGGTAAGTGCCTAATTCTTTTTTGTCATTGTATTTTAATTCATGCACCAGCTCCTGCACTGTATTGCCCTTTTGATAATAAAAGCAGGCTGCTGCGGCGGCAATATCTGCATTACCCCAAAAAGTATTATACAATACATTATTCTGTTGCAGATGAAAACCAGTCTTAGGTAATTTGAACATGCATGTGGTGCAGACAAACTCTTCCTGCTTGGCTAATCCTTCTCCGCAAGCAAGGCAGACCTCGGGATAAAATAGAGAAACAAAATCTTTGAATAGGCTTAACATTCTTCAAAATTATTTATCTATTTGACTCGGAGCATACATGTTTCATTATTTTACCCCAATCCCCTAAAGGGGCTTTAATACATTTAACCGCAAAGGTCGCAAAGTAAACAGCCGCACAAAGGGCGCAAAGCCATAACTAGTTTACTCACCCCCTGTCCCCCTCTCTATCTAATAGAGAGGGGAGGAATCCGAAGGAGGAGGAGTGAGTAAAAATGGATGCGATGCTGAAACAGGTTTAGGGTGACAGTACGCGTGAGGGATGCGAGCGGAAAGCCCACAGTCCGCCGCGGCGGACGAGGACTTGCAGCGGGTCAGCCCGACCCGAAGGGGCACGCCCAAGAAATCATAAAATTGAATTCACGAAAAGTTTTATTACTAAATCCCAAAAACCTGAAAGGAATTGGCAGTGGTTGCCCCGGCTATCTTCTCAACAGACATCTCATAGATATCAGAAAGCTTATCAGCTACATAATATACATAAGCGCTCTCATTTCGCTTGCCACGAAATGGTACAGGAGTTAAGTAAGGAGAATCAGTTTCGGTTACTATATAGGATATGGGAATCTCTTTAAGTACTTGCGGCAGGGTGCTGTTTTTGTAGGTTACCACTCCGCCTATACCCATTTTAAAAGAACCAAGCTTCATTATTCGATTTGCATCATCAAGAGTACCAGAGAAGCAATGGAATATCCCTTTTAGTCTTTCGTCTTTTTCTTGTTCTATAATTTCTATGGTCTCGTTAAAGGAGTTGCGGCAATGAATTACCACAGGTAGGCCCTTTTCTTTGGCCCACTTTACCTGTGTGCGGAAAGCAATTTTCTGCTGTTCTGCAAAAGTCTTATCATGGAAAAGGTCAATGCCTATTTCACCCACAGCATAGAATTTTCTTTTATCCAGCCATGCCTTAACCCATTCCAGTTGTTTTTCATAATCTGCAAAAACAGAACATGGGTGCAGGCCCATCATAGGAAAGCACATATCGGGGTGAGCATCGCTCATGGCCAACATAGACGTCACGCTTTCACTATCTATATTCGGAAGGAAAAACTTATCTACACCTTTTTCGATTGCACGCTTAAGCATTTCTTCCCTGTCGCCATCAAATTCAGTAGCGAAAAGGTGTGTATGCGTATCGGTAAGGTGCATTACCTGGAAGAAACTGCTTTTTTAACCGGAAAAAACTCAACCAGTTTGCCCACCACATAATCCACTTCTTCCTTGGTGTTATACTTGCAAAAAGAGAAGCGAATGATAGGTCTATTGGGAATATTTTTACCCATAGCGGCCATAACATGAGATCCGGCATCGCTGCCCGATGTGCATGCGCTGCCGGCAGAAGCAGCAATGCCTTCAATATCCAATCTCATTAACAGCATCTCAGCATCGGGTGTGGATGGGAACATAACGTTTAGTACTGTATAAAGAGATTCACCTTTTGCATCACCATTAAATTCAATCCCTGGTATTTCTTCTTCCAGCCTGCTTATCATGTAATTCTTTAAATCCTGCACATGTTTAGCATGTTCTTTCATTTCATGGTGGGCAATTTCCATTGCCTTGGCTATGCCCACAATGCCGGCTACATTTTCTGTTCCACCACGCATATTTCGTTCCTGTGCTCCGCCATAAATAAGCGGGGGCACCTTCACATCACCTTTTACATATAAGAACCCGGTTCCTTTAGGACCATGAAATTTATGGGCAGCACCTGTTATAAAATGAACTTTTACTTTTTGCAGATCAATAGGATAATGGCAAACCGACTGCACTGTATCTGAGTGGAATAGGGCATCGTACTTAGCACAAAGCTCACCTACCGCAACTATATCCAATAAATTACCTATTTCGTTATTGGCATGCATGAGGGAAACAAGTGACTTAGGGTGTTGCTTTAATAATCTTTCAAGGTCAGCCATATCCACATGTCCGTCCTTATGCAATTTTACGTGGCTTACCTTTACTGTTCCCTTCTTTACCAGGTCGTCAATGCTATGCAACACTGCATGGTGCTCCAGCGCACTGCTGATTACATGTTTGATATTATATGCCTCAACAGCAGAGCGAATAGCCATATTATCAGACTCTGTTCCACCCGAGGTGAAGAATATTTCAGCAGGAGAGCAATTAAGCATTGCAGCAACACTCTTCCTTGCCTTTTCTACTATAGCCTTGGCCTCGCGACCGAAAGCATGAATAGAGGAGGGATTACCATGTTTAGTTTCGAACACGGTGAGCATTTCATTCAGCACGTCTTTCGATAGTGCGGTAGTGGCTGCATTGTCAAAATAAACTTTCATATTTTCAGTTATAGAAGAGGTTATTTAAAGGTCATCTATTCTTATCTTTGCAAGATAAATGATACACAAAATTAGCGTTTTTAGGGTTATCTCCATCCTTTTTTTCTGCCCTTTATTGGCATCCGGTTGCTATGCAGATAATGATGACCAGATGCGCTATGAAGACCATACATACAGGGATAACATAAAGACAGTGCAACTGCATCAAACCACCTGGGCGCTTTCTCCACCCATCATACAGCTTAATTCACATCAAAGATTGCAACTTGATTTTGATGACCTGGACGGGGATACGAAGAGCTACTATTACACCTTTATACACTGCGATGCTAACTGGCAACCTTCGGACATAAACAGCTACGACTATATGAAAGGCCTGCAAGCAGACTTTTTGACCAATTATAGCTATTCCTTTAACACCTACCAAAAGTATACGCACTACACTTTGCAGTTCCCTAACCGCAGCATTGGGCTTCTTTTATCCGGCAACTATATACTAAAGATATACCTGAACAATGACCCCGACAGCGTTATAATCACCCGCAGGTTTATGGTATACGAAAACCTGGCAACTATCAGTGGAAGAGAAAAACAAGGTATTGGGGAAGATATATATACCAAGCAGGAGATAATTTTTTCGATCAATACAACACATTACCCTATCCCTGATCCCTTTCAGTCCCTGCATACATATATACTCCAGGATGGAAGATGGGATAATGCAATTGCCAACCTGCAACCCCAGTTTATTCAGGATACATGTTTGCAGTTTTACCAGGACGACGGTAACTCGTTCGATGGAGGCAACCAGTTCAGAAGCTTTGATATGACAACCCTGAAATACAATTCTGATCACATCGAGGGTATGATACCCAACCCTACCGGGGAAGAATTACAGTTAAAAAAGGACATACCCCGTTATGCAAGCCCCTATTTTACGTTTGCAGATATAGACGGGCAATACCTTATTAAAACGAAGGATGCCGATAGTTCCACCATAAACTCGGAATACGTTTGGGTGCATTTTTTTATGCCACAGGACTCGGCTTTTAAAAATGGTAAGCTCTATATTTTCGGGCAATTATCAGACTGGCAATGCAAGCCTGAATTTGAAATGCATTACGATGATATGTTGCAGGCCTACACGGCAAAAGTATACTTAAAGCAGGGTTATTACGAGTATGAATACGCCTTTTTGCAAAAGGGTAGCTCTTATGCAGATGTAACAGTGATAGAGGGCAACCACATGGAGACAGAGAATAGTTACTATATAATGGCTTATTACAGAGAGGTGGGCCTTTTCTACGATAAGATGATCGGGTATACTTCCTTTAAAGGGCCTTGATAGAGAAATAATTTCAAAGGAAAAGAAATGGCAAAATATTTGATATATCTATTTCTCTATAACAAACTTCCCTTCTGAAACTAAATCGCCCATTTCGCTTACTACTCTATATAAATATATTCCGCTTGCACTATTATTGAGGTCTATTTGGATATTTGTGGCATTTAATCTTGTGCTGTAAATCTTTTCTCCCAGCATATTATAAACTTCAACTATATTTTCTTTTAATTCGTAATTTTTAATTTGTAATTGAAATACCCCATTATTTGGATTCGGAAACACCTTAACTTTTCCCTCAGGGATTCCTTCGGACAGCTCCTTTTCCCCTGTAGTTACCCCCAGGCTATCGGTTTTTACTACCCAAATGCTTTCTGTAGAATAAGTAAATCCTGATGCGACAAATCCCCCATCCGCCGTAGGGCGTATATCGTTCAAATAATCTTGTGGTTCATTGGCAAAGTAATTTTGCAACCACAATTTATTTCCAGTAGAATCAGTTTTCATTATTACGCCCCATATTGTATTATTGCTATCTATAGCACTTCCGCAAGCAATTATATCACCATTACTAAGTTCTCTTGCCATAATAAAGGCAGCACCCGAAGGTGAAGGGTTAATAAAATCAGTATATGTTTTTTGCCATATTACTGAACCATTACCTGATATTTTTGCCAAACGAAGCTCCCCAGAATTAGGATAAGTACTACTTGTAAAGTTCACACCACTTTCAATGTATTCACCGTTTGTTATAGTAGTTACACCAAATCCCTGGGCGCCGCAGGTAATATCAGGAAGAGTTTCCTCCCAATCTACATTACCCAATGAATCTGTTTTTATAAGGAGTGCATGAGAAGAACATCCATAATAATAATCCGTAGCGCTTATAATAAATCCCCCGTCTTTACAGGTATCAATACTCGTTAAAAGCCTTGAGTAGCCACCACCATTATAAGTTTTTTGCCACAATAAGTTACCCAAAGAATCCGTTTTGCCTAAAGTTACCGTTAAGAAACTACTGCTACTTTCCCATTGACCACCTATAACAAATCCTTTATCTCTTGTAACTTTAAGAGACGTACATTGCAAGTAAGCCGAATCGTTATAAATTTTGGACCATAAAGTATCTCCATTATTATCAAAGCGGAACAGTAGCATTTTGCTCCAAGTATTTGAGTCATTGGTAACAGATCCCGTACCTGCATATCCCCCCCAAGGAACAGATACTCCCCCCCCACCATAAGAATAAGTGGTGTAATATTGGAATCCCATCCTTCCGTAATGTTTTGCCCAAAGCAAATTTCCTTGGGTATCAACTTTAAGTATGGCTACCCGTTCATTATTTACCGAATCTCTAGTTTCGCAATAAACAATGTATCCATTATTTGCCAACATAATTGATGAGGTGAGGCAAGAATGAACGCCAGGCAGCACGGTATATATCTTATTAAACTCAATGTTGCTTTGGGCAGAGGTTGCACTGCCCAAAGCAAACATTAAGAATATAAAACTTAGCTTGGTTCTGAATTTACACAAGGTTCTATAATTAGCGTGCAATTACAAACTTCCCTTCTGAAACTAAATCGCCGGTTTCGCTTACTACTCTGTATAAATATATTCCGCTTGCACTATTACTGAGGTCTATTTGGATATTTGTGGCATTTAATTTTGTGCAGTAAATCCTTTCCCCCAACATATTATATACTTCAACTATATTTTCTTTTAATTCGTAATTTTTAATTTGTAATTGAAATACCCCATTATTCGGATTCGGAAACACCTTAACTTTTCCCTCAGGGATTCCTGCGGACAACTCTGTTTCCCCTGTAGTTACCCCCAGGCTATCGGTTTTTACTACCCAAATATTTGATTGGGTGGTGTACGTAAACCCACATGCTATAAAACCTCCATCCGGTGTTGGGCGAATGTCATTAAAATAATCTTGAGGCTCATCCGCAAAGTAATTTCTAAGCCATAATCTATTTCCAGTAGAATCAAATTTCATTATTACTCCCCATCTTGTAAAATTAGAATCGGTTGCAAATCCTGCGGCGATCATATCACCATTACTAAGTTCCCTTGATTCATAAAAATATCCACCTAAAGTACCCGGGTTTATAAAATCAGTATACGTTTTGCGCCATATCACGGAACCATTACCCGATAGCTTTACTAAACGAAGCAATGGAGCATTGGGACTATTACTGCTCGTGTAATTAATCCCGCTTATTATGTATTCGCCATTTTTTAATGTAGTTATTCCATACCCTTCAGCACCGCAGGCTGAATCGGGAATGGTTACTTCCCATTGAACATTACCCAATGAATCTGTTTTTATACAAATTGCGTGAGCAGAACAAGGATAATAATCATCAAAGCCGCTAATAATAAATCCACCGTCTTTACAAGTATCAATACTAGCAAGCCCTCTTGTATAACCTCCTCCATTGTATGATTTTTGCCATAACAGGTTACCCGAAGAATCTGTCTTTGCCAGGACTATTGTATAA
>Ga0206878_10243_pt1 | contig 21674 bp, 19 predicted proteins | sample Alteio_BWOrgCont_8_FD_152621 | JGI IMG/M metagenome (GOLD analysis project Ga0206878, IMG submission 152621) | Enriched cells from forest soil in Barre Woods Harvard Forest LTER site, Petersham, Massachusetts, United States -... | ecosystem: Environmental > Terrestrial > Soil > Temperate forest >... | reverse complement strand
CTGACCAAAAACATCTGAGTTCCAAAATCTTAATACTCTAAAACCAAAGTGCTCTAAGTACTCAGTGCGTTTATTGTCATAATCAAGTTGTTCAACATGTTGACCGCCATCTAACTCAATAACAAGTTTATGGCTCAAACAAACAAAATCCACAACGTATGGGCCTATGGGATACTGTCTTCTGAATTTTAGCTTCATAAATCGTCTGTCCCGTAGATATTGCCACAGCTTGATCTCAGGAATTGTGCTGGTTTTACGAAGTTTCCGTGCTGTATCGATGCTCATGTCTGATCTACCCTCATCCGCCCTGTCGGGCACCTTCTCCCATCAATGGGAGAAGGCGTTCTTGCTGACCTGTTGTGCATGGTTTATGAGATCTTTAATGACAACGCCATTTCATATCACTCATGATGGAATAGACCTCATTGTCACCAATCACTAAATGATCGAGTAATCTGGCATCTACCAGCTCGAGCGCTTCGCGTAGCCGATTTGTGACGGCTATGTCATGAGTGCTGGCATCAGCGAGTCCTGATGGGTGATTGTGGGCGATGATTACGGCTGCGGCGTTCAATTTCATAACGCGTTCAATGATGGGGCGTGGATACACTGTCGCTGAGTTAATGGTTCCAGTAAACAGTTCTTCATAGGATAATACGCGATGTTGACTATCAAGAAACAGAGCAACAAAGGTTTCATTTTTTTTGTCCCTTAGCTGACGCTTGAGGAAGGCGTGGGTTTCGTGGGTATTGGTTAATTGCGTGTCTTTCTGAAGGCTGATAAAATCGCTTCGTCGGCAAATTTCCCGTACTGCCTGTAATTGGACGTAACGTACAACGCCAAGTCCAGGTACTTGCTGGAAAGATTGTAAATCACTGTTGAGCACGGTTCGCATGTCGCCCAGATGCTTGATTAGATCCTGAGCTAGTTGTACGCAGGATTTATTTGCACTGCCTGAACTAATGAACACGGCTAATAATTCCGTGTCAGAAAGGCTTTGTGCGCCGGATGTTAATAGTTTTTCACGCACGCGCAGTTCGCGTGTCAGAGGTTGGCCTGTCATTTTTATTCCTTTATGGCGAGGTTTGTGTTTTGATCGGGTATATTTTCAATAAAAAAGACTGACTATGCAAGATTTTGTTAACAAAAAGATAGTGTTAGGCATTTGTGGTGGCATTGCTGCGTATAAGTCAGCCTTTCTTGTGCGCGAATTGACCCGGTTGGGTGCGATTGTGCGCGTAGTCATGACCGCTTCGGCGAAAGAGTTTATCACGCCCATGACGTTGCAGGCATTAAGCGGTCATGAAGTGCGCTGTGTGTTATTTGATTCACAGGCGGAACGTGCCATGGGTCATATTGAACTGGCGCGTTGGGCTGACTATTTATTGATAGCACCCGCATCTGCGAATTGTCTGGCAAAAATGGCGAATGGCCTTGCGGATGATTTGCTATCGACTATTTATTTGGTTGCCGAAACCCCTGTGATAGTTTGTCCCGCGATGAATCGCAGCATGTGGGCGCATCCTGCTACGCAGGCGAATTGTCAGGTACTTGCCAGCCGCGGAGTGGTTATTGTGGGGCCGGAAGAAGGGTCGCAAGCCTGTGGTGAGCTGGGTTTTGGACGTATGAGTGAGGTTGAGAACATTATTGCAGCGTTGCGCTTGTATCATGTGAGTCAGTTATTGCGAGGTCAGCATGTGTTGATTACCGCAGGTCCTACACACGAGGCTATTGATCCTGTTCGGTATATTGGTAATCGAAGTTCTGGAAAGATGGGGTATGCTCTGGCGCAAGCGGCTTTAATGGCAGGCGCGCAAGTGACATTGATCAGTGGACCAAGCACATTGGTGCCCCCAGTTGGTGTGGAGTTTCATCGAATTGACACTGCGCAGAACATGTTTGATGCCGTGATGCAGTATTTGCAGCCCGGTATGATTTTTATTGGGGCGGCGGCTGTTGCTGATTATCATGTGCAGACGCCTGCCAGGCACAAAATCAAAAAAGCTGAGAATGATACCATAACGCTGGATTTGAGTATGAATCCTGACATTTTGGCAGCGGTTTCTGCCTGTGGGAAAGCGGCTTTCGTGGTCGGTTTTGCTGCAGAAACAACGAATGTAATTGAGCACGCTACGGCGAAATTAAAAAGCAAAAAACTCGACATGATTGTAGCGAATCAAGTCGGTGATGGACTTGGGTTTGATACAGATGATAATCAGGTTACAGTGCTGACTAAAACCAATCAAATTGAGTTGGAACGTACGCATAAGACGCGAACTGCAGGCAAAATCATTGCAGTTATTGCGGAAAATATGCACAATCTCGCATGATGAATTATTAAGGACAACCATGGAACAAGCTATTCAAATTAAAATTCTGGATCCTCGTGTAGGCGATTCCATTGCATTACCCAGTTATGCAACGCCTGGTTCTGCAGGCCTTGATCTGCGTGTTTGTATTGATGAACCAATACAAATTGGAGCATTGGAGACGGTCTTGTTACCTACAGGGCTTGCAATTTATATTGCCGATCCCGGGCTTGCGGCGGTTATTTTGCCACGTTCGGGCCTTGGTCATAAACATGGGATCGTGTTAGGCAATCTGGTGGGCTTGATTGACTCGGATTACCAAGGCGAATTAAAAATTTCGTGCTGGAATCGTAATCAAGAGCATTTCACAATAAATCCCGGTGAACGCATTGCTCAACTGGTGTTTTTGCCTGTGGTTCGGGCGGCATTTTCTGTGGTTGAGTCTTTTACTGAAACCAGTCGAGGCGAGGGTGGTTTTGGTAGTTCAGGGAGAACGTAATGGAACATCAATACAAGCACCGGCAAATTGATCGGAGTGTGTTCAGAGCCTACGACATACGCGGAATTATTGGTGAGCAGTTGGATGATGACGCATTTTACAGTGTTGGGCGGGCTCTTGGCTGCCGTTTGCATGCTTTGGGTCGGACTAATGTTGTCGTGGCGCGTGATGGCCGTTTAACCAGTGATCACTTGGCAAATGCATTAATGCAGGGGTTGTTGGATAGCGGGATCAACGTCGTCGACTTAGGTGCTGCTGCAACGCCTGTGATGTATTATGCGACCCATGTTCATGGGATTGATAGTGGTGTCATGGTAACGGGCAGCCATAATCCTGCCGATTATAATGGCATTAAAATGGTGCTGGCCGGTACGACACTAGCTGATGCTGATATTCAGATGTTGCATGAGTTGGTTGTTAACGGGGAATTCATCAGTGGTCAAGGTGAGTATCAAACGTTTGATATTATGCCTGATTATATTGAACGCATTGTCAGTGACATGTCACTCAAGCGTCCGCTGAAAGTGGTTGTTGATTGCGGCAATGGGATTGCCGGACCCATTGTGCCTCAGGTTATCAGACAACTCGGTTGTGAAGTGATTGAGCTGTATTGTGACGTCGATGGCCGTTTCCCGAACCATCACCCTGATCCTACTGTTGAAGCCAATCTGGCGGATCTGAAAACAGCCGTAGCGTTGCATAAGGCTGACATAGGTTTGGCTTTTGATGGTGATGCAGATCGCTTGGGTGTTGTGACCAATACCGGTGAGATGATTTGTCCTGATCGACTGATGATGCTCTATGCACGCGAGGTACTGACTCGCAATCAGGGCGCCACCATTGTCTATGACGTTAAATGCTCTTCCCACTTGGCTAGTGTGATTACGCAAGCGGGTGGCGTTGCAAAAATGTGTCCGACCGGGCATTCAATTGTTAAACGGATCATGAAAGAAGAGCACGCGGCTCTAGCGGGTGAAATGAGTGGGCATCTGTTCTTTAAGGACCGTTGGTATGGTTTTGATGATGCGTTGTATAGTGCGTGTCGTTTACTGGAAATTTTAAGTGCATCGTCAGAGACTGCGAGTGAGCAGTTTTCTGCTATTCCCAATAGCGTCAACACGCCTGAAATTAAAATTTCAATCGATGATGATGAGAAATTTGCTTTCATGCAACGTTTTTGTCAGCAGGCGAGTTTTCCGGGCGCGCAGTTGATCACCATTGATGGATTACGCGTTGAATTTCCATATGGCTGGGGATTGGTACGCGCATCGAATACAACTCCGTGTTTAGTGGCGCGGTTTGAAGCAAAGGATACTGAGAGCCTGCATGAAATCAAGGCGTTGTTTAAAGCGCAACTGGGAGTAATTGATGGGAATTTGGTGATTCCGTTTTAGGATTCTCGTTTTTTAGAAATTCATTTCATCCTGCGTCAGCTCACATTAGATGTGAGCTGTGCTTTAATTGGTTTGATGAATTCTGCAGTTTTTCCACTTCTGTAACCATTTCTTCGAACTCTTTAACTAAACCGGGTACACTTTTGACGAAGGATTCACGCTCTCTGAAGGGTGAATTTATATGTTTGAACCAATAGCTATCTGGATTCTTAGGTTTTTTACTGAAATCAAAAATATGAAAAAAAGCTTGAACAAGGGATATAAACATATTGTAATAATAATGAGGGTCAGTTCCTTTAAAGCTTTGGTATCTATCATTAGATGCCTTTATATCATTATTTATAAGTATTTCGCTGTTCGTTTTGAAGCGAATATATCTAGCTTTCTCATAATCTTCATCAGTAGTAATAGATTCCCATTTATCGTTTTTCTTTATAAGACCCTTTGATATTTCCGAACGTTCATACTTACCTTTCAAGTTTATATAGTCGCTAAGATCTTTCGAGAATTCACCCATAGAATTTTTATATTCCCCCATTATCGCATCTACAGGATTTTTATTACTGCGGTCTAAAAAGCTTTTTTCAGTATATGGAATGGTAGACAATTTTTCTTCCAGTATATTAATCGATTTTTGGAGTTTATTGAGTAACTCTAATTTTGATGTTGGATGAGTGTCCATGGTTTTTGGTTTCCAATTTGGTTTTAATAATTAAATTAATTTTTATTGTACACTACGCATGATTATTTGTCATGTAAGTTACGTTATTTGGACAAGCTACACGTGTTTTTTTTTATTTAGATTTGTCCGAAATGCAAACATATAGCATCACATATAAATCCTGCTGATCCTGTTGCCTGGCAACCATTTTATTCTGATACAGCAGCTCCAGATGATGCTCCTCACACAACTCCCGAATATAATCAGGATGGTGGCAAAACCGTGCGCTGTCTTGCAATGCCCAAGGTTGGTCCTGACAGATTTCACTGCTAAATACGAACAGACCCTGTTGGGTTAATCGTTGTTTTATGATATCAAACATGGGTTGTAGATTTCCGGAGTAAGGCAATACATCTGCCGCGAGAATCAGGTCATATTTCTGTTTGTTTTCTTGTAAATAACTGAGTAACTCGGCCTCTATCAACGTATCGTACACGGCTTTTTCACGTGCCTGTGCAAGCATTTTAGCAGCGATATCAAGACCGGTTAGATGCTCACTGGATTCACGTAATACAACACCGCTTAATCCTGTGCCACAGCCTAAATCCATGGTGTGTTTAAAATGAATGTAGCCTAATCCGTGCAGTGCACGCATGATGCTGTGCGGCAGGGTGTATTTTAACGAGTCTCTCATGTGCTGGTCATAATACAGCGCATAGTTATTAAATAAATTGCTGACATATTCTGGACAGGGATCGGGGTGTTTTTCATCACCAGTTAATGCATGCAACATGAATTGACTGGCGGTGTCTTTGGGATTGGCGGCAATAGCGCGTTGCAGCAGGGTGATGGCTTTTGTGCGGTGGCCTAGCCGAATTTGAATAGCGGCCAGATTGTTTAGTGCGGCAAAGTGTTGATCATCACGCGCTAAAATAGTTTCAAAGTGCCCGATGGCCTCTTTTAAATGACCCAATGCCATTTGTGCGACACCACTGTTGTATAGATATTCTGGATTGTAAGGATCCTGTGTGAGTAGGACATCATAATGCATCAAGGCGTTTTCATAGCGATCATGGTGGATAAATGTAGCTGCGATATTGTTGCGAGCTTCCAGGTTGGTGGAATCAAACGCCAGTGCTTTGGTAAAAAAATCTATAGCAATTTGTCCCTGCTCACGCTTTAAAGCAATCACGCCTAAGTTGGTTAATGAAAAGACATGATCGTCCTCGAGGGCTAATACGTTTTGGAAAGCCTGTTCTGCCTCATCCAGTAAATTGGCATCAAGGAATAACACGCCTAAATAAAACTGTGCCTCGACGTGATCTGGTTGCAAGGCGAGCACATTGCCAAACTGTTTTTTTGCGGCATCCAGTTCATGATGTTTTAATAAGAGTAGGCCCAAATTATAGTGAGCATGGGTGAAGTCAGGTTGTGCATGCACGGCTGCTCGATAGTGCTTTAAAGCCTGATGGTAATTATTTTGCAGTGTGTAAATGCTGGCTAGATTATTATGTGCCTGCGCGTAATTGTGTTCGAGTTGTAGCGCTTTTTGATAATGTTGAATGGCGTTGTCATACTCTTTCAGCGTCTTGTAGGCATTGGCCAGATTGTTATGTAAATTGGCATCTTCAGGTTGCAACTCCAATGCTCGGGTGAAGAGGGCTATTGCGTATTTCATATCACCCTGTTGTGCATGCGCCAGTCCTGAAAAACGCAGGGCTTCAATATGCTTAGCATCCTGGGTTAGCAATTGCTCATAGAGGCGGATGGCTTGAGGTAATTGGCCATTTTGTTGTAATTGATGCGCTTGCGTAAATAGCGATTGAGTGCTCATTTTATGTTGGTTCTTTTTTTATTTTATGAACCATGATTATGCACCGCTTTAATGCCATAGCCCTATGGCTAATTGCATTTTTAATTTCAGACGCTAATTCTGCCAGCGTGCATTGATAGTCAGGTAGATAAAAAATGGGATCATAGCCAAAACCATGCTCCCCTCTACATTCGCGACTAATTTGGCCGGTAAGTTTTCCCGTAGCTATGATGGGGGTGGGATCATCGGCATGTTGCACCATGGCAATGGCGCAATAGAAATACGCGGATCGTTTATCATCTGGAATGTGAGCCAGACGTGACAGGAGTAAATCAATGTTATCCTGGTTATTGGCTTGTGGGCCAGCAAAGCGTGCGGAATAGATGCCGGGTGCGCCGTTCAATGCTTCGACCACCAGACCGGAATCATCTGCTAGGGCGGGTTGATTGCCAAGCCTGCTGGCGTGACGGGCTTTAATAATGGCATTTTCGATAAAGCTCAGGCCTGTTTCATCGGCATCTGTGATGCCCAGGGTTGTTTGTGAAATACAGTGAAACGAGGGTAGCATGGTTTGGAGTTCGGCAATTTTGCCGGGGTTGCTGGTAGCTAAAATCAGGTTTTTCATGGGGTATGGTCTCTTTCATTGATATTGGCACATTGAAACAGTGTTATTAATTTATCAGGATGTAATATCAGGTCCTGTTTTGCATTTTTGGACAATTTTTTGATAAACCGCTCGATTTTTAACGCCTCGGATTTACTGTCAAATGTCGACCAGCTTTGTGCAATTTTTACCGGTTTAAAGCTTCGTGTGTATTTACATTTTGTTGTTCCATCCAGATGTTCTTGATAACGGCGGGCGATGTCGGTTGTGTAGCCGGTGTAATAGTTGCCATTGCTACATTGTAACATGTAGACATAATAGTTTGTTTTAGTCATTTTTCAAGGGTAACTAATGAATCAATTAGGTCAGATCCTGTTTGCGCCTCTCGCTTTACTTGTATTATGTTAAGCATAATTATCTCCTTTCCATGTTATATGCTGTGATTATAGTAGGCGTTTCCATAGTTTTCCAGAATTAAGATGAACCAAGTCTATAGGCACATTCTATGTAGATAAGGGTGCAAGCAATTAATTCTGGTTATTTCCATGGGATCCTTGATTTTTGACCAAAAGTAGATATAAACCACCTTGAAAACACAACAAAAATAATTAATAACAACCTTGATTTTCGACCAGGAAAGGTAACGTCATGAAAAGAATGGTTAATTATGATCTTGAAGCATGGCGGCGCTCCAGCAAGCGAAAACCACTTATTCTGCGCGGTGCGCGACAGGTTGGTAAAACTCATGCGGTACGTGTGCTGGGTAAAAAATACCGTTATTTTTTAGAAATTAATTTTGAAAAAAAACCAGAAATAATCCATTTTTTTGAAAAAGACCTGGATCCAAAACGAATTGTGAATACATTAATCGCCACACTGGGTGCTACCATCATACCGGGTGAGACGCTGTTATTTTTTGACGAAATTCAGATGTGCCCGAAAGCACTTACCGCATTACGTTATTTCTATGAGGATATGCCGGATCTGGATGTTATCGCAGCAGGCTCCCTGTTGGATTTTGCTATTGAACAGGTAGGTGTTCCTGTTGGACGTGTTTCTTTCTGTTATGTGTATCCTCTTTCATTTATGGAATACCTCGTCGCCTCAAAGCATGCGCAATTACTGGAAATAATCTTAAACCAATCCATTCATCAACCCATGGATGAGATTATCCACCAAAAATTACTTGATTTGCTCGGCGAATATACTTTATTAGGTGGCATGCCAGAAGTTGTAAATGAATGGGTGGCTCAGCGCGATTTATCACCGTGTATTGCTTTACAAAATATGATGATTGATACGTATCGCCAGGATTTCCCAAAATATGCACGCACCTTGCAAATTAAATATGTTGAACAATTGTTCAACGAAGTTCCTTCAATGATTTCCGAACCATTTAAATTTAGCAAAATTAGCGGTGATTACAAAAAACGCGAATTAGAACCAGCGCTACATCTACTGATGAAAGCCGGAATCATTCATCAGGTATTGCAGTGCAGCGGCGCAGGAATACCACTGGGCGCAGTAGCCGACCACAAACGATATAAGTTATTATTTTTAGATACGGGGTTAACCCAGGCCATTTTAGGCCTTGATACACATGAGTGGCTATTAAATCCTACTAGGGCGTTTATCAACAAATGTGCTTTAACAGAAGCCCTGGTAGGCCAAGAGCTATTGTGTTACGCGCAAGGCTACAAGAAACCTAGTCTATACTACTGGCACCGAGAAGCCCGTGGTAGCACGGCAGAGTTGGATTACCTCATTCAGCTGGGAAATCATATCATTCCCATTGAAACAAAAAGCAAACAAAGCTCCAGCTTGAAAAGTTTGCACATGTTTTTAAAAGAGCATGAACAATCGTCGCCTTATGGTATTCGTTTTTCAACCCACAATTATTCAATTTATGAAAAATTACATTCATACCCGCTGTATGCTATTGCGGGTCTGTTGGCTCAACATTCTGAAACGCTTGGAAAAAGATTATTATCTTTGTTGGAGCCCTAGAGGTTACCCTGCATTCGCCATCAACGCATTAGCCACTTTCGATTGATTTTTTTTACCGAGTATTTTGCAAATTCTGTCGCCGGTTTCCACGATTTTGAAAATATCAATGCCGGTTTCAATGCCGAGGCCGTGCATGAGATAGAGCACGTCTTCAGTGGCGACGTTGCCGGTGGCGCCTCTTGCGTAGGGGCAGCCGCCGAGGCCTGCAACAGAGCTGTCGAAGCGGGTTATGCCGCATTCGAGGGCGGCCACGATGTTGGCGATAGCCTGGCCGTAGGTGTCGTGGAAATGCATGGTCATGTTGGTCAGGGGGTGGGTGGATTTGATCGTGGTGATTAAGGCTTTGGTTTGTTTTGGCGTACCGACACCAATGGTGTCACCCAGACTGATTTCATCAGCACCCAACGCGACCAGTTGGTTGGTGACGTTTAATACTTGTTCCGGATTGATATTTCCTTCATAAGGGCAACCGAGTACGCAGGAAATATAAGCGCGTACGCGAATGTTTTCCGCCTTGGCCATTGCCACGACTGGCTTGAAACGGGCAATACTTTCGGCGATGGAACAGTTAATGTTGTGTTGATTGAATTGCTCGCTGGCGGCGGTAAAAATGGCAATTTCCCTGACGCCCGCTGCTAGTGCTTTTTGCATGCCTTTTTCATTGGGAACCAGTGCGGAGAAATGTACGCCTGCTGGTTTGTCGATGGCGCGAAAGACGTCCTCTCCATCGGCCAGTTGCGGGATGGATTTGGTTGAAACAAAACTGGTGACTTCAATATGTTTCAAACCTGTTTTTGATAGCGAGTTGATTAATTCTATTTTGCTGTTGGTGGGTACAAATGACGATTCATTTTGTAAACCATCGCGTGGTCCCACTTCAATAATTGTAACAAACGAGGGGTAGCTCATGGTTTATCGATCTCCAGAGCCACGAGCTGCGCGCCTTCGTTTACCTGTGCTCCAATGTCATAAAAAATATCCATCAGGACGCCGTTTGCGGGAGCATTAATCGTATGCTCCATTTTCATGGCTTCCAATACCATTAAACACTCGCCGGTTTTGATTTGGTCGCCAACTGATTTCATGATGGCCACCACGGTTGCGGGCATGGGTGCGGTAAGCTGGCCGGTGGGGGCTGGATTGTCGATAGATGCATGCTGAAAATTATAGCGTTCAACGGTAATAGGCCCTGATTCTGTGTAAAAAACAAGTTTGTTTTTATGTGTTTCAACGGGGGCATGATAGCTTTGTTTGTCGTTGTTTATGTGGAGTTTATTATCGGTTATATGAATCTGCCAAGTGACAATGTTCTTGTTCAGCTCAAGCATGACTTGATTCGCGCTGATCGGTGTTATCCGAATGGTATGCTCTTCTCCATGAACAACATAACGTGTATTCCAGTGGCTGTTTAAATGCATTTGCCAGCCAATAGTATCTGCGCGCAGACTGTCATCTGTGTGTCGCGTAGTCAAATAGTCGACGCAGGCCGCCATGTACAGGGCGAGTTGTGGATTCGGCGAGGGCATATCGATGGTTTCCTGGCTGAGAAAACCTGTGTTCACTTCGGTGTTGATAAATTTGGTGTGGTTAAGAATGGCTTGCAGGAAGGGGATGTTGGTTTTCACGCCGCCAATATGGTAATGCTTTAATGCCTGTTGACAGCGACGTCGTGCTTCTTCGCGAGTCTCGCCCCAGACGATTAATTTGGCGATCATGGGATCGTAATGCATGCTGATGACTGAATCACGCGTGACTCCGCTGTCAATTCGGATCCCCTCACCGGTGGGTGTTTCGAGGTAGTGTAGTTGGCCAATGGATGGGATGAAATCATGCTGTGGATCTTCGGCATAAATCCTGCATTCCATGGCGTGCCCATGTGCGTGAATTTGCATTTGCGTAAGTGGCAGGGGCTCGTTGTTTGCAATTCGTAATTGCCATTCGACTAAATCCAGGTCGGTGATCATTTCAGTGACGGGATGTTCTACTTGCAAACGGGTGTTCATTTCCATGAAATAAAAATGATTGTCTTCATCCAATAAAAATTCCACAGTTCCTGCACCACGGTAATCAATGGTGCGTGCGACGGCGATGGCGGCTTCTGCCATGTCTGTTCGCAAGTTAGCGGACAAATTTGGCGCAGGCGCTTCTTCAATGATTTTTTGATGACGGCGTTGAATCGAACAATCTCTCTCAAACAGGTGCACAATCTGGCCGTGGTTATCGGCCATGATTTGCATTTCAATATGACGGGAATGGCTGATGAGTTTTTCAACTAACAGGGTGTCATCGGCAAAACAGGACATGCTTTCACGCCGGGCTCCGGCCAGTGCCTGTTCAAATTCGGCGAGATTATATACCGCACGCATACCTTTTCCGCCGCCGCCATTTGCAGCTTTCAATAATACTGGAAAACCCATGCGCTCTGATTCTTTGCGTAGTCGAGAGTCGGATTGATCCTGCCCATGATAACCTGGGGTGAGGGGGACTGATGTTTTTTCCAGTAGTTGTTTGGCCAGTTGTTTGGAGCCCATGGTTTCCATTGCGGCTATGGATGGCCCAATAAATACAATACCGGCTAGGGCGCATGCGCGTGCAAAGTCTGGGTTTTCAGATAAAAAACCGTAACCGGGATGGATTGCTTGTGCGCCGCTCTCGATTGCAGCGGCAATGATGGCTTCAATGTTTAAATAACTGGCGATGGCCGCGGGTTGGCCTACGCAAAAGGCACTGTCGGCCAGTGACACGTGGAGGCTATCGCGGTCAGCCGTGGAGTAAATGGCCACGGTTTCAATTCCTAAACGGCGCGCTGTTTTGATGATGCGACAGGCAATTTCGCCGCGATTGGCGATAAGGATTTTATTAAACATAGATTAGTTCCATGTGGGTGTTTCCTTGTTAAGAAAAGCCCGTAGACCCTGTTGACCTTCGGCCGATACGCGCTGTTTGGCGATAAGCGCTGCGGTTATGTGCTGTAATTCTTCATTTATGGGCTGGCCTGCAACTTGGCGTATTAATGCTTTGGATGCGCGAACAGCGCCCGGCGCTAACTTTGCCAATTGTTGTGCATAATTGAGAGTATACGCGTGAAGATCGTCCTCGGGCACGCAATGTTGCACCAGTTGTAATTCAAATGCGCGTTTGGCATCAATTATTTCAGCACTCATAAATAACCATGTTGCAGCTCGCTCGCCAATGGCTTTAATCACATATGGACTAATCACCGCAGGAATCAAGCCTAATTTAACTTCCGAAAAACAAAAATTGGCTGTGTGTGCGGCAATCGCAATATCACACGCAGCGACCAAACCTGCACCGCCGCCATATGCTCCACCCTGTACCATGGCGATTGTAGGTTTTGGGCTTTGATTGAGGGTGTGCATCACACGTGCCAAAATCATGGCGTCTGCCAGATTTTCAGTTTCATTTAATTGAACCATGCGCTGCATCCATGCCAAATCAGCTCCAGCGGAAAAATGCCGGCCATTGGCTTTTAGTACGATAATGCGAATGGTGGGGTCGACTATGGCTTTGTCCAATAATATTTGCAAATCGGCTAACAGCCTGTCATCGAAAGCATTGTGTTTGTCGACACGGTTTAGCGTGATGATGTGCACGTGGTTTTGAGTTTCGCTGAGTAATGCTGTCATATGGTCCTTGCTTTGTGATTGTTGGGCCAAGGCCCAACCTACATTCTAAACACACCAAACGTCGTGGGTTTAATGGGTGCATTTAATGCTGCTGATAAACTTAAACCCAGTACCTTTCGTGTATCCTGTGGCGCAATCACGCCATCATCCCATAATCTGGCACTGGCATAATAGGGATTGCCCTGTGTTTCATATTGTTCTCGCATGCTGGCTTTGAATTGTTCCTCGTCGTCTGTTGGCCAGATTGTCCCCTGTTTTGTGTGTTTGTCACGGTTAACCTGGGCGAGGACATTGGCGGCTTGATCGCCACCCATCACAGAGATACGGGCACTTGGCCAGGACCATAAAAAGCGCGGGGCGTAGGCGCGGCCGCACATGGCATAATTGCCGGCACCAAAACTGCCGCCAATAATGACGGTAAATTTGGGTACTTGTGCATTGGCAACGGCGGTCACCATTTTTGCTCCGTGTTTGGCAATGCCGGCGGCTTCGTACTTGCTTCCTACCATAAAGCCCGTGATGTTTTGAAAAAAGACGAGTGGAATGTTGCGCTGAGTGCATAGCTCAATGAAATGAGCGCCTTTTAACGCGCTTTCACCAAATAAAATACCATTGTTGGCGATAATGCCAATAGGATAGCCATATAAATGCGCAAATCCGCAGACCAGTGTTATGCCATACAGTGCTTTGAATTCATCAAACTCAGAGGCATCAACCAGACGTGCGATGATTTCCCGGATATCAAACTGTTTGCGGGGATCAGTTGGAATAATCCCGATTAATTCTTCGGGATTGTAAGCGGGCTCACGACTCTCAATGCGGCATAAACTGTCGGGCTTGCGGCGGTTTAAATTGCCGATAACACGCCGGGCGAGAATCAGTGCATGTTCATCGTTTTCAGCATAATAATCTGCAACGCCGGATTGACGGCAATGCACATCGGCACCACCGAGTTCTTCAGCACTGATGACTTCACCCGTTGCCGCTTTGACCAAGGGTGGTCCGCCTAAAAAAATCGTGGCTTGGTTGCGCACCATGATTGACTCATCTGCCATGGCGGGAACGTATGCACCACCTGCCGTGCATGAGCCCATGACGACCGCAATTTGCGGAATATTCTGCGCGGATAAGTTGGCCTGGTTATAAAAAATGCGTCCGAAATGATCTCTGTCAGGGAAGACCTCATCCTGCAATGGCAAAAATGCACCACCGGAGTCGACCAGGTAAATACAGGGCAGGTGGTTGTCTTGGGCAATCTCTTGTGCACGCAAATGCTTTTTGACGGTTAATGGATAGTAGGTTCCGCCCTTTACAGTGGCATCATTAATCACAATCATGCATTCTTGGCCAGCAACCCGACCAATGCCGGTAATCAATCCAGCCGCGGGAAGGTTGTCAGGATAGACTTGGTAGGCTGCCAATTGGGATAACTCCAGAAATGGACTGCCTGGATCAAGTAATTGTTGCAAACGCTCACGTGGCAGCAATTTGCCATGCTTCAAATGCCTGTCACGTGCTTTTTCCTCACCACCTGCAGCAATGTGCGTCACGGTTTTTTCCAGTTCGTTAATCAGCGTTTGCATGGCGGCCTGGTTGGTTTTAAATTCATTGCTGGCTGGGTTGATTTGACTAATAATGTTTGCCATGACGTATCCTCTCTCAACGTTCATGGTGGGCACGTCGCTATCGCTCTTTTGCCCACCCTACATCCTATTCTCAACGTTACCTTATTGAATCAGTATCTTACCTAGCACAATGATTAGCCATAAAGCCCAGGTCAGTTCGATAAAGTAAGGCATTGTTTGGCCTTTGATTGCTCGATAAATCAGTGCCGGAATGCCCGCGACGATGACGGGCATTAATACCAGAGAGACCACATTGCGAATCAGGACCCCGTATTGAGTGCCGCTGAATATGGGGGTTATTTGAACCAGGATATACGTGTAAAACACAACGGCATAAACCATCAATAAATGAGCATATTGAGCGAAGACTACAATCAAAATACTTAATATCAGATAAATAATACTTTGTTTAAGCATGAAACACCTCGATGGCCATTGCTGTTGCTTCACCGCCACCAATACAGAGTGCGGCTACACCGCGCGTTTTTTTCTGATGCAGGAGTGCATGAATCAACGTCACGAGAATGCGAGCGCCAGATGCTCCAATTGGGTGTCCTAAAGCACATGCACCACCGTGAATGTTCACTTTTTCAGGATCCAGTCCGAGTTCAGATATGGCGACCATGGTCACCACGGCAAAGGCTTCATTGATTTCATACAGGTCAACATCGTCTGTTGTCCAACCGGCTTTGGCCAATACTGTTTTAATGGCGGGAATCGGTGCGGTGGTAAACCATTGTGGTTCCTGCGCGTGGCTTGCGTGTGCGACAATTCTGGCTAGTGGTTTTAGACCGCGCGCCGTTGCATTGGCGGCTGTCATCAAAATAAGGCTTGCTGCGCCATCGGCAATTGAACTGGAGTTGGCGGCAGTCACGGTTCCATCGGATTGAAATGCGGGTTTTAGTTTTGGAATTTTGGTCAGTTTTTCGGGATTAGGGCTTTCATCGAGTGTTATGGTGATATCGGCTTTGCGCCCAGAGAGGGGAATGGGTACTATTTCATTTTCAAACGCGCCGTTATGTTGTGCTTCCAGTGCACGTGTCATGGATTGAATGGCGAAAGCATCCTGTTGTTCGCGAGTAAAGTGGTACTGTTTTGCGGTGGCATCAGCAAAACATCCCATGGCGCGTCCCTCGTCATATGCGTCTTCCAAACCATCCAGAAACATATGGTCTTTTAATTCTCCATGCCCCAGGCGATACCCGGCACGCGCTTTGCCTAATAAATAGGGTGCATTGCTCATACTTTCCATGCCGCCAGCCAGGACAATGTCAGCTGATCCTGTTTTAATTAAATCATGGGCGAGCATGACGGCTTTCATTCCTGAGCCGCACACTTTGTTTACTGTGGTCGCACCCGCGGCGAACGGAACATCGGCCTTGATGGCCGCTTGTCTGGCCGGTGCCTGTCCGAGTCCTGCCTGCAGAACGCAACCGCTGATGACTTCGTCAATGTCTGCAGGCGAAATGCCGGCTTGTGTAATCGCGGCCCGGTGTACGGCAGCACCTAATTCTGTTGCTGTTAATGTGCATAAATTGCCGAGCATAGCACCTGTTGGGGTACGCTTTGCAGCAACGATAACAATATCATCTTGATTCATTTGTATTCCTTAAATAGTTCACGACCAATCAACATTCGTCGAATTTCTGAGGTTCCAGCGCCAATCTCATACAGTTTTGCATCACGCAGCAAGCGACCCGTGGGGTATTCATTGATGTAGCCGTTTCCACCTAAAGTCTGGATTGCCTGGAGTGCCATTTGGGTGGCTTTTTCAGCGGTGTATAAAATCACACTGGCGGCATCTTTTCGGCTGACCAATTGATTATCACACGCGCGAGCCACAGCATATAGATATGATCTCGATGCATTTAATTCGGTGTACATATCGGCCAGTTTACCTTGAATAAATTGAAACTCGCCAATGGCTTGCTTGAATTGTTTGCGTTCGTGTACGTAAGGGATCACTATATCAAGACAGGCTTGCATGATGCCAACAGGGCCCGCCGCGAGAATGGTTCGTTCATAATCAAGACCACTCATTAATACTCGAACACCTTGATTGAGTTCGCCCAACATATTTTCGGCAGGCACTTCACACTGTTCAAACACCAGCTCGCAGGTGTTCGAGCCGCGCATCCCGAGTTTGTCGAGCTTTTGTGCCGTGCTAAATCCGGCAAAATTTTTCTCAATAATAAACGCGCTAATCCCTTTGCTGGCCGCGATCTTGTCAGTTTTAGCATAAACGACCAAGACATCCGCTTCCGGGCCATTGGTTATCCACATTTTTGTGCCATCGAGGATATAGTGATCACCGTGCAGGCGGGCTTGCAATTGCATGCTGACGACATCAGAGCCTGAGTTTGATTCACTCATCGCCAGTGCGCCGACATGTTCGCCGCTGATGAGTTTGGGTAAATAGCGTTGTTTTTGTTCAGAGGTACCATTTAAATAGATTTGATTTACGCATAAATTAGAATGTGCGCCATAACTCAAACCCACAGAGGCTGAAGCGCGGGATATTTCTTCCATGGCGATGACATGAGCCAAATACCCCATGTTCGCACCGCCATATTCTTCGCTGACAGTAATGCCTAATAATCCCATGTCGCCCAGTTTGCGCCAGAGCGGGTAGGGGAATGCATTCTCGTGGTCAATTTGTGCTGCTATGGGTGCGATTTCGCGGGAAGCAAATTGATAAACGCTTTCGCGTAGTAAATCATGTGTTTCGCCCAATTGATGTTGCAGGCCGAGGTGCATGGGATGAGATCCTGTTTTTAGTATAAATAGATTAAACTATACTCCGCATCAGGCAGGTTGTGAAGGCGTCTGGTGGTGCAAAAGCAACTCGCGTGTTATACATATGTAGATCACGCGAGTTGCAATTGACAGCCAATCAACTCGCGTGTTATACATATGTACGTCACGCGAGCTAGTCATTAGACATGAAAACATTTATTGGTCGAAAAGCTGAACTACAAAAACTACAAGACTTACGGACATCTTTTCGTCAAAAGGGTCTAGCAAGTTTGGTCGTAATCAAAGGACGACGGCGTATTGGAAAAAGTCGCTTAGCGGAAGAATTTGCTAAGGGACAACGGTTTTTATTGTTCACCGGGATTGCTCCAACAGACAACGTAACGGCTCAAGCGCAACGAGATACGTTTGCTCTTCAATTTTGTCAACAGGTTAACCTGCCCCCTCTTCAGTTTGCCGATTGGAACGATGCACTCTTTCATTTAGCACACCATATGACGAATGAACCGACCGTTTTGTTGTTTGATGAAATCTCCTGGATGGGCTCAAAAGATCCAACCTTTATTCCTAAACTCAAAGCTTGGTGGGATCTTCTGGCGCAGAGTCGTTCAAACTTAACCGTCATTTTGTGCGGCTCTGTATCCACCTGGATTGAAGAAAACATTATCAATAGCACGTCGTTTTTTGGACGTATTTCGCTTATTATTGATCTTCCTTTTTTATCTTTATCAGAATGTGCCGAATTTTTGCGTGTGATTGGATTTAATGGATCGCCTTATGAGATATATAAAATTCTTGCTGTTACCGGTGGTGTTCCTTGGTATCTTGAACAAATTTTCTCGTCAGAAATGGCTGATGCTAATATCAAACGATTATGTTTTTCAAAAGGTGGTCTGTTAACTACTGAATTTGATCGTATTTTTCATGATCTTTTTCATGACAAAGGCACTATCTATAAATCGATTATTTATCTATTGTCCGGCAGGATGAAGACACTGTCTGAGCTTCAGAAAGAATCAGGATATGCTTCAAGTGGGACATTCAGTAAAGTACTCAACGAGTTAATCGGCGCGGGGTTTATTACGCGTCATTATCAATGGTCTTTAAAATCAGGTAGAACATCGAAGTATAGTTTGTATCGACTCAGTGATCCGTACGTAAGATTTTATATTAAATATATTGAGCCGAATCGCCTCAAATTAGACCAAGGCAGCTTCCATGACATTGCCATCAATCAACTGCCCGGATGGGACGCGATGATGGGATTCCAAGTCGAAAGCCTTCTTTTACAAAATCGTTCGTTGTTACTAAAAGCTCTGGGTGTATCGGCAGTGGATATTGTAGCAGACAATCCTTACGTTCAGCGAACTACCACCCGGCAAAAAGGATGCCAAATTGACTATCTTATCCATACATTTTCCAAAAATTTATTCGTGTGCGAATTTAAATTTAAGCGCCGTGAGTTAGGTCTTGAGATTATTGATGCTACAAAAGAAGCCATTTCTCGTTTTTCAGTGCCTCGTGATGTTGGCGTTGCTCCGGTTTTATTCCACTTAGGTGGGGTATCAGATGCTGTTTTTGAGAAAAATTATTTTTATCGGATTATAGATATTACTGATTTTTTGGATTAGTGCCTCGTCAACATTAAATATTAGATTGGTTTAATTTGAGCATGAAAATGGTGGCGTAGGAGATACTACCCTTTCCGGACACCCTCATATAGAGTCTGCTGATATTGCACGGGTAAATTCATATCTTTTTTCACGCGTAGGAACGCATTTTGATATATCTTTTCTTTATCTTCAATTGAAAAAAAACCAGGATCTTCCCTGAGCTTAATTCTTTCCTTTTTGGTTAAAGGAAGCTGAGCTTGAATATAATCTTCTTTTAGCTCAATAACGTTACGATCCTTTCTTGCTGATTTAAAGCCGCAGGTGTTAAAAAATGAGCCCTTATATTGCGCATCAAAGATTTTAGGACGAGTATCTCTTGGCGATGTTTTGAGCTCTTTATGTTTAAAATATCCATCCTTAACTGCTAAAAGATGCTCATTAAATTTGTTTAAAAATTTATTCATCCCTTCGATTGGATTAGACTTGCCGCTCGAAACTGTATTTAGAATGTTCAGTGCACAAGCGCGCATCTTTTGATTTGTTTCGGTACGACCTTCAATATGATGGGTATCGAAATAATTCACTGATTCATCTAATTCGACCGTCAAATTTAAAGATTCATAAAAATGCGTTCCATTTAAAATGCCAGTGCGATAAGACGTTATTGTAGGTGCATTGCGAGTGGAGTATTCATGTCCAGCATGCTTTTTAGTTGTATCCCATAAGGACGTCAAAATTGCACTATGACATGCTGTGGTATTGGTTTTCTTTGCGCCTTGTCCATGTTGGCGATTCGTTTTTTCGATCCCTATTGTTAATTTTGAATTGTAGTAGGCAATCAAAGTGAAGAAAAACAAATCCATTCGTAAGCTGGCATGAAATTCGATGTGATGTTTATGTATTCCTTCCTCGCGCATTTGCAAAGCCGCTGTCATATTTTCGTTATAGCTGGTTTTGTTGCGTTTCGGATTATTTTGTTTGAAAAGCGTTTCTCCAAAAAAAGCGTTGATCTCTTGATGACGCATCTCTATTGCAATATCAAACGCCGTCTTGTTGTCGTGATTCGCATGCAAGATATTAGCACCGTGCCGCACTAAACAAATGACGACTTCTAATTGATTTTTCTCAGTTGCTTCGATAAGAGGCGTGTTGCCATTTTCCGAAGTCTCATCTTCTATTGGTGCACCCAGGGCAATGAGTTTTTTCGTCATGGCAGCAGAACGAACTATGTGAAGTGGTGCAATACCATTCGAAGGTTTGACTCTAATCAATTTGGGAATGAGTGCAGAAATCTGAATATTTAGCGCATCAATTAATTTAAGTTGATTCTCGTTTGTTATCCAATGCATGACCCCCCACTTGATCTCATCTTTTGCACTAATATTTGCCCCAGACTTTAACAAAAAAAGCGTCATTTCCACGTGTCCGTACGCGACAGCATCTAGCAGAGGTGTCCCTTCGTCACACATTTTTGCTTCAATGCGTGCATTATGTTTTATTAGTAGAATGGCTACGTTTATAGAATTGTGTTTAGCGGCAACATGCAGTGCAGTGCGCTCAGTTTTATTATGGGTCTCAATATCAAAGCCTTTCTTCAAAAATTGTTCGATGATCTTAGTATTATTGTATTTAACTGCTTGGAACCATTGTTTCATTAAGGTCACGTTATTTTCTTGATGTAACTTTGTCATTTTTATACGCAGATTAAATAAAAAGTGCCTGCATTATCCCTTGCTTTACCTTTCTTGTCCAATTTAAAGACGACTGCTGAAAAATATTTATGCTGAAGGCGAGTTACAGGAAAATGCAACTACCGAGGATTACTCGGTAGTTCGACATGAAGGCTCGCGAAAGGTGAAACGGTCGTTTTATGAGAGTGCACATAACAGCCATATTCTTATTTTCGCCCGTCCCTTGACTGTACGGCATTTTGCCGTATACTTAAGTTAAGAGAATCAACATAGGTGACCATTATGGGACAACCAGCAATTAAACATAGCCAGGATACAGAACGCCTTGAAGCACGTATTAGTGCAGACAAAAAGAATTTACTTAGAAATGCAGCTGAATTATCTGGCCGCACACTTACCGACTTCGTTATTAATTCAGCATACGAGGCGGCCGTTCGTGTCATACAAGAGTATCAGCAACTGCATTTGACAGCGGTTGATCGTGACGTTTTTATTCAAGCGTTGTTAACTCCACCGAAAGCATCCAATAATCTATTGAGGGCGGTCGATCAGTACACGAAGGACGTTGAATCCAAATGACAGAGACAAGCGCACCTTCACCTAAATATCGAATCGAGCAATTGGAAAAGAAACATAATAAAAATTTGTTTTCCTGTGGAACTGAAGCACTGGATCAGTATCTCAAAATACAAGCCCGTCAAGATAGTAAAAAGAATGTTGCAATTTCATATGTATTGACACAGCAGGACTCCGACCATGTTTCAGGATTTTATACGATTTCATCAATTGGAATATTCCCTGGCGAGCTACCCACTGAGTTAGCCAAAAAATTACCAAGATATCCAGTTTTACCTGGAATATTGTTGGGACGATTAGCCGTAGATGAAAACATGAAGGGTAAAAAGATTGGTGCGTTTCTGTTGATGGATGCACTTAAGCGAAGTCTTGCTGTAAGCCATCAAATTGGAATTGTTGCGGTCATTGTTGATGCCAAAGATGCGATTTCCGTAAATTTTTATAAGCATTTTGGTTTTATACCGTTCCCGGAAAATGATCA